>ERZ808044.93-NODE-93-length-122325-cov-10.729141_pt1 | contig 122325 bp, 119 predicted proteins | sample MGYA00380195_ERZ808044 | MGnify/ENA primary metagenome ERZ808044 (study PRJEB31490, sample SAMN06133423) | mouse gut metagenome | isolation source: Z7_2 | host: mice | place: China: Chengdu | collected 2015-05 ...
TAGGTCAATGGCTTATTGAAGAGCCCATTGCCTTAATTGGGCACGATGGGTTCTGTGAGGGGCTGTAAGACTGAACCGCTCACTCTGTAAAGTGAATTTAGAGAGGAGGTAAGTCGAGAAAGTCTACTCGACGGTGTGTGATGCGCAGAGTCCTTGAAATGGATGAAGTATGTGAAACAATCCGGGATTCCCGACGAGAAAAGCGCCGTTGCGCCCAGTTGCTTTACTTCATGAACCGCCTGGAAGGGCTGTATAAGACCGCGACCGGAAAGAATTTCCGGTATCTTCGGAAACTTGACAGAGTCAGAAACGGCGGAAATATTGTGAAAGAGGCCCTGCTCGATATCCGTGACGCGATGCAAAAACCGGATATCGGGATAAGCGATGATTTGTGTGCTGACATAGATTTCAGCAGGGACTGGAAGTAGATGTCCCTTGCGGATATGGAGCTGATTAATTCCTGCCTGAAATATTCGCTTCTGGATGAGTTTCTGTTGATCCATTATGATGATACGGTCATGTGGCGGGACTGGGCGAAATATGGGATAGAGGATGTATGGGGGATCTATGGCGGGTTGCTGCAGGAATGCCGCTCTGCCGTGGTCAATCTGGATACAATGGAATATGCATTGCTGCCATATGCAAAGTTCCGTAACCTGAATGAAGCGCCGGAATATTCGCAGGAAGCGGTCATAGAGCGGATCGCCAGAGCGGGAAATGCTTTTGTGGAGTTCTCAGATAAGCTGGACGGGAGCATGATCCAGATGCGCTATTTGTCGGATGACCGGTTCTGGAAGGGGATACTGGTCGCTTCGTCCGGAAGCCTTTACCCTCAGACCTCCCGGCAACTGGCAGATGCACTCGCTTATTTACAGACTTCTGGGGAACAAATCCGCAGGATGGTGCAGGCGGAGCCGTATTTGACTTTCATATTTGAGTGGATCGACGGGAAAAACGATCCTCATATCGTACATTATGATGAGAAGGATTTCGGACTGTACCTGATCGGGCTGAGAGACTATGAGAATGGAAGCCAATGGCCTTATGACCGTGTTATAAAGACTTCCGAAAAATTCGGAGTCAAACACACGAGAGTATATTCCATGACGCTGGATGAGGTGATGGAAAGTCTTGATAAGTTTAGCGGCGCAGAAAAAGAGGGATATGTCCTGAATGTGGATGGGTTCCTCGTAAAGATAAAATGCCCGGATTTCGTTGGGTTAATGAAGAATGCAGAAGCCAGCCGCAGCTTCAATACAATCATCCGGTATGTGGTCTCCGGGACGATTGATGATTATATCGCGGCTCTGCCTGCCGGGTACCGGCAGGATGCCCTTGAGAAAGTCAGGAAGATCCGGCAGTACGAGCAGGCTGTCCTTTCCCGCGTGGAGGCGGAATTCCAAAAGATACCCGCCGGAGCGGATCGGAAAACAGCGATGATTCGGATAGATGAAATACCTGACAGCACAGGCGTGATTAAGGGCATGGTACGGGCGCGATATCTCGGAAAAGAGGTCGGGATCCTCGTAAAAAAGAAGGGGGAATCCGTACAGTATTTGAGAGAAAGTGATATTGACAGGTATTTGGGACTTGAAGGCGCTTTGCCGGAGTGATCGGGAGAAAATAGAATAGCCCACCCAATTACTTTCCAGCCTTGTTCATAACCACAAAGATTAGAAAATGACTTAGTGGGCTGGTGTCTTACGAATTGTATTCTACAATTTTACATGTGTGCTTGCCAGTTGATGTGCTGTAATTCACACCGATTAAAAGCAGCTTTCCTTTGTAATTAAACTTCTTCAGAATCTCCGGGTACTGCTATCTTTGACCTGTGTGATAGCGTTCGTAGCACTCTTATTCCACTTCAATTCAATCAGCAGCGCCGGTTTTCCGGAACCTACCCTCGGCAGGAACAGGATGTCAAAATATCCTCTCCCCGATGCCAGTTCTTCAAATTTCAAATAGTGGTCAATGGAAGTAATTCCTTTCCGAAGTGATACTTCCATATCTATTGTACCTTTCTTTTGTCTTATCTTCAATACCTCCTATCGGTTTGCAAACAAAGAAAGCAAAGCTATGAACTAAACATGATGAGCAGTTTATCCTGTCTGAGATCGGCTTGCTATTCACCGGCCGCTGAGGTACAATAAAACCGGAATGGCACAGGAAAAGCTGCACTGGAAGGTAAGGAGGGCGAGCCGCATGCAGAAAAAAAGCTTCCGGTTGGTTTTGATGATTTTGAAAAACTCCGCAGGGAAGAATTCTATTATATAGATAAAACCAGTCTCATCCGTGATTTGTTAAATAATGTGAGGCAATTGAAAAGAAGCTCCGTCTGGATTTGACTTACAATGAGTTAGACTTAAGTATTGACAATCTGTGGAGTGTGCTGTTTACCATTGGATATCTGACACAGACAGGCAGGGCAGTAAAAGGCATCTATAAACTGGTGTTCCCCAACCGGGAGGTGAGGGAAGTCTTTGTTTTGCAGATACAGGAGTGGTTCAGGGAATGCGTGGTAGAAGATGAAAAACCGATGCGTGAGCTCTGCCAGGCATTCATAAAAGGAGAGCCGGAGGAGATACAAAAACGGCTTAACATCATCCTGAACCGGATGATCAGCGTTTTGGATACAAAGGCTCCGGATGACAAAAAAGAGAATTTCTATCACGGTTTGCTTCTGGGCTTGCTGCGAAGCGAAGCAAACTGGCTGATTTTGTCTAATGCAGAATCCGGGGACGGCTTCAGCGATATCCTGATTGAGCCGGAAGACCCGGACGCTGGAATTGTTATTGAGGTCAAATATGCATCCGACATTGCAGGGCTTGAGAAAGCCTGCGGGGAAGCGCTGAAGCAGATCAGAGAAAAGCGTTATGACGAAAGACTTCACAATGATGGCAGGATGGATGTGCTGACCTATGGTATTGCTTTTAGCAGGAAGCGCTGTAAAGTGGTATGCGGGAGAAGTTAAAATTGTCTGGTTAATTTTTTCTCAATTTATTGGTAAATCGAAGAAGGCTATGGTAAAATATCATCATAAGAGTTTTACCGTAGCCTTTTGAAAGTTTAAGGGGGTGTTGAATTATGGGAAATTATCTGAATATAGGAAATCATGGTTTTGAAGCAATCAGAAAGGGAATTTATGTTGATAAGACAGAGATGATTGCTTTCATTAACAGCATATTGGGAACAAGTGATAAATTAACCTGCGTAAGCAGGCCCCGCCGTTTTGGCAAATCCTTTGCAGCGAAAATGCTGTGCGCCTATTATGACAAAAGTTGTGATTCGAGGGAATTATTTGAAGGACTGGCGATTTCAAAAGACCCATCTTTTGAAAGATATCTGAACAGATATGATGTGATTTATCTGGACATCACATGGTTCATATCCAGCGCGGGTGATATCAGGAATACAGTACATCTTTTGCAGGAAAAGGTAATAAAAGAGTTAAGGGAAGCTTATCCTGATGCGAAGCAGGAAGACACGTTAGCGGAAACCCTGGCGGCAGTCAATGAAATGACCGGCAGCAAGTTTATAATTATTATAGACGAGTGGGATGCGCTGTTCCGTGAAGCAAAAGAGGACAGAAAGGTGCAGGATGAATATATTCTGTTCCTGAGAGGATTGTTCAAGAACAGTGCCTTTACGGACAAAACGGTGGAAGCGGCCTATATGACAGGGATTCTTCCGATCAAGAAATATGGAACGCAATCGGCCATGACGGATTTTCGGGAGTATACGATGCTGACTCCGAAAAGACTGGCAGAATATGTTGGCTTTACCGAGCCGGAAGTGGAAGCGCTTTGCAGGGAATACGGAATGGACTTTGAAGAAGTAAAACGATGGTATGACGGTTATTCTTTCAGCAGGGTAAAATCTGTATACAGCCCCAATTCTGTGATTGAAGCCATAAAGAGTGAGGAAATCGGAAATTACTGGACACAGACAGAAACCTATGAATCTCTTCGGTTTTATATTGAATTGAATGAAGATGGACTGAAAGAAGCAATCGTCCAAATGCTAGGTGGCGCTCATATCCTGATAGATGCCGGAACTTTCCAAAATGACATGACTACTGTCAAATCGAAAGATGATGTTCTGACCTTATTAGTCCATCTTGGATATCTTGCATATGATTCGGATCAAAAAAGGGTATATATTCCAAATGAGGAAGTCCGCGAAGAGTTTGTCCGTGCAGTAACTACGGGCAAACATACGGAGATAGCTAAGTTGATTCGCAATTCAGATTACCTTTTGGAATCAACGCTGAACATGGAGGAGGAAGCGGTAGCGGCGGCAATTGAGGAAGCCCATAAGGCGGGTACAGCGCCGACCTTTTACAATAACGAGCAGGCGCTGCGCAGTGTAATCCGAGTCGCTTATATCAGCTGCGTGGATGAATTTTTCAGAATAGACGAGCTGCCGTCCGGACATGGATATGCTGATGTGGTATTTTTCCCGAAGAAAGCATCTTCAATGCCGTTACTGCTCATTGAACTGAAATGGAATAAGACGGAGAAAGGCGCGATTGCGCAGATCAAAAACAGGGATTATCCTGAGGCGTTAAAAGATTATGGCGGAGATATGCTGCTGGTCGGCATCAGCTATGATGCGAGGAGTAAGAAGCACAGCTGTAGGATAGAAGAATACAGATTGGAGAGGCCGGATAAAGCTTTTGAAGAAGTATAGTATGCGGAAGAATAACTTGCAATGAGTGACATAAAATACGAGAGAAACCTGCAAAAAGCATTTGATGTGGTATATACTGAGATATATACTAAAGCTGCAAGGAGGTGTATTTCTATGATGACTGCAAAGCTGTTTGAAAACGGTAGGAGTCAGGCAGTGCGCCTGCCGAAGGAATGCCGCTTCTCGGGTGATGAGGTGGCAGTTAACAAGGTAGGCGATCTTGTGATTCTAATGCCTAAAGAGAATAAGTGGTCTGGATTTCTGAGTAGTTTGGAGCTTTTCTCGGAAGACTTCATGAGCGATGGGCGGGAGCAGCCTGCAGTGCAGGAGCATGAATCGCTATGAAGTATATGCTGGACACAAACATCTGTATTTATGCGATTAAGCATAAACCGGCGACGGTTATTAAAAACTTTCTGAAACATGACCCGGAAGAGATGTGTATCTCGTCCATTACTTACGCTGAACTGATGCATGGTGTGGAGAAGAGCCAGGCAGTGGAAAGAAATCGTGTTGCGATCACATTATTTCTTTCGCCTATTTCAATTCTTGGATTTGATAGCTGCGCTGCCGGGGAATATGGAAAGGTTCGGGCAGAACTTGAAAGAAAGGGAACGCCAATCGGACCGATGGATATGCTCATTGCAGGCCATGCAAGATCAGAAGGTCTGGTACTGGTCACGAATAACACCAGAGAGTTCTTTCGGGTGGAAGATCTGGAAGTTGAGGACTGGACAATTGAATAAGACACCTATTTAGGTGTGCCACGCAGTGTATGCGGGAGGAAATATAAATGCATAAAACTCTGGATTTAATTTCTGAAAAGAAATATGATAGAAAACATGTTCTGCAAAACTGTAAAATAGAAGACGGAAAGAAAAATATTATTTTTCTCGATATTGATGGCGTGATTCAGCCATATGACCAGAGAGAACGTTTTGACCATGACTTAAACAGGCTGATTGATTACCTCTGTGAAAAATATAATGATCCGGTTTACAGGAAAATGGATAAATATGATGTAGGTGCGGCGTATTATGATTGGGATGATATCGCAGTGGGAATATTGACAAAATTAATTCGCGCAACGGGTTCTTATATTGTGATTCACAGCGATTGGAGAACGGCGAACGATCTGGCTATGTTAAAAGCGTTATTTCGTCTGTACAATCTGGATGATTATGTCATTGATGCATGCCCGGAGGGGAATAAGGAGGATGCGGTCTTTGAATATATCGAAAAGAACCGGGACTGGATCCACAGGTATGTAGTGATTGATGATGCGGATATGACGGCAGCATTCGGTCATTGCTTTGTCAGGACAAGCGATATTATAAGCATGGATGATTACAGACAATGTATTAACGTATTAAGCCATACTTATTCACTGAACATAGAAGGGAATTTGATTGATGTGTTCAGAGATGATCAATGTATCCTGAAGGTACCATATGTATCTGCTGTAATACAGGGAGAAAGCATATTTTTTCTGAGATACAATAAGTGTTGTGAAATATTGATACAGAAAGATTGCTTGATAGCGGATAACTACCTGTTCAAAATGCTGTATAACAAAACCCATAGCGGAATTGTTGCAATTGATGAGAAAGATAGCAAGACATATGAAGTTGTGAATCAGATGTATTACCACCCTGTAGAGATAGGGAACGGTTATGTTATGTTCTATAAGCCTTTCAAAAAGAATTGGCTTCATGCTTTTGATATTTATGATTATAATCGAGGTGAAATGGCTGAATATGTAAAGGGCATTATAAATAAATTGACTATTACCATAGCCTTTTGAAAGCTTAGAAAGTTCAGGCCGGACGGGAGTGTGAAAATGGGACGATTTGTAAATCCTGATAACAGTGCGTTTCAGGTCGCACTGAATTCAGAAATATATGTTGATAAGACAGGACTTCTCGGTTATACAAACGGTGTACTGAATACGAAGCAGGCATTGATCTGCAACAGCCGCCCACGCCGGTTTGGCAAGTCTGTAACGGCGGATATGCTGACTGCCTATTACAGCAAGGGGTGTAATTCTGAACGGATGTTTTCTGATCTGGCGATCAGCAGGAATAGTGTTTTTAAGGAGCATCTTAATAAGTATGATGTGATTCACCTTGATGTGCAGTGGTGTATCGATCCGGCAGGATGCCCCAATAATGTTGTTTCCTACATTAAAAAAACTGTGATTGAAGAGTTGCGGGAAACATATCCGGGTATAGTGCCGGAGGGAATAACATCATTGGCGGAGGCATTATCCTGTATTAATGTGGCAGCAGGGATAAAGTTTATTGTCATTATAGATGAATGGGATGTATTGATCCGTGACGAGGCGGCAAACCAGGCCGTGCAGGAGGAATACATCAATTTTCTTCGTGGGCTGTTTAAGGGAACAGAGCCGACTAAGTTTATCTGTCTTGCATATTTGACGGGGATTCTGCCAATCAAGAAACTGAAGACGCAGTCAGCTCTTAATAATTTCACACAGTACACGATGTTGAGTCCGGGCGTGCTTGCTCCTTATATCGGATTTACCGAACAGGAAGTGGCAGAACTGTGTGGACAGTATGGCAGAGAATATGAAAAAGTAAAGTGTTGGTATGATGGATATTGTCTTGGTAAGTTTCATGTGTATAACCCCAATGCGGTTATATGCCTGATGATGGAGGGGGACTATCAAAGTTATTGGTCTGATACGGGAACCTATGAGGCTATCCGTCCGCTCATTGATATGGATTTTGACGGATTAAGGGCAGAAATCTTAACTATGCTGGCAGGTGACAGTGTAAAAGTGAGGACAAAGTCTTTCCAGAATGACATGGTAACTTTCAGAAGTAAAGATGATGTTCTTACCTTATTGATACACCTGGGGTATCTGGCATATGATCAGAAAAGTCAGACGGCGTATGTTCCGAATGAGGAGATACGCAGAGAGTTTGCAGAGGCTGTCGAAGAAAATAAATGGAATGAATTTGTAGAGTTTCAACGTGAATCGCAGGATCTTTTGGAAGCGACATTGGATATGGATGAGGCAGCAGTTGCTGAAGGGATTGAAAGAATTCACATGGAGTATGCTTCAGTTATTCAGTATCATAATGAGAATTCTCTCAGCAGCGTACTTACAATAGCATATCTGAGCGCTATGCAGTATTATTTCAAGCCGGCCCGTGAACTTCCAACAGGAAGAGGATTTGCGGATTTTGTATTTATTCCAAAGGTTGAATACAGGGAGGAATACCCTGCGTTATTGGTAGAACTGAAATGGAATAAGGAAGTGAAAGCCGCTATTCAGCAGATGAAAGAAAAAAAGTATCCAACTGTCCTGGAACACTATACAGGTAATATTTTATTTGTGGGAATCAGCTATGATAAGAAGAGCAAAGAGCACAGCTGTAAGATAGAAGAATACAGATTGGAAAGGCCGTGAGCCATGTATTCTGATTAAACCCAAACAGAACTGAATTAACGCCGGAAGGAGTATGTATCATATGCGAAGGGCTTTCCAAAGACGGGATAGCCGGAATGCTTCATGAAAATGAGAAAGACAATCACACAGAAATGAATGTTGGTGAAATAGCCGGATGCTTTGGGATTACAGAAATATACAGTTGGACGGCCGGATTTTGGTGGAAGCCGTAGTTTAGAAGAAGGTGGCTGTAAGATAAAAAACCAATATTGTGCTAATATAACAAAAAATATGCAGTTATAATATGCGATTTTTTCATTTAAAATCAGGAAGAGAACTGAAAGAAAGACGAGGAGATTATAAATGAAAAAAGCGCTTATTACCGGTATTACAGGACAGGACGGTTCCTATCTGGCTGAATTTTTGCTGGAAAAGGGATACGAGGTACATGGTATTGTACGTCGGGCGTCCAGTTCTAACACAGCAAGGATTGACCATTTGATGGATCAGATACTATTGCATGATGGTGATCTGACAGATTCTTCATCGCTGCTCCATGTGATCAGCCTTGTTCAGCCAGATGAAATTTATAACCTGGCGGCACAGTCCCATGTCCAAGTGTCTTTTGAAGGACCGGAGTATTCGGGAGATGTGGATGCTTTGGGAGTCCTTCGGATACTGGAGGCATGCCGCACTCTGGGACTGACCAGGAAAACCAGGATCTATCAGGCCTCTACTTCTGAACTGTATGGCAAGGTGGAAGAGGTTCCCCAGAGGGAGACAACGCCTTTTCACCCGTACAGTCCGTATGCAGTGGCGAAACAGTATGGTTTCTGGATTGTCAAGGAATACCGGGAAGCTTATGGGATGTTTGCGGTTAATGGCATTTTGTTTAATCATGAATCCGAGCGTCGGGGAGAGAACTTTGTCACTCGCAAGATTACCCTTGCTGCTGGACGAATCGCCGAAGGCCTACAGGACCATCTCGAACTCGGAAATATGGATTCCCTGAGAGATTGGGGATATGCCAGGGATTACGTGGAGTGTATGTGGATGATTCTTCAGCATGAGACGCCGGAAGATTTTGTGATCGCTACGGGTGAACAGCACACTGTCCGTGATTTTACACAGAGAGCGTTTGCGGTTAATGGCATTACCCTCAGGTGGGAGGGAAGCGGTGTGGACGAAAAAGGCTACGATGCCAAAACTGGCAAAATGCTTGTGTGTGTGAACCCTAAATGGTTCCGTTCCACAGATGTGGATAATCTGTGGGGAGATCCCACGAAAGCCAAAACAGTGTTGGGCTGGAATCCCCAGAAAACCAGCTATACAAAGCTGGTCGAGCTTATGGCAAAACATGATCGTTTACTTGCAAAAAAGGAAAAAGCGTTGAAAGAAATGGAGGCATCAGCATAATGGAAAAGAATGCAAAAATTTATGTAGCAGGCCATCGAGGAATGGTGGGTTCTGCGGTTGTTCGGGAGCTGGAAAGGCAGGGATATACCAATATCATTACCCGCACGCACGCGGAGCTTGATTTGTGTAGGCAGGATGCTGTGGAAGCGTTTTTTGCAGAAGAAAAGCCGGAATATGTATTTCTCGCTGCTGCAAAGGTTGGTGGTATCATTGCCAATCAGAGTGCACTGGCTGATTTTATGTATTACAATATGGTCTTGGAGATGAATGTCATTCACTCTGCATGGCAGAATGGATGCAAAAAATTGGAATTTCTGGGTTCTTCCTGTATCTATCCTCGCATGGCACCTCAGCCTATGAAGGAAAGCTGTCTTTTGACCTCCGAACTGGAAAAGACCAATGAGGCTTATGCGCTGGCGAAAATCTCCGGTTTGAAATACTGCGAGTTTTTGAACCGACAGTACGGTACCGATTATATTTCTGTTATGCCTACCAATCTTTACGGGCCGAATGACAATTATCATCCAACACACAGCCATGTGCTTCCGGCCCTGATCCGCCGTTTTCACGAGGCGAAGGTGGATGGTCTTAAGGAAGTGACCTGCTGGGGAGACGGTTCTCCTCTGCGCGAGTTTTTGTATGTGGATGATCTGGCCAATCTGTGTGTATTTCTCATGAACAATTACAGTGGAAATGAGACTGTAAATGCAGGCACAGGGAAAGAACTGACCATTAAAGAACTGACAGAACTGGTAGCGAAGGTGGTAGGCTATGAGGGGGAAATCAAATGGGATACCACCAAGCCGAACGGTACACCGCGAAAGCTGCTGGATGTTTCCAAAGCCGCAGACCTTGGATGGACGTATAAGACAGAGCTGGAGGAAGGGATTCGTCTTTCTTATGAGGACTTTTTGAATAATCCGATGAGAGCGGAGAGGTAGGTGGTCAACACATGGTTTTCGCTTTCCTATTGTGAAAGCCGTGCCATATGCCTGATGGAAAAGTGGCCGGTAGCAAGGAATTCTCTGATAAGGAATCTGCATGGACGGGGCGGGGCACAAAGCAGTGAGCTTTTTGAGCAACGTCTGACAACAAAACAAAAAGCGGTGCGGGAAAGGAGCATGAGGATAGAATGTCGAAAGTAAATCTGCCTTATGGTATTGATAATTTTGCAAAAGTTCGGAAGAGCAACTGCTATTACATCGATAAGACTGGATTCATTAAGGAGCTTTTGGATCGGACTTTTGATGTGAACCTGATTACAAGGCCGCGCCGTTTTGGAAAAACGCTCACGATCAGTATGCTTGCAGAATTTTTTGATATCGGCAAGGACAGCAGAGAAATCTTTGACGGCCTTGAGATTGTGGGGGATACAGACTTCTGTGCGGAGTGGATGAATCAATGGCCCGTGTTGTTTCTGACGTTGAAAGATGTGGAGGGGGATAGCTTTGAAGACGCATATGAGATGCTTCAATTTACATTATCTTCTTTATATGACTCACACAGATACTTATTGGAAAGTGAAAGGGTATCAGAAACGGATAAGAAACGTTTTATAAAGTTGTTGAACCAGGTGGGAAATCAAACAGAGGTAAAAACAGCGCTGTTTGTGCTGACGCGTATGATGAAAGCACATTATGGAAAAGATGTGATCCTTCTCATTGATGAGTATGATGTTCCGCTTGCAAAAGCCAGTGACAATGGTTATTATCAAAAGATGCTGAATGTCATAAAAATGCTCCTCGGTATGGTATGGAAATCCAATCCTAACCTGAAATTTGCCGTGGTGACAGGATGTCTTCGGATTGCAAAGGAGAGCATCTTTACAGGCGCGAATAACTTTATTTCCAATTCAATATCAAGTAAAAAATATCAGGATTATTTTGGATTTAAGGAAACGGAAGTAAGCGCCTTGCTGCAGGAGGCAGGATTGCAGGATGCACTGCCTGAAATGAAGAAATGGTATGATGGATACATTTTCGGCGAGGTGGAAATTTATTGCCCATGGGATGTGATCAACCATGTGGATGCGCTGCTGACTGACCGGAAAGCCAGGCCGGAGAATTACTGGCTGGATACGAGTCATAACAATATCATCAGGCGGTTTGTCGACCATCCGCATATCAATGTCAATGCCAAGTTTGAGACGTTGCTAGCGGGCGGTGCGATACAGGAGCCAATCCGTGAAGATCTGACTTATGATATCGCCCATTCTACAGAAAGTAATCTGTGGAGTATCCTTTATCTGACGGGGTATCTGACACAGATTCTTCCGGAAAAATTACCGGAAAAATGGAAGCCTGTGGACAACAAAATGGCGCTTCGTATTCCCAATGAAGAAATTAAATCTGTATTTGGAGATACGGTAAAGATGTGGTTTGAAGAAATGATCGTTACAAGAGACCGAAGGGAGATGTTTGCGGCATGGTGGAACGGCGAGCCAGAGAAACTGACACAGGAAATTACGAATCTCCTTTTTGCAACCATCAGCTATTTTGATTATAAGGAAGATTACTACCACGCATTGGTCACGGGCCTGTTCCTGGGAGCAGGGTTTGAAGTGAAATCCAATTCCGAGCAGGGAACCGGAAGGGCGGATGTTGTTGTGAAAGAGTTGAATTGCAGACGCGCGATTGTGATCGAGATTAAATGGCCCGGCAGGGAAAGAACCACCCTTGAAAAAGAGTGTGCTGACGCACTCAGACAGATGGAAGAAAGCCAGTATGTGAAAAACCTTCAGCTTGAAGGATATACAAATGTTATCTGCTATGGGGCTGCGTTCCTTGGAAAGACATGCCTGATAAAGTTAGGAGGTCATTTTGCGGCATGAGCAGCGGATGGTATCAGGTAATAAAGCAGATAAGACGGGTGCCATGCCGAAATTGGAAAAGGATATTTCGATGAGTAATTTTCAGATAAAAATAGCAGGACTTGTAATTGGGATAAACAGCAAATATGAATACGTGAGCCGGCTTTGTGAGGAGTATAAAGTTTCCGGTGACTTTAGTACCGGAAAAGTGGATTTCTTCGTATCCGCTACAGAACAGGAAATTCTGGAAGAACAGGCCGGCAGCACCGGGACCTTGCTTCCCTACTGTGAAAGCCTTTGCCTGTACCGTGCCATATGCCTGAGGCTGGTTCCCTATGAAGCTTTTCTTATGCATTCCGCTGCTTTGGCCCTGGATGGGGAGGCCTATGTCTTTGCCGCCAAAAGCGGTGTGGGCAAAACCACCCATATGAAGCTTTGGATGGATGAGTTTGGCGAGCGGACGCAGGTAATCAACGGCGATAAACCGATCTACCGGTTCATGGATGGCGTTTTGTATGCCTGTGGTACACCCTGGCAGGGAAAAGAAAGGCTTGGAAGCAACATTATGGTTCCGGTGAAGGCCATTTACTTTTTGGAACAGAGTGCGGAAAACCGTATCAGGCCATTAGGCGAGGGAGAAGTGATTGGGCGCATTTTTCATCAATTGCTAATGCCAAGAGAGGAAGAAGAGCTGGATCGTTTCATGGATTTGATAGAAAGAATGATCACTTCTGTGGATTGTTACATGTTGAGTTGTAATATGGAAAGGGAAGCGGCATTGCTGGCTTATAAGAGGCGGGAGGGGTGAAATGACGGTGAAAGTGTTTCTTTTTCCGTGCATTTCATTCGTTTCATTGACTAGATAGGGCGTTTGGGGTAGAATAGAAACAAGTAATTTAAGCAGTACCAGAGAATGATGGGAAAGGAACGAAATGATGAAAGCAAAGAAAGGCTTCCTGCTAAGACGTCTGGGAGACGAATATATGGTAGTGCCTGTAGGAGAGGCCAGTAAGAATTTTAATGGCATGATCCGCATGAACGAGACAGGCGCATTTTACTGGAAGGAGCTGGAGAAAGGCATTTCGGAAGAAGATTTAGTACAAAAGACGTTGGAGAGGTTTGAGGATCTGGATGAGGAGACAGCTCGGAGGGATTTGAAGGAGTATCTCAGGACGATGGAGATTGCCCTGGATCTGGAAGATGGAATATAGTACGATTGAGCAGGCTCTGGAAAAAGAAGAGCATATTTTCCTGCAGACCAGCGGAGTCAGTATGGAGCCGCTTCTGCACCATCGGAAGAGTACCGTGATGATCAGAAAACTACCGGAGGAACTTAAAAAGTATGATGTGGTACTTTATAAGCGGCCTGCCGGAGAGTATGTGTTGCACCGTATCGTGAAAGTGAGAGAGGAAGATTATCTGATTTGCGGAGATAATGGGCTCTATAAGGAGCCGGTGCCGAGAGAATGTATTTTGGGTATCATGGCAGGTTTTTATCCAGATGAAGGGGAAAAATTTATATCCTGTGAGGACAAAGTGTATAAAGGTTATGTTCGAACCTGGGACAGAAGATACATAGCCCGCCAGGCGAAAGCATGGCTGGGACGGGTACGACGGAAATTGAGGCGATAGTAGGTATGGATTTCGAAAGAGATTGCATATTTATTATAATTTTTGAGGGAAGGAGGAGAAACCAATGAAATATGAAAAGGCAAGTGCGGAGGTAGTGCTGTTTGATAACAGTGATGTGATTACGACGTCGTCGCAGACGGATGCGATGGGGAAAGACAATTGGGATCAGGGTAAGATCGATGAGGAATTTGGGTGTAATGGCACCACAAGCCATGTGGTAAAAAATTTTTAATTTAATGTGTTTACATGCGGCAGCAGCTGTTGAAAAACAAATAGTTGCTGCCGTAATTATCTGTATTTTGAGAAAGATGAAAGCGTGCTGCTTATGTGAGGAAGATAGACGGATTTAAATGAGGGTAGGGAATGCATTACAGGTTGAACGCAGCATATGTGTTGAGAGGGTGGGACAAAACGCCCTGGGCACTGGTAAGGCGGCCAGAAAATAGAGTGAGATATCTGCGACAGGAAGAGTTCCAGGTACTTTTGTTATGCGATGGGAGGACAGATCTCTCAGGAGAATATATCTCGGATGAAATGCGGGAACTTCTGTATCGATATGAGAAAGAAAATGTAGTGGCACCCTGTCCGGATGGACAGGATAAAGAGGTGTTGGAGGAAGACCAGTATTATAGGTATTATGAGAACCGTTTCGTCCGTTCCGTTTTTTGGTCGGTCACGGGACGTTGCAATTATCGTTGCCGTCATTGCTATATGGATGCGCCTGAAGGAAAGCTGGGAGAGCTTTCTCATGAACAGGCAGTCCGGCTGATTGACGAAATGGCGGATTGCGGTGTGCTGTGTGTGGATATTACAGGTGGGGAACCTTTTGTCAGAGAAGATTTCTGGTCACTGATTGACAGGATTTTATCCTATAAGATCACAATTGGACAGGTATATACAAATGGCTGGCTGCTCACAGATGAAGTTTTAGATGAGTTTGAGAAGAGAAACTTAAAACCGGAATTCAGTATCAGTTTTGACGGAGCAGGCTGGCATGATTGGATGCGGGGAATTGAGGGCGCGGAGGAAGCGGCAGTCAGGGCTTTTAAGCTGTGTAAAAACAGAGACTTTCCTGTGAGTGTGGAAATGTGTACTCACAAAGGAAATCTGGACACATTGCCTGAAACTGTGAAGCTGTTGAGCAATCTGGGCGTATCCAGGCTGCGGGTCAGCAGTATTGCGCAGACGGGGCTTTGGAGACAACATAATGAAGGATATGGCATGGATTTCCGGGAATATATGGAGGCCATGATTCGCTGTATCCCATGGTTTTTTGAAGCGGGAATGCCCATGGATATTACCCTGGCAGGCGTGATCAGACTGAGAAAGAATTCCACTGCTTTTTCTGTGATTCCTCTTAAATATGATGGGACAGAGAAGTGCATGGGGTATCTTCTGTGCGGAGCAGCCCGTTATGCCTGCTACATTACGCCGGAGGGACGGCTTCTTCCCTGTATGCCGATGACAGCCTGCAAGGAACAGGAAATGTTTCCTCTGGTACAGGATATTGGACTGAAAAAGGGGCTTAAGGACAGCTTTTATATGGATATTGTGGACAGTCGTGTGAGAGATTTGCTTGCTGTTAATAAGGAATGCTCTTCCTGTGAGTATAAATACCAGTGTGGCGGAGGGTGTCGGGCTGTTGCCTTAGAGCAGACCGGTGATCTGATGGGCTGCAATGGCAACCAATGTATCCTCTGGAAAGAAGGTTACGTAGACCGCATTCAGGAAGCAGCAAAGGCGGCAGTTGCAAGGTATTGCGGCACCTGAGAGAAAAGCCGTTCAGAGAGATAATAGTCGATTTGCGGGGAGCGCGCGAGGGCAGTATCAGGGCAGAGGAGGCGGATGATGGCTGGACTGAAAATTCCTGTAGGCCGTTCTGGATTTGCCGATTTACGGGAGAATGCTTACTATTTTGTGGATAAAAGCGGCTTGATAGAGGAGCTGCTGAAAACAGATGCGACACAGGTAACGTTGATTACCCGGCCAAGGCGTTTTGGCAAGACTTTAAATATGAGTATGCTCTCAGAGTTCTTTGATATTAGAAAGAACAGCGTAAGGCTGTTTGACGGGTTAAATATTGCGGAGAATGACTGTTTGTGTAAGGCATGGATGAATCAATATCCTACCGTGTCCTTATCCTTTAAAAGTGTGGATGGGCTGAATTTTCAAAAAGCCTATACGAAGCTGGAGGCAGTGATTGCTCAGGTTTATCAGGAACATCTTTATCTAATGGAAAGTGCGAAGATTAACCGATATGAGAAGGATGTTTTTCATAGAATCGCCTCGAAAACGGCCAGCCGGGAGGAGGTTGAGAACGCCCTGTGGACGCTGACTAAAATGTTGGCGGCGTATTATGGTAAGCCAGTGGTGCTTTTGATAGACGAGTATGATGTCCCCCTGGCAAAAGCAAGTGAAAAGAGCTACTATCCAGAGATGCTGGATGTGGTAAAGGGTATCATGCAAGTGATCAAGGACAATAATTTTCTTAAATTTGCAGTGATTACAGGGTGTTTGCAGATTGCTAAGGAAAGTATATTCACCGGAACCAATAATTTTGTATCAGATACAATCTCTGATACCCGGTTGAATGAATATTTTGGTTTTACACAGACGGAGACGGAAAGGCTTTTGCAGGATGCGGGATTAACGGCGCATGGGGAGGAAATCCAAAAGTGGTATGATGGATATCATTTTGGCTGTGTTGACGTTTACTGCCCATGGGATGTGATGAACTATGTAAATCATCTGCTGCTGGATCCGAATGCAAAGCCGGCAGGCTACTGGGAGAATTCCAGCGATAATGCAATCATCAGGTCTTTTATAGATTTTTCAGGAGAGGCAATAACACAGAAGCTGGAAACGCTTCTTGCAGGGGGATGTATTTTTCAGCAGATCAGAGACGATTTGACTTATGATTATGTGAATTCTTCCGAAGAAAATCTATGGAGCATCCTTTATCTGACAGGTTATCTGACGAGGGCGCGGGATGTGGGGAAAGAAACCGTTCCGGAGGGAAAGCAGGCGCTTGCGATTCCGAATGCCGAGATATTGGAACTATTTGAAAGCACCGTTAAACAGTGGTTCGATGAGAGCGCGAGAGCATTTGACAGAAAGGCTTTGTTTGCGGCAGTGTGGAACGGGGATGCGCCAAAAGCGACAGAGGAGGTCTCAAAGCTCCTTCGCAGGACGATCAGTTACCATGATTATAAAGAGGATTTTTATCATGCTTTTTTTGCCGGAATTTTTGCCGGGGCAGGTTACGTAGTAGAATCCAACAGGGAACATGGGGAAGGGCGAAGCGATATTGTAGTCAAGGACTATGCAGGAGACAGGGCGGCAATATTTGAGGTGAAGTATTCCAAAACCCTGAAGGAGCTCGAAGGGGATTGTGATAAGGCGCTTATGCAGATTGATGAGAGAGGGTATGCGGCAGAATTTGTGGAGGAATATGCAAAGGTGAGCTGCTTCGATATTTCTTTTTATAAAAAACGCTGCCTGATAAGGAAAAAGGAAAGAGCCAACGAAAGGACATCATGAGAAACGAAGAACAGGCCGGTACTCTTGCATGGCTGAACCGAACGATAGATGGAAAAAAACGATATATCCTTTCTTTGGTTGTCTTACAGATTCTTGTGGGGGCAGGCAGCGTCTGCACTTCGCTTCTTTTCCGGACGCTGATCGACCGGGCGGTAGGCAGGGATACAGAAGGATTTTGGAGAGCGGTGATCTGCATGGCTGCTCTTGCGCTCGGTCAGCTTACTCTGAGATGTCTGGGGAATTTTTTGTATGAGTGGAGCCGTGCCACCATAGAGAATCAGTTGAAGGAAAAGCTGTTTTCCTGCCTGCTGAGAAAGGATTATGCCTCGGTGACGGCGGTGCATTCAGGGGAATGGATGAATCGTCTGACCTCTGATACGGTTGTGGTGGCCCATGGCATCATAGAGATTATTCCCGGACTGACGGGTCTGCTCACCAGAATGGTGGGAGCTTTGGCCGCTATTTTTGTGCTGGAACCTGTCTTCATTGCAATTTTGCTCCCGGGCGGCGGAGTGGTTCTTCTGCTTACCTATGCATTCCGAAAGCTTTTGAAGCGTCTGTATAAGCAGATCAGAGAAGCGGATGGAGCCGTACGGGTATTTTTGCAGGAGAGGCTGGGAAGCCTGATGATTGTTCATACTTTTGCCATGGAGAAGAAGGCAGAGGAAAGTGCTCGGGAAAAAATGAACAGGCATAAAGATGCCCGTATCAGGAGGAATCATCTTTCCAATCTTTGCAGTACTGCCTTTGGGCTTGCGGCCAATGGCTTATATCTGTTTGGAGCTGCCTATTGCGGTTATGGGATTTTAAAGGGAGAAATTTCTTATGGAACCATGATGGCTATGTTGCAATTGATCGGGCAGGTACAGTCGCCTTTTGCCAATCTGACGGGTTACCTTCCCAGATATTATGCTGTGATTGCAAGTGCAGAGCGTCTTAAGGAGGCAGAGGACTTTGATGAGGATTGCGTGGAAGAGCCTGTAGAGGAGGCAGAGCTTCTGAGGATTTATAAGGAAGAACTGCAGGGCCTCGGGCTGCGGGGAGCAAGCTTTACCTACGATCCCCCGGTGCAGGAAAATTCTTTCCCTGAGGACAGTAATTCCGACCAGGTGGTTTTAAAGGAGATTGATTTGGAAATCCGAAAAGGGGAGTTTGTGGCCTTTACCGGACATTCCGGCTGCGGTAAAAGTACGATTCTAAAGCTTCTTATGAGTTTGTATCCTCTGGACGCGGGGGAGCGGTATCTGGTCGGGAGGCGAGGTGTGGCCGGGAGACGTAATGCCACAGAAGAGTATTCAGCCGATGAGGGAGCAGATCAGATGACGGGTGGTTGGAGAATGCCTCTCACGGCCAGATGGCGAGGGCTTTTTGCCTATGTACCTCAGGGAAATCAATTGATGAGCGGTACGATCCGGGAGATCATATCCCTTGGAGATAAAGAAAAAATGGGACAGGAGCAGCGACTACAGCAGGCGCTTGAAATAGCCTGTGCGCAGGAGTTTGTAAATGCTTTGGAGGATGGCTTGGATACAGAGCTGGGAGAGCGGGGGAGCGGCCTTTCGGAAGGTCAGATGCAGCGGATTGCCATAGCAAGGGCAATTTTTTCCGGTCGTCCTGTTCTGATGCTGGATGAATCTACAAGTGCATTAGATGGGGTAACCGAACAGAGATTACTGGCTAATCTGAGAGCAATGACGAATAAGACAGTTTTGATCGTTACACATCGGGAGGAGGCGCTGCGCATTTGTGATAAGCAGATTATTATGACGGAGGATGGCAGACTTGCGGTTAAGGAGAGTATATTGACATGAGGCGAGTATTAAAGGTTCTGGCAGTTGTAATGATAGTATTTCTGGCAGGCTTTCTGATATTTCTTATCTGCCAGGAGAAGTGGACGCAGAGAGAAAGAGAGATCAGCTATGAAGAAATGGAGAAGGAGCTGCGACCCCTTGAATTAGAAAAAACCAGGCTTCGGCAGGAAATGAGTAATTTAGGCAAAAAGCATGACGAGGAATCCCAGGGGGCAGGTAGCCTGGTTCTTTTGTTTACGAATGTGGACGAGCAGATCTATACGGATATCTATCCGAAGATGGAGTCCTACGGATTTATTGGTACGCTGGTACTTTCAGAAGATAGTTTTCCCGGACAGGAAGGCTGCCTTACCGGTGATCAGTTTAAAGAGCTGACAGAAGCGGGATGGAAATGTGCCGTGAGATGGAATGAAAATGTAGAGCCAGAAGAGTGGTTGATTCAGTGCAGAGAACTGGCAGAGAAAGCGGAAATTGTTTTGCCCAAAATAGTTTATTTCCCGGATGGTGTTTACGATGAGAGTAAGGATGAGTTCCTTACCAGACGTGGGTTTACAGTGGCAGTCCATCATGGAGAAAAAAACCTGCCGATTATCCTATCGGAAGCAGGGGAAGGACTTTGGCATCCGGGCGCTATGGGATGGGTACAAAGCGGGGCCAACGCAAGACTGTCCGAGGCGACAACGCAGGGAGGCAATCTTGTATTTACAATCGGTTCAGATTTTGAGGCAGAACAATATGAAGAAGGACAGTTTATCAATATGTTGAGTCTGGCTGATGGTTACTGCCAGGATGGTAATCTGATGGTAACCGACCTTACAGGTGCCCGAAAATATCGCCAGGAGCTGGCCGACGGACAGGAAAGCCGGGACGAGGACTATGCAGAGCAGGAGTCACAGCTCCAGGAGCAGATGGATGAACTGGACAGGGAAATGGACACGATCACGAGGAAATATATAAAGGAATAGGAAAAGGCATTTACCGGAAAGGAGTGTGTAATGGATGGGAAGATTTATAAATTCCGGTAACAGTGCTTTTCAGGTTGCGCTTAATTCGGAAATATATGTTGATAAAACCGGACTATTAGAATATACCAATAAGGTAATGGACACAACTGTAAAGTTTATTTCTAACAGCCGTCCGCGTAGATTTGGAAAGTCGATTACAGCCGATATGCTTACTGCATATTATGGGAAAGGCTGTGATTCGGAAGAGATGTTTTCCTCTCTGGCAATCAGTAAAAGCCCTGATTTTAAGAAACATTTAAATCAATATGATGTGATTCATCTTGATATTCAATGGTGTATGGAACCTGCGGGCGGGCCGGAGCGCGTAGTTTCATTTATTACAGAGAAGATTATTGGCGAATTAAAGGAGTGCTATCCGAACGTACTGTCGGATGATGTAAATTCTCTGCCGGATGCTTTGTCTTGTATCTATGCAGTTGTCGGAAAAAAATTTGTTGTAATTATTGACGAATGGGATGTTCTGATTCGGGATGAAGCAACGAATCAGACAGTACAGGACGAATATATTAATTTCCTCAGAGGAATGTTTAAAGGTTCAGAACCGACAAAATATATTCAGTTGGCATATCTTACAGGCATTCTTCCAATAAAAAAGATAAAGACACAATCAGCCCTCAATAATTTTGACGAGTTTACGATGATTGATGCCGGCAGGCTGGCTCCTTATATCGGTTTCACTGAAGAAGAGGTAAGGAATCTTTGCCAAAGATATGGCAGGGATTTTGAGCAGGTAAAGCGTTGGTACGACGGATATATTCTGGAAGGTTACCAGGTCTATAATCCTGTAGCTGTTGTGAAGCTGATGACAAAAGGAGGATTTAAAAGTTATTGGTCTGAAACAGGAACTTACGAAGCAATTGTTCCTCTGATCAATATGGATTTTGATGGCTTGAGAACAGCGATTATTGAAATGCTTTCTGGTGGATTTGTGAAAGTTCAGGTCAAGTTTTTTCAAAATGATCTGATAAGCTTTGCAAATAAAGATGATGTTCTCACCTATTTAATACATCTTGGATATCTTGGGTATGAACAGAACAAACATATTGCGTTTATCCCAAATGAAGAAATCCGGCAAGAATTAACTATTGCGGTGGAAAGTATGCAGTGGAATGAGTTGTTTACCTTCTGGAAGGAGTCTGCCGATTTGCTGGAAGCAACATTAGATATGGATTGTGATGTGGTTTCAGGAGGAATTGAGAAAATTCACACGGAATTTGTACCTGCAATTCAATACAATGATGAAAATTCTCTGAGCAGTGTGCTTACGATTGCATATCTGAGTGCGATGAAGTATTATTTTAAGCCTGTCCGTGAATTGCCGACAGGCAGAGGGTTCGCAGATTTTGTTTTTATTCCGAAGACAGAGTATGTGCATGATTATCCTGCACTTGTGATAGAGCTCAAATGGAATAAAAGTGCACAAACAGCTATGCAGCAGATAAAAGAAAAGAAGTATCCGGTTTCAGTAGAACATTATACAGGAGATATTTTGCTGATAGGAATTAACTATGATAAGAAAACCAAAGAGCACCAATGTCTGATTGAGAAATATATAAAGGAATAAGAAAAATGTATCACAGAAAGTCAAGACTACAAAGTTTACTCATTTTAATGCTGGACTGTATCTGCATCACCATCAGCCTGATGCTTGCCAATTACATCAGAAGCGGCAGGTTTTTCCGCAGTGACAACGAGCGCATGGATTTTGGCCTGCTGCTGGTGGCGTGCCTTACGGTTTTCCTTGCCATGAACCTGCTTCGCAATACCAACCGGAATATGTTCCTGCGCGGTCCGCTCCATGAGGTGGTGCACATCGTACAGAATAATGTTTTCATGTTTGCCGGGGCGGCGGTGATCCTGTACTTTTTGAATGTGCTGGATGCCTATTCCCGTCTGGCATTCTTCTATTTCCTTTTGTTGGACTGCGTTCTGATGTTTGTGGTTCACCAGCTTTGGAAAAAAGTGCTTCCTTTCCTCTATCAGAAGTTTGGGGAGGTGAGAAAGCTCCTGGTGGTAGCGGATGAGGAGTTTGCCGCCGCACTGATACAGGATCTCAAAAATATGAAGGATTTCAGCTATGAGCTCACCGGGATTGTTCCTGTGGGGAAAGAAGAAGGAAGCCAGGAAACAGCAACTTGGGCAGAGGCTGCCTCCGAAAAAGAGAAAGAAGAAAAGCAGGAGCACTTTGAGGGAATCTCTGTGGTATCTGACCAAAAGGGTCTGGTGGATTACTGCAAAGGAGCCTCTTTGGATGAGGTGATCATTGCAGTTGGCAGCAGCAGGAAAAAGGAGATACTGGCTGACATGGAAATCCTGGCGGAGATGGGAATCACCATTCATTATCAGATACCAGTGCCGGAGCTTTACGGCGCCAGACAAAAAGCGCTTTCTCAGTTTGGGCGTTTTTACACGGTGACTTACGCGAACCGGGTGGCACCGGTAGGACAGCTTCTGTTAAAGAGGATGCTGGATGTGTGCGGAGCTCTGGTGGGATGTGTGATTCTCTTCCTGCTGACGATTATTGTGGGGCCGTTGATTAAATTAGAGTCTCCGGGACCTGTCTTTTTCTCCCAAAAGAGGGTTGGACGCAATGGGCGTATTTTCAAGATGTACAAGTTCCGCTCCATGTACGCGGACGCAGAGGAGCGTAAAAAAGAGCTGATGAAGCAGAACGAAATGAGCGGTCTGATGTTTAAGATGGAGAATGATCCCAGAATTACGAAAATTGGACGGTTTTTGCGCAGAACCAGCCTGGATGAATTCCCTCAGTTTATTAATATTCTTAAGAGTGATATGTCCCTTGTGGGGACAAGGCCGCCCACTTTGGATGAGTTCGCCCAGTACAGCCCTTACCACAAGAAGCGCCTGAGCTTCCGGCCAGGTCTTACCGGCATGTGGCAGGTTGGCGGGAGAAGCGATATCACGGATTTTGAGGAGATTGTCCGGCTGGATGTGGAGTATATTGACAACTGGTCTTTTATGCTGGACATCAAGATTCTGCTTAAGACGGTGCTGGAAGTGTTTAAGGGGAGCGGAGCAAAATAGCTGGGAGGAGGTGGCAAATGGGCAGGATATTTAACACGGATGGATACTGTGATCCGAAATATAATTATATGGTTGATCTGTCAGGAAGGCTTGAGAAAATTAAGCGGATGATAGATGAGGAAAAGTATTTTACTGTCAACAAAGCCAGACAGTATGGCAAAACCACGATATTAAATGCCCTGGCAGATGACCTGAGGGAAGAATATTGTGTACTGAGTCTGGATTTTCAGGGAATCAGCAATGCTGACTTCGAATCAGAACAGAGCTTTGCCGCCGCCTTTTCCAGACAAATATTAATGTGTGCAGAAAACATACCGGAGGATAATATCCCAAGGGAAAACATCCGGAGGGAAAACATCCCGAGGGAAAACATCCCAAGGGATGTAAAAGAAGAGTTGACGGTATATGCCACCGGCACAGTGAAAGAAGTTACTTTGTCAGTTTTGTTTATGACTCTGTCAAAGCTGTGCGTACAGGCGGAAAAAAGAGTTGTACTGATTATTGATGAAGTGGATTCAGCAGCAAATAATCAAGTGTTTATAGATTTTCTGGCTCAGCTTCGTTTCTATTATTTGAAGCGGCGAAAAAGGCGAACCTTTCAGTCGGTAATTCTTGCCGGTGTTTATGATATACGTAACATCAGGAGAAAAATCCGATCTGATGAAGAGCACCGACAGAACAGTCCCTGGAATATAGCCGCTGATTTTGATGTCAATATGAGTTTTTCAGCTGAGGACATTGCGGGGATGCTCAGGGAGTATGAGGAAGATTACCATACCGGCATGGCGATAGAGGAGATTTCCAGATTGGTTTATGACTATACTTCCGGTTATCCTTTTCTGGTCTCGCGGCTATGTAAGGTAATGGATGAGAAAATAGCAGGTAGTGAAGCTTTCCCGGATAAGAGAAGTGTATGGACCCGTGAGGGATTTCTTGAAGCCGAGAAACTGGTCGTTAAGGAGAATAATACGCTATATCAGTCTTTGACGGAGAAACTGAACAGCTATCCACAGCTTCGCACAGTACTGTATGAATTGCTTTTTACAGGGAAACCCATTCCATATACGGCAACAAACGATTATATTCAAGTGGCAGAGATGTTTGGGTTCATAAGGAATGAAAAAGAAATGGCAGTTATTTCGAATCGTATTTTTGAGATGGTTCTTTATAATTTTTTCATTTCGGAAGAATTTGCCTTGAACATGATGTATAAGGCAGGGGTGCAGGAAAGGAACCAGTTTATCATTGGCGGACACCTGGATGTCAGAAAAATATTGGAAAAATTTGTGGAAACCTTTGATTATCTGTATGGTGGACAGGATGATACCTTTTTGGAGGAGACAGGCAGGCGTTATTTTCTTCTGTTTCTGAAACCGATTATAAATGGCGTTGGAAACTATAGCATAGAACCCGAAACCAGAAATAGTGAACGTATGGATTTGGTTATTTATTATGGAGGGGAGCAATATATTTGTGAGCTCAAAATATGGAGAGGAAATGCCTATAATGAGCGTGGGGAAGAACAGTTGTCTGCTTATCTCGACTATTTCCATTTGAAGAAAGGTTATATGCTCAGCTTTAACTTCAATAAAAAGAAAGAAATTGGGGTAAAGGAAATTGTTGTTGGGGATAAAGTATTGATTGAGGCAGTGGTATAGAGACAGCGAAACACATCTGTGAAACTATAGCAATCTCTTATAAAAAAGAAAGGAAACTACGATTCATGAAGATACCCGAGATTTTGGAAAAGGAAGCCGCCAGACTGGAGGAATATTACAGCATCCACTATAAACCTCTGGCGCCGCTGGCACGGCAGTGTTTTTTAAATACTATGGAAACCACAGTGAAGCAGCTTGAGGATGGCAGCTATTTCGTGATCACCGGAGATATTCCGGCTATGTGGCTGAGGGATTCGGCGGCTCAGGTACGGCCTTATGTCCGGTTTGCCAGGGAAGATAAGGATCTGCAGGCAATTTTGGAGGGCATTGTGGAAAAGCAGGCGGAGCTGGTGTGTATTGACCCCTATGCCAATGCTTTTAATGAGAGCGCAAACGGCGCGGCAGGGTATGAGGATGAGACGAAGCAAAACGATCATGTGTGGGAGCGCAAATACGAGGTGGACTCTCTGTGCGCCCCTCTTTATCTGGGCTATAATTATTGGAAAGAGACCGGGATTACCCGAATTTTTGCGGAGACCTTCCATGATATGTTGATCCATATTGTGGGGATTTTCACATTGGAGCAGAGACATGAAAAGTCAGACTACTTTTTCCGCCGTTATGACTGTGTAAAATCCGACACATTGCCGGGAAAGGGAAAGGGACGTCCCGTGAACTTTACGGGGATGACCTGGTCGGGCTTCCGGCCTTCTGATGACTGCTGTAAATTCGGTTATCTGATTCCCTCAAATATGATGGCGGCTGTGGCCCTTGGATATGGAGAGCAGATTTGCCGGGAGTGTTATCAGGATGAGATGCTGGCCGATCAGTGTCATGAACTGGCGGAGGATATTCTGGACGGCATCATGACTTATGGCATTGTAGATCATCCGAAATATGGGCAAATGTACGCCTATGAGACAGATGGTTTTGGAAATTATAATCTGATGGATGATGCCAATTCCCCCAGCCTTCTGGCAATGCCTTATCTGGGCTTTTGCAGCAGAGAGGATAAGCTGTATCAGAATACCAGAAGGTTTGTTTTGTCTGCGGACAATCCGTATTATTATGAAGGAACAATGGCCAGAGGTGTGGGAAGCCCCCATACGCCGCCGGGATTTGTGTGGCACATTGGTATTGTGATGCAGGCGCTTACTTCCGGTAGTCGGGAGGAAATTATGGGCTGCTTGGAAATGCTGGCAAATACCCACGCGGGAACCAATTATATGCATGAAGGTTTTCATCCGGATGCGCCGGAGAAGTATACGAGATCCTGGTTTGCCTGGGCCAATACCCTGTTTGCGGAGCTGCTTGTGAATTTGATGGAGGAAGGTTTTTTTGAGTAATTGCTTGCCAGATCAGTGATGGAGAGTCTGTGTATCAAAATTGGAGCCACAGAGGAGGAAACACGGGAATGTGTGGACAGAGTGAGGGAGCGCAGAATGGGATACTTGTTTGAAAACATGGAAAAAATGAATATACAGGAGGAGAGACGCAACACGGCAGAGGCGAGGGCTGAAGCGGAGAAAGCAAGGGCAGAATTGGAGGAAGCCAGGAAAGAGGCCAGAAAAGAGATTGAAGAAATCAGAAAAGCTACGGTAGAAGCCTTGATAACTACCTGTAAAGAATTTGGCGCAGACAAAGAGCAGACCACAGAGAAAATCATAAATAAATGCGGCATGGATCCTCAAACAGCCAGAGAAAAAGTGGAGCTATACTGGGAAGATATATAAACGGAAGGATAGATTCAAATGGGGGAAGAGTTACATTGAAAAAAGCAATGAAGCGAATTATTTTAATCCTGATAGTGCTGGCGGTTTCATTTGGAACCTATGCGGTTTATGTCTTTCAGGCTTACTATCGCCTGCCGGATAAGTTGACTCTTGAAGTCAAAAGGAGCGGGGAGAATAACGCTTTTAAGGAGGATTTCAGGGTTGCTTCCGGAGGAGCCTATTTTATCATGACTTATAATATAGGCTTTGGCGCGTATCAAAAGGACTACAGCTTCTTTATGGATGGAGGCAAGTCCTCATGGGGAAAGGATAAGGAGAGCGTGATGGCGGCGGTCTGTGGTATGGGAGAGATTGTCAGCACTGTCAACCCTGACTTTATCCTTCTTCAGGAGGTGGATCTGGATGGAACCCGTTCCTATCATGTAGATGAGCTGGAATTGCTGAACCAATTCATAAGAGGATATTATTATGATATTGCACAGGATTATGACTCCCCTTTTTTGTTTTTTCCGCCGTGGGAACCCCATGGGGCAAATAAAAGCTGTCTGGTCACTTATTCCCGGGCAGAAATAACAGATACCATGCGCAGAAGTCTTCCCATATCGGAGTCTTTCAGCAAGCTGGTGGATTTGGACAGGTGCTATTCCATCTCCCGCATTCCGGCAGAGAACGGAAAGCAGCTGTGTATTTACAATGTGCATACTTCCGCTTATGGGGGAAGTGATGAGATCAGGCAGGCTCAGCTTTCCATGCTTTATGAGGACATGGTTTCGGATTACAAAAAAGGAAACTATGTGATCTGCGGAGGTGATTTTAATCATAATCTGAAGGAGGATGCCGGAGAAAATGCGCCGGAGTGGGCCTATCCCTTTCCCAGGGAAACTCTGCCGGAAGGATTTCATATGGCGATAGACGGTGTCAGAGGAAAAGAGGATATTTCCCACAATAGCTGCCGGAGTGCCCAGACGCCTTATGATGAGGAGACAACTTATACGGTCACGCTGGATGGGTTTATTGTCTCCGACAATGTGAGAGTCAATTATTATCAGAACATGGACTGGGGGTACGAATTTTCAGATCATGATCCGGTGCTGATGCAGTTTATTTTGGATTAAGGATGAAAACGGTTCAGACAAGCCCTGCGATTGCGAATAGTTTCAGATTTTTGAGCCATACTAACCATATCTGTTGAAATCTATACATGTCTGCTGCTTTTATGCCGGCAGGTTATGGAAAGGGTATGGTGTTGGTATGGCAAACACGGTTTTATATATAAAAGCAGAGCAGAATGCGGAGGTGATGGAAGAGCGCGTGTGCGTGAAGGACATTGCCTCCGTTTATTGTTCCGATAAGACAATCTGTGCAAAGGCAGAATCTTTGACGGTGTATAAATTTGGAGAAAAAGAAAGAAAGCGGCAGGTAATCAGTATATTAAAGGTGATTGAACTGATTGAAAAGGAGTGTCAGGGAGTGAGTGTGGAGAGCCTGGGAGAGAATGCCACGTTGATCGAGTTGGTCAATGTAAATCGACACAAGAGCTTTTTACAGTGGCTGAAACTGACATTTGTGGCGGCGGTTAGTTTTTTTGGAACCGGCTTTACAATCATGGCGTTTCATAATGACATCAGTATCAACAAAATATTTTCTCACGTATATGAGCTGGTAATGGGATATCCGGCAAAGGGCTACAGTATTCTGGAGGTTTCCTACTCCATTGGACTTGCCGTCGGCATCATTCTGTTCTTTAATCATATTGGGGGCAGGCGCATCACCAAGGATCCCACACCGATTGAGGTGGAAATGCGGATATATGAGACAGATGTAAACAAGGCTTTGATTGAGACTGCGGACAGGGAGGGAAAAACCATAGATGTTTGAGAACGCAGATTTTTTGAAACAGCTTTTCCTGGGAGTGTGCGGCTTAAGCTTTGGGCTTTTGGCATCCGCCGGTGTGTTTACCGTATTGGTATCTGTGGGACTGATTCCCAGGTTTGCCGGGAAAATGCATGTGGCAAGAAAGGTATTTGTGCTGGAGGAAGCAGTGGTCTTCGGCACGCTTTTTGGCGGTTTTTTGAGTGTATTTTCTCAGTATGGCCATTTGGGAGGCTGGATTTTGTCCAGGCAGATATTTGGGGAAAACACAGTGCTGGTCTGGAAATGGGTTGGCAACAGCCTGTTGATTTTGTGGGGAATTTTTGCAGGAATGTTTGTGGGCTGTCTGGCCCTGGCCATTGCGGAAATGCTGAATTCCATTCCCATTTTTTCCCGCAGGATTGGTTTTCGACATGGATTGGGAGTAGCGATTGCCGCGGCGGCTTTTGGCAAGCTCCTGGGGAGTCTGATCTATTTCGCTAAGGGAGTCTATCTGTCAGGGCTATGAGACGCAGGTTATTTTTCTGGCTAATCCTGAAAAATAGTCTTCCGCCTGCTATTGAAAAATCCTTCCATTCCGCTTACAATAGATAAGGACATACAGGGGGAAAGAGATGCGGCAGATGGAGTTTAAAATGGAACGTCCCGGCCTTTTGAAAGAGGGGGATGAGATTACGGTGACAGAGGGAGTTCTTCCCAGCAATTACTATTACACCATTGATCCCTCACTTGCCATGTCGGGAAATATTCCTTTCCGGGAGAGGCTGCTTGCCCGAAGCGGCAAAGTGGTGAGTATTATCGAAAACGAGAGAGGATTTTACGTAACCGCGCAATTTGAGGAGTAACCATAGTGAACGACAAAATAATTTGCCGTTCACTATAACCCCTCCGGGGGATGCGCACGATTTTTGCAAGGTAGAATCTGCGTTTACACGCAGCAAAAATCGGCGCGGTGAACGCCAAAAACAAAGATTTTTGTCGTTCACTAAAATTAATTAAGAAACGGAGGATAAGAGATGTTAACAAAAGTATCTACAGAAAAGGCACCGGCGGCCATTGGACCTTATTCCCAGGGGATTATTGCAGGTAATTTCCTGTTTGCGTCAGGGCAGATTCCCATTGTTCCTGAAACAGGGGAGATCGCACAGGGCGATATCACCGTGCAGGCGCAGCAGGTGATGAAAAATGTGGGCGAGGTATTGAAAGCGGCAGGGACGGGATTTGAAAATGTGGTCAAAACCACCTGTTTTTTGGCGGATATGGCTGACTTCGGAGCATTTAACGGCGTTTATGAGAAATACTTTACGGGCAAGCCGGCCAGAAGCTGTGTTGCTGTGAAAGAGCTTCCCAAGGGCGTGCTGTGTGAGGTTGAGGTCATTGCAGTCGTATGAGTAATGTAATATTGATTGGAATGCCGGGGGCGGGGAAGAGTACGGTGGGAGTAGTGCTGGCCAAAAAGCTGGGCTATCGATTCCTCGACTCCGACCTGGTAATCCAGGAAAAATGCGGGAAACTGCTTCATCAGCTCATAGAAGAGCGGGGTGAAGCAGGTTTTCTTATGCTTGAAAACGAAATTAACGGGGATATACGGGGTGATAAGATGGTGGTTGCCACCGGAGGAAGTGCGGTTTATGGAAAGGAAGCAATGGCGCATTTTAAGGAGATCGGCAGAATTGTTTATTTAAGACTTCCCTATGAGGAGTTAAAGGAGCGGCTCGGCGATCTTCATGAACGCGGAGTGGTGATTAAGGAAGGAAGCACCCTCAAGGATTTGTATGAGGAAAGGATATTGCTCTACGAAAAATATGCGGATTTGACGATAGACTGCAGCGGCAGGGATATCCGAAGTATCGTGGAGGAAATAGCAGGACATTTATGAAAAAATTACTTTTACTTCTGGCTGCGCTGATCTGGGGCGTGGCCTTTGTAGCGCAAAGCGTAGGTATGGATTATATGGGGCCGTTCACCTTCAACGGCGCAAGGTTTCTGATGGGAAGCGCGGTATTGGTTCCGTTTATTGTATTTCGAAAGAGATTTCGCCCGTCAAAGCAGGGACAGCAGGCCCATCAGATTGGCGAAAAAAAATGGGATGAGGTTCGTCAGGCAGAAACAGAAGAAAACAAGAATAAAAGAACAGCCCTGATCGGCGGCATTTGCTGCGGCCTGGCCCTCTGTCCGGCGGCTCTTTTTCAGCAGTTTGGCATTTTGTATACTACCGTGGGAAAAGCTGGTTTTATCACAACGCTTTACATTATTCTCGTGCCGATTGCAGGAATATTTATGAAAAAGGCGCCCTCTGGGAAGGTTTGGATTGGAGCCGCCCTGGCGGCTTTTGGATTTTATCTGCTCTGCATCAATGAGGGCTTTACCTTAAGCAGGGGCGATGGACTGGTGTTTGTGAGCGCTATGCTGTTTACCGTACATATTCTGGTGATTGACTATTTCTCTCCTAAAGCGGACGGGGTAGAGATTTCCTGTGTTCAGTTTCTTACGGCAGGAGTGATCAGCAGCATTTTTGCTTTTATATTTGAGAAGCCGGAGCTTTCCGGGTTTGTGGATGGAATCATCCCCCTTGCCTATGCGGGAATTATGTCCAGCGGCGTGGCTTATACCTTGCAGGTGATCGGTCAGAGAGATACGGAGCCGGCAGTTGCCTCTCTGCTGCTGTCCATGGAGTCGGTATTTTCCCTTCTGGCAGGCTGGATGATTTTAGGACAGGCTCTGAGCGCGCGGGAGCTCATGGGCTGCGGTCTGGTGTTTGCAGCCGTGATTCTTGTGCAGCTTCCCGGAAGCGGGAAATCGGAATATAAGGGCAAATCGGAATCATAAGGGAAAAGTGGAGGATAAGGGAAAAGTAAAAAGTCAAAATAGTGTAATATATAGTCAAGCGGAGAGAAGAAATCTTTCCGGATGGATAATATAATGTAAAAAATGATTACGTTTCACGGATTTGCCTGCCATCCCGGTGCAGGCAAGGACTGCAAAAGTGCAGCAGAGAGAGGAGGAACTATTTTGTCTCAAAACAGTTTGTTTGGAAAGCTGAAAGATTACCATGTGGCAGGACGGAAGGTTACATTTGAGTTTGAAGGAGATCATGAGAAGTTACAGCCCTGCGTGGAGGTGATTTCTGATACGGTCTTCAATGTATTTGTTGACTATGATGGTCTGGGACACAGAACCAGAGCTATTGAAGGAGAGCTTGGCGAAAGGCTGAACTGTCAGGAATGTCAGGGAAAAGAAAGCCTGGAGGATACAGAAAGGGCAGCAGACAAGCGCAGTGCAGAAAAATCAGGAAATGCAGTTCCTTCAGAAAACCCGGAAAAACCGGAATGGGTGTCATGGGAAGATTCCGCAGTGGTTATCCGCAGCAAAAAGGTGACCGCAAAAGTCAATGATGGTTTTCTGGTTGATTTTTATGACAGCGAGGGCAATCCCGTAAGCCTTGCTTATCGGGGAGAACGAAAGGAAAAGACAGGCCTTAGCTGGAGAGAGATCATGCTTCTGTCAGGAGAAGGACATGCGGCGGAGGGCGGCGAGACAAAGAAGAAGCAGATTCAGGAGCTGAGAAGTCTGGAAAAGGCAGACTGTATTTATGGTCTGGGCGATAAGACGGGCTTTTTAAATAAGAGACATTACGAGTATGTGATGTGGAATTCGGATATCCCGGATCCTCATGAGGATAATTTCAAGTCCCTCTACAAGAGCATTCCTTTTATGATGGTGTTGAAGGAAAAAGGAGCTTACGGTATTTTCTTTGACAATCACTGCAAAACCTTCTTTGACCTGGGGAAGGAAAGCGAAGATTACTATGTGTTCGGAGCGGAAGAGGGGAATCTTGACTACTATTTTATTGGCGGGGACAGCTTAAAGGATGTGGTTTCAGATTATACCTGGCTGACCGGACGCGCCCCCATGCAGCAGCTCTGGACGCTTGGGTATCATCAGTCCAGATGGGGTTATGAGTCGGAGGAGAAGATCCGCGGCGTGGCCAATGGTCTCAGAGAGCACGGTCTGCCCTGTGACTGTATCCATTTCGACATTGACTATATGGATCATTACAAGGTCTTTACATGGAATAAGGAAACCTATCAGGATGAGCGAAAGGTAATCTCTGACCTGAAGGATATGGGAATCAAAGCGGTTACCATTATCGACCCAGGGGTGAAGGTGGAGAAGGATTACTATGTCTACGAGGAAGGCATGGAAAATGGCTATTTTGCCAGGAAGCCGGGGGGCTCTGACGGGGAGGCAGAAGAGGTTTATGTAAATGCTGTCTGGCCCGGGGATGCGGTATTTCCCGACTTCGGCAATCCCAAGGTGCGTACCTGGTGGGGAGAAAAACAGAAGTATCTGATTGACCTGGGGGTTTCCGGCGTGTGGAATGATATGAATGAGCCTGCAAGCTTCCGGGGGCCTTTGCCGGATGATGTGGTTTTCACGGATGAGGACAGAGTAGCTCCCCACTCTCAGATCCACAATATTTATGGACACAATATGGCCAAGGCAACCTATGAAGGTTGGAAAGAGTATTCCGGGAAGCGGCCTTTTGTCATCACAAGGGCCTGCTACAGCGGTTCCCAGAAATATACCACTGCATGGACGGGGGATAATCACAGTATCTGGTCCCATATCCGCATGATGATTCCCCAGATCTGCAATCTGGGCATGTCGGGGATGAACTTTGTGGGAGCTGACGTGGGAGGTTTTGGGAGCGATGCCACACCGGAGCTGTTTGCAAGATGGATTCAGGCCGGATGCTTTATGCCGTTTTTCAGAGATCACTGTGCCCTGGGCGGCAGACCCCAGGAGCCCTGGCAGTTTGGGGAGGAGGTTCTTGCCATCAGCAGGAAGTATATCAATCTGCGCTATGAATTGCTTCCTTATTTATATGACCTGATGCATGAGACGGAAAAGTCCGGTATTCCCATGGTGCGCCCTCTTGTGCTGGAATATGAGAAGGATGAAAATGCATGGAACCGGAACGATGAATTTATGCTGGGCGAGAGAATGCTGATTGCCCCGGTAGTGGAGCAGGGAGCGAGAGAAAGAATGGTTTATCTTCCCGAAGGCGTCTGGTATGACTACTGGACGGGGGAGCGCAGGGAAGGAAAGAGCTTCTTTGTAAGGCAGGCGCCCCTTGATGTCTGTCCCATCTATGTGAAGGCGGGAGCTGTGCTTCCCAAATATCCGGTGCGTCTCCATGTGGGAGAGGATAAGGATGATTTGCTGATTCTGGAGGTTTATCCGGGGGAAGGCGCTTATAGGCATTATCAGGACAACGGAGAGGATTTCCAGTACCGTCGGGGAGCGTTCAACGAGTATCAGATCGATAACATAAACGGCGAGGTGACGGTGGAGAAGAAGCATGAGGGTTACCGCTCTTATGGAAAGATTGAAATTGTGAAAAAGTTTTTTGAGTAGAAAATTTCTGTGTAGAAAAATTTCTGAGTAGAAAATTTCTGAGTAGAAATTGAAAAAAGACAGATAATAATCCATGAAAACATTTCTTACCATAAGGAGGTTGTCATGGATTATTTTAATGCATTTTGGGTGGGCGGACTGATCTGTGCGCTGGTTCAGATTTTAATGGAAAAGACAAAGATGATGCCCGGACGTATCATGGTGCTTTTGGTGTGTACCGGAGCGGTGCTCAGCATACTTGGGGTATATCAGCCCTTTGTGGAGTTTGCAGGGGCGGGGGCGTCGGTACCTCTCCTGGGTTTTGGCAATGTGCTGATGAAGGGAGTAAAGGAGGCCGTGGACCAGGAGGGATTTATGGGGCTCTTTATGGGCGGCTTTAAGGCAGGAGCCGTGGGAACCTCGGCCGCATTGATCTTTGGATATCTGGCCAGTCTTGTCTTTAATCCCAAGATGAAGAAATAAAAGTTGTCCTTTTCCCGTTTCGTAGTATAATGTGATTGTGAGTATAAATCATATCATATAAAAAATTACATTGTAGAAAAGAGGAAAAAGATGATACGGGAAAGACTGGGCAAATTGAGAGAAAGTATGAAAGCCTCTGGGATCGACTGTTATCTGATACCTACGTCAGATTATCATGACAGCGAATATGTCAGCGGCTTTTTTCGCGTGAGAGCATTTTTCAGCGGTTTCACAGGTTCGGCGGGAACACTGGTGGTATTTCAGGAGGAAGCGGCGCTTTTTACGGACGGAAGGTATTTTATTCAGGCGGAAAAGCAGCTTGCCGGCACAGGCATCAGTCTGATGAAGATCGGGGAGCCGGAGGTGCCCACGCTGAATGAATATCTGGAGCAAAAGCTTGCGGATGGACAGAGCCTTGGCTTCGATGGCCGGGTGGTGAAGGCTCAGAGTGCGAAGGAGTATGAGGAAATCCTTAAAAAGAAGCAGGGAAGGCTGGTCTGGGATAAGGATCTGGCGGAAGGAATCTGGGAGGAGCGTCCGGCGCTGGAGCATCAGCCCGTCTACATTTTGGAGGAGTGTTACAGCGGAGAAAGCACTGCTTCCAAGATTGCCCGTCTGCGGGAAAAAATGAAGGAAGAGAAAGCAACCATGCATATTCTGACCTCTCTGGATGATATTGCCTGGCTTCTCAATATACGGGGGAATGATGTGGAGAGCTGCCCGGTAGTGCTTGCCTATGCTGTGGTGACGATGGAGGATATTTTTGTGTTTGCCGGGGAAAATGCCTGCTCCAAAGAGGTTTGCAGTTATTTTGTCGAAAACAGAATTACCCTTCGCCCTTATGAGGCGTTTTATGATTATGTGGCATCCATTCATGGGGAAAAACTGCTGATCTGTTTAAACCGTGTGAACTGCCGGGTGAAAAAGGAGCTGGCAGACGATGTGGAAATCATTGACAGGTCCAATCCCACCACGCTTATGAAAGCGGTTAAAAACCCGGTTGAGATGGAGAATCTGCGGAAATCCCACTTGAAGGACGGGATTGCGGTGACTCATTTTATGTACTGGCTCAAGAAGAATATCGGAAAGCTGCCCATGACGGAAATCAGCGCAGCGGAGCAGCTGGAGATGTTCAGAAGGCAGCAGGAAGGGTTTATAGAGCCCAGCTTTGGAACCATCTGCGCCTATGGCGCTAATGGAGCCATCGTCCATTACAGCGCCACTTTGGAAAACTTTGCCGAGCTTCGCCCGGAGGGACTTCTGGTGGTGGACAGCGGCGGCCATTACCCGGAAGGAACCACGGACATCACCAGAACCTTTGCGCTTGGGTCTCTCACGGAAGAAATGAAAATGCATTTTACGCTGGTGCTTCGGGCCATGTTAAATCTGAAAAATACCAGGTTTCTTTCCGGCTGCAGAGGATTGAATCTGGATGTGAGGGCCAGAGAGATTTTCTGGGAGCACGGGCTTGACTATAAGCACGGCACAGGCCACGGGGTAGGCTATCTTTTGAACGTGCATGAGGGGCCGAACGGTTTTCGCTGGAGACTTACTTCCGCTCATGAGGAAAATGCGGAGCTGGAGGAGGGTATGGTGACCACGGATGAACCGGGGCTTTATATAGAGGGGAGTCATGGAATCAGGATTGAAAATGAGCTTTTGTGCCGGAAGGGAGAGGAAAACGAGTATGGCCAGTTCATGTATTTCGAGGATCTGACCTGCGCGCCCATTGACCTGGATGCAGTGGAAATTTCTCTTTTGGAGCCGAAGGACAGAGAAAGGCTGAACGCTTATCACAGAGAGGTGTTTGAGAAACTTTCCCCTTATTTTGAGGGAGAGGAACTTGCATGGCTGAAAGAAGCCACCAGAGAGGTTTAGTGTGAAAAATAAATGTTACATACCTGAGACGGACAGAGACGACGATGGAATCTTAAAGGGGATTACCTGCTTTGCGCTGGATATGGACGGAACCGTTTATCTGGGGGAGCAGTGGATTGAGGGAGCCAGAGACTTCCTTAAGGCGGTGGAGCAGGCCGGAAAAAAGTATGTGTTTCTGACCAATAATTCCTCCAAAAATCCCAGGGCTTATATCGATAAATTAGGACGGATGGGGCTGGAAATCTCACCTGAACAGATCGTAACCTCCGGCATGGCAACCATTGATTATCTTCAGAAGAATTTTCCGGGAAAAAGGGTATATCTTCTGGGAAACGAGCTCTTGAGGGAGGAATTCGTCCAGGCGGGGATTTGCCTGGACGAAGCCTCGCCGGAGGTGGTTGTGGTGGGCTTTGACACTTCCATTACCTATGAAAAGATGTGCCGGGTTTGCGACCTGGTCAGGGAGGGATTGCCCTATCTTTCCACACACCCTGACTTTAACTGCCCCACAGAGACCGGATTTATCCCGGACGCGGGGGCCATCCATGCCTTTATTCATGCGTCATCCTTCCGGTACCCGGATGTGATCATCGGAAAGCCCAACGGAATCATCATGGACTATTTGTCTCAGAGAGCAGGAGCAGGAAAGCAGCAAACCGCCATGGTAGGAGACCGGCTTTATACGGATGTGGCCGCCGGGGTAAAGAATGGCTACCGGGGAATTCTGGTGCTCAGCGGAGAGGCAAAAAGAGAGGATGTAAAAGAGGATGGGGTGATTCCCCATTTGATTTTCTCATCGGTCAGGGAGATGATTCCTTACCTTTAAAAGGGAGAACTTATGGGATTACAGTTTTTTTTCGGCGGTTCAGGAGCAGGGAAAAGCCGTCAGCTACATAAAATGATTGTAGAGTGGGCAAAAAAGGAACCAAAACGCAATTTTTTATATCTGGTGCCGGACCAGTTTACAATGCAAACCCAGGTGGATCTGGTAAATGCCAGCGACTGCGGCGGAATCATGAACATCGACGTGCTCAGCTTCGGCCGTCTGACCCACCGGATTTTTGAGGAGACAGGAGATGGCTCTGAGCCGGTTCTGGATGATACCGGGAAAAGTCTGGTGCTCCGCAGAGTGGCTTCTTCTCTGAAAGACCAGATGCCCATCATCGGAAAAAATTTGAATAAAATCGGCTATATCCACGAAGTGAAGTCAGCGATTTCCGAATTTATGCAGTACGGGATAGGCGTCAGTCAGGTAGGGGAACTGGCGGAATTTGCCAGGGGGCGGGGAGCCCTTCATTACAAGCTAAAGGATCTGGAAGTCATTTATCAGGGATTTGTGGAATACATACAAAATCGGTTTATCACTACCGAGGAAACCTTAGGGCTCCTTACCAGAGCCGTTTCAAAGTCTCAGATCATTAAGGGAAGTGTGGTTGTCTTTGACGGTTTTACCGGCTTTACCCCTATTCAGTATCGCCTCATTCAGGAACTGCTTCGACTGACCGAAAGAGTCATTGTTTCCATAACGATTGATATTCGTGAGAATCCTTTCCGCATGGGAGGGGAGCAGGAACTGTTTTACTTAAGCAAAAAGACGGTGAAGGATTTGTGCCGTTTAAATTCAGAACTTTCAGATAAGCATGGGAAGGAATCGGGTGCAGCCGGGGCCGGAGCTGCAAAGGAATCAGGAAGGGAGAAGGATATTTACCTGAAAAACAGTCCTCTGCCAAGGTTTAAGGATAACAGAGAGCTGGCGCATTTAGAGCAGCATTTATTCCGGTATCCTCTGCGGCCTTACCAGGAAACGGCGCTGGAAAGCATCCGCATGACGGAAGCCTTAAACCCTGCCCAGGAAGTGCAGCAGGCCTGCCTTCGGATCAAGAAGCTGGTGCTCGAAGAGGGATTTTGCTATCGTGATATTGCAGTGGTAACAGGTGATATGGAAACCTATGGGGATTATTTTGAGCGGGAAGCCATGGTGTATGATATCCCTGTTTTTTTGGACAGAACCAGGGGGATTTTGCTCAATCCCTTTATTGAATATATCCGAAGCGCCCTGAAAATCGTGCTTTTTGACTTCTCCTATGAAAGTGTTTTTCACTATCTGCGGTGCGGACTCGCGGATTTTCAGACAGATGAGATCGACAGGCTGGAGAATTATGTGCTGGCTCTTGGCATCAAAGGAAAACGCAAGTGGAGCCAAATATTCACAAGAAAATTAAATTCAAATTTAACAATATCTCCCGTTACGGACGCGGGTGAGGAAGAAGCGGAACAGGAGCTTCGGCTGCTGACACAGCTTAATCAGACCAGAGAGCGGTTTGTGGAGCAGATTGCCCCTCTTCTGGAAAAGAAGAAAACCGCCGGAGAAATGGTGCGGATGCTGTATGATTTCATTGTGGCAGGGCGGATTCAGGAAAAGCTCTGCGGCTTCGCCGGATATTTCCGGGAACACGGGGAGCCTGAGAAGGCAAAGGAATATGACCAGATTTACCGCCTTGTGATGGAGCTTTTGGAACAGATCATGGGACTTCTCAAGGAGGAACCCATGAGCCTTTCGGAGTTCGCGGATATACTGGACGCGGGCTTTGGAGAGATTGAGGTGGGAATCATTCCCGGAAGCGTGGACAGGGTGGTTGTGGGTGATATGGAGAGAAGCCGCCTAAAGCAGGTAAAGGTGCTGTTCTTTTTGGGCGTAAACGACGGAAATATTCCAGGAAACAGCAGCAAAGGGGGAATTATATCCGATATTGACCGGGAGTTTTTGCAGCAGTCGGAATTTGAGTTAGCGCCTACACCCCGCCAGCAGATGTATATCCAAAGACTTTATCTTTATATGAATATGACCAAGCCATCAGAAAGGCTGTATCTTTCCTATGCACGAATGGATGCTCAGGGGAAAAGCATTCGGCCTTCCTACCTGATTGATATGATGCAGAAGCTGTTTCCGGCTCTGAAAATAGAAAATACGCATGTTATTAATTCTTCGTTTGATCAAATTGTAGGGAAAAAGGATGGTCTTTCTCTGCTGGCAGGAGAGCTTCGGGAATATGCTTCCGGACGGGAGGGGACTTTGGAGGAAGGAGAACTGCGCAGCCTGTACCGGCTTTACAGGGGGGATGAAGAATATGAGGAATATGCAGAAAGACTGGAAGAGGCTGCTTTTGCAAGATACGAGCACAAGCCTCTGGTAAAAGCAGTGGCCCGTGCTTTGTATGGCGCCGTGCTGGAAAACAGCGTCAGCCGTCTGGAGCGGTATGCGGCATGTGCTTATTCACATTTCCTGCAATATGGTCTGACCCTGAAAGAGAGGGAAGAATACAGCTTTGAGCAGGCCGATCTGGGGAATATTTTTCATCAGGTGCTGGAGAGCTTTGCAGGAAAACTTGCAGAGAATCATCTGACCTGGTTTGACTTCACGGATGAAGAAGGAGATGCGCTTTTAAAGGAAGCTTTGGATGCCTGCACCATGGCCTATGGGGAGACTGTGCTTTACAGCAATGCCCGCTATGAGTATATGGTGGAGCGGATGTACCGGATTTTAAAGAGAACCATCAGGACGCTGCGCGCCCAGCTTCGGGAGGGGGATTTTGTGCCTGCGGCTTTTGAGATGAGCTTTTCAAGAGTGGAAAAACTCGAAGCAGTGAATATTGCCCTGTCAGGGCAGGAAAAAATGCGGCTGAGAGGAAGGATTGACCGGATTGACACCTGTGAGGATGAGGAGCATGTTTATGTGAAAGTGATCGATTACAAGTCCGGAGATAAGAAGTTTAATCTGGCGGCCCTTTATTATGGCCTGCAGCTTCAATTGGTGGTTTATATGAATGTGGCGGCGGAGATTGTTGCAAGGCAGCATCCGGAAAAGGAGATTGTTCCGGCGGCGCTTTTGTACTATCATGTGAGTGACCCGGTTATTTCGGTTGAGGATGAGCTTTCGCCTGAGGAGATTAACCAGAAAATCTTAAAAGAGCTTTGCACTGCGGGGCTTGTCAGCGAGGATGAAAGAATCGTCAGTTATCTGGATAAGAATTTTAAGGACAAATCCTTTGTGATTCCGGTGGAACGCAAAAAGGACGGCACTTTTTCCGCCCGCTCCAGCGTCATGAGGCAGGAGGACTATGAGACGGTTTCAAAGTTTGTGAGCCACAAGATCCGGCAGCTCGGAATGGAAATTCTTGCAGGGAACATTGCCGTCAATCCCTGCAGGCAGGGCACAATGCGGGCCTGCACTTACTGTGCTTTTCGGGGGATCTGTGATTTTGAGGAGAGAATACCGGGATATCATATGAGGTTTCTCGAGGGCAAAACAAACGATGAACTGCTTCTCAGAATGCGTCAGGAGTTAGAGCAGGAGGGATTCGATTCGATGTAAAGTCCGCGGGCGCAGCCCGGGACAGGCAGGGGGATATTATGGCAATCAGTTTTACTGAGGATCAACAGAAGGTGATCACATTGCGGGACAGAAATCTGCTGGTTTCCGCCGCCGCCGGTTCAGGAAAGACAGCAGTGCTGGTGGAGAGGATCATCCGCATGATCACGGATGAAAAAAATCCTGTGGATATTGACAGGCTTTTAATCGTTACCTTCACCAACGCGGCAGCGGCAGAGATGCGGGAAAGAATCAGCCTTGCCATCAACAAACTGCTTTTGACAGAAGGGGAGAATGTACATCTTCAAAGGCAGGCGTCTCTCCTTCACAATGCGCAAATCACTACCATTGACAGCTTTTGTCTTTTTGTGATCAGAAATAATTTTAATGATATCGGCCTTGACCCGGGATTTCGGGTGGCGGATGAGGGAGAGCTGAGGCTCCTTAAGCAGGATGTGCTGCAGGAGCTTTTGGAGGAGCGGTATCAGGAAAAAGACGGGCATTTTCTGGGCTGTGTGGAGTATTTTACCGGGGGCAGCAATGATAAGCTTTTGGAGGACTATGTGGGACAGCTCTATGAATTTTCAATGAGCTGCCCCTGGCCGGAAGACTGGATCGGTCAATGCATGGAAGAGTATAGAATAACGGATGAAAGCAAGCTGAAAGAAAGCGCCTGGTGTTCTTATCTCGTCTCCTATATTCAGACTGTTGTCAGGGAATGTATCCATGATCTGGAGTCTGCCGTCCGAATCATACAAAGGCCGGATGGCCCTTATATGTATGGGGAAACGCTGGAAAAAGAAGTTGAAATGTTAAGTCATGTTTTAAAATTTGAGGAGTTTTCCGGCCTGCAGGAAGCCTTTGAAACCATATCCTTTGGCAGGCTGCCCTCCAAAAAGGATGATTCGGTGAACCCTCTTTGCAGGGAAAAGGTGCAGCAATTGCGCAAGGACGTAAAAAAGCAGCTGGAGGAAATCCGCAGCTCTCTGCTGGCTTTGCCTCCCGGGCAGGCTGCGGAGCGTATGCGAAAGGCAGCGCCCTTCGTGGAAGAGCTTTTGCAGCTTGTTCTTGCTTTTAAGGAGTATTTGGATGAGAAGAAGCGTCAGGAAAATCTCATTGACTTTCATGATATGGAGCATTTTGCCCTGGAAATTCTTCTGAAAAAAACGGAAAATGGAGTAGTTCCCACGCCCGCGGCCTTAGAGTACAGGAAGTTTTTTAAAGAGATTTTCATTGACGAATATCAGGACTCCAACCAGGTACAGGAGCTTTTGCTCAGGAGTATTTCCGGGGAGGAGGAAGAACATTATAACCGCTTCATGGTAGGGGATGTGAAGCAGAGTATCTACAAGTTCCGGCAGGCGCGTCCGGAGTTGTTTATGGAAAAATACAACCGTTATTCTATGGAGGACGGAGAGAGACAGAGAATTGACCTGCACAAAAATTTCCGCAGCCGCCCCCAGGTGCTTGAGAGTGTGAACGGATTGTTTGGAAGAATCATGCGAAAAGATTTAGGGGGCGTGGAGTATGATGAGGAGGCGGCCCTTTATCAGGGAGCTTCTTTTCCGGATCATCCGGAGGAACCTTCCGCCTATGACACAGAATATCTGATCATTGGGAAATCGGAGGATGAATTCAGCACGGCAAGAGAGCAGGAGGCCGCCGCAATTGCCCGAAAAATCAAGGATATATATCAAAGCCTTAAAGTGACCGATTCGGTCAGCGGAGAGCTTCGCCCGGTAAAGTACAGCGATATCGTGATCCTGCTTCGGACAATCTCCGGTTGGGCGGAGGAGTTTAAGGGGGTTTTGGAGAAGGAAGGAATTCCTGCCTATGTGACCTCGCGCACCGGATATTTTCAGGCAGTGGAGGTGAAAACGCTGCTGCAGCTTTTGCGGGTGATTGATAATCCTCTGCAGGACATTCCTCTTTTTGGAACACTGAAATCTTATTTTGGAGGTTTCAGCGAGGAGGAAATTGCCCGGATCCGCGGGAGTGAAAAAGGAGTATTGTTATATGATAATTTAGTTTCTTACAGAGGAGAATATGAAAATAAAATACGGCTGTTTTTAGACCGCCTTGCCCGTTACAGGCAAAAGACCGTTTACACGCCGATTCACAAGCTGATACAGGAAATTCTTTCAGATACCGGATACCTGGACTATGTGCTTGCACGCTCCGGGGGGGAGCAGAAGAGAGCCAATGTGGAAATGCTGCTTACCCGTGCGGCGGCATTTGAAAAAACCAGCTATTATGGACTTTTTCATTTCCTCAGATATATAGAACAGTTGGAAAAATATGAGGTGGATTATGGCCTGGCAGATGTGCTGGATGAAAATGCGGACGTTGTGCGGATCATGAGTATTCATAAGAGTAAGGGGCTTGAATTTCCGGTATGTTTCGTGGCGGGGCTTGCCAAGAAGTTTAATATGCAGGATGTAAGCGGCGGCATGATCGCGGATATGGATATGGGAATTGGTGTGGACTATGTTGACAGTGAGCTGCGAGTCAGGAGCAACACGTTAAAGAAAACGGCAGTGGCGCTCAAGATAAGGCACGATATTCTGGGAGAGGAGCTGCGGGTACTTTATGTTGCCATGACCAGGGCAAAGGAGAAGCTGATCTTGACTGCGCTTGTTCCATCTCTTGATAAGTTCCGGTTGGAATTGGAACAGAAAATGGAATTTCAGGAGTATGAGAAGACGGAGGATAAGGTTCCTTTTTCACTTTTATCAAGGGCGTCCTCTTGTCTTGATTTCGTTTTTCCCTGCCTTGATCTGACAGTAGAATTTGTAGAACCGACGGATATCCTGCAAAAGGATGTGAGTTCTGCCGTACGGGAAATGCAAAGAAGACAGAAACTCTTTGACAGTGCTATGAGAAAAAAGGAATTGACTGAGTTAGATAATGAAATTATGACAAAGCTGTTAAACCAAATGAAACTTTCCTATTCTCATCAGTATTTATCCAAACTTTTTGTAAAGACAAGTGTGTCGGAGCTTAAGAAAAAGGCCATGCATGATTTACCAAATCAGTCAATGGAGAATATTCTTGCATCGGATACAGCAAACGGAGGAGCTCCCCGGGAACAGGCATTTACCGGAAAACTTTTTGAAGAACAGGAGGTGGTTCCTTACATTCCGTCATTTTTAAGGGAGGAAGAAACCCTCTCCGGCACCGACAGGGGAAGCGCTTATCACAGGGCGATGGAACTTTTGGACTTTAAAAAGGTTTTTCAGGCAGAAAAAGGAAAGGAAAGAGCGGCGCAGATAGGCTCCCAGCTTGATCGGTTTGAGACGGAAGGTCTTTTGAGCGCCAGATGGAAAAAAAGTATCTTTCTCCCAAAGCTGACAGCCTTTTTTGACAGTTCTCTTGCCCTTCGCATGTGTCGTGCAAAGGAAAGAGGGATGCTTTACAGGGAGCAGCCCTTTGTGTTAGGTCTTCCGGCCAGCCGTCTGGGGGAGGAATTTCCGGAAAAAGAACAGGTGTTAATTCAGGGAATTATCGATGTTTTTTTTGAAGAGGAAGGAAAAATAATTGTCGCGGATTACAAAACAGATGTTGTGAAATCACCGGAGGAACTGATTCAGAGGTACCAGGTGCAGCTTGACTATTACGGGGAAGCTCTTGCCCGGCTGAGAGGCAAAGAGGTTACTGAAAAAATCATATATTCTTTTGCACTTGGGAGAGAGATTATGGTATACTAAGGAAGAAATTATTTATGAGGAGGTACATAGTATGAAACTGAAATTTGGTATCAAGGAAGTAGTTGCCATTGGTATCGGTACGGCGCTTTTTGTGGCGCTCACGGAAATTCAGATCCCTACGGGTATTCCCAACACCTATCTGCAGCCGCGTATGGCGATCATGGCCTTTCTTGCGGCAGTGTTCGGCCCTGTTGTGGGAGCGGTGGTAGGAATTCTGGGCCATGCCCTGGGAGATGCCATGTTCTATGGCAGTGTGTGGTGGAGCTGGGTTTTCCCGGATGGGCTTGTGGGCCTTGTGATTGGTCTCTTTGCCGCTAAATATGCGGTGAAGGAAGGCGGCTTTGACAAAAAGGCGATCGTGGTATTTAATGTGGCACAGGTGGTAGTCAATGCCGTTGCATGGATTGGCCTTGCGCCGCTTCTTGACATTCTGATCTATGCGGAGCCGGTGGAAAAGCTGTTCGCACAGGGAGCCAGCGCTTTTCTGGGGAACATTCTTATTATAGGAGTTCTGGGAACCCTGCTCTGTGTTGGTTATTCCAAGATCGGAGCCAAATCATCAAGTCTTTCCAAAGAGGATTAATGCATGGAACCTATGATCGAGTTCAAGGATTTTTCTTTTAAATACCGTGCTCAGAAGGAACCGACTCTCCAAAACATCAATCTCACGATTATGCCCGGGGAGAAGGTTCTGATCGTAGGGCCTTCCGGTTCCGGAAAATCCACCCTTGCCCATTGTATCAACGGCCTGGTGCCTTTTTCCTATACCGGGGAAATTACGGGAAGTCTCAGGATTGGCGGAAAGGATCCGGCAGACCTGGGGCTTTTTGGTCTGTCCAAGATTGTGGGAACGGTGCTCCAGGATACGGACGGACAGTTTATCGGTCTGACCGTGGCGGAGGATATCGCCTTTGCCCTTGAAAATGACAATGTGCCTCAGGAGGACATGTTCCTGAAGGTGGATGAAGTGGCGGAGCTGGTGGATGTGAAAAAGCTCCTGGGCAATGCCCCCAGGGAACTCTCCGGCGGTCAGAAGCAGAGGGTTTCCATGGCGGGAGTTATGGTGGATGATGTGGATATTCTGCTGTTTGACGAGCCGCTGGCCAACCTTGACCCCGCTACCGGAAAGCGGGCCATCGACCTGATCGATCAGATTCAGAAAAAAAAGAAGACCACCATTCTTATTATAGAGCATCGCCTTGAGGACGCCCTTTACCGTGATGTGGACAGAATCATCGTGGTGGGGGAGGGCCGGATTGTGGCGGATACCACGCCGGATGAGCTTCTGGCAGAGGATGTGCTGGAAAAGCAGGGGATTCGGGAGCCCCTTTATGTGACCGCCATCAAACATGCGGGATGCCGGATTCTGGCGGAGGATAAGCCCATGCACATGGAAACCATGCGGATGGAGCGTTATCGGGATAAGGTGAGAGACTGGTTTGATAAGGCGGAGGGAAAGGCCCAAAGGCCGGATGCCCCTTCTGCGCTTAAGGTGGAGGATTTGTATTTTTCTTATGTGGAGGGAAAGCCCATTCTCCAGCATATTCACTTTGATATCAAAAAGGGAGAGATGGTCAGCATCGTGGGTAAGAACGGTGCAGGCAAATCCACGCTCTCCAATCTGATCTGCGGTTTTTATAAGCCCACCAGAGGGACAATCCTTTTGGGCGGAGAGGATATGGCGCCCCTTTCCATTAAGGAAAGAGGGGAGAAGATCGGTCTGGTGATGCAAAGCCCCAATCAGATGATTTCAAAGCCCATGATTTTTGATGAGGTTGCATTAGGGCTTGCGGTGAGAGGAGTTCCGGAGGAGGAGATCCGGGAGCGGGTATATCAGACGCTGAAAACCTGCGGACTTTACCCTTTCAGAAACTGGCCCGTATCGGCGCTCAGTTTTGGACAAAAGAAACGAGTTTCCATTGCCTCCATATTGGTGATGAACCCGGAGGTAATGATACTGGATGAGCCCACTGCCGGCCAGGACTATCGGCATTATACGGAGATCATGGATTTCCTGAAGGAGATCAATGAAACCCTGGGAATCACCATTATCATGATTACCCATGATATGCATTTGATGCTGGAATATACGGACAGGGCCATTGTGATTGCGGACGGACATCTGATTGCTGATGACACTCCAGCCAGGGTTCTGACCAATGAGAAGATTGCGGACAAAGCCTATCTGAAGAAAACATCTCTCTATGATCTGGCCATCCGGTGCGGAATCGATAACCCGTCGGAATTCGCAGAGCGGTTTATCGCCTATGAGCGGGAGATGAAGAAAGCGGATCAGCAGGCAACATGGCCGGAAGAGGAGAAATAAGCGGGGAGAGGAGAAACAGCGGATGGCTAAGATTTTATCATATGAAGAAAAAGATACATGGATCCACAGATTAAGCGGTGTGACCAAGCTGATTTTTTTCCTGTTGTGGTGTCTGACCAGCATGCTTACCTATGACACCAGGGTACTGGCGGTGATGCTGGTACTGGCTCTGATTATTTTCAGAATTTCCCGGACACAGTGGAAGCAGGTAGGGGCAGTGTTTAAGCTGGTGATGGTGTTCCTTGTTTTTAATGTGGTGGCTATTTATCTCTTTTCTCCGAATCAGGGCACAGCCATCTACGGAACCAAAACCGTGCTTTTTCATATTGCGGGACGCTATGATGTGACGAAGGAGCAGCTTTTCTATGAGCTGAATGTGGTGATCAAATATTTCACAGTGATTCCGGCGGTGTTTATGTTTCTGGTGACCACCAATCCCAGCGAGTTCGCGGCTTCCCTGAACAGGATAGGCGTCAGCTATAACGTGGGCTATGCCATTTCCATCGCGCTTCGGTACATCCCTGACGTCCAGGATGAGTTTACCAAGATCAAACATGCCCAGGAGGCAAGAGGGATTGAGATGTCAGGGAAGGCATCGCTGGTGAGCAGAATCAAAAATACTTCTACCATCATTTTCCCGCTGATTTTTTCCAGTATGGACCGGATTGATGTGGTCAGCAATGCCATGGAGCTGCGGGGCTATGGGAAGCATAAGAAGAGAACCTGGTATATGGGAAAGAAGCTGGAGCAGAATGATTATCTGGCGATTGCCTTTACGGTGCTGCTTTGCGTGGCGGCATTGGCGGTGACCTTTGCGGATGGGAGCCGGTTTTATAATCCGTTTGTATAAGGAGACAGTATATCTTTGAGAAAAAATGCAGGCATCAGGTTTGGAAAGGGGTTAATATGGCCAAAAAAGCAGAGGTAAGCTACAACCCGCAACTGGGTTATCTGAAAACGGTTTTTCAGCATGATTTTGATTTCCTGACAGGAGTGAGAAGTTATGAGATTCAGAACGGCAGCGTGATATTTGAAGCGGAGACATATCATGGGAAGCAGGCAAAAGTCTTCATTGGCTTTACAGGCAAAAATGCTGTCAGGTTTCAGATGTTTCCGTATGGAAATACCGGCTGTTTCCGGAATGAAGTATTTCAATTTGACGCGCAGGAAGAGATACAGGTTGCTGAGACAGAAGAATTTATCTGCCTTACCTCTTTAAAGTCGGAGGTGAGAGTCAGAAAACATCCATGGGAGGTCAGCTACTACTATGAAGGCCGTCTGGTCACCAGGGAGCAGAACAGAGATTCCAATGTGGATAACATGTGCAAAAATCTGCCGGTGGGATTTACATTGGATGAAAAGCAGCGGGTGCAGAAGGTTCATGAGACAATGTATCTGTATGCGGATGAAAGCTTTTATGGCTTTGGAGAGAAGTTTACTGACTTTAATAAGCGGGGACAGACGATACACTGCTGGCAGACGGATGCGCTGAGCACCAATACAGAGCGGTCTTACAAAAATCATCCATTTTTTATCAGCAGCCGGGGGTATGCCCTTTTGCTGAACAGCTATACCAGATCCCGCTTCGACATGGGAACGGTTTCCGGCGTTGCCTACAATATGGAAGTGGAGGATCAATATCTGGATTATACGATTCTGTTTGGAAGGGATTCCAAGTCGCTGCTGAAAGATTATGTGTCTATGACCGGAGAAATCCCAATGATTCCGAAATGGGCGTTCGGGCTCTGGATGTCCAAATGTTCCTACCGGAGCCAGGATGAGGTTTATGAGGTTGTCCGAAAGGCGGAAGAACAGAATATTAAAATTGACGTCATCCATATTGACGGCTGGCAGAACAGGATCGATGCAGGCGCATGGGAGTGGAATCTGGAGAGTTTCCCTGACCCGGCAGAAATGATCAGATATTTGAAGGAAAGGCATATCCATCTGAGCCTTTGGATTTTCCCCTATATCGATGAGCGTTCTGCTTTCTTTGAGCTGGCCCGGGAGAGGGGATATCTGGTGAAGGATGCGGAGGGTGAACCGGTCAGGTTTTATGCGACCGCTGCCAGCGAGCATAAGGTGGGCTGTTTTGATTTCACCAATCCGGAGTTCCTTGCCTGGTATCGGGAGAGGGTGAGGGCAGTGGTAAAAATGGGGGTTGGCGTTATCAAGACGGATTTTTCGGAGGCCGTTCCGGAATATGCGGTCTATCATGATGGTTCTAATGGCATACAGGGCCACAACAAGATCACCTTTTTATATGCAAAAACCATCTATGACATTATGAGGGAGGTCAAGGCAGAAACCGGAGAATGTCCGATGCTGTGGGGACGCAGCGGTTTTGCCGGATCTCATATGATACCGGCGGCATGGGCGGGAGATTCCTCCACTGCCCTGAACAATCATGCTTCTGTTCTGCGGGGAGGGCTGAGCATTGCGATGAGCGGAATTCCGTTCTGGGGATTTGATATGGGCGGGTTTTATAATACCGACCATAACGGCTATGAATGCCCGCCGAAACCGGAAGAGTACATTAGAAGCTGTCAGTTTGGCTTTTTCAGCCCTTTGAGCAGATGCCATGGAAAAACGCCCAGAGAACCGTGGAATTTTGGCAGAGAAGCTGAAAATATTTTCCGCGTCTGCAACGATATCAGACATCGCCTGCTGCCGTATCTGTATACCATGGCGCACAGGGCTCATACCGATGCCGTGCCGATGCTGCGACCGTTGGTGATGGAATACCCGGAGGATCGAAATGCACAAAATATTGATCTGGAGTATTTCTTAGGGGACAGTATGCTTGTGGCTCCTGTGTTTGACCAGGACAGATTTGAATTGTATTTGCCGGAGGGCGGCTGGCTGGATTTTTATGACCGGAAGATAATGACAGGGAACAGATGGATTGCCCTGGAACCCCGGCTGGAACAGATACCTGTATTTATCAGGGAGGATTCAGTGATTCCGATGCTAACGGAGGTGCCGGAGGATATGGAGGCGCCCTATGGGGATATGGAGCTTCTGGTTCATCTTTCCTCCGAAACAGAGCAGAAGATTTATGATGCGGACAGGGAATACAACTTCAAGGCGCGGCTCGACGGAAGCAGGGTTGTGATCAGCACGGATCTTCCGGCAGTCCGGATTATGCTTTATACCCGGCATGAGGTGTCGGAGACGGTAGTAAATGGTGAAACTCAAACCGGCGGGATTGATAAACTGATTTATCAAAAGGAGCAATAAATGCAGAAATATTTTAACACAGAAGGCTGCTGTAAGCCGGACATGCATTATATGGTATGTCTGGATGAGCGTTTGGATAAAATAAAGCGTTTATTTGTAGACAGAAGAAAATATTTTATTATTAACAAAGGACGTCAATACGGTAAGACAACAACTCTTATGGCACTGGCAGAATATTTGAAAATGGATTATATAGTTTTGTTTATAGATTTTCAGATAATGAGTTCTGCAAGCTTTAAAGATGAAGAGACATTTGTAACGGCATTTATTGAATATATGGAAGAGCTAATCAATACAGAGCCGGAATTGACGGAAACAATAGATACAGAATCATTCCAGAACATGGTTTCCTTAAAGCTTCAAAAAGGAATCTCTCTGGATAAATTATTCCGCTCTTGGAGTAAAATATGTCAGAACTCTCCAAAGCCGATTGTATTGATAATTGATGAGATAGACAGTGCGTCTAATCACCAGGTATTTCTCGACTTTCTTTCAATGTTACGAGGATATTATCTCAGCAGGGATAAAAGGCCAATCTTTCATTCCGTTATTTTTTCGGGTGTATACGATATTAAGAATTTAAAATTGAAATTGAGACCTGAAGCAGAGCATCAATATAACAGTCCGTGGAATATTGCGGCTGATTTCAGCATTGAAATGAGCTTTTCAATTGTCCAGATCGAAGAGATGCTTCAGGAATATGAAGAAGATCACTGCACAGGAATGAACATCAAAGCTGTGGCAGAGGAAATTTATCAGTATACATCCGGATATCCGTATCTTGTTTCAGCAATCTGTAAGCTAATGGATGAAGAAATTGCAGACGGTCGGGATAGCAAAGAGTTTGCAGAAGCCTGGTCAAAGGAAGGTGTTGCCAGGGCTGTTAAGATACTTTTAAAGGAAAATGTGCCATTGTTTGACAGCATGATTAAACAGTTAGATATTTTTCATGATTTACGAAGTATGATTGAGGAGATGCTTTATAAAGGAAGAAAGGTTTCTTTCAGCCCTGCTGAAAAATCAATTAATTTAGGTATTATGTTTGGCTTCCTGAAAGAGAAAGACGGCTATGTGGCGGTGTCAAACCGTATTTTTGAAATGTATTTGCTCAATCTCTTTATTTCAGAAGAATCCATTAAAAGTGAAATATTTTTTTATGGTCAAAGCAGTAAAGGACAGTTTATTGTAAATTCCAGACTTAATATGGAACTGGTTCTTGAAAAGTTTATCATGCATTTTACAGAAATATATGGAGATAACGACCAGAAATTTATCGAAGAATACGGCCGGAAATTTTTTTTGTTGTATTTAAAGCCAATCATAAATGGTGTGGGAAACTATTATATAGAGGCTCAAACAAGGGATGCAAAGAGGACAGATGTAATTGTAGATTATCTGGGTGAACAGTTTATTGTGGAGCTTAAAATATGGCATGGCAATGAATATAATGAAAGAGGAGAAAAACAGCTTTTAGAATATTTGGAATATTATCATGCGGATAAAGGCTATATGATCAGTTTTAATTTTAATAAAAAGAAAAATGTCGGAATGAAAACGATAGAAATTGGTGATAAGAAGTTGATTGAAGCAGTAATTTGAAAATCGCCTGCATGCCAAATGAAACGGTGATCATTCAACCACCATTCGAATTATCATCCCATATTCCCGTCTTACGTTATTGCAGCAATCCACCGGTTATTCTAAGATAAGGACATACGGCGCAGTATGAAGCTTATCCAGGAAGGAGAAGAGCTTGCAAATATTGTGCCTGCGGCTCAAAGCTTGCAGGTTATGGAAAGGGAATGGTTATCAAAATGGACAATTTGAAAACAGGGGAAGTAATCAGCAAAAGACGTAAGGAACTGGGGCTGACACAGAATCAGCTTGCCAAATCTCTCAATATATCATTTCAGGCGGTATCAAAGTGGGAGAACGGCACCGCGTATCCTGACATTGAAATGCTGCCGAAGCTGGCGGCAGCCCTGGGGACAACGGTGGATGCCCTGCTGGGGTACAGCAGTGTGGTAACTGATTATGACAAAAGGTATAATACGGAGGAATATTACTGGGGGCTTAGACCCAACAGGATTTGTTATGACATCATGAAGATCTTACCGCCGATCAGACCATACCGCGTGCTGGATATTGGCTGCGGGGAGGGAAAGGATGCGGTCTTTTTTGCAAAGTGCGGCTATGCGGTGACCGCGTTTGACATATCTGAGCAGGGGATTGAGAAAGCGAAAAGGCTTGCAGAGTACAATAAAGTGGATGTTCGGTTTTTCAGGGGGGATATTTTTGATTATCAGCCTGATACAGAGTACGACATTATATTCAGCAGCGGAGTGCTTCACTTTTTTCCACGGACACAGAGGAAAGAGTTTTGTGAGAGCCTGAAAGCACATACTGCGGATAACGGTATCAATGCTTTAAATGTGTTTGTCCAGAAGCCCTTTATAAAGCGGGCGCCGGACCTTACGAGGGATGAGGAAAAACGGCATCCCTGGTATTCGGGAGAATTATTCGGTTATTATCATGACTGGCTGTTTCATACCTGCAGAGAAGAAATATTCGACTGCAACAGCGGCGGTATTCCTCACAGGCATTGTATGGATACGCTTATTGCGCAAAAACTGACAGAGGAGGGAGGGCTTTTTGAAAGGCTGTAACCGGATCAAAACGGCAGCAGGTGTCCGTAGACCGGAGCAACAACACCAATGCTGTCCGCTGAAAATTCCAGACGTTCCTGCCGCATCACCTGCGGAATGCTAATGGTTGTTTCTTCTATCTGCCTGGCAATATACAGGCTGTTGCCTGTCCCCGTAAAATAAAATATCATGAATGTCTCCTTTCTTTCTTGTGTCCTTATTCGGCTTAAACTATAATCCGCTTGCTGTTATCGATTTTATTCATTGCAGATGGCATTTTACCGGAAAATATCAGAAAGTATGGATTTGCCATTGAGGGGAAAAGTGTTTGATTTCGTTGATTCTCCTGCTCCATTCCCCCTCCGGGCTGTCTTTCAGCGGTTCGGGTTTTCCCTCTCCGACAAAAGGGTTACGTTGGATGGATTTTAGAAGGCTGTTTATTTTTTTCAGGGTCTTTTTATCCTGCGACTGCCAGTAAAGGTATTCCTCCCACGCGTCCTCGGCAAATGTGATCTTACTCACGTTCCATAGCCTCCAGTTCTTCCATAGTTTTTACGATTACCTGTCCACTTTTAACCTGCTGGTTCGCTTTCCTTAACTGTTCCATATTGGAATCTGAGTAAAAAGGATCCAGAGGGGCTGTCACCTCAAAAGGAATCCGGCGGTCACGCAGCGCTTTCTTTGCATAGATCATGAAGAAAGTGGTAAGGTTCATTCCCATTTCATCGCACATTTCATCAAGCTGCCTTTTCATTTCATCATCAAATCGAAGACTTACAGTAGTCATGCTATCACTTCCTTTCTGTCTCCATCATAATATAGATTGAAGCAAAATACAACAATAATTATTCAAATCCATTCAAATTGCATGATTTTTATATTATATGAAGAATAAAGGATTTTATGCGGCTTTTTGATTTTCAGACAGAGGCAGATGATCCGGCTGCAGTTTCTTTCACGCTGGTATGTCCACGGCATTTAAAAGAGAACAGATGTAATTGTAGATTATCGGGGTGATCAGTTTTAATTTTAATAAAAAGAAAAATGCCGGAATGAAAACGATAGAAATTGGTGATAAGAAGTTGATTGAAGCAGTAATTTGAAAATCGCCTGCATGCCAAATGAAAGGTGATCATTCAACCACCATTCGAATTATCATCCCATATTCCCGTTTTACGTTATTGCAGCAATTCCCCGGTTATTCTAAGATAAGGACATACGGCGCAGTATGAAACTTATCCAAGAAGGAGAATAGTTTGAAATATTGTGCCTGCGGCTCAAAGTTTGCAGGCTATGGAAAGGGAATGGTTATCAAAATAGACAATTTAAAAACAGGGGAAGTAATCAGCAAAAGACGTAAGGGACTGGGACTGACACAGAATCAGCTTGCCAAATCTCTCAATATATCATTTCAGGCGGTATCAAAGTGGGAGAACGGCATCCATATCCTGACATTGAAATGCGGCCAAAGCTGGCGGCAGCCCTGGGCAAACGGTGGATGCCCTGCTGGGGTATAGCAGTGTGGTAACTGATTATGACAAAAGGTATAATACGGAGGAATATTACTGGGGCTTAGACCCAACCGCATTTGTTATAACATCATGAAGATCTTACCGCCGATCAGACCCTACCGTGTGCTGGATATTGGCTGCGGGGAGGGGAAGGATGCGGTCTTTTTTGCAAAGTGCGGCCATGCGGTGACCGCGTTTGATATATCTGAGCAGGGGATTGAGAAGGCGAGAAGGCTTGCAGAGTATAGAGCGTCAGTTCTGTGTTATAACTTTTGAAATTTCCTAAAACCTGATAAAATTTATTCTTCTATAACCTTTATCAGGACAGAACAATTTTTAAAGGTTTCATCACTGTAAGGAAGCAACGGCAAAATAATCCTGAAAATATAAACTCATCTTTTTGTGTCAATTTTTGTTTGGACACTTAAATTATACTGCAAAGAGACTGAGTTTGTATTTTACTTTTTAAGGAGATATCATACGTGACAATTTAAATACACATCAGTTGCATGAAAAAGAAAAAGAGAAAATAGCAAGTGAGGAGAGATATGCCATTACGGTAAAATTGGAGGGATTGGATATCAAAACGGCTCAATAAGGAAAATTGGGATTTAAAAAAAATATTATCCTACATCACAAAAATTGTCTGTCAGGCAATTCTGCCGTCAATTCTTTCGCTCTCTTAAGTACATGGATAAGCCGGTCAAAACTTTTCGTATCCGGATCGAAATAATAATAATTTTTAGTAGCCTCTTTCCTGACTTTCAGAATTCCCGCCTCTTTCAGTATCTGAAGATGGTGTGATACCGCCGGACGTGAGAGATGTGTTCTTTCTGTAATGTCTCCTACTCTTGCCCCATTGCAGTTTTCCATCTTCATCATTTCAAGGATCAGATGCTGCCGGTTTTCATCTCCAAGCGCGACCAGCACTTTCCGGCAGCTTTCAAAATCCTCTGCCAGCATTTCGATATCTGTTTTCGTGTACATGGACTGTCACCTGCTTTTCCAAGTCTTTTCATAGCTGCCTTTATTCCACCTTATGGCCCGTGGCCGCTTCAAAATGGTATTTTACAATTCCGAGGTCTGTCTTTGTATAGAAGCCCTTTCCTGCCCGGGCGGATACCCTGTTATTTTCAAGTGTGATAAAGAATTTCTGCTGATTCATTGCCGTAGGAGCAAGCAGCGCGGCCTCCATTCCCTTTGAAAACCAGTCCGGCATATTGGATGCACAGTTACAGAGCTGCTCCACAGACTTATTTTTATGTGCCACTCCCTGGGTGGTGCCATAGCCCAATGCAATGATGCACGCCAGCTTTTCATCCCTGCGGATCTGAGCGGTACTTTTTCCGTGGGTCATGGCAACCCAACAGGTATTCAGTCCGAGCTCCTGTGCTTTCAACACAAGTTTCTCCCCATAATATCCCGCCTTTTCATCCAGATCAGGCCCCTTTTTTCCCACAAGCGCAATATAATTCTCCACGCCGCTGAACTTACCGTAATGCGCCATCATGCTGTCAAAGCATTTTGGCTCGTCAAACATAATCTGAATATTCAGGCCGCTCTCTTTGTTGCACTCGTTTACCAGCGCGGCCAGTGTCTCTCTTATCCCGCTCTCGATCTTTTTTCCGTTATACTGCCGCACACTATGGCGTGCCTTCATGATTTTCAGAATATCCATTCTATATGCTCCTTTGGTTTAAGTATTTTGACTGATTATACTTTGTCGCAAGGGGGGACCCATCGCAGATGGGGAGATTCCTTGTGACCTGCGCACGCATCAGCGTGCTTCATTATACCATACTTTAAACGGGAAGATTCATCCGTAAAGAAAATCGAGATGAATCAGGAGGAATGGAGGGCGGATTTTGAAGTCTACCCTTTCTGAATTTCACCTGCCAGCTCAAAACCTTTTTTGGCAGCAATTACGGCAATGATTTCATTGATGACAGCCGCCGCAGCAATTGTTCCCTGAACGATACCCACAAGCTCCGGCATGGCGGTCAGGGTAGAGCATGCGATTCCGGTAAAGACGAGCGAAACGCCCGAATGGGGCAACAGTGTAAGTCCGAGATACTTTTGGACGGAATCCGGCATCTTCATTGCTTTGGAGCCAAATCTTGCGCCAAAGTATTTGCCGGCGCCTCTTGCCGCAATATACAAAAAGGTATACAGCCCTGCTCCCAGAATCAGGTGGTAATTCAGCGGAGCGCCAAGGTCAACAATGGCGGCCAGAAGGCTGACTGCGAGAATGGGATGAAAATAGCCGGTTATTTCCTTCAGCTGCTCTTCACCAACCATATTTGTAAATACGGCGGAAAAAGAAACGCCCATAAGCATATAGTTCAGTGTGATACCGGACAATACCTTCATATTCATAAACCAGCCGATTCCGACGGTCAGCGTGATGCCTGCAAGTAAAACGGCCAGTGTCTGTACCCGTCCCTTTGTCTTTTTCAGAAGCCATCCGGCGGGAAGTCCTGCAATAAGGCCAATCAGAACAGGCAAAAGGATCATCAGGGGAATCATGTACAACGGAATGGAGCCGTCCGATACAGAGCTGGCAACGACGGAATTGACCGTGAAGAATACAATAATTGCCACGATGTCATCCAGCACTGCCATTGGCAGCAACGTATTGGTTACAGGCCCTTTTGCATGAAATTCATTCACAATCGACAGAGCGGGCGCAGGGGCGGTGGCCAGTGCGATTCCGCCGAAGATAAAAGCCAGATAAACAGGAATATCCGCTGTCAAAAATACAATTGTAAATACAAGTGTTACAAAGGAAAAGGTTCCAAGGGATTGCGACAGTGTTGTGACAATCAGTCCTTTCCCGTAGTTTTTGAGTTCTTTCCACACAAGCTCCGTTCCGAGCATCAGTCCGAACGCGCACTGCATCCACATGATAACAGTTTTATACCACGCGGAATCGAGAACGGGCTGAGGGAGCAGGCCAAGTGCATGCGGGCCGAAAAACATACCGATGATAAGCCATCCTAAAATAGACGGCAGTTTAAATCTGGAAATTATTTTGCCGGCAAACGCGGCCAGAACCAGAACCATAAACCATTGTAGCAGCTGCATCATTTTTCTTTACCTCCTTTGGCGATTCCATACAGCATGAAGTCAAGTAATTTCGAAAGGTTCGTTTCATGCGCCATGATCTGTTTGTCCAGTGCCATATAACGGCAGGCAGAGCTGCTGAAATATCCGTTGAACATACGCTGCATTTGACGGAAATAGGCAATGGCCTCCTCCTGCGTAATGCCATCACGCAGAGTGACGCCGGAAACGACGGAACGATAAATTCGTTCGTTGATTTTCTCAAAGGGCTGTAAAATTTCCTGGATCCTGTCCCACAGTTTTTCCTGAGGCTGCAAAATCGCCTCAAAAAAAATATGTGCTTCATTTGGGTATTCTTTGTAGAAATGCATCCGAAGCTTCATATATTGCAGCTGATCGGAGGTACAGCCGCTTTCCTCAAGCAGTGCGACCAGCTTTTGGCAACTGATCTCCAGGCAGGCAAGATAAAGATCGTCCTTATCCTTAAAATTATAATAGATAAGCCCTTTGTTGATTCCGCTTTTACAGATATTGTTAATTGTTCCTCCCGCATAGCCATTGGCGCCAAATTCCTTCAAAGCCGCTTCCAGTATTCTGGCTATTGTCAATTCTGTCTTTTCAGCCTGTTTCATGAGTACCTCCCGGCACGCTTCTTTGTATGCGCATCATATTATCATAAATTAACCAGGCGGTCAATTTTTAAAGTGTGATTTTTTTGTGAATCTTTAGAATTTCTTAAGACAGATAAGAAAAATTTGTAAAGATATTCTCTTTATACTATCAGTAATTGAGGAAAGGAGAGCAGTGACATAAATGGAGACAGTGATTGAAATTCAAAATCTGACAAAAAATTATGGAAAAAAGCAGGCATTGTCGGAGGTAAATCTTACAATACCCCAGGGAATGTTCGGACTGCTTGGGCCTAACGGAGCGGGAAAGACAACGCTGATGAAAATACTGACCACATTGGTCAAAAAGACAGATGGCGAAGTGAGGATTTGCGGTATGCCGGTAGAGAACAGCAGGCAAATACGGGATATGACAGGCTATCTTCCCCAGGATTTTTCCATGTACGGAAATATGAGCGCCTATGAAGCGCTGGATTATCTGGCAGTGCTCTCGGGAATGGGCAGGGCGGAGAGAAAGGCCAGGGTGCCCGAGGCGCTGGAGAAGGTCAATCTGCTGGAAAAGCGCAGGACAAAAGTGAGAGCCATGTCGGGAGGGATGAAAAGGCGGCTTGGCATTGCGCAGGCGATCATACATGACCCCAAAGTGCTCATTGTGGATGAGCCCACGGCAGGACTGGATCCGGAGGAGAGAGTCCGTTTCCGAAACCTGCTGTGCGAGACTGCAAAGGACAGGATCGTCCTTCTTTCCACCCACATTGTAGGGGATATTGAAGCGACCTGCGAGAATATCGCCGTGTTACATCAGGGGAGGATTTGCTTTAAGGGCAGAGTGTCGGAGCTGCTTTCTTTAGCTGAGGGAAAGGTATATTCCGCAGAAATTGCGGCAGCGGAGCTGGAGAAGGTGAAAGAAAAATATACGGTGACAGGAATACTTACAACAGGCGGCATGGCCAATATAAAGATCATCGCAGACGAAAAACCTTTTCCCCATGCGAGACAGATACAGCCGGATGTAGAAGATGCCTACATGTATCTGATGAGTGGAAAATGAAGGGCAAACAGGCGGCGCAGTACCAAAACAGGAATGGAAACAGGAAAAGGAAGGAAACAGGAATGATGTTTGGAGTATTATTTTTGAAGGAATGCAGGCAGGTGTTAAAGAGCCTGGTATATTATATTTATGTTGTGGTTTTTGTGGTGTTTATATCCGGCCAGATGAGCAGCGAGGGGCTTAAGGAGCTGCAGGAGCCGGCGCCGGGACAGGCCGATTATGGAGAGACGATCACCCATGATGAGACATTGATTATGAAAGGCACGGTGGAAAATCTGGCGCGGGAGGTCAATTCCAATTCTTTTGCCACTTACCCCATGGGATTTTACAAAGGAGTCAATCTTACTGACAGCGAGAGCGCGCAGGCAAAAGAAATTCTGAAACGATGCGTGGGGGAAAATGGAGACAGCCTCAAGGATGATCTTACCTATGAAGAATTTGAGGCGGCAATGGCGGAAATCTGTCAGCTTGTGGGCAGGGGCTCCTTTTATGAGAAGGAAAGTTATGAAAACAGGATTTATGCGCCCATGACCTATGAACAGGCTAAGGCGGAATTTGACGCCCTGTGCGGGAGAGATCATGTGACACGGGCCTGGATGCGGCTGTTTTGCGATTATGCGGGGATTGTGCTTGCTGTGCTGCCCATCTTCATCGGCGTGTCGGGGGCGCTTCGGGATAAAAGGGCAAAGGCGCAGCAGGTAATTTTTTCAAGGCCGGTTTCCGGTCTGTGGATTGTGGCAGGCCGCTATCTTGCCAATCTGGTTATGCTTGTTGTCCCGGTGGCAATTACCGCTTCCCTGCTGCATCAGCCCTGTTATGAAAAGGCACAGACTTTCGGCGTGCAGGGGGATATGTGGGCATTTCTGACAGTGACCGGCGTGTGGCTTTTGCCGGAAATCATGGCCGTGCTTGCCCTGTCCTTTTTGATCACAGAGCTTACCGGTACTGTTCTGGCAGTATTTGTACAGGCTGCATGGGGAATCGGAAGTATCTTTGGAGCGGATACGCTGGTAGGGGATTTTGGCCTGAAGCTGGTGGCGAGGTGGAATACACTGGGACAAACAGAGCTTTTTGCCCTGAATCAGGAGGCTTTTTTAATCAACAGGGGATATTATTTCCTGCTGGCATTGATCTGTGTGATACTTACAGCCATTGTCTTTGAACGAAAACGGGGAGGAAAGCTGTTATGGAAAAATATCTGACGCTGATGGTCAGTTTTGTAAAAAGGCAATATTATCCCCACCTTTTACTGACCCTGTTGTTTGTGGCAGTTTCCGGTGGATTTGTGAGCTTTAAGGGGTTAGGGGAACAGCAGGCGGCAAGAGTGATGGAGATGTATGCGGCTTTTGCAGGGATCCTTTTGTTCACCCCTCTCTTTATGCCGGAGCAGGACAGGGAAATCTGGAATTTGGAGAGAAGCAAAGCATTGCCCGGATGGAAGCTGTATCTGCTGCGGTTTTTGCCGGCGCTTTCGGTATGTATTCTGACAATTTTGCTGTTTGTTGCTCTCATGGAAAAGGGCGGAAGCGAGTTTGACGCCGGTATTCTTTTCAGAGGTTCATGCTGTGAAATTCTCTTTTTGGGAAGCATCGGATTTTTTGCCTCGGCAGTCACCAACCAGGTGGTGATTGGGTATATGGCCGCTGTGGTCTGCTATGCAATGAACATAGGCAGGGCAAAATACTGGGGCAGATTTGCCCTGTTTCAGATGATGCAGGGGGAATACGGAAGCTGGACGTACTGGCTTGTGGGGGCAGTGGCGCTCTTTATTTCTGGCGTTTTTATCCGGGAGGAAATGGCAGGCGGGATGTCAAATAAGTAACTGTACATCTCAAGAACAATGTACTGCTATTTTAAAAAGGCGCCATAATTTTGTCTGTCATTTATTACAATACGGTACTTCCCCTCTCAATCAGTCGGGTAGGAAAAGAAACGGCAGGAGGAAGGGTATGGGTTTCTATCATCGTTTGAAGCATTTCAATGATTGCTTTCGCCATAGAGGCTCTTTGGATTTCCATAGTGGTGATCGGCGGGGTGCAGAGCTGGCTCAGGGTAGAGTTGTCGAATCCCATTACTTTAATATCCTCAGGAATCCTATATCCCAGGTCTTGAGCTTTTTGCATGGCAATAAAGGCCAGCTCGTCATTGCGGCCTAATATGGCATCTACAGGGCGTCTGCGGATATAACTCTCCAGCTTTTGGGCAATCTCCTCCCGGCTGCGGCATCCCGTAATCATATTCTGTTCCGGAGAGGGAGATAAGCCAAGCTCCCTCATTTCCTGAGTGAAACCGCGGTAGCGCATATCGTTTTCATCGCTGAAATGTCCATTTAAGCTAAAGCGGTCAATATAAATCATATTTCTGCAGCCAAGAGAAAACAAATATCTGAGGCTTTCTTTCATCCCCGCATACAATCCACTGTCCACTTTGGCGGCTCCCGCTATTTTATCGTAGTCTCTGTTTATGATCAGGACAACGGAAATGCCGGCATCAATCAGTTGCTGGATATATTCTTCGGGAAAGCTGATGGAGCTGATGATTACCCCGTCATAGCATCTGCTGATAATATCGTCCACAAATTGCGGGGTATTGCGGTTCCCGCAAAGAGAGATGATATAGCCCAGGTCATAGGCGTTTTTTTCCAACTCGTTCAGCAGGAGATTAAAGTGCTCCGATATGAGCTGGTCGGTTATGAATAGAATATGGTTCAGCCTTTTTCCTTTTAATGCGCGGGCGATTGGATTGGGGCGGTAGCCCAGCCTGTCCACCGCTTCTAAGACCCGCTTCCTTTTTTCCTTATCCACATAACGGTTATTATTCATAACGTAAGAGACGATAGTCTCACTTACGCCTGCCTCCCGGGCAATGTCTTTTCGGGTGATTGGTGATCGTTTCTGATTCATATAAAGCTCCCTTCCGTTGCTTCATAAGGATGGCAGAGCCATCCGTTGCCTATTATAAAGGGGAACAGTTTTTAAGTCAAATGGATTGACAGAAGTACACGCAGAGAATATAATGAGAATATACACTCGTGTTTACATCAGAAACAGAATGCCGCCAGAGGGCGGAGAAATGGAGGAATGTAAGTTATCATGGACAGACAATGTAATGTCATTATCGTGTATGCGGATGATCTGGGGTTTGGCGATCTGGGCTGTTATGGGAGCCATCAGATTGATACGCCGAATCTGGACCGGCTGTGCGGGGAGGGGCTTAAGTTTACGGATGCCTATGCTACTTCGGCGGTCTGCACCCCATCCCGTTACAGTATCCTGACAGGGCGGTATCCTTTCCGGAACAGTCAGGCGCACATCCTGCCGGGAGATGCCGGATGTATTATCGAACCTGAACTTGATACCATGCCCAGACTTTTTAAACGGGCTGGCTACCGCACCGGGATAATAGGAAAATGGCATCTGGGATTAAGTGATGGAAAAAAGCCAATTGATTGGAATCAGGAGATTAATCTTACGCCTGTTGATCTGGGATTTGATGAATCCTTTATCTTCCCTGCAACTGCGGACCGGGTGCCCTGTGTCTATGTGGAAGGACGGTCAGTAGTGAACCTGGATCCGGATGATCCGATAGAGGTATCTTATGAGAAAGAATGTCCCTTTGATGATATTCCAACCTATCACAAAAATCCGGAGCTGCTGGAAATGAAGTCGTCTAATGGCCATGATATGAGTATTGTGGGAGGAATCGGAAGAATTGGCTACATGCGCGGCGGGAAGAAAGCCATCTGGAAGGATGAGGATTTGGCGGAAACTTTCTTAAGCAGAGCCCTTCGGTTTATTGACGAGAGCCAGGAGAAGGAGCAACCCTTCTTTTTGTACTATGCGCTGCATCAACCTCATGTGCCCCGCGTGGCTTCGCCCCGTTTCCGAGGTGCGACAGCGCTTGGCGCCCGGGGGGATGTGATTGCTGAACTGGACTGGTGTGTGGGACAGTTAATGGAGGAACTGGAACGATTGAATATCCGGGATAACACAATGGTCATTTTTTCCAGCGATAACGGCCCGGTGCTGGATGACGGATATGTGGACGGAGCCCGCGAGCTAAACGGAACACATCGGGCGGCAGGCCCTCTGCGGGGCGGGAAGTACAGCAAGTTTGACGGAGGAACCAGGATCCCGTTTATCGTAAGCTGTCCGGGGCTTGTCCACAGGGGAGTTTCCCATGCGCTGGTAAGCCAGGCTGACTTGTTTGCCTCCTTTGCCCATATGCTTGGCCAGGAGCTTGCACCGGAAAGTGCGGTGGACAGTCAGGATATGTACGCTGCTTTGATTGGAGAAGACCCTGTGGGCAGAAAAGAGCTGATGGTGGAGGATGTATCCTGCGGCAAGATGCTGCGGAGCGGAAACTGGACTTATCTTTCGCCCAGCGAGGGTTCGCCCTTTATCGGCAGCGTGCAGATTGAAACCGGTCTGTCTATGGATCCTCAGCTTTACAATATGGATTATGACATCGGGCAGCAGGAAAATGTGGCCTGGGATTATATGGAAGTGGTTAAGGATATGGAGGAGCGGCTGCAGAATATCGTAAAGAGTGACAGGACACGATGATGGGAGAATCCACGTGTCAATGTTTCTTACAGGGAAGTAAAGGCTTTTGATTTAATAAACACTTTGTTCATCGGGAAAGCGATGGATAAAGTGTTTATTATTACAATAAGCTGACTCGCGAAGCGTGGCAGCGTTTGTTGTAATGAGCTGACTGGCGAAGAGAAGGAGCGTTTGCTGCTATGGATAAGTTTTTGATTGTAAAAAGGGGATTTTGGACATATAATAATAAATTAGCGGGGAGGCTAAAATGATCTATTTATTGATAGCATTACTTATTATTCTGACAGCTGTTCAGCAGAATATCGCCAAAACGGGCGTCAGGTTATCGGCGGATAAAATTGACACCTTATATAATAAACTATACCCGCTTACGCAGGCAGATGAAGCCCAAAAAGCATTACATATCAAAAATATCCGGCAAAAAACAGCAATGGGAGTTAAGGAGGGGCAAAGAAGATGAGTCAGAAATGGGATGTAACGGTAGACGGAGAAGGTTGGCTGGTCAGGCTGCGCTATGGCCATAGTGGGAATCGGCTCAATAAAGCTGATTTCCGACAGCAGGAGACTGAATGAAAAACAGGAACTATTGGTTAATCTGGTAATTCTTCTGTTATTATATGCCCTGTCTTTTTGGGGAATTTTTTCCTAGTATTTGGGAAGGGATAAGAGGCTGGGGGCTGTTGGCAGACACCCCCCTTTTACCGCTTATTCTCAATAGGTGTAATTGAAAGCGTATACCCTAACGGTGCTAGTATTTTTAATAACGTGTCAATCTGTGGCGTTGATTTCATGCTTTCCAGTCTTGCAATAGCAGGTTGTTTTACTCCGCTTAATTCTGCAAGATCACGCTGTGAAAGTCCTTTCTTCTCCCTTGCTTCAATCATTTTTCCAATTAAGGAAACTTGAAAATTAATTTGTTCTCTTTCTTCTGGTGATACAATTTTATCATCATTGAACATTTCATCAAAAGTTTTATAATTACTCATATCAACTGTTCCTTTCTATCCAGTCTTTAATATTATGCATCGCTTTTTTAATTTCTTTTTTCGGGGCTTTCTGTGACTTCTTTATATAGTAATGTACCATCACAAATTTGTTATCTTTCCAGTAAAAGAAAAATATACGGTTGCTTAATGGTCTTAATTCCCACAAATTACCGTCTATATGTTTTACTATTGGATTTCCTATTCTTGTACCGTACTCTTCTAATGCTCTGACATAGGAGAATATCTTGTTTTTATTTATTCGTGCGTTTTTGTCTGTTTTCGCTTCTTTTGTCAATTTCATAAAATAATCACGTACTTCAGACACGCCGTTTTTATCTTCATAAAATTCTACTGTATACATATATTTTCCTTTCTTGATCATATGATAACACATAAGTTATCAATAATCAATCATTTTATTAATTATCCATGCTCACAAAATCAGCCGGATCAGCAAGAACTGGAGGGGGACGGCCGATGAATCATTTTTCCGCCAATGGCAGATACAGAAACACCTCAAATAACTCCCCTTTGGTCCGCAGTATCATTTTCCCATGATACCGCTCTGTGATTTCCTGCATACTTCTAAGTCCGATTCCATGGTTTTCCTTATCTGGCCTGGAGGTTTGCAGCAGGCGGCTCTTTGTCGCTCTGTCCGGGGCATTTCCGTTTTGTATGCGCTCAGAAGATATTTTCTGTGATGCAGCTTCGAGAGGATTTTTGACTTCCAGACAAAACAGCCCTTTTGGGGCTTTGCTTTTCAAAAGGATAGTTCTCTTCTCCGGAGACAGCTTCCGGCAGGCATCCATGGCATTATCCAGTGCGTTGGCAAAGAGTGCACAGATATCTGACTTTTCAAAGGGGAGTTCCTTCAAGATCTGAATCTCTGTTTCCAGCCGGATCCCATAATGGTCCATCTGTTCTTTCTTAACGGAAAGCACTGCGTTGACTACGGTATCCTCACAGTATTTCAAGGGCTTGTTAAAGATACTTCCTTCCATTAAGCCTTTGATATATTCTTCCCTTTGTTCCCCCGGCATAACGCTGAGCACCGACAAATGATTGGCCAGGTCATGCTTTAGCCGCCTTACGGCAAAATGCTGTTGCTCCATGGATTCGTAGTAGTTGCGGTTGATTTCTGCCAGCATGTTTTGTTCCTTTAGTTTTTGCTGTTTCGCCAGCACGGTAACGATCTGGAACAGGCCGATAAAGGAGAGCATGGCAAGGAAAAGAAGCACGATATAATCATACTCAAAACCGATAGCGTCCCTCAGCAGGCTCCTGCGGCCCAGGGTGGTCAGTAAGACCAGACATAAGACAATCCCCAAAGGAGTGGCATTCAAAAGCAGCAGCAACTTCCACAGGCTATCAGAGAGATAATAATCTCTGGCCAGTGCAAGCTTACGGTTCGTCAGATACAGAAACAGGGCAAGTATCAGAGAAAAGGACGACGAGAGAAACAGACTCAGATATCGCCTGGATGCTCTCATATCGAGTGATATGAAATAATTATCCCGCAGAACATTGAAGGCTAAAATAGTGCTGGCATACATCAGTCCTATGGTTATTTTTTTCCAGAAGCTGCCCTCACAGGTAATCAGAATTGTCAGCAGAAAGAAGCATATGGCAGGCAGGATATTTCCCCAATCCCCATATAAATAATCGTTCCAAGGGAGAAACAACAGGAGAACCACAAGATAAATCGTTTCCACGGCTTTTTGGATATTGTAATTAAATTTTCCATTCCCCGGAGCAGGAGAAAAGCAGCCGCTCCTTCGATCGTAAAAAAATAGAACAGACCCATTGTCTCATCCATCCCTTCTTTATCCCAAAAGCCATGGAAACGATTCGTCATCAAACGGACATGCGCCGCTGGTAACAGATTCATCTTCGGCTAAACAGTCATATTTCCCATCATAAATCTGGCAATCTTTTCCATCGCAGCCTCCTTATGGTTTCTGCTGCAGGGGAGGTCTTTTTTCCCGACAGTGACGAAGCCGCCTCCCAGATAATCCACCCGGGACGGATTGACCAGGTATCGCTGATGGATTCTCACAAACTGCCGCCCGGTCCGTTCCTCAATCTCATCCAGCCTGGCATAGAAAGCATATTCCTCCTTTTCCGTCACCAGAGTGACCTTACGTCTGTCAGAATAGAAATACAGAATATCGCGCAGCAAAAACCGCCATGTCCCATCAGAATTTTTGAAGGAAAAGGTCATGGACTCTTCCTGCTCCAGCTTTGCCCGCACCCTGTGAAGCAGCTCCATCAGCCGCTGTGTGGTAACAGGTTTTACAAGATAATCAAGGGCGCCCACCAGGTAGCCGTCAAACACATAATCGGTATAGCCTGTCAAAAAGACAAGGATGATATTTTCATCGAAAGCTCTGATCTGCTCTGCGGTTTTCATTCCATTTTGGCCGCGCATCTCGATATCCAGGAAAAGCAGATCAACCTCCCCCGGATGCTTTTGCAGCCATGATGCGGCATTGATGCATCGTGGTGGCACTGCTGATTGCAGGAGCCTGCTTCGGGGTCTTTTATATTCCCATAACCTCTATCAGCGCTCTGATGAGCTATGGGGCACAGCCTTATGATTATTTTTATCATTACCGGGCGGACCAGGACATGCCGGATGAGGAGGCCGTGAATGCCCTTGCCGGGGAATATGGCCTTTCCTTAAAAGATTGGGGAGAGTTTGACTATATTACCCTGGGATTTGGCAATTTAGCCGATATTATGGAAGATGACGGAAAACACTGGCACACGGAGTACGCTCCCATAAGCGGAGAAGAAATGGCCATCTCAGAAGAAACCTGGAACCGGCTGACGGGGGAGGAGGTCAACGTTCTTCCGGGCACCTATCTGTGTATTACGAATACGGAGGAGACCTCGCTTTATATAAACAAAAATGCCAGACATATCACCAACATGGTTACGCGCAGGCAGCTTTCCACTGAGTATGCGGGAATGCTGCACTATGATCTGCTCTCCGGTGGGGGACGGGAGTGTCGGTTACTGGATCAGGCAGACTATGAAAGGCTGGCAGAGGGCCTTAGCGATGACTGGAAAGGAAAGATCGTTCACTTTAACATAGACGGGCAGGATTCCTATCCTTTCGCCAACGCGCTTTTCAGACGCCTGATTGCCTCTGTTAGTGAAGACTGTTTTACCACCCAAAACTACAGCCGGGTTACTGCGATCATGGCAGAGGAACAGGGGATCCAGGACTGGCAGGAGGAAGAGACGGAAAGGACCCTTATGTATGTAAACCCGGATGAGGCGGATTCCATTGCTTTTCGCCTTAACTGGAAATATAAACCAAGTGCTATGTCTTCGACGATTTGAGGAAGCTGGGCGCATCCCCGGCGTTTTTGAACAGGGAGGTTCGCAGCCAGTGCAGCAGCGTCTTCCGGGTTCCGGCGCTGGTGGCGATGACCGCCATCTACCTGATCTTTGTCCTTCTGCTGTATGGAAATGACGGAAAAATTGTTTTCAGCGAAATCATGGCGCTGGCGGCGTGCCTGGGGATTGAGGCCGCCCTGGGAGGTTTGACTTATCATGTGTACCGCTCTACGGTTGCCGGGGTATGCAAAAGACTCTTTTCAGTCTGTAATCCTTGACATTACATTTGACCAAAGATAGAATAAGGGCAGGAAGGAGATGAAAGGATTATGCAGATTTCAAGCAGGTTTACAATCGCTGTGCATATGCTGGCCTGTATGGAAACGTTTAAGGATGAATATAAGGTTACCAGCGATTTTTTAGCTTCAAGCATTCATGTTAATCCCGTTATTATCCGAAACATCCTGTTGCAGCTAAAGGAAGCAGGGCTGATAGAGGTAAGGCGCGGGCCGGGCGGAGCGGCCATTGCAAAGCCGCCGGCTGATATAACGCTCTTTGATATATACCGGGCTGTGGAGTGTATAGAAGAAAATGCATTGTTCCATTTTCATGAAAATCCGAACCCGGACTGCCCGGTGGGAAAAAACATTCACAATATTCTGGACGACAAGCTAATCCGGGTTCAAAGGGCAATGGAGCAGGAATTAAAAGCAATTACCTTGGCTGATCTGGAATCGGATTTGGAGAAGTATCTGGGGAAATAATGTTACAAGGACGGCCTATATGCAGTGCCAGTAAAGTTTTGTGGTAGGAATGGCTGGCACGTTCAGGGAGATGGAGATTTGCGTCCTGCTATCATGCTGACGGCTATGAATACTTTTGCGCATAAATATGTAGAGGTGTTTTGATGATTTTAAGTGTGAGTAGAAGAACAGATATTCCCAATTATTATTCAGATTGGTTTATTACAAGAATTAAAGAAGGATTTTTATATGTGCGAAATCCTATGAATGCGCATCAAATTAGCAGAATAGACTTATCGCCAGAGGTGGTAGATTGTATTGTGTTTTGGACAAAGAATCCAGCAAATATGATTGAAAAGCTGGAGTATTTACAAAAGTATGTATATTATTTTCAATTTACTTTAACAGGCTATGGTAAGGATGTTGAACCAAACCTTCCAAATAAAAGAGAAGAGCTTATTCCAACGTTTAAACACTTGTCTGAAAAAATAGGAAAAGAAAAAGTAATATGGAGGTATGATCCTATTTTGATAAGTAAGAGATATACAATGGATTATCACTTAAAGGCTTTTGAGGAAATAGCAAGTAGTCTTGCGGATTATACTGAAAAGGTAGTTATTAGTTTTATTGATTTATATTCCAAAACACAGCGAAATACAAGAGAACTAGATATTAGGCAGATAACAAATGAAGAAATGAATGAAGTGGCAGGAAAAATGGCTCAGATTGCTTCAAAGTATAATTTAATAATTGAAACCTGTGCGGAGCAAATCAATCTTTGGGAAGTTGGTATTCAGCATGGAAGCTGTATAGATAAAAAACTAATTGAGAGATTATTAGGTTGTAAGTTGATTGCTGAAAAGGATAAAAACCAGAGGAAAGAGTGTGGATGTTTTGAAAGTGTAGAGGTGGGGACATATAATACTTGCCTTAATGGATGTAAATATTGCTATGCGAATTTTAATGATAGTAAAGTAGAAGATAATGTAAAATTAAATAATCGAGATTCCGCTCTACTGTGTGGAAATATTTCTTCTGATGATAGGATTACAGAAAGAAAAGTGAAATCACTGAAGGATAATCAAATTAGTATCTTGGAGTAGCTTTTCTTATTTGTCTGCAAATGCTTGAAGTTCTATGTCAACACATTTACGGAAGGGCTGGCATGGGAACTGAAAGAGACAGGCGTAAAGGCCAGGTTCCTGCTTGAATTGTACGACAGCGAAAATGTGGTGGGGATGGTAGACAGGGAGACTTTCAATTTCCGGTTAGCTGAGCCATTGCTCCCATATGCGGGAAACTCATCACATAATCAGCGGTGTAGTTTCAGCAGAGAATGTCAGATTACTTGGATATTTTACCCTTGCATTAAAACCGTTGACGGTAAGGGGTGAAACAGTGAGCAATACCATGAAAAGAAAGCTGCTGTGAATCAGTGAGTTGGATGAAAAAACGGATACCTATACTATGTCGGCATATTTGATTGTACAACTACAGTTACACAGAGACCTTTTGAAAAGAGCGGGATTTTCTTATGGTGGGAGTTTTAAGAGCGTACAGAACTATATTAATGAAACAAAGCCGGATGGAACAGTAGTCACAAGGTTTACTCCGATTGCTCCGTATGATACATCGGATGCAGTGGAGCGGTTATGTACGGCTTATGAGCAGGCAATTGCGAGTGAGAAGGTGGATTCTCTTATATTGATTCCTGTTTTTATATGTGATTTTTTGTGTATTCACCCTTTTTAATGAAGGTAATGTAACATTGAGACACCAACAGAAAGCGGCATAACAGCGACAAACTGCTTTGTATATAACATTTAAAAATAGTGTTGAACTCAGCTCTATAAGTTTAGAAAACAAGAAATTTCCGTAAAGGGAGCTACTCATAAAACAGTATCAACAGCAAACTCAAATGGGGGTAGTTGCCATGTGGATTGCAACAGAAAGCGCGTAAGAAACCATGGACTTCTTGCTCGCTTTTTCTATGTTGCGTGGAATAATAGAACAGCATTTTTGTGTTTTCGAGGGATATTGTATTGCCGCCCTGCTTTTGGACTCTGCAAGCCGCATAAATCAAGGCTTTCTGTCAGGCTAAATGTCCATGTTTGTATGGTGAAATGTTACGCAGTAACGGGAGAGAGGGTCCAGCAGATTGATATTTTCTATGACCTCGTAGGGATATTCCCCGTATTCCTGCTCAATGACCTGCAAAATGGAGAAATGGCGTAGCCCGCAAGTTACGTAGTTTCCCGAAAGCATTTCTAATACTGTCTTATGAATGCCACCCAAAGGGAGCTCTTTTGCTGTATGGAAAAGATACAAATTTATGTATTGTGCTATGCTTTCGTGTTATAATTTATTTTTAGTTATTGCATTTACATTGAATTGTAGTTTTTAATATCAGCAATTAAATTTTGATGGGTCAAGATGCAAATAGAAGTGGAGGTCACGAAATGGCAGAGAGTCAAAATATAGAATGGAAAGAGTCGTGGCGCGATGAATATCTTAAATGGATATGTGGATTTGCAAACGCACAGGGAGGAAAAATATATATTGGGACACGAGATGATGGTACAGTAATTGGGGTGAGCAATCCCAAAAAGCTGTTAGAAGATATTCCTAACAAAATTCAAAACAAATTAGGAATTATGGCAGATGTGAATCTGCTTACTAAAGGTGGACTGGATTATATTGAGATTGTCGTTAGTCCGTGGTCATTTCCTGTAAACTATGATGGAGAATACCATTATAGAAGTGGTAGTACAAAACAGATGTTGCGAGGAAATGCATTGACCAATTTTTTAATGTCAAAGACTGGATTAAAATGGGATGCAGCAACAATATCTAATATTGGGATAGATGACTTGGATCAGGAGAGTTTTGATATTTTTAGAAGAGAGGCTCTGCGAAGCGGGCGGATGTCAAAAGAAGATTTGGACATTGAGAATACCGAACTGTTAGAGAAACTGGATCTGGTAGTAGACGGAAAGCTTAAGCGTGCAGGTGCATTGTGCTTTTACCGTAAACCGGAAAAGGTTATTGGTGGTTGTTATGTGAAAATAGGTAAATTTGAAGGCAGTGAATTATTATATCAGGATGAAGTACATGGCTCTCTGCTTATTTTAGCAGATAGAGTAATTGATCTGATTTATCTAAAATATCTGAAGGCAGCAATTTCATATTACAAGGAAACAAGAGTAGAGACCTATCCTTTTGCCCGTGATGCTGTAAGAGAGGCCGTTTTTAATGCTTTAATTCACTGTAATTGGGCTGACAATGTTCCAGTACAGATACGCATTGAAGATGATGCCATGTATGTTAGTAATTGTAGTATGCTACCCTTTGGCTGGACAGTTGAGACACTTTTGAGTGCTCATGTATCAAAACCATACAATCCGGACATCGCACGAGTATTTTATCGTGCAGGATATATTGAAAGCTGGGGACGTGGGATTCAGAAAATTCGTGATGCCTGCAAAAATCTCGGAGCGAAAGAACCGGAGTATATTGTTCATGGTGAAGACATAATGGTGAAATTTTCTGCGCTTCAAAGTACAGAAATATTAAATTCCAAAGCCCAGGATGTCACAAAGGATGTCACAAAGGATGTCACAAAAGATGTCACAAAAGACATCTCAATAGAAGTAAAAATATTAGCTTTGCTTAAAGAAAACGCATCCATCACTACCACTGAAATGGCTGAACGGTTGTCTGTTAACAGACGTACCATTCAAAGAGGTCTGGATGCGTTGAAGGTCAAGAGGAAAATAGAACGTAAAGGTGGTAAGAGATACGGTTATTGGGAAATTTGTGAATAGCTTTTTTATTCCCATCGTGCCATTACCAGATGGAAATGGCAGGACCGGAAGGCTGCTTGTAAACCTGGAATTGATGAAAGCTGGATATCCGCCGATTGACATTAAATTTGCAGACCGGATTTCTTATTATAATGCGTTTGATGAATACCATGTAAAACATGATCTTGGTGCAATGCAAAAATTGTTTGCGGGTTATGTGAATGCGAGGCTGGACAGCTACTTGATGATGTTGGAAAAATAACTGAGTACTCTCGGAAGCGCCGGGTGTCCGCCCTATGAAGATTTAGAGTGAAAAATGCTTATGAAAACAAGTTTTCAACGCTTTTTTCGCTCTAAGTCTTCGCATGGCTGAACAGTTGTTACTATTCAGATACCCCCTGCCCCAGAGAAAAAATTGTAGGGGTATTTATTGTACTACAACTAACCAGTTCATTTAATCACTGGCACTCCATTGAAAAGTGAGATGATACTGAAATAAATATTCATCTTTCTTCGCTTTACCGTTTCTATAAAGCTAAGGATACTGCAGTACATCTCCATTCCTCTCATTAGCCTGAACCCTCCAGCCATTTTCTGGCGGTTCTTGCACTTCCTCAAGTCCCTTTCTGACATGTTATCACTGAAAGGGACTTCAAAATTATGCAGGAACAGCAGATGACTTTTGCGGTATTTTTTTAGCCTCCTCAGGAGTTTCTGTTCTTCTTCCCGGGCATATTTCCCCTTTGTGGTCTTTCCTTGTTCTTCCCCTTGCCCTACTATGGCATCATACCTGGCCTCATACCTCAGGAGCTCTTCTTCGGTAAATCTGGTTTCACCTCCTGCCTTTTTCTCCTTTATGGCATGGGCCATCCCTTTCAGAAATCCCTCCAGATTTCTGCTCCATGAGTTACCGGTTTCTTCTGTATTTTTCTTCAAATATCGGCACAAGTGAACATTGCATTCACCATGCCCTGTCCCGAAATGATACAGGGCTGTTTCGTGGTCATGCTCTATGATTCCTGTAAATTGAGGCAGGACAGGCATCCCCATCATGCTTTTTATTGTTTTTTGGGCTGCCCCCACATACCGGGCACTCCGGGGATTGCTGATGTTGCGTATATAGGCCTGGGCCCCATTTATGGTCATGACTGTGGCATCGGTACATAGCACCGTTGAATTTAAAAGATCCTCTTCAATTGCCGGCAGTGTTTTACGGCATAATTCCGAAAATTGCCTGCAGGCATTATAGATTGTACCGCCCGATACCGCCAGGGCATCACCGGATATGGAATTTATAAACCCGCTGATTCTCTCATTCGAAACAACCCCTTCACTGTACAGGAAGGAGATCATGGATTTTACAGCCGGCCCATAAGATACTTCTGCTTTCAGGCTGGCCGGTACAGGATACTTCCCGTTTTCGTCCTGGTAGATCCGGATCTCAGTGGCAATGGCCTGGACATCCAGATCAAGACGGTAGCGGACGACATAGCGCCCACAGGGGAGGCCTATGGTTTCGATTTTATGCTGGAGTTTCCCCTGACGGATGCGCTCTTCAACCGCTTCTTTGGTCAATCCTGTTCCCTTATGCCCTGCCTGCCCTCCCTTCTTTTTACCGGAGCGTTTTCTCCCATTATAAGTATTAGCGGCTTTTCCCGGCGGATCGGAAGAGGGGGGCAGGGAGGTATTGCTGCTGTTATTGTTTAGGATTCTCTTCATTCGTTCGTTATCATTTTTTAATTTTATATTTTCTTCTTTAAGGGATTTGTTTTCTACACGAAGGGAATCCAATTCTTCATTTTGTTTTTGAGCCGTGGCACGAAGCGTGGCCAGCTCATTTTCCTGGCTTTTTACCACGCAATTCAGGCGGCGAAGCTCGGAGTGGTCCTGTTGATGGGTATGTTCCATGGCAGAAAGCCGTTCCATAACTTCCTGGAGCTGGTTATAAATTCCTGTGGAATAATTGCTCTGCCTTCCCATCGTGAGGCCTCCTTCCTGGTTAAAATCGTTAATACGATTTTAGCAGAAAACGAGGAAAAAGCCAAATGTGCTGGCAGAAAGCAGCTGTCAAAATGACGGTGAATAACTTTTTTCCTATCAGAAAGAGCAGTGGATTAAAAGCAAAAATAATGTTTCCCAAGAAGTGGCAGTCCGGGCTGACCGCAGAGAATATCCACATTTTTAACAGGAAGCATATGTATCTTGCATTAAGAAGAAAAAGTTATCCACAAAGCAGGCCCTGACAGGAAAGAAAAATTTCGTCATGTTTTTTTCCACACCTGCAGAGAATGTTATCTTTTTTTAATGTACTGCTCGAACAGGGGTATCTGAATAGTAACGAACAGTTACCTTTTTATTATATAAAATACACAAAACATGTTGACTTATATGTAAAAAATAGGTAAAATTGTCCTAATAAACAAAGAAAAGAAGCCATTTTTCGCAGAAAAATGAGCGGATTTGAAGTGTTTTAGAATTGCCGGAGTACATGATGCGAAGCAATCTGTGGTATCATAGGGGCCAGAATATCTTTTGGCGTCAACATCAGAATATATGTGTCAGGTGCGGAATGAGAGAGCGGTGCTTAACGTCTGGTTGCACCGGTTTTTATCATTTGGGAAGGTCCTGTGGTAAAAAAGGCCGGAAGGAGGAATTGTATATGCAGATGCTGGATTTTTTGGAAAGACTGAATTCAGAGACTGAGGTACTTCTTGTCCTGTCTATCATATTGTTTTCCGGCTTTATTATGACAAGACTTACCAACACCCTGAATCTGCCGAAAGTCAGTGGCTATATACTGGCCGGAATCCTGATCGGACCGTATGGGCTGAATTTCATTCCAGCGCATATGATTGAATCCATGGGCTTCATCAGCGATTTGGCGCTTGCTTTCATTGCATTTGGAGTAGGAAAATTCTTCAAAAAAGAAATCCTGATGCGGACCGGAAAAAAGATCATTATTATTACGATCAGTGAAGCACTGGCAGCCGGAGCGCTTGTGACTCTGACATTGAAGATATTATTCGGACTGGATTGGGAGTTTTCTCTGATTCTCGGGGCCATTGCAACGGCGACAGCTCCTGCCAGTACCATGATGACGATTAACCAGTATAAGGCAAAAGGGGAATTTGTTAATACGCTCCTGCAGATCGTAGCGCTGGATGATGTGGTCTGCCTGTTTGCCTTCAGTATTGTAACAGCAGTAATCAACGGAAGAACATCGGGAAATCTGACAGTCCATGCAGTCATTACGCCAATGGTATTCAATGTTGCAGTAATCGGAGTGGGAGCCTTCTGCGGGTACTTCTTAAGCAGGCTGTTAATTCCGGCCAGAAGCCGGGATAATCGGCTGATTCTGGTAATCGCGATGTTATTGGGGCTTTCCGGGATCTGCGCTGCGGTGGATATTTCTCCGTTATTGTCCTGCATGGTTTTTGGGGCTATCTATATCAACCTGACGAAAGATAAAAAGCTGTTCCGCCAGATTAATAACTTTACGCCTCCGGTCATGTCGATTTTTTTCATTGTTTCAGGAATGAATCTGGATATTATGGCACTTGGAACAGCAGGTGCCATAGGAATCTGCTATTTTGTGATCCGAATCATCGGAAAATACCTGGGAACTTATGTGAGCTGTATGATTCTGGGAACGGAAAAAGAAATCAAAAAGTACATGGGATTAGCGCTGATCCCGCAGGCCGGTGTGGCAATCGGTCTTGCATTTCTGGGACAGAGGATGCTGCCGCCAGAGACGGGGAACCTGATGCTGACAATTATTCTGTCTTCTTCCGTACTGTATGAGATGGTAGGGCCAATAAGCGCAAAAGCGGCGCTGTTTTTGTCGGGAAGTATTTCTTATGATAAAAATATCAGGGATCTGGCCGAACCAGAAAAGACAGAGTGGGCGGCCAAATTACCGGATGCAGATACAGAATTTTCAGAGGAGAGCCTTTCAGAAGAGAGCCCTTCAGAGGAGAGCCCTTCAGAGGAGAGCCCTTCAGAGAAGAGCCCTTTAGAAGAGAGCCTTTCAGAAAAGAACCCTTCAGAGGAAAATCTTTCAAAGGAGGGCCTTTCAGAGGGGGACCTCTCAGAGATCCCCGGAAGAGATGATGCAGAATCTCACACAGAATTTTACACAGAATGCTGCCTGCCCTTCGAACCGGACCTGGCAGAAGAGATTCAGGATGCAGACACCTGTGCTGCCGGCCTCCCGGAGCTGAAAGAATACAATGAAGGCGTTGATGAACGGGATGATTACGACGTCGAGCATGAGGTGAAGCAGCCGAAAAAGAAGAAGAAAAAGAATAAAAAATAATTTCGGGCAAAAATCAATATACTTTTTGTCGAGATGGTCCTTCTGAACGGCTGCTGTGGATAGGGATGGCGGACATCCGGATGAGCAGCCTTCCGAAGAGATCAAGCGGTATGCGGAGAGTCGGCTGGACAGGCCGGGGTGGAAATGGTCATGGCCGGGGTTGACCAGAGTAAGGTGGATAAGTCTGCGGAGGAATGGCACAGGAATTGCAGTATGGAATTTCAAACAGAAAGTTGGAATGGCATGAGAGAAATTATTTGTTTTCATAATCCGGATGAGGAATATGGCTGGCTCAGCAATTGGTATTTGTCCGATTTTAAAGTTGGTGATATCGAGTTCTCTTCCATGGAGCAGTATATGATGTATGAGAAGGCTGCTGCATTTGGAGATTTAAAAACGGCTGAGAAAATTTTGGAAACACAGAATGTAGCAATAATTAAACAATATGGCAGACAGGTGGCTGGCTACAACGATATTATTTGGAATGGAATACGACAGATTGTTGTATACAGAGGATTGTTTGAAAAGTTTTCACAAAATGAGGAACTTTATGAGAAGCTGAAAAAGACCGGGTCGGGAATTTTGGCGGAGTGTGCCGTTATGGACAGAATCTGGGGGATTGGATTGTCGATGAAGGACCCGAATCGTTTTGATATGAATAAGTGGAGAGGGCAGAATCTTCTTGGCTTTGCTGTGATGCAGGTCAGAAAACAGAAATGTGATGTGTCAAAAAAGTAAAAAAGTTTATGCAGCAGAATCACGAAAAAGAAGTTTTTACAAAAGGGGGTCAGGATTAAGAATATACGGTCCGGCAGCCGGGGGGTACAGCCGCCGTCATCTGTAAAACGGGTGACAGCGGCTTTCCTTCCTTAATTTACCTCTTTTAAGTCCAGCTTCGGCGAGGCCACCAGGGAGTAATTGGTATGGTACACCACAAACCCGGGGGCGGCGCCGGGGACCTTTTTTAATGTTTTTCTCTGTACATAGTCTATTTCCACTTTATCATTTTCCCTGCCCTTGGAGTAGTAGGCGGCCAGAGCTCCGGCCTCTTCAAAAGTCTGGTCTGTAAGCTCCCTTCCATCAGCCTTTACGATCACATGGGAGCCGGGGATTCCCTTGGCGTGAAACCACCAGTCGTTGCCGCCTGCGAATTTAAAGGTCAGTTCCTCGTTCTGATAGTTGTTTTTTCCTACATAAATATGGAAGCCATCGGAGGAGAGATAATGGTAGGGCTTACTGGTAATCTTCGGTTTCTTTCCGCCTGTATTGTGGCGCCTGATGTAGCCGTACTCCACCAGCTCTTCTTTTATCTGCACCAGGTCGTCCTCAAGCCTTGCAATATCCAGAGAGGTGGCAATGGATTCCAGGTGCAGAAGCTCTGCCTCTGTCTGTGCAAGCTGCTCTGTTACAGCCTCAAAGGTTCGTTTTTGCTTATTATATTTATCGAAAAATTTCTGTGCGTTTTCCCGGGCGGTCAGAGTGGGATCCAGGGGGATGGTGATCTCCGTATTATCATAATAATTGAGACACTGAAAACTTTTTTCCCCGCCGGAGAGACCGTAGGCGTAGGTATTCAGGAGTTCTCCGTATATTCTGAATTTTTCCCGTTTTTCCGTATCTTTCAACTGCTTTTTCTGAAGGTCCAGTTTCCTGGATGTCCGCTCCAGGGCTGTGGTTACAATCTTTCTTAAATCTGTGGACTTTTGGTGGATTCTGGACAGGGTATTTTTTTCGGCATAGTACCGCTCCAAAAGCTGACTGATGGTGGGATAGTTTACAAGACGGTAGCCGCTTCCTTCATACATGGTGAGGGGAATGGAAGAGAACTCCACAGGTTTTTCTCCCTGATAAATGATAGAGGGGGAGAAATTTCCTTCCCGGACATCGTCCATCATCCAGTTCAGAGCATGATAGAGATGGGTAAGCTCTGCATCGGAGCATTCCCTGGCGGAGATATCTCCGTCCATGGAGGCCAGGTGGCAAATCTGGGCGGCGGCCACAGGGCTTAAGCCCGTTAAGTTCATATACAGGGCCCTGGAAAGGGGATGGGGAGTGGCGCCGATTTTTTCTTTGAATTCCTCCTGGGAAATTTCCAGAGGATTTTTCTTTTCCCCGGAGTGGGGGATAAAGTAGGCGCGGCCCGGAAGAACCTCCCGCACAGAGCTTACCTGGGCGGAAATATGTTTAATACTGTCTAAAATCATGTCGTTTTCATCACAGAAAATAATGTTGCTGTGCTTTCCCATCAGCTCAATCAGAATAAATTTTCGTCTCAGATCGCCCATTTCATCCAGGTGTTCTACTTCCATACGGATAACGCGCTCCATTCCGGGCTGAGTGATGGAAATAATCCGGCCATTGGCGATGTGCTTTCGTAAAAGCATGCAGAAATTAGGGGCCGTCATGGGGCTTGGTTTATTGGCTTCCGTAAAATAAACAAGAGGGAGGCTTGGGTTGGCTGAAATTAAAATCTTAAAGTTTTCCCTGTTTCCCTTTATGGTTAATAATAGCTCATCCTTTTCCGGCTGTGCGATTTTGGAAATCCGGCCGGAGAGAATTTTCTGGTTTAAATCATGTACCAGATTGGCGATTACAATTCCGTCAAATGCCATGTTTATGTCAATTCCTTTCTTAATATGGATGTGATAGTATCTGTAAGTTCGTTTACTGTATGGGTCCGGTTCCTGGCACAGGCGTGGGCAGGACCGTTGCAGATAAGGCAGGTCCTTTCGGAGAGGCCAAGATCCTCTCTTGAGACCTTCTTTTTGTCCGGGCCTATGATATCAATGTCAAAAAGCCGCCCCAGAGGGGTACCGTCCTCGATGGAGACGGCCAGCTGTTTTAGTTTTTCTTTGGGGGCATCCACGGCCCAGAATGCCTCAAGCCCCGTTTTTTCCATAAGAAATTCTCTGGAAAGAACCGTAAGATCCTGTTTTTTCAGGCTGTTCTCAATGGAGGAGATTCCAAAGAAGAAGGCATCAGGTACAAGGGGAAGCACCTTTATGGGGCCTGGAATGTTTAAGGTAAAGGAAATCAGAGGATTTTTGTGGGAGGAGAGAAGCTTTTCCTGAAGGAAAACCCGCCGTTCCCTGGCATTTAACATGTCGGGAAGCTCCACAGCTGTTCCCACAAGGGCCCTTGCGGCGGCAGCCAGGGCATCATAGTCAGGTTCGTCTGTCCGGGCGATCAGCTCTCCTTGTCCATGAAGCCCGCCGGGATGGTTTTTGATTTCATGGAGCAGCTTCAAAAAGCCGTTCATATATTTGGTCAGGTACGTATCCTTCCGGTAGCAGGCATAAAAGTGCCTGGGATTTTCCACGCCAAGAATGGGATAAGTAAAGTAAGGAGAAGAGTCATGATTGCCGGTGTCAGCATAGGCATCGGGACAGGCCATGACTACCGGGCTTGTGGCCACCACATATTTTCCCACTTCAATGCTGATGGTTTCCAGACCCACGCGGGGTTTTAAGTCTCTGGTGATAAAAAGGGTATCCAGGATGCTGCGGACCGAGTGGCCGGGCTTACTGCAGATGAAAGTTTCATCCCGGGCTTCCTTTATGTCAATGGGAGTTCCCGGGGTAATCCGGCTGGCCATACGGCAGCTTTTGTTGACCAGAAGCACAAGATTTTCCTGCTGGATTAAGTCATAGACCAGTTCCTCATATCTGGGGGAGGTGGTTAAAAGGGCAATCCCCACAGTCCCCTCCAGAACACTTTGTTCCATGGAAGCAGAACCCTGTTCATAAAGCTCCAGATCCACATGGGGGAACATTTTTTTAAAACGCGGATAAATATACGGGAGGATTTCCATTCCCCTCTGAACAGAGATTCCAAGACGCAGTTTGCCGAATTCTTCGTTGCTTAACTCTTCAATCTGCTTTTTCAAATTGGTGGAAATGGTGGTAATTTGTCTGGCAGCATCCACGTAAAGCTGCCCGGCAGGTGTCAGGGAAATGGGATCCGTATTCCGGTTGAAAATCGAAGCTCCCAGATTGGATTCTGCCGCTTTAATAATCTGGCTTAAGGAAGGCTGTGAAACGTAGAGCTTTTTGGCAGCGGCTGTGAAGCTGCCTTCCTTTAAGACGGTCAGTATATATAGCATGTGCTTTTCATTCATCTCATACCCTCCCTGCCATGTGCATTGTCTGTTACGTCTGTTTTCTATGGTAGCATAAATGTATGGGAAACTCAAGAAGCAGGAAGGAATAATGGGACATTTCCCGTAACAGTCCGGCCTGGGCCTTTGCACCTGCTGCAAAGGCCGTAAGAATACGTGGAGGTTGGAGAGAATCCAGCCCTTCGCCGTAGGCGAACTCTAAATGGGCTGGATTCCATCTCCCGCCATATTCGGCGGCCTGCTCTTCTTACAGATACAGGGGGCTGTTTTCAGTGATATTCTTGAAATGGGCTTTCACAGTACGTAGATTTATGGTATGATGCCAGAGTCAGAAGGTCATGTATGGCATGCCTGCATGTCGATACAGTGCAGAGCAATCCGTGGTATCATAGGGGTCAAAATACCTTTTGCCCCCAACACCATACGATTGTTTTATCCGAACAGGACAAGATGGAATCATATTTTTGCAGAGCAGGTATCTGGGGCGAGAAAAATATGTAACAGTTCAGTCCTGCATCTTCTTGCCCGCGTACCGCGGACAAGAAGCTTGCGGCGTCCGCCGTATGAAGATTTTCACAGAAAACGCTTATGAAAACGAGTTTTCAACGCTTTTTTACCCGAAATCTTCGCAGGGCTGAATTGTTACAAAAATATTGATGTGAGGAGTCAGGGGCGAAACCATGAAAAAATATAATTTGGACAGGTTTATAAAAGCACAGAAGCGGGATTATGAAACAGCGCTTAATGAAATCCGCCGGGGGTATAAAAGGAGCCACTGGATCTGGTATATATTTCCCCAGATTGCGGGGCTGGGCTTCAGCCCCACTTCTCAGTATTATTCTATTGCGTCAATAAAAGAAGCAGAGGCTTACATGGAGAACGCTTATTTAAGAGCGCACCTGCTTGAAATATCGGAGGCATTGCTTACGCTTGATTCCAGGGATCCGGAACAGGTTATGGGACATCCGGACGACTTAAAGCTTAAGTCATCCATGACATTGTTTGCCGAAGCAGCGCCGGAGGAGACAGTTTTTCAGGCAGTTCTGGATAAATATTTCGGTGGAGAAAAGGATCAGAGAACACTTGATATTTTGACGGCTATGAGAGGAGCAAAGGTGCAGAATCCATGAAAAAAATAACGGGAATTACTTTGATAATGCTTATGTGTTTTATTATGTCCGGATGCTCAAAAAATGAGCCGTATGTGGTCCATACATATGAGGCCACTGCTCCGGAAGCTGTCGAAGAATGTTTTGAAAATAATAAGTTTGTCACCATGGTTCCGTATTATGAGATGAGTGATGGTACCTGGAAAACAAATGACTTTACATATCAATACAGATTAGAGGTTACCGGGAGAATGAATTGTGCAGAGAAAGACAGCACCTATGTCTTTTTAAGCAACATAAAAGAGATTACGTTTGATCAGGCATGGAAGGCAAGCGGACTTAGCAGTGATATGAATGACTATTTCGAAGAAAAAGATGCAAGGCTTGTGGCCATGAAATAGGTGGTTTCATTATTGCCAAAGGCTCTGTTATTGGGGCTTCGTTATTTCAGATCTTCAGAGTCGGCCACCGGATAGGGCAATCGCAAAACGTTTTGTTTTTTTGGGTGTATCAGGCAAATAAAAAAACGCAAAAGGCACACGGTATTGCTTGGCGAGAGCCTTTGCTTGTGGCAGGGTTGGATGCTGAGTACTTCGGGTGTTACAATTGCTGGAATACTCTTTGCCATTGTTGTCGCCTCCTTTTTCAATAAATATAAGCCTTATGCTATGCTAATAAGGCTATCCTTAAAAGCCTTCGGATAAGATAACCTCATAATAACTTTCGGGAACACAATAACATAAGCATATACCGTTCCTTCACCAAAGCGATCATGCAACAGACTTTTACCATCGGGACAGAAACTAACCTCATCCGGTAGCGACCTCAAATACGGTAATTCAATGGTTTTTGTTGGACAATCAGGAAAGTTTGCTTCAAGCGCAACAACTTGCCCTTCTCCAAAAACGTCATGTTTCACGATAGCTCCTGCCGGTATTAAAAGTTCTTCTGAATCTTTGCGAGCAAGAGTCTTTCCTGCGATCTCAGATGCTTTTTCAGAAACAGTAGCATCAATGTATTGCTTCCAAGCAGGGGCTTCCAGAATATCTCTACGGGACTCGCATTTGAGGATCAAATCTCTGAGCTTTTGGGGCTCTGTCTTGTTAGCCTCAAACATTGCTACAAAGTATTTCTGGAACTGTGCCAAAGTTAGAGGCACAATATCAAGCCGCTGTTTTATATCACCTTTTGCATACCAAATGCCATGCCTGAATGTCTCTGCCGTATTGGTGTCGATGCGGACAGCAATGAACATACCATAGACAGGCTTATCATATTTCAGAACAGCGTCAGATACATGCCGCCTAACCGGTTCACCTTCCATTGCTTCTTGGCGGGAAGATGTGGACATGGTAACTTCGGTCAAGATAGTGAAATCGTTAAACTCACAATACAGATCACCCTTTCCACCGCCCGCTGCGGAAACAGGCATGAAGTCGGAATCTAACTTAAAACCACGGACTTCATAGGGTTTATTGACCATGTGATCAATCGCCAATGCTGCACGCCAGAGTGTCCATTCAAGATATGCAGGAGTTTCATCCTTGGGTACTTCAATGGCATTATCTTCGTCATAGACCAGTCTGCCGCCACCTTTGATCAGCAGTGTCATGTAATCTCTGATTTCTTTCCACTGATTGCGCTGATCATTGGCATACTGAATTTCGTCGGTCTGAGCAAGGGTATTTTCAAGTCGCTGTCTTGCAATGTTGATTTCGGCAGGAGTATCAAGAGGAAGATCAGAAATATCAGACAGGATATGACGTTCTTTCATCTGCTTGATCAGATCGTCCAGCAATGCCTTTGCAACATCCATGTCATCGGTAGGCAGGGATGCTCCTGTGCATAGCAGCTTATACTGCTCCATAATAGGTGCTGCACTCGCAGTAGTTTTGGCAAGCTTTTCCGCCAGGACATGCTTTGTTGGTACGATAATCAGGCCTCTGCCTTTGCGTTGGAGAACACCGGAAATGCGGAGGTATCGCATATTCATATCGCTGTAATCTAAGAAGTTATCAGCCTTTTTATCGTAGCTTTCGCCTCTTTTGGCAATCTCTTTCCTGTCAAAGGGGCGCTTTGCCGGAGCAGCGGCTCTACGCTGCCTCAAATCCAGAATGCTATCAACTACTTCTTCCAAATTATAGCTGGGATTGGTGGTATGTCCCCACAGAGCAAATTCAATCCTGCTCAGTTCAGAGGAGCCTGTGCGCTTTTCAAGCTCCAGCATAATTGCTAATAGCCACCTTAGTGGGGAAAAATAGTGCGTACCATCTGGCATTGGAAACTGCTCTACACTCATCGCCCGAAGATAACATTCCTGTATCGCAGGATATGTATCTGCTTTCAGAAAAGCTCTGCCGAACGGTGTAATATCGTCCAACGCACCAAGATCCTCTTGTTTCCCGTCCTTTTTCTGTATTTGTGGGTAAATCAATCCGTTTTTAGCGAACATTAACCGCCATTTGCGTGCGTGGCTACCAGAACTGTCTTTACCTTCTTCATTCTGAATAATGCCTTTTTCGTCAAGCAAATTCATAAAACCAAGCTCATTTTCACGACCATGAAGATTTCCGACAAAAGCAGAGCTTGCAAAAATGGAGAAGCCTTCTTGGATGCGATTAGGGTTACGCAGGCCTGTATTGCCTACCAGCCATATTTTTATTTGCCCGTTCATGCTGTAACCTCCAATCAATATCCAACGAAAAGATATTCCTGTACGGAATTTCTGTGTGTTTTTGCATCGTTTTGATTCCCAAATGAATACTTGTAGTTAATAGGGATAACCTCTACATGCTGCTTATACTTTGCCATGATTGCCACCATTTCATCTTGCGTAGGTAGACTGTTAGAGGAATATGAAACGATCAAAATGCTATCAGCGAATTTTTTGAAAAGACGGTCAAAAGCGTCTGCTGCCCCTTTGCGGGTGGCAAACGGAGTGGGATATGACTTAAATTTCTTTGTCTGTGTATGCTGCTGAATCTCAACGCCTTTCCAATCACGGGCAAGACCTTCGACAAAATGGTATCTTCGCACGTATTCATTATCGGACAACGGCGAATAATACGGAGGGTCAATATAAACCAAATCCGCTTGCTCTACTTTCAAATTCATTGCATCGCCTTGTTTTGAGCGATTGATCTGACCATTATCGAACACTGCCTTATTGATCGCTTCAACAGCTTCTAAAAACTGCTGTGCGAGCGTTTTTTGCAAATCCTTACGCCCGTCATTGTATCTTTGCCCTGTGTAAGTGAATATGCCTCGAGGACGCTTTTTTATGCAAGCACGAATCAATGCGGACATTGCCACAGCGCGCTTATATTGATCTTTAATCTTTGCAATGTTAGTACGCAGCGTATCAATCAAATCGTTTTCTTCATCGGTATAGTAAAGGTCTTTGAAAGTTGATGCGACAAAATGATCTGATTCTTTGCGCTCAATCAGCAGTTTTTTTGCTTCTTCTAATGGTAAAGTAACGGAATTATTCTCCACCATTGCCTTAGTGAAAGTTGCCGACATTGCCATATAGTCATTACTGACTACTGCTTTTCCCTGTGCCTTAAACATATATCCAACAATACCGGATCCAGAGAACAGGTCAACAACGGTATTGACCTTAAATTGCGAAGCAACAGACCATATCTCAGATAGTAATTTGCTTTTAGAACCCATAAAACGAGTGGGCGGATAAGAGGATACCTGTTCCGGCAAGGACTGTGGAAGCAATTTAATTGAGGAACGCCGCTTCGGAGGAATAGTGACAATGACATCCTCACCCTTACGAGTGCTTCCATTACAAGAAATATGACGCTTAGTTTGAATGACATCAATATTGAATGGAGCATATAGCTCATGCACCAAAGGATGATTGGAATTTGTTAAAATGATATGGCAACCCCGTTCATGCAAAGTCATAATCATCTTCGCAAGCTCAATGTGATCTCCTTCGTAAAATTGTTCTTTGGTATACCGCTTAAAATCAGCATATTCAGAGACAGGTAAATACGGAGGATCAAGAAAAACAAAGTCTCCCGGCTGAGCGTAATGCTCCAAAACCAGTAGATAGTCATCGCATAGTATATCTGCTTTTTTCAATGTTTCGGATGCTGCTCTCAATCCAGCTTCATCGCAAATCCTGGGGTTTTTGTATTTACCATAGGGAACATTAAACTGTCCCTGCTTATTGACACGATAGAGTCCATTAAAGCAAGTTCTATTCAAGAAGATCGTTCTTGCCGCCGCTTCCGCTTTAGGCAGTGCTGTCCATTCTTGGCTACGAACAGCATAAAACATCTCAGAAGTGTTTTCATAACGTTTTAGGCATTGAATAACATTCTCTACATGATCCGCCACTTCCCGATACATATTGATCAGCTCGGGATTGCTGTCTGCGATAACTGCATTTTCCGGCTGTAAAGCAAAGAACATCGCTCCGCCGCCCAAAAACGGCTCAATATAACGACCATAGGAGGTCGGTACTTTTGGCAAAAGATCGCCTAACAGTTGTGTTTTGCCGCCAGCCCATTTCAAGATAGGCTTTGCTTGAGCAGCTTCTACTTTTCTAACCGCTTGTTCTGCCAATGTACTCGCCCCCTTTCAATTAATTGTGTTTTGGGTTAATTCCACAATTTCTTATAACTTACCGCCATTGTCTACACCTCAACACCGAATATAGAATCACTTCAAAAATCACAGATCAAAGAAATAATTTCAGCAAACGCTGAATTTATTTGCATTCTATCATAGCCTCTTTTTGTTTTCAAGCATTTTGGAGGAGTTTATTAACGCCCTGTGAGGGGCAGTAACCACTTATAAAATCGTGGTTTCCAAATTCAGATTTGTCAGAGAGTAACACAATAAAAAAGTCAGAAGTTGTGGAAAGGGGCGAACAACTATGAAAAACCTTGTGCCGGCTGCCTGAATAGTGATAGGGGAAAACCGGAGCATTGTCGTAAATGCAAAATAAAGGACTGCATCAGAGAAAAATCTCTGTCCTCCTACACCCTCTGCCAGAGCAGCATATTGTTTTCAAACAGAGCGTTCATCCTGCCGTTATCCTTCAGCCATGACAGATAGGAGCGGACAGTGCTGCCCACCAAAACATACTGTTCAAAGTTCATAGCCAACCCGTAGTCCGCAAACAGCTTTTTAAGGATTGTTTCAAAGCAAAGCGGCTCCTGACAGATGTCGGTGATCTTGTCCGCAATTTCCAACACCTTGTCGATGTTGTACTGAGCGAGGTCAGCTATGTCCCCGGAGACCGCAGCATGGGCCGGAACGAACATTTTTGCCTGCAGAGATTTGACCATTTTCAGCGTGTTGAGATAGGCGGCAACATCATAGATAAAACCAATCTGATACTTGTCCAGAGTCTCCCGGCTTGACAGGCAATCCGCCAGATAGACTACATCATCAGGCGTCCGAAAGCCTGCCATATCAAAGAAATGCCCCGGCAGGGAGATAATCTCAAAGCCCTCCGGCAGGGATTCTCTGGTCAGCTCCTGGGCGTCGCTCTCCTGGGCCATAAGGAATTTGTGCCGCAGTTCCTTACAAGGGTAGCCGCCGTACAAAAAGGACGGTTCCAGGATGGGGTGGCGGGTAAAGGCGCAGTCGATTCCCGGAGCGTAGATTTTGCACCCGGTCTGGCTCTGCAAATACTTATTGCCGCCGATGTGGTCAGCGTTGGAGTGGGTGTTGTAGATGGCGGTAAGCCGCCAGCCGTTGGAATCCAGAAGCTGCCGCACTTTACGCCCCGCGTCCTTATCGTTGCCGCTGTCAATCAGGCAGACGTCCTGTTCGTTCAGCTTCACCAGCCCGATTTTTGCCGGACTTTGGATGTAGTAACTTTGTTCTGAAACCTGGATCAGTTCATACATGATAATAGCCCTCCTTTAGTAGCCCGGATAAAAGATTGTGTTATAGACCGTGCATTCGCTCCCGGATAAGTTCTGTGTTCCCTTTTTTATGAAATTTTTGTTCCGCCTCTTCCTGCCAGTGCCTCTTTGGCTTTTTCCATGGAGGTGATAATGGCGTGGCGGTTTCTTCCGGAATTGATAAAGTCCACGGAAGCCTCAATTTTTGGAAGCATGGAACCTGCAGAGAATTGTCCCGCAGCGGCATAACGCTCTGCATCGGCAACTGTCAGGCGGTCCAGAAGAATTTCCCGGTCAGAGCCATAGTTTAAAATCACATTTTCCACTCCTGTGAGGAACATGAGCACATCGGCATCCAGCTCTTTTGCCAGAAGACCGGCAGCGCGGTCCTTTTCGATGACGGCGCTGGCTCCCTTTAAGCGGCTTCCCTGTTCCATTACAGGAATTCCGCCGCCGCCCGCCGCAATTACGAGCTGGTCCGCATCCATAAGAGCCTTGATGGCGTCGATTTCCACAATGGCCACCGGCTTTGGTGCCGCCACAATCCGGCGGTATCCGGCGTCAGTTTTTACGGTGAAGTTGCCCTTTTCCTCCTCTGCTTTCGCTTCCTCTGCCGTCATGATACGTCCGATGACCTTTAATGGCGTATAGGAGGATTCGTCATAGGGATCCACAGTCACCTGGGTTAAAATTGTTGATACGGGCTTATAAATTCCCCGCTTAATTAATTCCGTCCGAAGGGCGTTTTGCAAATCATATCCAATATAGCCCTGGCTCATGGCAGAGCAGACGGACATGGGGGCAGCCGTATATTCTGAATGGTCCTTTGCCAGCTCGTTCAAAGCGGTGTGAATCATGCCAAGCTGGGGCGTATTGCCGTGGGTGATCGCTACCTGCCAGCCATCCTGGATGAAATCCGCAATGGTTTTCGCAGTTTTCATAACGGCAGCCTTCTGTTCCGGAAGGCTGGTACCCAGGGCGTCATGGCCCAGGGCTAAAACAAGTCGTTTCTTTGCCATGTATCTTACCTCATTCCACTTTATGTCTGGTGATGCCGCATGAAGGGGCAAAACCGTTTTCTAAAATATTGCTATTCACGGGGGTATCTTCTTGTCCGTCTTAAGACGGACAAGAAGCATCGGGCGTCCGCCCGATGGGGAAAGCCGGACGAAAACTGCCTTATAAGCAAGCTTAACGTCTGTTTTCGTCCGGTTTTCCCCGCCCCGTGAACTGCAACTATATAATATCATACATCCCTTTTTGTTGGAAGGAATTTTTTGCAATTTTATTATAAGTGTGTTATGATGGAACAGGTACATAGAATCAGGTCTTTAGGAGGACATAATTTTGAAGCTGTTATCAATTGCCATCCCATGCTACAATTCAGCGGCCTATATGGAAAACTGTATTAATTCCCTGCTCCCGGGCGGAGATGAGGTGGAGATTCTGATTGTAGATGACGGATCGAAAAAGGACAATACTGCTGAGATTGCAGATCGATATGAAAACCAGTATCCGGGAATATGCCGGGCCATTCATCAGGAAAACGGAGGTCACGGCGCTGCCGTTAATGCCGGCCTGAAGGCCGCCACAGGAGTCTTTTTTAAGGTGGTGGACAGTGATGACTGGGTTAATGAGCAGGCCTATAAGGCTGTTCTGGACACTTTGCGCCGGTTCCTTTACGGGAAGGATACCCTGGATATGCTTATCACCAACTTTGTCTATGAAAAACAGGGAGCAAAGCATAAAAAAGTTATGAATTACAATCTGGCACTGCCGAAAAATGAGCTTTTTACCTGGAGTGATGTGAAGGTATTTGTGGCCGGCCAGTATATTCTGATGCATTCCGTCATTTACAGAACGGAGCTTTTAAGGGAATGCGGTCTGGAGCTTCCCATGCATACCTTTTATGTGGACAATATTTTCGTATATGAGCCGCTGCCCCATGTAAAAAATATGTATTATCTGGATGTGAATTTCTACCGGTATTTTATCGGCCGTTCCGACCAGTCGGTCAATGAGCAGGTGATGATCGGCCGCATTGACCAGCAGATTCTGGTGACAAAATTAATGCTGGGGTATTATGACGTGACCAGACTCCAGAACAGAAAGCTGAGACACTATATGACACGGTATCTGGAAATTATGATGGTCATAAGTTCCATTTTGGCGATCCGCTCCGGTTCTGAAGAAAATATGCAGAAGAAAAAAGAACTCTGGGAATATGTGAAGAAAACTAATCTGACTCTGTATCTGCGTCTGCGTTTCGGTTTCCTTGGACAGGGCATGAACCTGCCGGGAAAGAGCGGCAGACAGCTCTCCATCGCCGGATACAAAATTGCACAGAAATTTTTTGGATTTAACTGATAAAAAATAATATCATTTGAATGGATTTTGTTCTGGCAATCGTATTATGAGTGAAGAAAGGATCAACCAACAGAACGGAGGAATCTTTATGAAGAAATTTTTATCGGGTATTGTGACAGGCGTCATGGTATTATCTTTGGGAACAGCCAGTGCATTTGCGGCGGGTCCGGGGTGCGGAAGCAATTTTACAGATACAGACGGCGATGGGGTCTGTGATTATGCCGGCAGTGTATGTGCCTATGCGGATGCAGATGGGGACGGTGTCTGCGACAGCTGCGGCACGGGACATGGAAACTGCCTGACCGGACATGGAATGGCTTTTGCAGATGCGGATAACGACGGCATCTGTGATAACTGCGGTACGTATCACTGGTGCGGCAATGAAGCAGCAGGCGGAAGAAATTTTGTCGATGCAGACGGTGACGGAAACTGTGATAATTATGAGAACAGCTATGGCAGAGGATGCGGACAGTACAGCAGCTCCCACTGCGGACATGGACGCAGTTCTCATGGCCACTGCGGACACGGGAGATAATAAAAAGAAACGATTATGCGGAGCGAGCAGGAAACAATCAGAGCCATCGAACAGTATTCCGATACGGTTCGGCGGCTCTGTATGATACATTTGAAGAATGACGCCGATACCGAGGACATATTTCAAACCGTGTTTTTGAAGTATGTCCTTAGTTCCGTTTCTTTTGAAAACGACGAACACGAAAAAGCATGGTTTATCCGGGTGACCATCAACGCCTGTAAAGATTTGCTGAAAAACTTTTTCCGCAGCCACACGGTATCCCTGGATGAAATAATGGAGCATCCGTCAGAGCTGCCGCCGGATTACAGAGAGGTCTGGGAGGCTGTATTTTCGCTTCCGCAGAAATACAGAGATGTGGTATATCTGCATTATTTTGAAGAATATACGGCTCCGCAGATCGGCCGCATTTTAGGAAAAAATGTGAATACGGTTTATACGCTTCTGAATCGTTCCAGACAGTTATTAAAGGAAAGGCTGGGAGAAGAATATGAATATGAATAGTATGTTTAAGAATCTCTTCAGCCCGATACAGGCAGAGGAAGAATTAAAGAGCAGAACTAAAGAATTTCTCGCAGCAAAAACGAAAGGGTATGCCGCAAAAAACGCGGGAAGACGGAAGTATTCACTTCTTGCTGCATGTGCCTGTTTCCTGTTCGTACTGATTGGAGGACACTGGATTTACTTTACTCCCATAGCAAAAATCAGCATTGACATAAACCCTTCCATTGAAATGAACATTAACAGGTTTGACCAGGTGATTCTCGTAAATGCATTTAACGAGGACGGCAGGAGACTTTCCGGTACGCTTAATGTAAAATATATGAATTATTCAGATGCCATTGAACAGATATTGAATCATGGTTCTATTGAAGCACTGCTGAACAATGATGAGATTATGACAATTACAGTTATCGGCCAGAACGAGCGCCAGTCTGCAAAAATTCTTGCAGGGGTGGAGGCATGCACCGCGCAGAATCATAATACCTACTGCTATCTGGCATCACCCAAAGAGGCGGCCGAGGCCCATGAAAAGGGACTTTCATGCGGGAAATACAGAGCCTATCTGGAACTGCAGGTTCTCGATTCCAGCATTACGCCTGAAACAGTACAGGGGATGACGATGAGAGAACTCAGGGAATTCATAGATCGCCTGCTGGACGAGGAGGAAAATTACAGTCCATCATGTGATGAATGGGGAAATAGACATCATGAGCATCACGGACATGGCGGCGGACATGAAGCGGCAGAATAAATGGCGCTTCCTGCCGCCGCCAGTGGTTTAGAAGTTCTTTTACCGGCACAGCCGGCCAAGATCTTCATAAAAAGCAGGGTAGGAGATATTGACGCAGTCGGCATCAAGAATTTCTGTTTCTCCCTCTGCGGCCAGGGCAGCAGCGGCGAAGGTCATGGCGATCCGGTGGTCCTTATGGCTGTTTATCACGGCGCCGTGGAGAGGTCTTCCGCCCCGGATAATCATGCCGTCTTCGGTTTCCGTCACATCCGCTCCCATGGCCTTAAGGTTCTCTGCCATAATGGCGATGCGGTTGGATTCCTTTACTTTAAGCTCGGAGGCATCTTTAATGACTGTGGTCCCTTCTGCAAAGCAGGCCATCAGTGCCACGGTGGGAAGCTCATCAATCATGGCCGGAATGACTGCCCCCTCAATGACTGTCCCCTCAAGGGCGGAAGACCGTACCAGAAGATCGGCAGTGGGTTCCGATGAGTCCCAGGTTTCATTTAACAGAGTGATATTGGCCCCCATGTTTTTGCAGACCGTAAGGAGTCCGGCCCTGGTGGGATTGATTCCCACGTTTTTTATGAGGATCTCTGAATTGGGAAGAAAGAGCCCTGCGGCCACAAAATATACGGCAGAAGAGATATCTCCGGGAACCTGAATCTTATTGCCGTAAAGCTCCGTGGCCGGGGAGATGATGGCAGTGGTATTTTCCGTGCGGACATCAGCGCCGAAAAACCGAAGCATCAGTTCCGTGTGGTTTCTGGAGAGCTGGGGCTCTGTGACCCGCGTTTCTCCGTCTGCATATAGTCCGGCCAGAAGAATGGCTGATTTTACCTGAGCAGAGGCCACTTTTGAGGTATAGTGGATACCGGCAAGGGGCTTTCCGCATATTTTTAAGGGAGCGCAGTTGTTTTTGCGGATACTTTCAATTTGTGCTCCCATCATGGACAGGGGCTCAATGATACGGCCCATGGGCCGCTTCTGGATAGATTCGTCTCCGGTTAAGGTTACATCGAAGTTCTGAGGGGCCAGGATGCCGGAGATCAGTCTGGTGGTGGTTCCGCTGTTCCCGCAGTCTAAGATACAGTCCGGTGCCTTAAGGCCCCGGAGGCCTTTTCCGTGGACGGTAACTGCTGTATCGCCGGTTTCAATCTCGATTCCCATATGGCGGAAACAGGAGATGGTGGACAGGCAGTCGGCTCCCTTCAGAAAATTATGGATTTCTGTGGTGCCTTTTGCGATGGAGCCGAACATGACGCTTCTGTGAGAGATAGATTTATCACCGGGGACCGTCACTTCCCCGCGTAAATGGCTGACAGGCTGTAATTTCATGATTCCTCCTGGATATCCTGTGAAAGCAGGTTTTTCATTTATTTTGAAAGAGTATAATTGTGCTTTTTTAACACGTCGGCTGCCGTTTTTCTGGAATTTTCATCATAAAAGCAGACGCGGAGAGTGCCTTCCCCGTATTCTCTGCTGTGATTTAAGCCGATATCCTTGATTCCTATGCCCTTGGCTGCCAGTATGGCAGAAAGAATGGAGATGGAGCCCGGCTCGTCCACAATATCCACAGAGAAGGAATACTCCGGAATCATGGGCCCCCGGCTCTGACTGGAGAAGGTGCTGCGATAGGCGCCGGATTCTTCAAAAAGGCGGTGGATCGCAGTATTGTCATGGTTCTCCAGATCCGAATAAACCTGCTCCAGGGATTCGATATATTTGCGGAGAAGGACTTTTATGTTTTCCCTGTTGGTCATGCAGATCTGCTCCCACATCACAGGGGAGGAGGAGGCAATTCTTGTGATATCCTTGAAGCCTCCGGCCGCGAGCTGGCGCATGATTTCTTCTTTATTATCGTTATCCCGGACCAGATTCACAAGACTGGAGGCGATCAGGTGGGGGAGATGGCTGATGGCGGCCACGGAATAGTCGTGCTCCGTATAATCAAGGACCATGGGAATAGCGCCGATAGCCAGGGCAATCCGGCGTATTCTTTCAATTTGGAGCGGAGAGGTTTTTGCCGTGGGAGTAATAATATAGTAGGCCTTTTCCAGAAGATGATCCGTGGAATTTTCATATCCTGTTTTTTCAGAGCCGGCCATGGGATGCCCGCCTACAAAAACATCTTCCATGTCCATTTCTGTGACTGTTTTATGGATATTGGTTTTTGTGCTCCCCACATCGGTTAAGATCGCTCCCGGCTTTAGCAGGGGGCGGATTTTCTGTAAATAGGATGCATTATATTCCACAGGAGTACAGAGGAAAATGATATCACACCGGGAAAGGGATTCATCGATCCCGTCCAGAATAACATCGACAATTCCGTCTTCCTTTGCCTTTTCCAGTGTGGACCGCGTCCTCATATAGGCCATAATGGTTACATTGGTATCTGCACGCTTTAATCCTCTGGCGATGGAGCCGCCGATGAGCCCCAGACCGATAAAGCCAATGACTTGTTCCTTCATAAACGATTCCTCCTGAGGATAAATTTTAAAACAGCCCCGGAGGATTGTCAACACATTAAAGCAATAAAACATTTACGACAAGAAGTTACTGTTCAATTTGTAACAGCTCAGCCTTGCATCTTCTTGCCCGCGTACCGCGGACAAGCAGCTCTGGATCTTCGCACGGTTGAACTGTTACTTCAATTTGTATATTTTGCTTGTAATATTCTAAACTTTTTGGTAGAATATCATCATAAGGGCTTCTCCATGGGAGTTGACGACTAAATCTTGTACGGGAGGAATATATATGGACGTTTATGGAACCAAACAAATCCGCAATGTTGTGCTCTTGGGTCATGGTGGCGCAGGAAAATCAACCGTAGCCGAAGCGCTGGCCTATCTGACCGGAGTTACAAAGAGAATGGGAAAGATTGCTGACGGAAATACCATCAGCGATTATGATAAAGAAGAGATTAAGAGACAGTTTTCCATTTCCACCACAATGGTTCCTATCGAGTACCAGGGCGCAGAAGGAAAGGTTAAAATCAATCTTCTGGATACGCCCGGTTATTTTGACTTTGTGGGCGAGGTTGAGGAGGCCGTAAGCGTTGCCGATGCCGCCATTATTGTGGTAAACTGTAAGGCCGGAATTGAAGTTGGTACAGAAAAGGCATGGGATCTGTGTGAGGAATATAAGCTTCCCAGAATTATCTTCGTAACCAATATGGATGATGATCATGCATCTTTCCGTGAACTGATTTTAAAGCTGGAGAAAAGATTCGGAAGAAAGATTGCTCCGTTCCAGGTGCCGATCCGTGAAAATGAAAAATTCGTTGGTTTCGTAAACGCCGTTAAGATGCAGGGCAGACGGTTCACCAATCTGTCTGACTATGAGGAGTGTGAAGTTCCGGAGTACACAAAGAAAAATCTGGGAATCATCCGCGATGCTTTGATGGAGGCCGTTGCTGAGACAAGCGAAGAATATATGGAGCGTTATTTCTCCGGCGAAGAATTTACCCAGGATGAGATATATACAGCCGTTCAGACTCATGTATGCGAGGGCAATATCGTTCCCGTTATGATGGGTTCCGGCATCAACTGTCAGGGCTTCAATGCGCTCTTAAACGCCATTGACCGCTACTTCCCCTCACCGGACAGGGCCGGAGAGTGTATTGGTGTGGACGTATCCAACGGTGAGCGTTTCACGGCCAAATACAATGACGATGTTTCTTTATCCGCCCGGGTTTTCAAAACCATCGTGGATCCCTTCATTGGAAAGTATTCCCTGATGAAGATTTGTACCGGTGAACTGAAAGCTGACAGTACAATTTACAACGTAAATAAGGATGCTGAGGAAAAAATCGGGAAGGTTTACGTTTTAAGGGGAAAAGATGTAATTGAGGTGCCGTCCTTAAAGGCCGGAGATATCGGTGCTGTTGCAAAGCTTAATGTAACACAGACCGGCGACACAATCGCACTGAAAAGCGCTCCCATCGTTTACCATAAACCGAGAATTTCCGTGCCCTATACTTATATGCGCTATGCGGCTAAGACCAAGGGCGATGAGGATAAGATTTCCAGCGCTCTGTCCAAATTAATGGAAGAAGATCTTACCCTGCGGGCAGTTAATGATGTGGAAAACCGCCAGAGTTTACTGTACGGTATTGGTGATCAGCAGCTTGAAGTTGTTGTCAGCAAGCTTTCCGGAAGATATAAAGTTGAAGTGGAGCTTTCCAAACCGAAATTTGCTTTCCGTGAGACGATCCGCAAGAGGGTGGAGGCCCCCGGAAGATATAAAAAACAGTCCGGCGGTCATGGCCAGTTCGGTGATGTTAAGATGTCCTTTGAGCCATCCGGCGATCTGGAGACACCTTATATATTTGAAGAGAAGGTATTTGGCGGCGCAGTTCCGAAGAACTACTTCCCTGCTGTTGAAAAAGGCGTGCAGGAATGCTGCTTAAAGGGACCGCTGGCTTCCTATCCGGTAGTCGGAATCAAGGCAACGCTTCTTGACGGCTCTTATCATCCTGTTGACTCTTCTGAAATGGCCTTCAAGATGGCCTCCACAATGGCCTTCAAAAAAGGATTTATGGAAGCAGGTCCTGTGCTTCTGGAGCCGATTGCTTCTGTTAAGGTTGTGGTTCCGGATAAGTTTACCGGAGATGTTATGGGCGATTTAAACAGAAGAAGAGGGCGTGTTCTTGGGATGAATTCCCTTCATGGAGGAAAACAGGAAATTGTTGCAGATGTTCCTGTGTCTGAAATGTTCGGTTATAATACGGACCTTCGTTCCATGACCGGCGGTATCGGCGAATTTTCCTATGAGTTCAGCCGCTACGAGCAGGCACCCGGTGATGTTCAGAAGAAAGAAGTTGAAGCAAGAGCTTCCAAAGAAGATCAGGCTGACGCTTAATATAATGGTAACAGTTCAGCCGTGCGAAGATTCAGAGCGAAAAAAGCGTTGAAAACTTGTTTTCATAAGCATTTTTCACTCTGAATCTTCATAGGGCGGATGCCCGGAGCTTCTTGTCCGCGGCACGCGGGCAAGAAGATGCAAGGTTGAACTGTTATATAAAACGAAAAAATAAGGCCGGTTTCCTGAAATGGAGGCCGGCCTGTCTGCCTGTCACTATTATAAAGGGGGTTATCATTTATGGGTAATATCGAAAAAGTCCAGCAGGCTTCCAATTCATCAATTCTCTGGGTGCTCTGCGGAATTACTGTATTTGTATCTTTGCTTCAGACTGTGCTGTACATGAAACAGTGCAGTAAAATGACGAAGGAAGCCCGGATTAATCCGACCATTCCCAAAGAAGCTTTTCGCGTAGGGATGATTTCTGCCATTGGCCCGGCTCTTGGTGTTTTCATTGTCATGGTCGGCCTTATGGCTTCCATCGGCGGTCCCATGGCATGGCTTCGGCTTTCCATCATCGGTGCGGCAGCCACAGAGCTTTCTGCCGCCAATATTGGCGCGGATGCGTGCGGGGTGGCTCTTGGCTCTGAACAGTATACTTTGATGTGTCTGGCCGTGTCCTGGTTTACCATGGCATTAAACGGCGCAGGATGGCTTCTTTTTACCGGAGTGGCGACGCCATCCCTGGAAAACTTAAGAAATAAGGTATCCGGCGGTGATATGAAATGGCTGGTAGTCTTAAGCGGCGCCTGCTCTCTCGGAATTTTCGGTTATCTTAATGCAGGAGAAATCTTAAAGGGAATGGGAAATACCCTGGCGGTCCTCACAGGAGCTGTCTCCATGGTGATTCTGGTGAAAACCGTATGCAAAAAAATTCCCAAGCTTATGGAGTATTCCCTGGGAATTGCAATGATCATCGGAATGATTTTTGCGGTTGGTTACGACCAGCTTTTCATGTAAGGGGATAAAGGAGGCAGATTATGAACGAAAAAGAATTAATGAAGCAATGGAAAAAAGACAGTATACGGATTGGTTCTCCCACCAATATCCTTGCCGCCCTTACGGCGTTTCTGCCGGTCATCTGGCTTTGCACTACATATAATTGCTGGCCGCCGGTGAGCACCGTTCTTACAGCATGGGGCATGGTTGCGGCATCTTTCGGCGCATTTTATTTCGTGGAACCCATTTCCTATTATGCAGCTCTCGGCATGACTGGTACATATCTGGGCTTTTTATCCGGTAATATCGGAAACATGAGAGTACCCTGTGCGGCGCTGGCTTTAGATGTGACAAAATCGGAGACCGGAACCATTCAGGCGGAAGTCGTTTCCACCATGGCAATCTGTGGTTCCATCGTGACAAACCTGATCGGCACCACTTCCGCAGTGATTGTCGGCGGCGCTGTTCTGGCCGTGCTTCCGGAATTTATTGTGGCAGGTCTTACGAAATATGCAAGTTCTGCGATTTTCGGGGCAACATTCGGAAACTTTGCCATCAAATATCCGAAAATTGCTGTATTTGCTCTTTTGATTCCTGTGGTTCTTAAAATGTTTACAGGGCTTCCGGCGGCGGCCGTTATTGTCTGCACCGTATTCGGAACTCTGCTGGTTGCCAGGGTATTTTATCAAAAAGGTTTGCTGGCATCATAGAAAGAGAGGTTATTGTATGTGGGAAAAATGTAAAGATTTACAGAATGAACTGGTTGCCATGAGGAGAGAGCTTCATAAAATCCCGGAAGTGGGCGGAAATCTTCCAAAGACGAAGGCTTATGTGATGGCCCGTCTTACAGAAATGGGGATCCCCTTCACAGAGAATAAAAGTGACAGCGGCCTGATTGCGGAGATTAAGGGAGGAAAGCCCGGGAAGACCATAGCGCTTCGTGCGGATATGGATGCCCTTCCTATTTTAGAGGCCAATGATGTGGATTATATTTCCACCCATGAGGGCTGTATGCACGGCTGCGGTCATGATACCCATATGACCATGCTGCTGGGGGCTGCTAAGGTTTTAAATGAAAATAAAGCTCAGATTCCCGGAAACGTCCGTCTTTTGTTCCAGACAGACGAAGAGGGTTCCAGAGGAGCGGAGCGTACTATTAAAGAAGGCGGTCTGGAAGGCGTGGACGCGATTTTCGGAACCCATATCGGAACCATCCTTTCCAGAGAAATTCCGGCCGGAACTGTAATCTGTACGCCTGGATGCTGTATGGCTTCCTTTGATAAATTTGTTATTAAAGTAAAGGGAAACGGCTGCCACGGCTCCACGCCGGAGAAGGGCGTTGACCCCATCAATATTGCTTCCCATATTGTAATCAATCTTCAGGAAATCATTGCAAGGGAGATTTCAGCCGTGAAGCCGTCGGTTCTTACCATCGGACATATGGAAGCCGGATTCGCTTATAATGTAATTCCGTCGGAGGCCCTGATTGAGGGCACCATCCGCGCTGTGGAAGAAGATGTCCGTCAGGAGTTGGCCAGGAGAATCGGCGAGATAGCAGAGGCAACGGCCAAAGCGTTCCGCGGCGAGGTGGAGTATGAGATGATCTGGGGAGCGCCGCCTGTCATCAATAATCCCGATATGGCGAAGCTGGCCTGCGAATGCGCGGCAGAGATTGTCGGAAAGAATATGGTCATTGACCATGTGGACGCTCCCAACATGGGCGGCGAGGATTTCGCGTATTATGTGAATCAGGTTCCCGGCGCTTTCATGTTCTTAAGCTCCTCCAATCCGGAAAAGCATACGGATGTACCCCATCATAATCCAAAATTCAATGTGGATGAGGATGTGTTCTGGATCGGCTCTGCCCTGTTCGTAAAGATTGTTGAAAAATTCCTGGGAATGGAATAGAAGAAAGGAACTGTATATGTCACCATTGCTGCTTTTTGGCGCCTATGGAGTCCTTGTTTTCGTTGCCATGTATCTGTTTATTTATATTCCCAATAAGAAGAAGCAAAGAAAAATGAAGGAACTCCACGACTCCATCACCCCCGGCGATGTGGTGATCACCATCGGAGGAATCGTAGGCACCGTTGTGAAACGGGATGGGGAATATGTGACCCTTCTGGTGGATGAGGAGAAGGGAGCAACCATACAGGTGGTTCTTTACGCCATAGGTCAGAGGAAAGAAAAGAAAGCATAAAAAGTGGCTGCCAGGGAGAAGTTCTCTGTGGCAGCCACTTTTAAAATATTTTCAGGCGGCGTCTGTGCTTTTCGAAAGAGCACGGAATCTTCGCAGGGCTGAACTGTTGGGTTTTCAGGAATAGTCAAATCATTTTAAGTGTGATATACTAAGCGGAGGAAAGGAGCTTTTTGCGATGGACATAAAGGAAAAAATTGGCCTGGTATTTCCCTACAATGTGGTGGTGCTGATGCTGTTTTACGGCTGCCCGCTATTTATGAGTGATACGGGAACTGCTATACTGTTTCTAATGGTTGTGATTCCGGTGGGCGTGTTTTTCTGCGGTTTTGTCTGCGGACAGAAACATGGTTTCCAGTTTTTATTTGTTGTGATTTCCCTGATCTGCTTTGTGCCCCAGTATTGGGTTCTGCTCCATGACAGGGAAGCCTGGTGTGTTTATGCTGCCATGTATACAGGCTTTGCCCTGGCCGGACTTTGCACCGGATGGGTGGTGTCAAAGGCAGTGAATCAGGTGCTTAAGCGGCGGGAGGAGAAACATGAGTAAGGAACAGAAACGGCTGGCCGCCATTATCCTCTGCATTATGGGGATCGTGGGGAGTCTTATGGCCATGAAGGACAGGAGCATACAGACAGCAGAGGTAAGCCAGGAGGAAAAGTCCGCTGAATGCTTGACAGAAATGGGGAATTATGATAAATTATGAGTCAGTCCAAATACAATGACGGGGAATAGTAGGAAGCGGAACAGATTCAGAGAGCTGCCGGGCGGTGCGAGGCAGCTTTGCAAAGCTTTTGAACTCACCCCCGAGTAGCATGCTGAAGAAACTTGTACGTAACAGTTCAGTTATCGTCCGAGCGGTTACACCTGTACAGAGCTTTGTGTAGGCAGCGCCGGCTCCCACCGTTACGGGGGAAATGAGAGCATACGGAACGTGCCGTATGAAATAGAGTGGTACCGCGTGAGAAGAAGCCCCCACGTCTCTATGAAAGATAGAGACCGGGGCTTTTTGTATCATCGGGAAATTTTGTTAAATGGAGGAAAAACGTCATGGCACAGTATAATCATACCGCCATTGAAAAAAAGTGGCGTGCAAATTGGAAAGAAAATCCGATTAATGTCAATGATGGAAAGAAAGAAAAATATTATTGTCTGGATATGTTCCCATATCCGTCCGGAAGCGGTCTGCATGTGGGTCACTGGAGAGGCTATGTAATTTCTGATGTGTGGAGCCGTTATCAGCTTTTAAAGGGAAAATATGTGATTCACCCCATGGGATGGGATGCTTTCGGCCTTCCGGCTGAGAACTACGCCATCAAAATGGGTGTTCACCCGGCAAAATCCACAGCGGAAAATGTGGCAAATATTAAGCGCCAGATCGGCGAGATTGCGGCCATTTATGACTGGGATATGGAAGTGAATACCACAGACCCGGGCTTTTATAAGTGGACCCAGTGGATTTTTGTCCAGATGTTTAAAAAGGGTCTGGCCTATGAAAAGGAGTTCCCCATTAACTGGTGCCCGTCCTGTAAAACAGGCCTTGCCAATGAGGAAGTGGTAAACGGCTGCTGTGAGCGCTGTGGAACCACGGTTACCAAAAAGAACCTGCGCCAGTGGATGTTAAAGATTACTGCGTATGCGGATCGTTTATTAAACGATCTGGATAAGCTTGACTGGCCGGAAAAAGTTAAGAAGATGCAGACCGACTGGATCGGAAAATCCTACGGCGCTGAGGTGGATTTCCCGGTGGAAGGCCGTGAGGAGAAAATCACCGTTTACACCACAAGACCGGACACACTCCACGGCGCCACCTTCATGGTGCTGGCTCCGGAGCATAAGATGGCTAAAGGCCTGGCAACGGATGAAACAAAAGAGGTCGTTGAAAAGTATATTTTTGACGCTTCCATGAAGTCCAACGTGGATCGTCTTCAGGATAAGGAAAAGACCGGCGTTTTCACGGGAACCTACGCCATCAACCCGTTAAACGGAAAGAAGATTCCCATCTGGCTGTCGGATTATGTACTGGCTGATTATGGAACCGGAGCCATTATGTGTGTTCCGGCCCATGATGACCGTGACTTTGAGTTCGCAAAGAAATTCAATATTCCGATCATTCAGGTAATTGCCAAAGACGGACAGGAAATTGAAAATATGACAGAGGCCTACACCGAGGCCAGCGGAACCATGATCAATTCCGGCGACTGGAACGGAATGGAGTCCGCAGTTCTTAAAAAGGAAGCGCCCATGATGATAGAAAAAATGGGAATTGGCAAAAAAACAGTCAACTACAAGCTCCGTGACTGGGTATTCTCACGTCAGCGTTACTGGGGTGAGCCGATTCCGATTATTCACTGCCCCAGGTGCGGAAATGTTCCGGTGCCGGAGGACCAGCTTCCCCTTACGTTGCCGGAGGTTGAAAGCTATCAGCCCACAGGAACCGGAGAGTCCCCGTTAGCCGCCATTGACTGGTGGGTAAACACCACCTGTCCCTGCTGCAAAAGCCCCGCAAAGAGAGAAACCAATACCATGCCTCAATGGGCTGGCTCTTCCTGGTATTTCCTGCGCTATGTGGATAATAAGAATGACAGGGAGCTGGTTTCCAGGGAGAAGGCAGATAAGTACCTGCCCGTGGATATGTATATCGGCGGCGTGGAGCATGCCGTGCTGCACCTTTTGTATTCCAGATTTTACACCAAGTTCCTCCACGATATCGGGGTTGTGGACTTTGACGAGCCTTTTACAAAGCTCTTTAACCAGGGTATGATTACCGGCAAGAATGGTATCAAAATGAGCAAATCCAAAGGAAATGTGGTTTCCCCGGATGATCTGGTAAGGGATTATGGCTGTGATTCCCTGAGAATGTATGAGCTGTTCGTGGGACCGCCGGAGCTGGATGCCGAGTGGGATGACCGCGGAATCGAGGGAGTTTCCAGATTCTTAAATCGTTTCTACAATCTGGTCATGGACAGTAAGGACAAGGACGTGAAGGAAACGAAGGAGATGGTGAAACTGCGTCATAAGCTGGTATATGATATCGAAACCAGATTCAACCAGTTCAGTTTAAACACCGTCGTTTCCGGCTTTATGGAATACAATAACAAATTCATCGAACTGGCCAAGAAAGAAGGCGGAATCGACAGAGAAACCTTAAAAACCTTTGTTATTCTTCTGGCTCCCTTTGCTCCCCATCTTGGTGAGGAGCTGTGGAGAGAGCTTGGCGGCACCGACAGCGTGTTCCATGCATCCTGGCCGGAGTGCGATACGGAGGCCATGAAAGACGATGAGATTGAGATTGCCGTACAGATAAACGGTAAGACAAAGGGCGTGATCACCGTTCCCGCCGATATCTCCAAAGAGGATGCCATCGCCGCGGGAAAAGAGGCGGTAAAGAGTAAAATCACAGGTACCATTGTAAAGGAAATCTATGTTCCGAAGAAGATTGTAAATATCGTTGCGAAATAAATAAAGAAATGATGCTCCCGTGAACTGAAACCTGTAAATGTGGCAAAAATCCGCCAATGCAGGATTTTCCAGTGACAATTCCTGCCAGGTGTGGTATACTCTCCTTACATTACATCAGGTGGACATGAAAGGGGATTTTTTCTATGCAAAAGCATTTTTATAGAGCACTTGCGGCATTGTCAATCTTTATGTTTGCAGGCTTCATGGATCTGACTTCCATCGCTGCCTCAAAAGAAACTGCCGTTGACACGATTACTCTGGAGCCGGATGCGGCCGGAAACGATGAGGTTCAGGTGGACTTAACCTGGAAGACCCGGCAGGATAAAGGCAAATGGATTGAGGAGATGGGCATTGCTCAGGATGCAAGCAGTCTGGTATTGGTGCTTAACAACCTGGAAAACAGTGCAGCAGAGGAGATTCCCACGCAAAATGCCGAGGTTCCCAAAACCAGAATTCCGAGAAATCAGGTAGTTGGAAACTCCAGGCTGACCTATTTTTCCAAGGGGGCAGACGAGGAATGGCGCGAAGTTTTTTCCATCAACTGCTTTATTTCCGGAGGTGCGGGAGAGGACAAAGAGGTTTATGGTGCCTATCGTCTGGAAAGCGCTTTTGGAATGGAGGATAATCCGGGAAGTCTGGTCCCCTACCATCATCTTACCGGTAAAGACTACTGGATCACCGATCCGGAAGAGAGTGGATTTGGAAGTATCTACACTGTGGGACGAAGCGGTCCCCGGGTGGAAAACAGCGTAAAGCTTGAAGATATGAAGGCTTTTTCCAATTATGGAATGATTATAAAGCCTGAAACAGAGGGCGAAGCCTATCCGGCCCTGGTAATAAACTGCCAGCAGGCCGATACCAATGACAGAACCCTTTGCGGGGTCCAGTTGTCCCAGACCTATGTGAGAATGTTAATTCAGTCCATAGACACAAATACGAGAATTCTCATCGGCAGGGAACTGGAAGATCTGGAAGGGATGTAAAACACAAAAGAGGAAGCACAGGCGGCAGGAGATGACCGCCTGTGTTTTTTTGGTGTGCCCAGATTTGTTCCCGCTGCTTCCAAAAGGCAGAATATTTAGATTGAAAAGATATATAAACGAAAAAGATGTTAAAAGTCTGGAATCTGTAAAAAGATTCTGGATTTTTTTATTGACAAGATATTAAATATGCATTATAATTTAATAAATTTTAAATTTAAAATTTTAAATTAGGAACAGATAAAAAACGATTTTTTTGTTATTAATCAGACTTAAGCCTGGATAATATGGAAAATGATGGGACAGCGGCCTGGAATTTTTGGAAGAGTTGTCCACATTTTATAGAAATATTTTTTACAGGAGGTAGTAAAGTGAAAAAAACTCGTATTGTATCTCTCTTTCTGGCCAGTGCCATGGTGATTTCCACTCTTGCCGGATGTGGCGGCGGAAGTTCCCCCACAGCTGCGGCGTCAGCCGCAGGTGAGACCACTGCCGCAGGCGGAGCTGCTGCCGCAGAAACTACCGCAGCGGGCAATTCCGCCGGTTCTTCTACGGAAGCCAAGTCCATTAAAGATACCCTGACTCTGGCTGCACAGACAGAGCCGGATACCATGGATCCCTGCCGTGGAAACGGTGTTTCCAACAACATTATTATGAATCAGGTATATGATGGTCTGGTTCGTTATAACGAAGACGGTACTGTTGAGCCGCGTCTGGCGACAGAGTGGGAACAGATCGACGACACCCATATCCGTTTTAAACTGCGTGAGGACGTCGTATTCAGCAATGGCAGCCCGTTTACCGCAGAGGATGTTCTTTATTCTCTGGCCCGTACAAAGAATGATTCCACAGCAATCTCCACCATGAGCTGGTATGATCCGGATACTTCTGTTGCGGAAGATGATTACACCGTTGTAATTTCCATGTATCAGCCCTATGCCCCGGCCTTATATGTTCTGGCAGGCGGCCGTACCTGGATTGGCGACAAAGAGACAATGGAAGAGATGGGCGAAGAAAACTATGCGAGAAATCCTGTGGGTACAGGCGCATATGCGTTAAGCGAGTGGGTTTCCGGTTCCAGCATGCTTTTAACACGTAACGAGAAATACTGGGGCGAGCCGGCCAAGACTCCCAATGTCCGCATTAACTTTATTGCTGAAGAAGCCAACCGTATTATTGCCCTTGAAACAGGCGAAGCAGATCTGGCTTACTACATAGATGGCGCGGACGCAGCCCGTGTGGATGAGATTGACGGTTATCATGCAGAGCGCGGACCATCCTTCTCTTACTATCTGATCTGTCTGGCCATGGATAACGAGAAATTTGCGGACAAGCGCGTCCGTCACGCTCTGGCTTATGCCATTGACTTTAAGAATCTGACAGATGCTTCCTTCGACGGCGAGGCAACAACTCTGGACGGCGTATATCCCAATATCGCAGAGGGCTTCAAATCAGAAGGTATCTGGGAATACAATCCGGAAAAGGCAAAAGAACTTCTGGCAGAAGCAGGCGTTTCTAATTTATCTTTCGAGCTTCACATTTTACCGGGTACCGTATACCAGAGAATGGCTGAAATTATCCAGAGCTACTGGGCAGCCATCGGCGTAACCGTAAACATCGAACAGAGCGCCCTGGCAACCCGTGAGGCACAGGGGCCGTGGGAGGCATCCATCCGTGTGGCAACTGCCGATGAAATTTCCAATATCCTGATCATCTACGAAAAGGCCTTTGGTTCCCGTCTGGCTCCCAACGATGAACATCTGGAAGAAATGTTACAGCAGTTAAAGCAGCTCTATGATACCAACGAGCGTGCGGCTTTACTGGAAGAAATCCAGGATTACCTTTATGACCTTAAGTTCTCCATGCCGTTTGCAGAGACAGACTCCGTATTCGGTATGAGAGATACCTTGCAGGGATTCGAGTTCAATGCACAATACAACAGATCCAATATTGCTGAATGGTACATAGAAGAATAAACCTTGCACTAACTCTCACCAAATAGCCGTGCAGCCAGGGCATGAAATCTGTGTTCCTGGCTGCACGCCGCTTTTTGATGAAGGCCATTGAAAATGAAGGAGTGTTTGCATGATTAAATACATCGGAAAACGTATTCTGATGCTGATTCCCGTATTGCTTGGCGTTGTGCTGCTGGTTTTCAGTATGATGTATTTTTCTCCCGGTAATGCCGAGGACTATATTCTGGGAGATATGGCAACAGAAGAAGATAAAGAAGCGTTTCGTGAAGAACATGGGCTGAATGAGCCCTTCGTGATTCAGTATATCAACTATGTAAAGGATGCCCTTCGCGGCGATCTGGGCATTTCCTATACCACCAAACAGCCGGTTGCAGAGGAGATTTTCAAGCGTTTCCCCACTACCTTTAAACTTGCCCTCTTAAGTACCCTGTGGTCCATTGTAATCGGAATTACCATAGGAATCATATCAGCCGTACGGCAGTACTCCATACTGGATAATGTCACCAGGCTGATCGCCATGTTAGGCGTGTCCATCCCCACCTTCTGGGAAGGACTGATGTTAATTATTTTGTTTTCTGTTCAGCTTGCCCTGCTTCCTGCATCGGGCTTTACCACATGGAAACACTGGATTCTGCCGTCCTTTACCATTGGAACCCATTCGGCGGCAACGGTTATGCGTATGATGCGTTCCAGTATGCTGGAGGCCATCCGTCAGGATTATATCACCACCGCCAAGTCCAAAGGACAGACCAATTTTGTGGTTGTAACCAAGCATGCTTTAAGAAATGCCATCATCCCGGTTATGACTCTGGTGGGCGTAAACTTCGGTAAACTTCTGGGTGGTTCCGCCATTACGGAAATCGTATTCTCCATCCCCGGACTGGGCAACCTGATCATTGATGGAATTAAAGTAAAGAACGCGCCTCTGGTACAGGGCGGTATTCTTGTGATTGCGCTGGCCATGGCTCTCTGCAACCTGATCATAGACGTGCTGTACGCTTATGTGGACCCGAGAATCCGTTCCCAGTACGTGAAACCAAGGGTAAAGCTGGCGCCAAAATCTGCGACAACAGAGGAGGAGAAATAGTATGGGAAAAGATAAAAAAGAAACCTCTGGCATCCGTGGAAAGAAAAAGAGTCAGTTCCGGAACATTATGCGCCGGTTCATGAAAAACCAAACCGCCGTTTTTGGTCTGGTTGTTATTGTTGTACTTCTCATTTTCGCTCTGTTTCCCGCACAGCTTTCCAATCCGGACTATACCATCCAGGATCTGGCGAACCGTTACGCGGGCCCGTCAGCACAACATTTTCTGGGAACCGATGAGCTGGGAAGAGATATGTATACCCGTATTGTCTGGGGCTGCCGTACTTCCCTGGCTATCGGTCTTGCTTCCGTGGGAATCGCCTGTGCCATCGGCGTAACCTTAGGGACCCTGGCCGGATATTTCGGCGGCATTCTTGACAATGTTCTGATGCGTATTGTGGACGTTTTAATGGCAGTTCCCAACCTGCTTCTTGGTATCTCCATTGTGGCAGCTCTCGGAAACAGTATTTCCGTATTGATTTTTGCTATTGCCCTTGGAAATATCGCGGCCTTTGCCCGTGTGACCAGATCATCGGTCATTACCGTCCGTGATACCGAGTACGTGGAAGCGGCCCGTGCCACCGGCGCCTCGGACGGACGCATCATGTGGAAATACGTGCTGCCCAACGCCCTTGCGCCCATTATTGTACAGGTAACCACCAGCCTGGCCGGCAATATTCTTAATATCTCCGGTTTAAGCTTCGTTGGACTGGGTGTTCCGGCTCCCACACCGGAGTGGGGCTCCATGCTGTCCAATGCCCGTTCCATCATGCGTGACTATCCGCTGCAGATCGTGTTCCCGGGTATCGCCATTATGCTGACTGTATTTGCCTTTAACCTGTTTGGCGATGGCCTGCGCGATGCGCTGGATCCGAGACTGAAGAACTAAGGGAGGAAACCAGATGAGTAAGATTCTTGAAATTAAGGACCTGACCATTCATTATGTTACAGACGATGAAGTGGTCAAGGCAGTCAATGATATCTCCATCACGCTCGAAGAAGGGGAATCTCTGGGCCTGGTGGGAGAGACCGGAGCGGGTAAAACCACCACTGCCATGGGAATTCTTGGTCTGGTTCCCAATCCTCCGGGAAAAATCATCGGCGGTGAGGTCATCTATAAAGGAAAAAATCTGCTGAAATTATCGGAAGCAGAGATGAGAAAAATCCGGGGACATGAGATATCTATGATTTTCCAGGATCCCATGACAGCCTTAAACCCGGTTTTAACGGTTGGCGATCAGATTATGGAAGTAATCCGCCTGCATCAGAAGGTGTCCAAGGCAGAAGCCATGAAGCGGGCCATGGAAATGATGGAGATGGTAGGAATCGAGGGCGGCCGCTGCAACGAATATCCCCATCAGTTTTCCGGCGGTATGAAGCAGCGTATTGTCATCGCCATTGCCCTGGCATGTAATCCCAGTCTTCTGATTGCTGACGAGCCCACAACGGCCCTGGATGTTACCATTCAGGCACAGGTTCTGGACCTGATTGACAATTTAAAGAAGAAATTCAACACATCCCTTTTGCTTATTACCCATGACCTGGGCGTTGTGGCAGAAGTCTGTGATAAGGTAGCCATTGTCTACGCGGGACGAATTGTGGAATACGGGAATCTGGAGTCCATTTACAATAACCCGAAACATCCGTACACCAACGGACTTTTTGGCTCCATTCCTGATTTCAGTAAAAAGGCCCATCGCTTGAATCCCATCAGGGGACTGATGCCTGATCCCAGCAATCTGCCGGAGGGCTGTGCTTTTGCAGAGCGGTGTCCCAATGCCACAGACGAGTGCAGAAAAAGACAGCCGCCAGTGGTGGAAGTGGAACCCGGCCATTCTGTCCGGTGTCTGATGTTTGAAAAGGAGGGACGGTAATCGGTATGGCAAATTTGATTGAAGTAAAAAACTTAAAAAAATATTTTAAGACCAACCGCGGACTTCTCCATGCAGTGGATGATGTGAGCTTTTCCATTGAAAAGGGAAAGACTCTGGGAGTTGTAGGTGAGTCAGGATGTGGAAAATCCACTCTTGGCCGTACCGTTATCCATCTTCACGAAAAAACATCCGGCGAGATCTGGTTTGAGGGGAAGGACATCAGTGATGTAAATAAACAGCAGTTAAAGAGCCTGCGCGAGGACATGCAGATGATCTTCCAGGATCCCTTTTCTTCCTTAAATCCCCGTATGTCCGTAAGTCAGCTGATTGCAGAGCCCCTTCTGATTTATAAAAAGTGTGAAAACCACCAGGCTCTGGAAGAACGCGTTACAAAGCTTATGGATACCGTTGGCCTTGCACAGCGTCTTTATAATTCCTATCCCCATGAGCTGGACGGCGGCCGCCGCCAGAGAATCGGTATTGCCCGTGCACTGGCGCTGGAGCCTAAATTCATTGTCTGTGACGAGCCGGTATCGGCCCTGGACGTTTCCATTCAGGCACAGATTATTAACCTGATGCAGGATTTGCAGGAGGAGCATCAGCTTACTTATATGTTTATTACCCATGATATGTCGGTGGTGCGTCACATTTCTGATGATATCATGGTGATGTATCTTGGCATGATGGTGGAATTCTGTGATTCTGAGGAAATTTTCCACAACCGGTTCCATCCTTATACCAAGGCTCTTCTGGATGCCGTTCCGATTCCTACGGTAAAAGCGAAAAAGGAACGCCGTCTGATTAAGGGTGAGATCACATCCCCGATTAATCCGGGCAATGAGTGCCGGTTTGCCAAGCGGTGCCCCTATGCGGATGATGCCTGCTTTGCCAGCACACCGGCAGCCGAAGAGGTCTGCCCCGGACATTTTGTGGCCTGCCACCATGTACGTGAAATCAATAATCTGAAATAATTTTTTAGGAGGTGTACCATGTCAAATAAGAAGTACTGGATCCGCGAGATGAGCTGGGTCGAATTTGACGAAAGACGGAAAGAGACCAAAACCGTCATTATCCCTTCTGGCGCCTGTGAGATTTACGGCCCCCATTTACCCATGGGAAGCGATGGATTCGCAGCAGAGGCAGTGGCGGAGGAAGTGGCAAAACGTACAGGCGCTTTGATTGCGCCCATGACAGAGGTATCTGATTCTGCGAGCCTTAAAGATTTTGTGGGCACTTTGTCCATGAGCAAGGCGCTGTTTGAGGCCTGGATGGACGAACTGGTTTCCCAGCTTATTGATTACGGATTTGAGAACTTCATGTTTATTTCCGGCCATGCAGGAAGTGTGGCTCCCATTCAGTCTGTGGGAGTAAAGTACCAGCTTAAAAACGGGATCCGCTTTGCACAGATTGACTGGTGGCGGTTTACCCAGCAGCACGATGAGGGCGTGTTTACTCATCAGGGACGTATGTGCCACGCACACGCCAGCGAGTGCGGGACTTCCGTAATGCTCCATCTTCGTCCGGATCTGGTGGATATGGATAAGGCTGTCTGCGTTCCCCCGCAGGCCAACGAATTCCCGGATGTTCTGTCCTATTCTCCAATGCACGATAAGACTCCCAATGCAACGGTGGGAGACGCGACTGTGGGTACTGCGGAAAAAGGAAAGAAGATTTTTGATATCTGTGTGGACCGGATCGTGGAATATATGGAAAAAATGTGGAAGTAAACGGATATGCCTGCTGATGCAGGCATTCCCATGGGTGAAGGTAAAAAGAAAGGGATAAATGTTATATGATTAGAAAATATCAGATCGGCGTCATCCAGATGGATACCCGTGATAATTATGAAGAGAATATGGAGGCTGCCTGCAAATATATTGATGAGGCCGCCGCAAAGGGAGCAAAGCTTGTGGCATTCCCGGAGGTGTTCAATTACATCGGTGTGGAGCCCCGTGAGGCTGAGGAGATTCCCGGCGGGCCCACCATCAGCCTGATGGCAAAGAAGGCCAGAGAACATAAAATCTGGATTCACTGCGGTTCCATCAGCGAAGTGAACCCGGGCGGAGAGAAAAGATACAATACCACCGTTCTTTTAAATCCGGACGGCGAAGAGGTCGCCAGATACAGAAAACTTCATGCTTTCGATATTACACTCCGTGACGGCACAGAAACCAGAGAGTCTGACCGGATGCAGATCGGCAAGGACATCGTGATGGTAGATACAGAACTTGGAAAAATCGGTCTTTCCATCTGCTATGATATCCGTTTCCCGGAACTTTACCGCTATATGGCCGTGAACGGATGCCAGGTAATCTTTACTCCGGCTAATTTCCAGATGCAGACAGGCAAGGATCACTGGGAGATCATTCTCCGTACACGTGCTGTTGAAAATACCTGCTACATTGTGGCGCCGGGACAGATTGGTATTAAGCGGGGCGGAAAGTCCATGTCCTATGGCTCAAGCCTTGTTGCGGATCCCTGGGGAACCGTTATTGCCCGGGCAAAAGAGACCGCAGGCGTAACCATGGCTGAGATTGATCTGGATTACTTAGATAAGGTCCGCAGGGATCTTCCGTGCCTTAAGAACCGCAGAAGCGATGTTTATGATGTAATTAAAAAGGAGGAGTTTTGAAATGGAGTGGACAAAAGAACTGATTGACCGGTTTATGGGGACGGATCCGGCCACCTATGGGCATTTTGTGGGGGTACGGTTCATGAAGCCGGAGATGAAGCCCATCAATAAACACAGTAAAATGATTGGACCGGCATACACCGTAAGGATTCTCGGTAAGGATTCCTGTGCTATGTATAAGGCCATCGAGGAGGCGCCAAAGGGCTCCGTTCTGGTTATTGACCGCTGCTGCGATCAGGTATATGCGGCTGTGGGCGAGATGGTTGCGAGAAATGCCAGGGCCGCGGGCCTTGCCGGCATTGTGTTGGACGGTCCGGCCACAGATTCTCTTTGGATTGAAGAAATGGATTTCCCGGTATTCTGTACCGGTATTTCCGTGGCTACCACAAATGTATGGGGAATCTCCGGTGAGTACAATACAGACGTAAACTGCGGCGGAGCCGTGGTACATCCCGGAGATATCGTATTCGGTGACGCGGACGGCGTTGTTGTTATGGAGCCGGATAATTACGAGGAGAAGTTAGTCATGGCAGAAGGAGCCGCTGCCCGTGAACGGAAGATGCGGGAAGACTTTAAGACCGCAGAAGCTTCTCTGGCCAAGCCTGTGGGAACCCTGATGGGACACGATATGGTGAGACTTATCAATGATATCCGTCTGGGTGTGCTGGATCTTCCGGAATACCATAAGAAATAACCGTGGCTGTGGGGGAACGGAACAGTTACAGATCACCAATAAATATCTGCTGCCGTGGAGCTTGATTTCGCGGCAGCTTTTTTTGTCATATGGAAATCCATATCCGGCGTTGCCCCTTCCACAAGCAGCACCGAACTGTCTATTTCTATATCTTCCGTTGGCTTTAGAAGCTCCGTCAAATCATGCTGACGCCCGATATTTGTAACGTCGATTTTATTGACACAAGCTCCAATCCAAGGGAGCTTCTGGACTAATTCATCCATCAAATCATAAATATCCGCTGTACTGAGTTTTGTATCGGATATGTACCCGGAGCCTTGACGGTGGGAGAACTGATGCCGTTTGAAAAATCTCCGCAAATCGTCATAAGCCTGCCGGTAATTTGCTCCTGGGTAATGTGTCTTTAGCTGGTGTGTATCCAAATCGAAATTCAGTGCCTTAAAATATTTTTTCTCCAAGCACTAAGCCCCCATAGCCTGTTTCTGTCTATAATGGCTCAGTAAATCTTCCACGTTAAAATCGTCCGGGCTGTCGGAATCGCCATTGTCGCACAAAAGCCAAACCGCCACATTGTCCATAAACCACGCCTGTTTTTTCAGGGTATTGACGATCTTCCCAAACCGTCCGTAATCTTTTGTATGCCCGCTGTCCCGGTACACTAAAGAGCCTGACGAATCCTCCATGCGGGGGAGGGCCATTTTGACGAAGATACTGTCAATTGTTCTGTATATCCCATCCAGACGGTATTTCTTTTCGATATTGATTTTATCATCATCCATGCAGATAATCATTTTCAGCATAACAAAGACCTCCTTCCGAATCTTTATGGTTATTATACCATTTAAAGCCTGCTTCTACAATCATGAAAATGAAATTGAGATTGCCGGGGAACCAAGCCGGTGCATGATGATGCTTGCTTTTTTAGACAAAACCAGGAAAGAGATGACAAAGCCGCACTCCGGAGGTATAATGAAAGAAAGAAAAGGAGGAGGCAGAATGATTTACAGGGAACTGGGAAAAACGGGAATGAAGATCAGCATCATAAGTATGGGCTGCGAATACGTGTGGACAGCACCTGAGGAACAGGTACGTGAGCTGGTGCAGGAGGCGGTTTCGGAAGGAATCAACTATTTTGACATCTTCGTGGGTACTCCCTCCACAAGAGAATACTTCGGCCGGGCCCTGGAGGGCGTGCGGGATAAGGTCTATCTGGCCGGTCATCTGGGATGTGCGGATGCCGATGGACAGTACGTGAAAACCAGAGATGAGAAGGTGTGCAGGGATTATTTAAACCAGTTTTATGAAAAGCTGAAAACAGACCACATAGACGTGCTGTTTTTACATAACTGTGATGATCTTGAGGACCTGAACGGGATTCTGAACGGATGGATGTATGCATATGCGAAGGAGCTTAAGGATTCCGGCCGCGCAGGGTGCATCGGTTTAAGCAGCCATAACACAAGGACAGCCCTGGAGGCGGTAAAGTCCGGAAAAATTGATGTGCTGATGTTTCCGGTGAATCCGCTTTTCAATCTGCTGCCTCAGGATGTGGGAGATGCCAGGATCAGGGGCCGGAAAGAGGCGGTTATGACAGAAGAGGAGAAGGAAGCGTATCCCACAAAGGAACAGCTCTATGAGGCCTGTGAGCGCATGGGAGTCCCCATCATTGCCATGAAGCCCTATGCGGCGGGAAATGCCTTAAAAAACCATGAAGAGGGGCGGTTAAAAGGCTTACTGAATCTGACTCCGGTTCAGTGCATAAGCTATGTGCTTTCCATTCCCCAGGTAGTCTGTCCGGTACCGGGATATGCCAATGTAAAAGAACTCCGGGAGGCTCTGGCCTATCTGACGGCAACAAAAGAAGAGAGGGATTTCAGCGAGGTAAATAAGCTGACGGAGGCTACTGTAAGAAAACAGTGCATGTACTGTAATCACTGCCAGCCGTGCCCGAAAGGGATCGATATCGGAGAAGTCACAAAACTTAAGGATATGGCAGAAAAAGGAATGACAGAGGAAGTAAGGGCGCGGTACGAGGCCCTTCTGGTGAAGGCGGGAGACTGCATTCACTGTGAATCATGCAGCCGCCGCTGTCCTTTTGGAATTGACGGTTCCGGTAACATGTACCGCGCAGAAGAGCTGTTTGGAAAATAGAAGATGGAAAATAAGTACCGCCAGGTCCGGAAGAAAGGGCCTGGCGGTATTTGTATTATTGGGGATCAGCTGTAACGGCAGCAGGAGTATCGGAGTTGTCCTCATCTGTTTCCCGGCATTTTAAAATTTCATCGTAGAAGCGATCCAGTTCTTTTCTGGTATCAAAGGTGGCAACATACATCTGGTTTCCCATGGCGCCGGATAAAACATCGGGAATCCGTTCAGCCATGCGGACATGGGTGCCATATTTCCTCATGATGTCTTCATGGCTTAAGAGGAAATCCTTTCCGTCCCGCCGACCGGCGAAGGCGCAGAAAGCCTGGCTGCCCACCGGCATGGTAGAACGGTCAAATGCAATCATGTCGGCCCATATTTTATAAACATTGGTGCTGTACGCGTAATCAATCATATCAGGGGTGAAACCGCCGCAGGGACGCATATTGACCTCTAAGGCCACAATGTCTCCCTTCTTTCCAAGGCCGTCCTGATCCGCAGTAAGGCGGAAAAATTCAAAATGTACAAAGCGGCTCTTCACACCGAAACTCTTTACCGTGGCCCGGCCGGCCCTCCTGGTGTCTTCCGGAAGATTTTTCAGTATGTAGTAAATGGAATTGTCAGAATTGTTTACAATGTCCATGATGGAGTTGGGTGTTACGTTCCCCGTTTCAAACATGGGCTCTCCCTTAGAGTCGATGATGGCATCGTAAGAGTTTACCTCGCCCTGGACATATTCTTCCATGATATAGGGGGTGTCAGGCCATTTTAATTCAAAAAATCGTTTCATCTGGCTGTCGGATTCGATTTTGAAGGTGTGGGAAGCCCCGACGCCATTGTCAGGCTTTGCCACAACAGGATAGTTTACTTCATGAGCAAAGGCAAGGCAGTTTTCCGGGGTGTCGACCATGTGGTAGCGGGCTGTTGGGATCCCGGCCTGCTGGTAATATTTTTTCATTTGGGATTTAAATTTGATCCGGGGGATGTCGGGGGCCTGGAATCCGGAGGTAATATTGAAGTCCATGCGGAGCGTGGCATCTCTCTCCAGCCAGTATTCGTTGTTGGATTCCAGCCAGTCAATGCGGCCGTGTTTAAAGATGAAGTAAGCCACGGCGCGGTAGACCTCCTCGCTGTTTTCCAGATTACTGACTTTATAATATTCGTTGAGGCTGTCTTTTAAATCACTGCTTAATTCATCATAGGGCTGATCGCCGATTCCAAGAACATTCAGGCCGTTTTTCTTCAGTTCCCGGCAGAACATCCAGTAGTTGGTGGGAAAGTTGGGGGAGATAAAAATAAAGTTTTTCATGTTTTTTTCCTTTGCTTGGTTATATTGCCTGGAGATTGCGGGCGTGCCAGGGACGCGGAGCAATCGTCATGCATGTTTTGTGACGCTGTCTATGGGCGGCAGTCTGTTTTATGGGGGAATCGCAACTGTGAGGGTACTGAGCCGTTACAGGGAATCTTAAATGGATTCAGTCGGATTCCAGCAGATAAGGGACAAAATACGCTACCTGTTTGTACCACCAGGGCCAGTCGTGGGAGCAGTCGTATCCCCAGTAATCCACCCAGGCATGGATGCCCTTATCTAAAAGGATGGAATGGAGTGCTCTTGTGGAGCCGGGAATTTCCCAGGGCCCCTGTCCCACACAGATAACGGCCTTTTTCCTGTTATAAAGCTCAATGTAAGGATGATCCTTTGGCATGTTGGCCAGATAGTGGACCGGAGAATTTTCGTAGACAAGATCATCCATGTAGGAATCAAAGCCATATTCCGCTGTATACAATCCACTTAAGGCGAGGAGTCCGTCGAAAAGGTCCGGACGGCGGAAATAGAGGTTTGCCGCATGAGCGGCACCCAGACTGCAGCCGAAAGCGATGACCCAGGGATAGCCGGTCCAGCCATTCCGCTCATTGACCATGGACCGCATAAAAGGAACCATTTCATCGGTAATATAACGGATCCACTGTTCATGGCGTAAGATCCTCCGTCTGGGATCGCCATATTTGTCGGACCAGGTTTCCTGATCTATGGTGTCGATGGAAAAGACCATGACCTGGCCGGATTCGATCCAGGGACTCCAGGCATCTGTCATGTGATGGCTCTCAAACTCGTAAAACCGGTTGTTCTGGCTGGGAATAAAAAGAACCGGCCGCCCGGCATGTCCGTATACCTTGCATTCCATATCCCGGTTTAAGGCCGGGCTGTAATCTTTAAAATATTGAACTTCCATTGTGTTTGGCTCCTGACTCTATTTAAAATCGTCTCTGTCGATCCTGAGCGCCAACAGCGCTCGCTTAAAGTCCATATAACAATGTGTTCAGGAAGAAAGGGATCTGGCGCTCCCAGCTTGCCTCACAGTGGGTTCCTCCGGGAATTACACGGCTTTCCAGCATCACAGGCTTGTTGATGAAAAGGGAGGTGACCCGGGAAAAACATTGGGGCATACCCTGATGGGTATCCATTTCCTCAGAACCATAATCCATGTAAATCACCGTATCCGCTCCCGGCCTTGATTTGTTTATAAACCGCTCGATTTGAGGGGATACCAGGGAGATCGAGGGAGAGAGGGCGGCGGCGCGGGAAAAAATGTGATTGTATTCCAGCACGGCATAAAGACTCATGAGTCCGCCCATGGAGCTTCCGGCAATAAAGGTGTGTTCCCGCCCCGGAAGAGTCCGGAAACGGGAATCAATTTCTTTTTTAAAGGAATGAATCATCCATTCCATGGTAGTCTGGCCGCGGCCTTTTACAAAGCCAAAAGAAGAGTCGCTGAAATCAAAGGGGGAATATTCCTCCAGGCGGCCATTATTGGGGCTGTGGTTGCATTCCACCGCGGCAATGATCAGCGGGGTTTTTGTCTGATCCATATATTCCTTCATGCCCCAGGATTTTCCGTAGGTGGCATGAGAATCAAAAAATACATTGTGTCCATCGAACATATAAAGAACGGGATAGCGGGCGGCTTCATCGTAAGCATAAGATTCGGGAAGATAGAGATAGGCTTTCCTGGTCTCGTCCTTTGTAAGCTCCGGAATCGTAACATCCCAGGTAGTTACCATAAATGCCTCCGAAATTTAAAGTTTTTATTGGTTAAATATAGCACAGGGGCGAAGAAATATCAAGTTTCCGGGCGGAGTTTGTTTCCTGTTCATAACAGTTCAGCCTTGCAACTAAACTGTTACGGAATCCAGCCTATTTAAAGTTCGCCTGCGGCGAAGGGCTGGATTCTCTCCAACCTCCACGTATTCTTACGGACTTTGCAGCAAGTGCAAAGTCCCGGGATGAACTGTTACAACAAATAAAATCAGGAGATGCAAAGAACATGCTCTGAGTCTTGTGTTCAGGGAGAAAATACGATATAGTTACTAAAAGTGCGGCAGGTGAACCTATGGATACAAATGTGATTCATTATGTGATAACGGTGGAAGAAAGCGGAAGCATTTCTGCCGCGGCAGGAAAGATGTTTCTTTCACAGCCGGCGCTTTCAGTACTTTTCATATGATTCCGGAAAATCTGATTGCCACGTTAAATGATTTTAATGGCACCACAGGTTTCCTGAATCTGTATATTCTGGCTTTAATCACAGGTTCCATGCTTTCCGTAAACCGCAAGCTTTTGCTGCGCTCCTTCGGCGGATACATTCCCTGTATTCTGGCAGCGATTGCGGGGTTCTTTCTTCTGGCGGCCATTGCAGGGCTTCTGGCAGGAGTAGGACCTTTGGATGCCATTGTGAAATATCCCGCGATATTCCACCGGGCCATCATTATGAGCGCGGCTGTGTGCATCTGGATGGACAAGCTGGAGGGGGTTCTTAAGGAGGCCAGTTATTCCCATATTAAAAAGCTGTACCTGGATACGGGAACCAATGAGTTCGGCCGTATGACAACCAGGGAGGAATTCCTTGCGGGTGCCGAGACCGTCCGAAGATATTTTGTAAAGGGAGGGCTTGGAGACGATATTCTGAAGTATACGATTTATCAGGATGCGATTCACAGCCAAAGGGAATGGCGGATGCGGTTCCCGGATGCCCTGCGATGGGTATTCCATGAATTTTAAGAAAAAGGGGCTGTCGCGAAATAGCCGCTATGTACAAGACAAAGGATTCAGGCCCGGGGACTGAATCCATATGTTGTGTATAAATGGCATTTTGCGACAGCCCCATTTTTGGTTTTACAGGCATACCATAAAGGTAAGATTCATTTTGGAGTGTGTACGGGTGAAGCTGTGTAACGCTGTGTTTGAGGGCGGAGGTGTCCGGGGAATCGGTCATGTGGGAGCAGCCTGCGGAATGGAGGCAGCCGGGTACCGATTTGCGGATCTGGTCGGCTCCTCGGCCGGGGCCATTGTGGCGGCGCTTTTGGCCGCTGGGTATGGATGCCGGGAATTAAGGCAGGAAATGGAAAGGCTGGATTACAGAAACTTAAGAGGGAAGGAGCTTATGGACTTTTTCGGTCCGGTGGGAAAGGCCCTTTCTGTGGTATTTACCCTGGGGATCTACAATACGGATTATCTGGAAAAGTGGCTGGACGGACTTTTGGAAAGAAAAAACATGAGACGGTTTTCTGATATAAAGCAAAGCGGAAGGACACTTAAAATTACGGTCAGCGACTTAACAGACCGGAAGCTTCTGATTTTTCCGGAGGCGCTTCCTTCCTTTGGTCTGGACCCGGGCTCCTTTCCCATCGCAAAGGCTGTGCGGATGAGCGTCAGCATTCCGGTGTTTTTTGAGCCGGTTCGGCTAAAAGGAAAAGATGGAAGAACCCACCTTTTGGTGGACGGCGGGCTCCTGAGCAATTATCCCATGTGGGTTTTGGATGATGGAACAAAAGCTTTAAAGCGTCCTACCTTCGGGTTTAAATTTTATGATGCCGCCCCTGCTCCCTGTAAGCCGGATCCCTGGGGGAGCGTGAATCTGGCAGACTACTTAAAGGCCCTTGTTTCCACCTGCATGGATGCATATGATAACAGTCATGTGACAAAAGGAGATTATGAGCGGACCATAAAAATACCCACGGAGGTCAGGATAAAAGAAGGGAGAGAAAGGAAAAAAATCAATGGAGTGGACTTTGACATCACAGAGGAAGAAAGCCGCGCTCTTTTTGAAAATGGAAAAAACGCAGCCGAGCTTTTTTTGGTCCGATGGGATTTTGAGGAATGGAAAAGACGTTACCGGAGTAAAAGTGACTGAGGGTAAAACTGTGTAACAGTTCAGATAGCCCGAACTGTTACAAAACTGTTACAAAATTATCATAAAATCGTTACAAAACTACAAAAGCTCGAGAAATGCAGGATTGTTTTTTTGAAAAAAGAGGACTATAATAAAAAAATATACCAAAGAGAGCGAGGAAATACATTTGGAAGAAAATGAAAAAGTCATACTGTTCGAGAGAACGCCTGTACCGAAGGCCATAGCGAAATTAGCCATTCCAACCATTTTAAGTTCCCTGGTCATGGTGATCTATAACCTGGCAGACACTTATTTTGTGGGGATGTTAAATGATCCCGTACAAAACGCGGCGGTGACTCTGGCCTATCCGGTGCTGTTAGCCTTCAATGCGGTCAACAACCTGTTTGGTGTGGGTACTTCCAGCATGATGAGCCGTGCACTGGGACGAAGAGACTATGAAACGGTGCGAAAAAGCTCCGCTTTCGGATTTTACTGTTCCCTGTTTTTCGGACTTCTATTTTCCTTTTTATGTACTGTGGGAAAAGCGCCGCTTTTGAGACTTTTGGGAGCGGATTCCGTCACCATATCGGCTACGGACAGCTACATGTTCTGGACAGTCAACTGTGGAGCGGCTCCGGCAATCCTTAATGTGGTAATGGCTTACCTGGTCCGTTCCGAGGGAGCCTCCCTCCATGCCAGCATTGGAACCATGAGCGGATGTTTTTTAAATATGATCCTGGATCCGGTTTTCATTCTGCCCTGGGGCTTAAATATGGGCGCTGCCGGGGCCGGATGCGCCACCTTCCTGTCCAATTGTTTTGCATGCGGATACTTTTTTGTCCTTCTCTTTAAAAAGAGAAACAATACTTATGTGTGTGTAAATCCCAGACGGTTCAGCCTGAAAAAGGAAATCGTTTTTGGAATCTGTGCTGTGGGTATACCGGCTTCCATTCAGAACCTGTTAAATGTGACGGGAATGACCATCTTAAATAATTTTACCTCTGGCTATGGGGCCGACGCAGTGGCGGCCATGGGAATTGCACAGAAAATTAACCAGGTGCCTTTTCAGATTGCTCTGGGTTTTTCACAGGGAATCATGCCTTTGGTGAGCTACACTTACTCCAGCAAGAACCACAGACGCATGAAAGATACTATCCTGTTTGCCGCAAAGCTCATGGTGCCCGGCATGCTTATGGTGTCCCTTGTATACTACTTAGGCGCAGGAGTCCTGGTGCGGCAGTTCTTGGATAATGAGACTATTGTAGCATACGGAACCAGATTTTTAAGGGCTTTTTGTCTGGGCCTTCCTCTGATTTATACAGATTTCCTGGCTGTGGGTGTATTCCAGGCTCTGGGACTGGGAAGGAACGCCCTTATATTTGCTATTATGAGAAAAATCATCCTGGAAATTCCGGCGCTGTTTATCCTGAATTATTTATTCCCATTGTACGGCCTTCCCTACGCCCAGCCCTTTGCCGAGTTAATCTTAGCCATGGCGGCGGTCATTATGCTGCGGAGGATATTTAAGAAGAGTACTCTCGGAAACTCTTTGCGCCCGGAATTGTGAGATGATTTTTTGTCAGAAGTGCACAAATTTATGAGGCGTACGTGGAGCGTACGTTGATTAAATTTGGGTGCTTCTGGCGGAAAATCAGCCGCAAAGATGGGTGCAGGGGAGTTTTCGAGAGTGCTCAAGAGGTGCCAGGGAGGAGAAACTTCGCTGTAAACCTGCATGCGTCCGGCAGCGGACGCACCACTGCATATGAAAGTCTGGCGGGTGCATTAGGCATCCCTGAATACATGCCGGCTGTTTGGCGGCGGGACTTTCATAGTACCCCCATGCCCCGCTTGCGTGCCCCCGTTTTCGCACAGCTCAGCGTCGGAGCGCTGAACTTTCATAGTAAGAGTTTACACCGTGACGAGTCACCCCGCTGGTTCGTCACGGAACAATACGGTTTTGGAGTCAAAGCATTGTTCACAGGGCGTAACTGTTCTGCCCAGGACTTTGCACTTGCTGCAAAGTCCGTAAGAATACGTGGAAGTTGGAGAGAATCCATCGGAGAGAATCCAGCCCATTTTCTGTTTGCACAGGGAGAAAAAATGTGATATGATATTCCGTACCAGGCATGGCGCTATATGGGAAGCTATCGCCATGAAAAACAAATCATTTATCCGTCTTTTTCGTTCTAAAGAAATTCATAGAATCTGGACGTTCAGCCTGAAATCGGGCATTATATCCATTTTGTAACAGAAATAAATATTGGTACAGGAAGCCATTGTCTGGGGAGGTAAAGTAAATTATAATGGAGGTAGGTTCTCATATGACTCCTGGAAAGGAGAATGTATGGGAAACAAAGAACGCGCGGGAAAG
>ERZ808044.94-NODE-94-length-122211-cov-7.331988_pt1 | contig 122211 bp, 116 predicted proteins | sample MGYA00380195_ERZ808044 | MGnify/ENA primary metagenome ERZ808044 (study PRJEB31490, sample SAMN06133423) | mouse gut metagenome | isolation source: Z7_2 | host: mice | place: China: Chengdu | collected 2015-05 ...
AAAAAAGCGTTGAAAACTTGTTTTCATAAGCATTTTTCACTCTAAATCTTCATAGGGCGGACGCCCGGCGCTTCTTGTCCGCGGTACGCGGGCAAGAAGATGCAAGGCTGAACTGTTACAACTAATAGTTAGTTATTTTATTAACAATTCATTTGCGTTTTAATGATATCATGCTATACTGGAGAAAATAAAATCCTACCACCGATAAGGAGAACGTATTATGAGCCAACGAAATCTCACTTTGCTCACGGACCTTTATGAGCTGACCATGATGCAGGGATACTTTTACGCGAAAGATGCCAACGAAACCGTTATTTTTGATGCCTTTTACCGCGCCAATCCCAACGGTAACGGATTCGCCATTGCGGCCGGCTTAGAGCAGGTGATCGAATATATCGAAAACCTGCATTTTGATAAAGAAGACATTGAATATCTCCGCTCCACAGGGATTTTCAGGGAAGAGTTTCTGGAATACCTTTTAACCTTCAAATTCACCGGAGATATTTACGCGATCCCCGAGGGAACCGTTGTCTTCCCAAGGGAGCCGTTAGTAAAGGTCATTGCCCCCATCATGCAGGCCCAGCTCATTGAAACGGCCCTTTTAAACATCATTAACCATCAGAGCCTTATCGCCACAAAAACCGCCCGCATTGTCCATGCCGCCCGCGGAGACGGTGTGATGGAATTCGGACTCCGCCGTGCTCAAGGCCCGGACGCGGGAATTTACGGTGCCCGTGCCGCCATGATTGCCGGCTGTATCGGGACCTCCAACGTACTCTGCGGACAGATGTTTGATGTCCCCGTGAAGGGCACTCACGCCCACAGCTGGATTATGAGCTTCCCGGACGAGCTGACTGCGTTCCGTACCTATGCGAAGCTCTATCCCTCCGCCTGCATCCTCCTGGTGGATACCTATGATACCTTAAAATCTGGTATTCCCCACGCCATTCAGGTATTCACGGAAATGAGAGAAGCCGGCATCCCCCTGACCTTCTATGGTATCCGCATGGACAGCGGCGATCTGGCATACCTCTCGAAAGAGGCTAAAAAGATGCTGGATGCCGCCGGCTTTGGCGATGCTGTGATCTCCGCCTCCAATGATCTGGATGAAACACTGATTACCAGTTTAAAAAACCAGGGTGCAACCATCAACTCCTGGGGCGTCGGAACCAACCTGATTACCTCCAAGGACTGCCCGTCCTTCGGCGGCGTATATAAGCTGGCCGCCATCAAGGACAAAACCACCGGAAAATTTCTTCCAAAAATCAAGGTATCCGAGAACGCGGAAAAGATCACCAATCCCGGAAATAAAACCATTTACAGAATTTACGGAAGAGAAAGCCACAAAGTCATTGCCGATCTGATCTGCCTTGTAGGAGAAACCTACAATGAAAGTAATTCGCTGCTGCTGTTTGACCCCATTGCCACCTGGAAAAAAACGCTCCTGGCTCCCGGAACATATACCATGAGAGAACTTTTGATTCCCATATTCAAAAATGGCTCCTGCGTATACCATTCTCCCAGAGTTATGGACATTCAGCAATACTGCAAAAAAGAGCTGGATACCTTATGGGATGAGACAAAGCGTCTTGTAAATCCCCATGAGGTTCATGTGGACCTTTCCAACGAGCTGTGGCACATGAGAACACAGCTTCTGGACTCTTACCACTTTGACTGATCATCACAGACTGTATGCGGCCGCCCCTCCTCTGAGTCATGAGGACCACCTGTCGGCCGCCTCTTCTAAACCATACAGGCCTCTGCAGCCTTCTTAAAAACGGAGTGGCTGTGATGATACAAAACAATCACGAAACGAGGTATTTTTATGAGTGCAACAGATATCGCAACATCCGTCGATGTTGACTTGGACACCATTGCCAGACAGGCAAAGGACCTGACAGAGGAACTGATCACCACCGCCCATATGAAAGAAGGGCAGATTCTTGTGGTAGGCTGCTCTTCCAGCGAAATTGCCGCCCACACCATCGGCTGCTACTCCAGCAAAGAAGTGGGACAGGCTGTATTCAACGCCATCTATCCTGTCACCAGAAGACACGGAATCTACCTGGCCGCTCAGTGCTGTGAGCATTTAAACCGCGCCCTGATCATGGAGGAGGAAGCGGCATTAAAATACAATCTGGAAATGGTAAATGTAAAGCCCCAGCTTAAGGCCGGCGGCGCTTTCTCCACTGCTGCATGGAACGGATTTTCCTCTCCCTGCGCCACGGAAAGCGTCAAAGCCCATGGGGGAATTGATATCGGAGATACCCTGATCGGCATGCATCTTCGCGCTGTGGCCGTCCCTGTCCGCACGAAAATAAAAGCCATCGGCTCGGCCCACGTGGTATGTGCCAGAACCAGGCTCAAGTACATTGGCGGTGAGCGGGCCGCCTATGAGAAGCAATAAACTTTTAAGGAAAAGACAAAGGGCAGTGAAAATGGAATTTTATTCCTTCCATTTTTCACTGCCCCGGTTTTTATTCTCTTCCTACACCTCAAGCTCCTCAAAGACAGCCTTCAGCGCTTCTTTCACCGAACCTTCCTTTAACAGATTATGGAGGCCGCAGTGATTTAACAGGTCAAAATATCCCAGGGATCCGCCCATTTTACAGAGCTCATAGTAGCCCTCCCAGGCCGCCTTACGGTCCTTCTTCATCCAGGTATAGAATTCAAAGGCTCCGATCTGGGCAATGGCATAGTCCACATAGTAGAACGGATAAAGGAAAATATGCTGCTTCTGCATCCAGAAACCGCCCTCTGACAGGAACTGATTGCCCTCGTAATCACGCCAGGGCATATAGGTTTTTTCCAGCTGACTCCACACGGCGCGCCACTCCATCGGGCTCATATCCGGGTTCTCATAAACTTTATGCTGGAACTCATCAACACAGACCATATAAGGAATCGCCATCAGGGCCTCGGCCAGATGGTCCTTTCTGTACTGCCCGGCCTTTTCCCCGAAGAAATACTCCATCCAGGGATACGTCCACATCTCCATGCCCATGGAGTGGATCTCATTAATCTCACTGGTGCTGTGGCAAAGCTCCGGAAGACTCTGGAATTTGGCAGCTGTAAAGCCGGCAAAGCCATGTCCGGCCTCGTGAGTAAGGACATTCACATCCGCAGCCGTACCGTTAAAGTTGGAAAAGATGAACGGCGCATGATAAAGCGGGAGCATCGTACAATAGCCGCCTACCCGTTTTCCTTTTTTCGTTTCCAGATCGAACAATTCATGTTCCACCATAAAGTCGAAAAATTCCCCTGTCTCCGGAGACAGCTCCCGATACATCTGCCGGGCTTTTTCCACCAGGTAATCCTTGTCTCCGACGGGAACCGCATTCCCCTCCGGGCCGGAAACAGACTCATCATAATAATGAAGTTTCTCTATCCCCAGAGCCTCGCGGCGGCGTTCAAAAAGTTTTACACAGGCCGGAACAATAACCTCGCGCACCTGCCTGCGGAACACCTCCATATCTTCAGGCTTATAATCATAACGGCGGCGTTTTAAATATCCCATCGGGGTATAGCTGTCAAAGCCCAGTTTTTTTGCCATTCCCACACGCAGAGATACCAGTTCGCTGTAAATTTCATCAATTTTCGGTGAAATACTCTCATAAAGGGACGCCCAGGCCTCAAATGCCTCCTTACGCTCCCTGCGGTCTGTGCTTTTCATATGTTTTAACAGGCTGTAAGTGGTACAGGGCTCGCCGCGAAAATCTGCGGTGGCAGCAGCTACGGTCTTGGAATAAAGACCTGCAAGATCCGATTCCCTGGCCATATCTTCCACAACAGCCTCGCTGGAGAGAAGCCTCTGGGCCTCCATATTCTGAAGCAGAATTTTTCCAAATTCCTGTTCCATGCGAGCACGGTAGGGAGAATTTAAAATAACGGTTCCCATTTCCTTCACAAGAACGCCGTATCTGGGCATCTGTGCATTAAAATAAGAATTTTCCGCCTCGTAAAACTCATCCAGCATATCCACTGTATTGCGGATATGAACGATCGTCCGGGCTGTGGACAATTCCATGTCCAGCTTTACCCAGGCCATGTAGGCATCCTTAAATTCCTCCCAGGAGGAGGCAGTTTCCATTGTCTTTGTAAGCGCCTTCACATCAGACATAATCGCTTCCATTTCAGGCCGTACATACGACAGTTTGGCAAATGTTTCCATTTTCGCAATCCCCTTTCTACTGATATATACAACTATTGTACGTTATCTTCCCGCAACACGTCAACCGCTTTTTGGTGCAGAATTACTCCCCTATTGAACCGTTAAATCTTTTGAAGTATAATAAATAAAAAGAGTGCTCAAAAATACAAAGGAGGTATTTCATGAAGCCAGAAGTACTTCTTATAGCCAAGAGTCCGGCAACGAAAGTAGAGCTTTATACATATCTGAACAATATTTTCGGACAGTATCTAAGTCTTGAGGCAAGCCTTGCCGGGGACCTGACAACAGAATATATGGAAAAATTTGAGCTGGTGGTATTTGCTTCCCAGGGAGCATTCCGCGCCGCTGAGCCGCTGCTGACCCCAAAGATCCATTACCTTATGTGCATCCGGGCTTTTAATTTCACGTATTTAAGCAAGGTTCTTCTGATTCCATCGGGTTCCAGGGTCTATCTGGTAAACGACAGTGAAAGTACGACGCGCAATTCCTTACAGCAGTTAAAAGACTTCGGATTTACCCAGTATCACTTTATTCCCTGGTATCCGGGATGCGGCGGCGAACCTGATTACTCAGTCAAATACGCGGTGACCCTCGGAGAAACCCGGTATGTGCCGAAGCATATCACAGATGTGATTGACATCGGAGCCAGAGTAGCGGATATTTCCACCATATCTGAAATCGCCGGCTTTTTTAATTTGCCCATGAATCTGGCAGACAAGGTGACACGCAATTACATCAGCCAGTTCGTACAGCTTTTGAAAATATCCAATCATCAAATCAGCCAGGCGGCAAATATACGTTATGTTATGCAGAGTATTCTCGGAAATATTGCAAGCGGTATCTGCCTTGTTGACTCAGACTGGAGCATTGTTATGGTCAACAAACCATTTCTGGCAGAACTCGGAATAAAGAAAAAACGTCTGGTGGGCCTTCCGGTTACCGAAGTGCTGCCGGAAATCGCCAGATATGAAGGCGCTCCTTCCAGGCAGTTTTCTCCCAGTCTGGTTATCAGACGTCAGGAACGTGACATTTCCCTGACCATTCAAATCATCCAGAGTGCCGGTCATGAAGCCCTGTTTCTGATTCATTCCGGCAGACACATGGAATTGTATGAGGAATCCCGGCCATCAGTGGCTGAGAACAGGGAGGCGGCATATCCTGTTTATCAGTTCAGCGACTACTGCACGGAGGACGAACAAACCATTGCCATGCTGGAGACGGCACGGAGAATTTCCCTGACAGATTATTCTGTTCTCATTCATGGTGAGGCAGGAACAGGAAAGAAAATTCTGGCCCATGCCATCCACAGCAATTCCAGCCGCAGCAAGCAGCCCTTTTTAAAGCTCAGCTTGGCCTCCATGGACGAGGAGACGGCAGCGCAGGCCTTTGCATCCTTAACAGAAGCCGCAAAAACAGAACAAACCACCCCCGGCGGAACCCTCTTTCTGGACAGCGTCCACTGCCTCAGCCTGCCGCTTCAACGGAATCTTTTGTATTTTCTGGATCAGAAGCCGGATATCCGTCTGATTGCCTCCACCAGCGAAGACCTGTTTGAAAAATACCGGAACAAAGAATTTATCGAAGAGCTGTTTTTTAGGCTCAGCGAGGTATCTTTGCAAACCTGGCCCATCCGCAGGCGGCCGGGGGATATTCCACTTTTGCTTGAAACCACCCTGCGGAATATATACAATAATCCGCTGCTGTCACTGGGGGAGCTTTGTACAGAAGCTCTGCTAAAAAACCTGATGGATTATGAATGGCCCGGAAACGGAAGAGAAATCGAAAACCTGTGTAAATATTTTTATTGTGTGAAAACCGGCCGAAAGCTCATGAGCCGCGACCTCCCGCCATACATCAGAAAGCAGATTGCAGCCAGAAAAGAAAAGCTGACTCCCGTTGAAAGGCAAATTCTGGAACTGATTTATAAAAATCCGGGAACCGGACGCACAAAGCTTTGCCAGATGATTGCCAATGGAGGAACTGAAACCTCTGAAGGAAAACTGAGGGGGCATTTACAGTCTCTGGCCGACCGGGGATACATTAAAATGAACCGCACACGGGGCGGATGTGAAATTACGGAAGATGGAATTCTTCTTTTGTAAATGGTAATATTAGGCTGATTAAAGGTAAAACAGTGCTTTTAATCAGCCTAATTGCTTTATTTTATTTTGTCACGATTTTTTTCCGTCAGAAAGATGCAAAAATACTTGACGATTTTATGCATTAAATATATAATTTAATCTATAAAAGAAAATATTCTGAAAATATGTTAAAAATACAGGAATGTAAGTAAAAGAGAAAGACTCAGCCAGATTCCGCCTGCCAGCAACGGCTCTGCAATGCCGGAGGTTTTTGTCTCTGCCAGATACTGGGAATAAGTTCCTAACGTCTCCGTGGTACCGGGAGCGATCTCTTCGTTTTCCGCCTCCTCTTTTTCCTGCCGTTTTCCGTATTTCCACAATTTTCTGTGAGAATAGATAAAAAGATGGAACATCCCCAGGTTTTTAGCCGCCAGAAAGCCGCCGTACAGAAGAGGAAATATGCCAGCCAAAAAGAGACTGTTCACAAGCTTTAAGGACAGCGTCCCGGCATGACTTAAAGTAAAGTAGGCGAGGCCAATGGCGCCGCTTATGAGCATATCCTTTATAAACCGTTTTTGTGACAGTGAATGCATAAACCGCTCCTTTGTGTAAAAGTTCTGTCACAATCCTATCAGCCCAGGCATAAAAAGTCAACCTCAAACCATAGTCTGAAAAAGGCGGAGTTTTTGCATCACAACTGAATTTCAGGGCATTTCCCTGGAAGATATATTATGAAGGAGGATTGAAATATGAAAAAAAGAACATTTGCAGCGCTTCTGGCCTGTTCCCTGACAGTGGGGCTTCTGGCCGGATGCAGCAGCGAACCGAAAAACCCCGGGGATTCCAACGGACCGGAAGAAACACAGACTGCCGTATCGTCCGAAGCAGCGGGAAGTGCATCTGAAACAACGGCTGCATCCCAATCCGACGGACCTAAGATTTTCAACAACTATTTTACAACCGATGTTGACACCCTTAATCCGCATATTTACACTCAGAGTGTCAGCAGTGATGTCATCCGCAAAACAACACTCTATCTGTACCGCGATTACCCCACTGCAGACGGCTCTGCTTATGAGTTCGTTCCGGAACTTGCCGAATCCGAACCTAAGCAAATGGACGACGAGGGAAAGGTATGGCAGATCAAGATTCGCGAAAATGCCAAATGGGAAAACGGAGATCCCATTAATGTGGACGATGTCATTTATTCCTTCCAGATGTGCCTGGATCCCCTGCTGGTCAACAGCCGTGCATCCCAGCTTGCCAGCGATTATATTACGATTACAAAGGCCAGTGACTACTCTCTTCAGGGTTCCGAAAACACGGTTTCCTGGGATGAAGTCGGTATTAAGAGGATTGACGACTATACCCTCGGCCTGGAGCTTGATGCTCCCGTTACGGTAGCCGACATTGAGAGCCACTTAAATTATAGCTGGACCTGTCTCGTACATAAGCCCACCTATGAATCCAGTATGACTTCTGACCGCACTAAGACCACCTATGGCTCCACGGCAGATACCTATGTAAGCTGCGGACCATTCATCCTCACTGAGTGGATTCCCAGTTCCCAGTTCAAGATGGAAAAAAATCCCGACTATGTACTTCCGGATTATATTCACCTTGACGGATACAACTACAAGATCGTCGGCGACCGTAATACGGCACTGGAGCTCTACTTAAACGGCGAACTGGACTGCGTGTCCCTGAGTCCGGAATCCATCGAACAATATATTGATGATCCGACTATCCGCCAGGCGCCGGCAACTTCCATCCAGACTGTAACCATCAACCATCAGAATACCGATAACAATGGCATTCTGGGCAATAAAAATTTCAGAAAGGCCCTGTTCTTTGCCATCGACCGCGAAAGCATCGCCAAAATGACAAATGGTGTTCCGGCCAACTATCTTGTGGCCAGTAAGTGTCTCGGACTGGATGGAAAGACGTTCCGCGAAATGCCGGAGTCCCAGGAATACCTGGAGCCAAATCTGGGCTATGACCCCGAAAAAGCCAAAGAATATTTTGATAAGGCCATGGAGGAGTGTAATCTGGACAGTCTGACTCTGACCCTCTCCTATAATGAAACAAGTGCCAACAACAAAATGGCCTCTGAATTCCTTCACAAGAGTCTGCCGGATATTTTTGGTGACAAATTCTCTCTGGAACTGCTGGCCGGTTCCACAAGTGTACTGAACGAGTATATCAAAGGCTGGAAAAACGGCAATCCCAACAGCTATGAGCTGACCTGGAGGGGCTGGAACACCAGCACGCCGGCTCCCTGGAATGGTCTTAAGGTTTACTCCAGTGGTTATTCCAACAAAAACGAACCTTATTTCAATGAGACCTATGACGAGCTTTGGAATAAAGCCAACTATGATATCGAAGCCAAGCTGGACCCCGCATACCGTCTGGAGCTGACAAGAGAAATGGAAAAAATTGTTCTCGATGATGTGGCCGCCTGCCCGGTATATGAGGCGCCCAGTTATTACCTTATTAATCCTGACGTGAAGATGGTTACCAACGAGTACATTCCGGGATACGGCTTCGCTTTCACCACCTGTACCAAAACAAATTAAAATAAATTTGCCTGCCAGCCGCCGAAACAGGCGGCTGGCAGATTAAAAAAATGACATCTGTAAAGATTTTCAGTGACAGCAGAAAGGTGTTGGAACTTTTATGGCAAAATATATTGCACAGAGGATTGTAGCGATGCTCCTGACCCTGTTCATTATCATAACCATTGGCTTTATGGTCATCCGCTTAATGCCGGGAGGCATTTTTGACGAAGCTGTGGATATGACCTACGAGCAGAAAGCGGCGCTGGAGGCAAAGTATAATCTTGACAAACCGATTCCCGTCCAGTACGCCCTTTTTTTAAAGGGACTAGTTTTAGAAGGAGACTGGGGAACTTCATTAAAAATGCATATCAATGTGCCCGTATGGGATATTATTAAGACGAAAATTCCGGTAACGCTTTACATAAATTTCTTTGCGCTCTTAATTTCCCTGCCCCTCGGCATCGCCTTTGGCATCGTGGCGGCAATCCGTAAAAACACCATAACCGATTATTTGATTTCCTTCATGGTCGTAATTTTTATTTCCGTACCTTCCTTTATTTTCGCAACGCTTCTTCAGTATTTTATCGCGTTCCGGGCCGGCTGGTTTCCAATTATCTTCGATGCAACTTCCACGGGCATTGAAAAATTCCGCGGTCTGGCGCTGCCGATTCTGGCCTTATCCCTGGGCCCCATCGCCAGAGTGACGCGGTATTTAAGAGCGGAACTGGCAGAGACCATCAATTCCGATTTTATGCTGCTTGCCAAAACAAAAGGGCTGACGGAGCGTCAGGCCACCATCAACCACGGAATCCGCAATTCCATGCTTCCGCTTATGAACATTATCGTTCCCATGTTCACCGGTATCATGGGCGGCAGCCTTGTAATTGAGACTATTTTCTCCATCCCCGGAATGGGAGGAATCATGGTGAAATCCATTAACGCGCCGGACTACACCGTGACGCTGGCAGCGCTTATTTTTTATTCCTTAATATCCCTGATTACAGTGCTTATTGTGGATTTGTCCTATGGAATCATTGACCCGCGTGTCAGAATGGGAGGTAAAAAATAATGGCAAAATTTTATTCTTCTGATGCGCCTGAATATCAGGTTTCAAAAGAACAGTTTGAATTTGTGCAGATGCAGGGAGACATTGCGGACGAAACTTTTAAAGATAAGCCTGTGGGCTTTTTTAAAGACGCCATGCTCCGTTTCTGTCGCAGTAAAATATCTATTGTTGCCTTTGTGGGAATCATCATTATTATCACCCTTTCCCTGATTGTTCCTGCCATCAGCCGCTGGGATTATAATGATCAGGACTTAAACCGCATTAATCTGCCGCCCAAAGTACCGGTACTGGAAAATGCCGGAATCCTTGACGGGACGAGATGGCTCACGAACCGCCGTGTAGACGGACTTAACGATACGGACCGCTATCCTGAAGGCTCCATCCTCCGGGTCATCAACCACCGTATGGTGCAGGGCGTGGAAATGTGCGACATTAAAGTAGATTACTATAAATATGCCGGAGTGGAGGACGGAACCTACTTCTGGATGGGAACCGACTATCTGGGACGTGACCTGTGGGTGCGGATGTGGCGCGGCGCCCGCGTATCCCTGGCCATCGCCTTTATCTCCGTGATCTGCAATGTCTGTATCGGCATCGTATACGGCTCCATTGCCGGTTATTATGGCGGCAATGTGGATATGATTATGATGCGTATTACGGAAATCATCGGATCCTTCCCGGAAATTGTTGTGGTGACCTTATTTATCCTTTTTTTCGGAACCGGCATGCTCTCCATCTGCCTCTGTCTTGTGGTACAAAACTGGATTGGCACTGCCAGAATGATCCGTTCCCAGTTTTACCGTTATAAAGGCAGCGAGTACGTACTGGCGGCAAGAACTCTGGGGGTAAAAGATATGGCCCTTATTTTCCGCCATATCCTACCCAACTCTATCGGGCCGATCATCACCAGAGCCATGATTGCCGTTCCCAGCGCTATCTTTACGGAATCGTTTCTTGCGTACATCGGCCTTGGAATCCGCGCCCCTGAAAGCTCCATCGGCGTTCTTTTGTCCCAGGGGCAGAAGGTCATGCAGCAGTACCCGAATCAGGTATTTTTCCCGGCTGTGGTAATTTCCCTGCTGATGATCGCATTTAACATGCTGTCCAACGGTCTGCGCGATGCGTTTGACCCGACACAGCGCGGCGCATAAAGGAGGAAAACCTATGGAACCCATTTTAAGTGTAAAAGATCTTTCTGTATCCTTTCGTGCGTTTGCAGGCACCGTACACGCGGTCCGGGATGTGAATTTTGATCTGATGAAGGGCGAAACCCTGGCAATTGTAGGGGAGTCCGGCTCTGGAAAGTCGGTGACCACCAAAGCCATTTTGGGTATTCTCGCCAAGAATGGCCATATCGACAGCGGTACCATTATGTACCAGGGGGAGGATATGGCAAAATACAAAGAAAAAGATTTCTATAAAATCAGGGGAAAAAAGATTTCCCTGGTATTTCAGGATCCTCTGTCGGCGCTGAATCCCATAATGAAAATCGGCAAACAGATTACGGAGGCTCTTATTCTCAGCAAATCCATTGAGAAATCGAAAGCGAAAGAACGGGCGGTCGAACTCATGGAGGCGGTCGGCATTCCCAATGCCGCAGAACGGTATGATGCATACCCCTTCCAATTTTCCGGCGGTATGCGCCAGCGTATCGTTATTGCCATTGCCCTGGCAAGCAATCCGGAAATTCTGATCTGCGATGAGCCCACAACAGCTCTGGACGTGACCATACAGGCGAGGATACTGGAACTGATTAACGATATGAAACGGGAGCGGAACCTCTCCGTCATTTTCATTACCCACGACCTGGGTGTTGTTGCCAACATGGCTGACCGTGTCTGCGTCATGTATGCAGGCCGCATTGTTGAAGTCGGAACATGCGAGGACATTTTCTACCGGCCTGCACACCCCTATACCTGGGCCCTGCTTTCCGCCATGCCGGACCTGCATACCGAAGAGACACTGTTTGCCATTCCCGGTGCGCCGCCCAACATGCTGCATCCGCCCAAAGGAGATGCCTTCGCCGCCAGAAACCGGTACGCGATGAAAATTGACTTTGAGAAGGAGCCACCGTACTTTAAGATTTCTGATACCCATTATGCAGCCACCTGGCTTCTTCACCCGGACGCACCGAAGGTGGAGATGCCGGATATTTTGAAGCACCGCATTGCAAGAATGAGGGAGGAGGCCGAACTTGGATAAGGATACTATGACAAATCTGGGAAATTCCGGGGAGCACATCCTTGACGTGGAACATCTCAGCATGTATTTTACAACGAAAAAACGAGGCCGTACTTCCACGGTAAAGGCTGTGGATGATGTTTCCTTTTTCGTAAAGAAGGGAGAAACCTTCGGCCTTGTGGGAGAGTCAGGCTGCGGTAAAACAACTACGGGCCGCACGATTATCCGCCTTTACGATCCCACCGGTGGGACCGTTAAATTCAACGGCCGGGAGATCAGCGGACGGATGGACAAAGGCCTGCACCAATATATTACCGATCATATTGCCATGATTTTCCAGGATCCCATTGCTTCCCTGAATCCGCGAATGACCGTGGAGGAAATTATTGCCGAAGGCCTTAAAATCCGCGGTGTAAAAGATCCAAAGGAGCTGCACCGTCAGGTTGTGGCCATGCTGGAGCATGTGGGCCTTCAGGCAGAGCATTCCTCACGATATCCACATGAATTTTCAGGCGGACAGAGGCAGCGTATCGGTATTGCCAGGGCACTGATTGTTAAACCGCAGATGGTGATTGCCGATGAACCGGTATCGGCCCTTGATGTTTCCGTACAGGCCCAGGTCATCAACCTCTTAAATAAGCTAAAAGAGGAAATGGGGCTGACCATCCTGTTCATCGCCCATAATCTTTCCGTTGTCAAATATTTCTCCGACCGGATCGGTGTGATGTACTATGGAAAGCTGGTGGAAATGGCCGATTCCGACGAACTGTTTAAAAATCCGCTGCACCCGTACACCAAAGCGCTTTTATCAGCGATTCCGGAACCGGATCCCATCAATGAGAAAAAACGCGTAAAGATTCACTATGATCCGGAAATCCACAAATATGACGAGTCAAACCACCCGTCTTACCATGAGGTAGCCCCCGGACATACCATCTACTGCTCGAACGAGGAATTCGAAAATTACCGAAAAGAATGGAAAGCCTGAAAACAGGCGCCGGCTTCATCACGCAGCCGGCGCCTGTTTCTGTTATTTTGTCTCTTTATTAATCATCCGCATAATCAGATCCACGGTTCCGTCAATTCCATAGCTGGCGCTGTTGATGCACAGGTCATAGTTATTGGCATTGCCCCAGCTTCTTCCTGTGTAAAAATTGTAATAACGGGAATGCTGCCTGTCCAGACGCTTTAAAAGTTTTCTGGCCTTTTTTTCATCCAGCCCGCTGTTGACTTCGATGGCCCGGTGGATCCTCTGCTCCACGGGAGCTGTGATATAAATACTCAGGTGAGGAATTTTATTATTGGTCATAATGGAATCCCCGCACCGTCCCATGATGATAAAATCCTCTTTTCCTGCCATCTCGCACAGAAGGTCACTCTGGTTAAAGAACACCGCATCCCGCTTGGAAAGGCCGTGATACCGGCTGAATTCCCGCATGTGCTCCTTAAAGGTCATTTTCTTAATGGGTTTAAAGGCGCTGGCCGGACTCTGGTTTATTTCCTTCTGCACATGGGTGTATCCCGCTCTGTCCTGGAACGCATCCTTTTCCGCCTCCAGACGCTTTAACACCGCCTCAAAAATTTCCGCATCGTAGTAATTAATTTTGAGCTTATCCGCCAGCTTAAAGCCCACGTCGATTCCGCCGCTTCCGTAGGTCCAGCTGATGCAGATAATGAGGTGGTCCGTACTTGAAAACCGGTTCTGAAGATTAAAGGTATTAAGCTTAGCCATTTTGGGATCAATCACATCTCCGCTGGCAAAGCTTGTGGGAAGACTCATCACTTCCCCCAGAATCCTGTTGTATTCCCGCATGCACAGCTTGCGTTCTTCCTTGTCCCCGATGGTTCTGGCCATGTTTGCGATGAGGGCCAGTTCACTCCGCACAATATTCCCCTGGGGGCGGGTCATTAAAAGCTCTGTCAGCTCATTGACACACCGTTCCCTGTCCCGGTTAAACACGCGGCCGAGGGAAGAGCCCAGATGGCAGTACACTTCCGCATCCAGATCATAAATATGTTCCGCCAGCTCTTTGATTTCATCTCTGTTAATAGGCATACGTCCTCCCCCTTCCTACAAAAAGAACACCAGTGTATCCAGTATAAATACAGGAAACAGAATCACCAGGGACCACAAAAGATAACCAAAAAATGAAGGCATCCGGATACCGTTTTCATCTGCTATGGACTTCACCATGAAATTAGGTGCATTTCCAATATATGTATTAGCCCCCATAAACACAGCCCCCGCGGAAATCGCCAGAAGCATCTTCACGGGAACCATTCCCAGAGAGGTGGCCATTCCCTCCCCCAGTCCCAAAGCTCCTGCTGTGGTTAAAAATACCAGGTAGGTAGGCGTATTATCAAGGAAACTGGAGAGGACACCCGTAGTCCAGAACATCTGAAAGGGCTCTGTAATTCCAAGCCTTGCTCCGTTTGCCTTCAGAAGCATAAGGGCCGGCTGCATGGTAATGAAAATTCCGATAAATAAGACGGCAACCTCCCGGATAGCGCCCCAGGTAAAGTGGTTTTCCCGGCGAATGGACACATCCGTAGTCTTAAAGGACAAAAATGCAGCCAGGAGGATAATCCCAATCTCAATGAGAGACGGATAACCCAGAACCACCTCGCCAAAAATACGGATACCCATCACATTTCCTTCTGCATCCTGAAATGCGGGAAGAGAAGGGAGGGTTCCGCTTAAAATCACGGCTGCCACAATCATCACAATAAAAATCAGATTGTGGGCTCCCTTCAGCTTAAGCTCCGTGCCGGGCCGGCTGATATCCGGTTTCAGGCCGGACGCAATATCCGCCCGGTATGCCCGCATATCAATCTTATAAAACAGAAGCAGCAATACCGCCACATTAAAAAGCAAAAGCGGCAGAAGATGCAGGCTCCAGAAAAACGGAATCCCTCTCATAAACCCCATAAGAAGCGGCGGATCCCCGATGGGAGTTAAACAGCCGCCCATATTGGAAACCATAAAAATAAAAAATATCACAATATGGCGCCGCCTTTTTCTCCAGGAATTCATTTTAATAACCGGGCGGATCATTAACATACTGGCCCCTGTGGTCCCAATCCAGCTGGAAAGAAGCGTTCCAAAGGCCAGAAGCCCCACATTGATTCTCGGTGAACCTGCCAGGTCACCGGACATGGTAATATTGCCGGATACGCAAAACAATCCAAACAGTAAAACAATAAATGTAAGATAGTCATTGATAATGCATTCCAAAACCGTCTCTGCTGCCATTCCTGTGCCAAAAAGAACGGCAAAGGGGGCAATAAAAAGCAGGGACCAGAACGCCACTGCATGGGGCTGATGTGTCTCCCACCATTCTGCCTTCCATAACGGCAAAACCGCAATACAAAGTAAAAGGCCTGCAAAGGGGACACAAAGCCATGGAGGAATCCCTTTTGCTTCCTCCCGGGCTGCCGTCTCCGCTGCCAGAGCCGTCATAGGGTTCAATAAGAACAAGGCCCCCAGACACCCGCAGAGATTAATTAACCGTTTCATCATAAACCTCCATTATTTGTCTCATTCTCATCATGCTCATTTCATATTCATTTTCTGATACAGCCCACAATTATAACAACTTTCCTCTGGAAATACAACATCAGACCCGCTAAAGAAATGTATAAAATTCGGAAAAAAATAGGCATTTCTGCCAAAGGAAGGAAACCAGACGATTGGAGAAACTGATGCTTGCAATTCCATACCGTCTGGTTTATCATAAGAAGGCGTTTATTTTCATTTAAGGGGGAAAGAACTATGAAACGTGAGAATTTTGGTTCCCGGCTGGGTTTTCTTTTAGTCAGCGCCGGATGTGCCATTGGAATCGGAAACGTATGGCGTTTTCCATATGTGGCCGGAGAAAACGGCGGAAGTGTATTTGTGTTATTTTACCTGCTCTTTTTATTGTGCATGGGAGTTCCGGTCCTCACCATGGAACTGGCCGTGGGACGGGCCGGGAAAAAAAGCGCTGTCCAGGCTTACAGAGCTCTGGAAAAGCCCGGGAGCAGATGGCATATCCACGGATGGTTTTGTGTGGCAGGCTGCTGTCTTCTTATGATGTATTACACCACTGTCTCCGGCTGGATGCTTGGTTATTTTTTTAAATTCGCCTCCGGCGCCTTCACAGGGCTTGATTCCGAAGGGGTCTCCGGTGTCTTTGGGAATCTTCTGGCAAGTCCGTCAGAAATGGGACTCTGGATGGCCGTTACCGTTGTGGCCGGCTTTCTGGTATGCAGCCTCGGAATTCAAAAAGGGCTGGAGCGCATCACGAAATGGATGATGTGTTCCCTTCTGGTGTTAATTTTAGTCCTGGCAGTTCACAGCCTTCTGCTTCCCGGAGCAAAGGAAGGAGCCTCCTTCTACCTGCTTTTCGACTTTTCCAGAGCCGCAGAGGCCGGTTATGGAAAAGTAATCACAGCCGCCATGAACCAGGCCTTTTTCACCTTAAGTCTTGGAATCGGCGCCATGGAAATTTTCGGAAGCTATATGGCAGACAGCCATACCCTGGCCGGTGAAGCCGTCCGTATCTGCGCTCTGGATACTTTTGTGGCTCTCATGGCCGGACTCATTATTTTCCCGGCCTGCTTTTCCTTCGGCGTACAGCCCGATGCCGGACCACAGCTTATTTTCATCACTCTGCCGAACGTATTTGTCAACATGTCCGGCGGACGGATCTGGGGAACCTTATTCTTCCTCTTCATGACATTTGCCAGCTTTTCCACGGTCATTGCCGTCTTTGAAAACCTGCTTGCAAGCTGTATCGACAATTTTGGATGGTCCAGGAAAAAAGCTGTTGTCATAAACTGTATCCTGATTCTTGTTTTAAGCCTTCCCTGTGTGCTGGGCTACAACCTGTGGAGTGATCTTCGCCTTATCGGCGGCCGGGACGTGTTAGACAGCGAGGACTTTCTGGTAAGCAATCTGCTCCTTCCTCTGGGTTCCCTGGTGTATCTGCTTTTCTGCGTCACCCGCCGGGGCTGGGGCTTTGAGCAATATCTGGCGGAAGCCAATAAAGGACAGGGAATCAAAATTCCGGAAAATAAGTTTCTCAAATACTATTTCCGTTTTATTCTGCCTGTGCTGATTCTGGTGATTCTGATCCAGGGGCTGTTATAAAACGCCGGGCGCGGCGGCCATGTGGCTGCCTGCGCCCGGCGTTTAAAATCATCGTCCGATACAGTCCTTCCATTACCGCCCGATCATAATGTTAATGATTTCGGTGTTGGTGGCTTTCATGCCCTCTCTTGCCAGGCGTCCCACATTCTTCATGGTATTGTCAACGCCCTTGGTAACAATTCCGTCTCCGTCATAAAACTGCTGGCCGCGGATATACATATGGTAACCCAATATTCCGGCATCCACAGCCTCGGCAATTTTGGCGGCACAGGAGGCCTTGGCTCCGTCACAGATGGTTCCGGAAAGAATGGCCACTGCATTGACAATCGTATGGGCCACCTCATCAAAACCGCCTCCGTTAAGATAAGCAATGCCTGCTCCTGCACCCGCTCCCGCACTTACGGCTCCGCAGTAAGCAGAAAGCCGTCCGATGGGGGTCTTCTGACAGATTGCAGTCAAATCTGAAAGAGCCAGGGCACGGTACAGCTTGTCATCATCCACGCCAAGCTCTCTTGCGTAAACCACAACCGGAACGGAGGCAGTAATACCCTGATTGCCGCTTCCGGAGTTAATAATAACAGGAAGCTCACAGCCGTTCATTCTGGCATCTGAACCGGCAGCCGCCATGGCCCTTGCCCGCGTCCTTACGTCGTTGCCGTTCATCTCCATCAGAACCTTGCCGATGTTGGCACCGTAATTTCCCTTCATTCCTTCCTCGGCAATGGCCATATTATATTTCATCTGGCGCTCCAGCACCGGCCTTACGTCCTCCACATCCACAGTATTGATAAAATCCCAGATATCCTCCATATTAAGAAGGGAACGATCCGTGAGGCCTTCCTCACTCTCTCCCTCCACGGCAACTTCCTTCAGCTTCTCCCCATTCTTTTCAATAAGAACAATGTTGGTATGATAGTTTACAATTCTTACCCGGGAATAAGATTCCCCTTTATATAAAGTAACAACAATTTCAAACGTCAGCCCGTTATCCACATACTCCACGGAAATATCCGTATTGGCCAGAAATTCCCGCATTCCGGCAATCTGCTCCGGAGTCACGCTGGCAATCACCTCCAGCTCCTTATCGGGATCACCTCCCACAATTCCCGCGGCGGCGGCAGCCGGAATCCCCTTTAAATGGTCAGTATTGGGCACAATGACGGATTTTACATTCTTAATAATGCTTCCGCTGGCTCCAATCACCACCTTATCCGGCATCTCTCCCAGTACCTTCCTTGCCATGGCAGCCGCATACGCCAGTGCAATAGGCTCTGTACAACCCATGGCCGGCTTTAACTCCTCCTCCAGAATTTTCACATATGCGCCATACTTCACATTGCTCTTCTCCATATTCGTCCCTGTCCTTTCTTATGTACTTCTTATATATTTTTTGGTATTACTGTTCACAGGTACCCTGTGAACAGTAACCTTTTGGTAACAGTTCAGATGGGTCTGTGCAGAATCCCCTTGCATTCCTCTTATAATTAGAGTACCATAAGAGCAGATGAAAGTAAAATTTAATGTTTTAAACATATCATTTAAAAAAAATTATACATAGGAGTTCATCCATGGAATTACGGGAAATCAATACCTTCCTTCACGTAGCACAGCTAAAAAGTTTTTCCAAAGCAGCGAAAGCCCTTGGCTACTCCCAGGCTGCCGTCACCATCCAGATCAAGCAGCTGGAGACGGAGCTGGGCATCCACCTGTTCGACCGCATCGGAAAGCAGACTATCCTGACACACCAGGGGACAATTTTTTATGAGCACGCCGCCGCAGTCATGAAAGAGCTGTCCCGCGCCCGTGCTGCAGTAACGGAGACCAGGGAGCTTACGGGAGCCCTGACCATCGGAACCATTGAGTCCATCTGTGCTTCCATCTTCCCCCCGCTCTTAGAACAGTTCCACAAAGCACATCCGCTGGTAAAAATAAGTATTGTACTGGACTCCCCGGATGTGCTTCTGGAGCGCATGGATAAAAATTCCATTGACCTGGTATATCTGATGGACCAGAGAATTTATGACCATAAGTGGAGAAAAGTCATGGAAGAGCCGGAAGATATTGTTTTTGTCGCCTCTTCTTCCCACCCTCTGTCCGGCGCCGGCCCTCTGCTGCTGGAGGAAATTATCCGGGAACCATTCCTTCTGACAGAAAAAAATGCCAGCTACCGGTTCGTTCTGGACCGGTACCTGACTGCCTGCAATCAAAAAATTGAACCTTTTCTGGAAATCGGAAATACGGAATTTATTATCCGCCTGCTAAAAAACAATGCCGGGCTCTCCTTCCTTCCGGAGTTTTCCATCCTGCAGGAGGTAACGGCAGGAACCTTAAGTATTCTGCCGGTACATGATTTTCATATGTGCGTCTGGCGTCAGATTCTCTACCATAAAGACAAATGGGTCACCAGAGAGATGGAATCCTTTATTCAGCTGGCAAAGACTGTGAACTGACCTGCGTTTTTCCCGCCCCCGCCAAAAGCAGGGCCAGAAAAACAAGACCAGCACTCACAATAATGGTCAGGTGATAGCTCCCTGTCATATCGTAAAACCGTCCAAACAGCGTATTAAACGGAGATGCCAGAAGTGTTCCGAACATGGATACATAGGAATAAGCGGCTCCATAAGTCTCCCCTTTCCAGAACAGGCGGCAAAAAAGCGGCATCATCACCGAAGACAGCGGAAATGTAATGCCAAAGAGAAGCGCCCCGGCCATCACGCTCTCCGTCATCCCGGTCAAAAGCAGGAAATGCCCTCCCATCGCTATTATCGCTGAACACACAAAGGTTTTTATAACTCCATAAGTATCGCTGGCCTTTCCCAAAAACAGCTTGCTGAACATGTTCCCAAACAGGGCCAGAGTGGTCATCATGGCAGCCAGGGCCATGGGAAGCCCCGAAGCCAGGCCGCTGGAGGTTAAAAACATATTCATGTACGAACTGGCAATACAGCAGGCATAGGCAATCAGGGCCATATAAAAGACAGGCTGTTTTAAAAATGTAAAAAGCCCCATGGCTTCCCGGCTTCCTCTCCCGTTTTCGGAGTGGTTTTTTCCCGGTGCCTCTTTTTCTGCCCCATATGGCTTCATATTCTTATCTTCCGGACCATAGCGCAGAATAAAAATGGAAACCGGAAGAATCAACGCCATGCTGATAATTCCTGTAATCATGTAGCTGGCCCGCCACCCAAAAGCAGGTATGGAAATTCCCAGACCGCTGCTCCCAAACATCCCAATCAGTCCGGAAAAGGCTGCCGAAATTCCCACGGCTGTTCCCGTTTTTTTATGGAACCAGTTTCCTAAGAGAATCGGTGCCGGGAGCATACACAAAAAGGAAGAGGCCGTTCCCTGAATCAGTCCGGCCGCATACCACTGCCACAGCTTATGAAAGGTCCCCATGGCCACGTTGCAGCCGCCGAACACCACAGCCGCCACACTGATAACTATCCGTACATCCATTTCACGAAAGCTTTTCGCCACAAACGGCAGGGCCAGGGCAGAGCTTATGGCAAACAGTGTCCTGTAAAAAGCAAATCCCCCCATCTCGAACCCCAGCTCTTCACACACCGGAGAATAAAACACTCCCGCACAGTTATTAATAAGACCCAGACTGGCTCCCTGCAGGATACAGCATCCCGCAAGAATCAGCCAGGCATAATGGAACTTTTTTCCCATAGTCATCCTGCCTGCCCTCTTTCTTTCCTTCAGGTAATATTGAATATAACCTGTAATTATATTATATCATTTATTTCCCATTTTTCATAGATTTTTTTCATCTTTTTTCCATAAAGAGCTTGCAGTATAAAAAAGAAGTATTTATAATGATAGGCAACAGCTCCGATAATCCCTGAACTGTTACGACATACAGCCGTTTCGAATTGCCTCGCGATGAGTTGTATGCCCGCGACCACTGCGTTTTTCGTACGCTCAGACGCGGGAACACGCAGACCTGTCGAAGCTGCTGCACGATACCCCTTTACGCAGAAAAATATGTTGCCGGAAAACGGCAGAATGGAGGAGATTGTTATGGGAAAGCAGAATATCGACTGGGCAAATCTTGGATTTGGCTATATCAAAACCGACTATCGATATGTTTCCAACTATAAAAATGGTGCATGGGATGAAGGCACCCTCACCACAGAAGACACGATTACACTGAGCGAATGTGCCTGCGTGTTCCAGTACGCTCAGACATGTTTTGAGGGATTAAAAGCCTATACAACAGAAGACGGACATATTGTCACCTTCCGTCCCGACTTAAATGCCGAGCGCATGATTAATTCTGCAAAGAGACTGGAAATGCCGCCTTTTTCCAAAGAGCGCTTCCTTGATGCAATCACAAAACTGGTGGCGGCCAATGCCGATTTCGTCCCGCCCTACGGCTCCGGGGCAACCCTCTATATTCGTCCGTTCTTATTTGGAACCAATCCGGTTATCGGTGTTAAGCCCGCGACAGAATATCAGTTCCGGGCATTTGTAACACCAGTCGGCCCCTATTTTAAAGATGGCGCAAAGCCCATTACCATCCGCGTCTGCGACTTTGACCGCGCCGCCCCCCACGGAACCGGACATGTAAAAGCAGGCTTAAACTACGCCATGAGCTTACACGCAATTGTTGACGCCCACAACCAGGGCTTTGATGAGAACATGTATCTGGATGCTGCCACAAGAACCTATGTGGAAGAAACCGGCGGTGCCAACTTTATCTTCGTAACAAAGGACAACACCGTTGTAACTCCCAAGTCTGACAGCATTTTACCGTCCATCACCCGCCGTTCCATCCTCTACGTTGCCGAGCACTGTCTTGGCTTAAAGGCAGAGGAGCGTCCGGTTCCCTTCGAGGAAGTAAAAGATTTCGCTGAATGCGGTCTCTGCGGAACCGCAGCCGTTGTCTCTCCGGTTGGAAAAATCGTGGACCACGGTAAAGAAATCTGCTTCCCCAGCGGTATGGAAAAAATGGGCCCGGTTACCCAAAAGCTGTACGATACCTTAACCGGAATCCAGATGGGCCATATCGAAGCGCCGGAAGGCTGGATTCATGTAATCAAATAATATACCGTTCACGGGGCGGGGAAAACCGAACGCAAACAGATGTCAAGCTTGCTTGTAAGGCAGTTTTCGTCCGGTTTTCCACATCGGGCCAACGCCCGATGCTTTTTTCTTAGTCTAAAGCCCCCGGACCATCACTCATATTCGCAAATTTTGCCACATACACGCTGGCATTTCCCATTTTATCTCTGGCATAAAACGTATAGGTTCCCGCATGGTCAATGCGGAAAGTGGCCGTATCCTGCCCGTTCACTTCAAAGGGAACACTGGCAATATCTCCTCCGTTAAACTCCTCACAGGTATACTCTCCCTCTGCATAGCAGAGAGCATCCAGATCGCCATCCACATCAACCACACGAACTGTCAGAAGCATGCCATTCCGGCCGCTCCTTGTTCTGGCTTCGATATAGGGTGCCGTTCCGCTTTCCGGAGCACTTCCCCCATTCTGGAAACCGGTCCTCGAAAGAGCTCCGATGTCGTAGGAAACAGCTGCCCCCACATTTAGCATGCCCCCTGTCACAGTCTTATCTGCAAGGCCTTCTAACGGCGTCACCGTCGACAGGAGAATCTCCTTCACATCAGCCACACTGATCCCCTCAAAATACGAATACACCATGGCCGCCGCTCCGGTTACCATAGGCGCTGCCATGGAGGTTCCGGACATGTAGCTGTATGAATTTCCAGGGGTGGTACTTAAAATATAAGTTCCCGGCGCTGCCAGATCCACAGTGGTTTTTCCATAATTGGAGCTCCTGTGGAGACTTCCGTCACAGGTAATATTAGCTACGGAAATCAGATTATCCAGATCATAGGCTGCCGGATAAAACGGGACTTCATCAATATCAAGTCCCTTTCCTGTCATCGGATCCCCATTTCCCGCTGCCGCCACAAAAAGCATACTGGAGCCTGCCATGGCCTGATACAGAGCCCTGTCATTGGTGGTGGAGGTAAGGCTTAAATTACAGATTACAGCCCCATTGTCCTGGGCATAGCGAATAGCACGGATTAAATCGGCTGTATTGCCGCCGCCCGAGGAGCCGCCGAGGGCCTTGACAGGCATGATACGAACACGGTCCCCGGGAACAATCCCTGCAATCCCCAGTCCGTTTCCCACACCTGCCCGGATGGTTCCGGCCCCATGGGTTCCATGGCTGTCTCCATCGCCGGTAAAGACCTGATTGGTATTATCATAGAAATTCCAACCATTCACGTCGTCCACATATCCGTTCCCGTCATCATCAATCCCATTTCCCGGAATCTCATCTGCATTGACCCATATGGCCTGGGCCAGATCTTCATGGCCCGTATCAATTCCCGTATCAATCATGGCCACAATGGTGTCATGGGTGCCGTTTCCGTATTTCTCCCAGGCCCCGGCAATGTTAATATCAATGCCGGCCACCGCCTGCTTTTCCTCTAATTCCACAAGGATTCCAACCAGGTCGGCCTTTTTCGCGTATCCCCGCCAGGTTCCCGGAGCCGACGGCTTTCCAAACGGATCATCATAAACCGGATATCTGTTTTTCTCCTCCTCAATGGAAAAAGAGCCGTCATTTTCCAGCGCCCACTGCTCCTTCGCAGAGGCATCATTGATCCCGAGGGCCTGATTTTCATAAGAATAGTTGGGCTGGACCACTGTGATATCGTCCATCCCGGCCAGAAGCTCAATGGTTTCCTTAAGATTTTCCTCTGACTGGCAGGGATACACCTTCACCTCATTATTTTCATCCAGTGTCAGGACCTCCAGATTTTCATAGGCCCCCGGATCCCAGACCACCGTCTTTCCGAAAGCGTCACCATCCATTTTAGGCTCCTGTACGTTTTTACATCCAGCCAGCACCAGGCTTCCCAAGACAACTGCCAACAGCCATAAAATCTTCCTTCTCACAAAAAAGCTCCTTCCATTTTTCGGTGCTCTGTTCTCCGGCTCTCAGACTCTCAGGCTTCCGAACCTTCGCTCCCTGGCTTTCCGGTTTCCGGTGCTTCGCTCTCCGGTCTTTGGGCTTCCGGCTCTTCACTCCCCGGCTTTCCGGCTTCCGATGCTTCGTTTTCCGGCTTTCCGGCTTCCGGCTCTCTGGCTCCCATGCGGCTCTTTTCTTCCTGCAATTCCTCCTCCGGCTCCGGAATTCCCTTTACCTTGCGGAAAATACGCATAAATTCCTTTCCGGTAATTGTCTCTTTTTCAATGAGGAAATCGGCAATCTGATCCAGGGCATCCCGGTTTTCCCCAAGCAGCCTCTTTGCCTCTTCATATGCCTCCTTCAGCATCTTCATGACTTCCACGTCAATATCAGCCGCTGTTGCATCTCCGCAGTTTAGCACAGTCCGCCCTGTCAGATACTGATTTTCCTGGGTAGCAAGTCCCATCAGGCCAAATTTCTCCGACATACCGTACTGAGTCACCATAGCTCTGGCAATCTTTGTGGCATGCTCGATATCATTGGCAGCTCCTGTGGTCACAGTTTCAAACACAATTTCCTCGGCGGCACGGCCCGCAAGGGAAACCACCAGCATGGCCTCCAGTTCTTTTTTCGTATTTAAGAATTTCTCCTCCTCCGGAACCTGCATCACATATCCCAGAGCACCCATGGTACGGGGCACGATTGTAATTTTCTGTACTGGCTCTGCGTCCTTCTGGAGAGCAGTCACAAGGGCATGGCCCACCTCATGGTAGGAGACAATCCGCCTCTCCTCCTTGCTTAGAATCCTGTCTTTCTTTTCCTTACCCACCAGAACAAGCTCCACAGCCTCGAACAGGTCGCTCTGAGCCACAGCCTGCCTTCCATGCTTTACGGCATTGATGGCTGCCTCGTTCATCATATTGGCAAGATCGGCACCGACAGCGCCGGAGGTTGCCAGGGCAATTTCCTCAAAATCCACGGTTTCATCCAGACGGACATCTTTGGAATGTACTTTTAAAATATTCACGCGGCCCTTTAAATCCGGCTTATCCACAATCACGCGGCGGTCAAAACGCCCCGGCCTTAAAAGAGCCGGATCCAGGATTTCCGGGCGGTTCGTCGCAGCCATCACCAGAAGTCCTTTGGAAGAATCGAACCCGTCCATCTCCGACAGAAGCTGATTTAACGTTTGCTCCCTCTCGTCATTTCCGCCAAATCTGGAGTCACGGCTTCGTCCGATGGCATCAATTTCATCAATGAAAATAATACAGGGCGCCGACTGTTGGGCCTGCTTAAACAGATCGCGGACACGTGACGCGCCCACACCCACAAACATCTCCACAAAATCAGAACCGGACAGGGAGTAAAAAGGCACATGGGCCTCACCTGCAACGGCCCTGGCAAGCAGCGTTTTTCCTGTACCGGGAGGCCCCACCAGAAGAGCTCCTTTGGGGAGTTTCGCGCCGATTTTTGTATATTTATGCGGATTATGCAAAAAGTCCACGATTTCCACAAGAGACTCCTTGGCTTCGTCCTCTCCGGCCACATCAGCAAAAGTCACGCCCGTTTCCTTCTGAACGTAAACCTTGGCATTGCTCTTCCCAACACCCATGAGACCGCCTCCGCCTCCCATGCGGCTGAACATAAGATACAAAAGCCCGATCATTAACACTGACGGCAGCACCCAGCCCATAATAAAGCTTAAAATACTGGCTCCGGCACTGGTATCCTCTCCCAGAATATGCACATCCTTTTCCAGCAGCCGGTCCGTCACCTTCGCGTCCTGAACCCGGACCGTGTAATACTGAATCAGTCTGGAGTATTTTGTAGAAGAAGTCTTGGGAGTAATAAGAATTCTGTTGCCGGAAAAGCGGATTGTATCCACCTCCCCGTCCTCCACCATCTGAACAAACTCCTCATATCCCAGTTCCTGGGTCTGATTTTTTTTCAGCGCCGAATTCATCATGCTGACAACACCCAGAGTAATCATAAGGATCAGAACCATAATGCCGATATTCTGGCTATTCGGTTTTTTTCCATTATTCCTGTTTTGATTGTTGTTATCCATAAATACTTCTCCAATTCTATCTCATATACCGGAAAACCATGATCAGAATACGAATTTCCATGATTTAACAGCACCTATTTATTATAGTTTGAGTTTCCCCATATGGCAATAAAAAAAGTATAAAATTTGTTTTTTCTTTGACAAAATCTCTCTTTTTTGTCATACTATATGGGAAATATGAATGGAAGGAGGCCATACTGTCATGGAACAGGTGATACATCCGATTCCCCCGGTTTATGATTCCGACTCAAGAATCCTTATCCTGGGTTCCTTTCCGTCAGTAAAATCCAGAGAAGGACATTTTTTCTATCACCATCCTCAGAACCGCTTTTGGAAAGTTCTGGCCAGCGTAACAAAGGAGCCTCTTCCCGAAACCATTGAAGAAAAAAAGCGGTTCCTTTTAAAAAAACACATTGCTGTCTGGGATGTAATTGCATCCTGTACCATCGAAGGCTCCAGCGACAGCTCCATAAAAAATGTGGTTCCCAACAATCTTTCAAAGCTGCTTTCAGAAAGCGCCGTAGGGCAGATTTTCTGCAACGGCGGCATTTCTTATCAGTATTACCGGAAATACCAGGAGAAAAACACATTAAAATCTGCCATCCGTCTGCCGTCCACCAGTCCGGCCAATGCGGCCTGGTCTCTGGACCGTCTTGTAATGGAATGGTCTGTCATCTGCAGATGGCTAAGTTAAAATCCGGCTTGCCGGTGAAAGAATCTTCTGCAAAGTTTTGCCGGATATATGCAGGCATGGCATCGGTAAATCTTTCCATGCATGTTTTTTTCATCTCCCGGTACAATAAGACACGGGGTGATACACATGAGTACAAAGAACCAAAATGCCCGTTCCTCCCACCATGAGGACTACGACATTGACATCCATTCCTGTTCCACCATGGACTGCACAGGGTTAATTCCATCCCTTCCTCAGTCCGATGCCGAAGTGGAACACTATAATCAGCTTTACCAGTTTCTTCCGGAGCATTTGCATGACCCGGAAAGAGGCGGCTGATATCCGGCTTCCTGGCGCCGGGCAGGCAAAGATCCATGCTTTCAGAGCTCTGCCCGCCCCTGGCGCCTTACATATTTCGGAGGTATGATTTATGTCCACAGCCTATGAGTCCTGTACGCTCTGCCCCAGAATGTGCGGTACAAACCGTACAAAAGCCCTGGGATTCTGTCGGGCCGGCTCAGCCGTAAAGGTGGCCAGAGCCGCCCTCCATCCCTGGGAGGAGCCATGCATCAGCGGCAAAAACGGAAGCGGAACCGTATTTTTTTCCGGCTGCACCCTAAAATGCATTTTCTGCCAGAATTATCCCTTAAGCCATGAAAATTTCGGCAGGGAAATCACAGTCAAACGGCTCTCGGAAATCTTTCTTGAGCTTCAAAGCCAGGGCGCCCATAATATAAACCTGGTCACCGCCACCCAGTACCTTCCCTCCGTCAGAGAGGCTTTGGATATGATAAAGGGGCAGCTCGCCATCCCCGTTGTTTTCAACTGCGGCGGATATGAACGTTTGGAAACCCTCAGGGAATATTCCGGTTACATAGATATTTACTTACCGGACTTAAAATATTATGACAGCAATCTTGCCGAAAAATACTCTGCTGCCAGGGATTATTTTTCCAACGCTTCCGCTGCCATCACCGAGATGATCCGTCTGACAGGCGGTCTTACCTGGAACCCCGATGCCCCTTCCCTGTTAAAAAAAGGCGTTATTATCCGTCATATGGTCCTTCCAGGTGCCAAAGAGGATTCCATACGACTGCTGCACTGGATGAAGGACTCCCTCCCCCAAAACCAGTATCTTTTAAGTCTCATGAGCCAGTACACGCCCTTTTATAAAAGCAGCATGTATCCGGAAATCAACCGCCGGATTACAACCTATGAATATGAGAAAGTAGTGGATGCGGCCATCGAACTGGGCCTTATGAATGGATATATGCAGGAAAAAAGCAGTGCAAAAGAAGAATATACCCCGCCTTTTGATCTGAACGGAGTCTGAAGCTTTAAAGGCAAAATTGAAGCTGCGAGGGTACAGAACAATTACGCAAAATTTTAGTGGGTACCGAAAAATCTTTTTATTTTTTCGATACCCACTTTACATTTCGTTGTCCATTGGATGTTCCTCTCTTTCGGGTTTTTATCTATATTAATTTTTATCTCACGCCGCCGGTCTCCTGAATTATCATCCTTTGCTCTTTTTCCATTTTCATATTGATTATTGTATTTCTCTCATTGATACTTTCTCGTCATATCTTTAAGGAATATCAGATAACCTTTTTTATTCATTCTCCCGGTTTTGTGTTTTTCCTTTGTTTAGACTTTTATTTTATAAAAGCTAAACGAGTCTTACGTGTTCGGCGGTCCGTACCTCCTTTTCTTAGATTTTTCAGACTAACTATTTCATTGGACTGTTCTCTCTTTCTTTTTGTTGTCTTCATTATAGACGAACACTTCCTTTTTGTCAATACCTTTTTTAAAAAATTTAAAAATAATTTTTAAGTTATTTGTTAATTTTCAAATTGTATAGAATTATTCAAATTATTTATCCGTTTTTATCTGCCACACCATCACAGCCAGGAGCATTCCGCTTCCCAGGATCACCAGAAACACATTGGAATATACTCCCAATGCCGCTGTTACCTTCTCCCAGGAATCTCCCGCGGCCTTTCCCAGAAAAACCAGCGCCGTATTCCAAAGGAGGCTCCCGGCCGTCGTCAGAAAGAGGAATGGAACCAGCTTCATTTTAGAAATCCCGGCCGGAATGGAAATCAGGCTCCGCACAATGGGAACCAGGCGGCATAAAAACACCGCCGCCGTCCCCTTTTTCAGAAACCATCGTTTCGCCAGCTCCACATCCTCCGGTTCAAAATGCAGAAGCTGTCCCAGGCGCCCGGCAGCCATCCGTCCCAGTAGCTCTTCTGGTACCAGATATCCTGCCCCGTACAGAAGAAGGGCCCCCAGCACAGATCCCGCCGTTGCGGATAAAACAACCCCTGGCACGGTCAGACTGGTACAGGTGGTCATAACCCCTCCAAAGGTCAGAATCACCTCCGATGGAATAGGCGGAAATAAATTCTCTATTAAAATAAGAAGGAATACGGCAAATGCCCCGTATTCCCCCATAAAGTTTAAAAGTATCCCCTGCATACGGCACGCCTCCCACCTGTGTTTTGGTGTAACGGTTCAGCAGGTCTGCCATGAGAATGCCAAACCGTTACGTTCTGGGTACATTGTATGCAAAAGTCCCTCTGTCTTATTCTTTTAACTGGTGAATAAAAATTCCGCTCCGCAGCTTCGGCTCAAACCATGTGGATTTAGGCGGCATGAGGAGTCCTGCGTCTGCCACGGAAAGCAGCTCCTCCATGGACGTGGGGTACATGGAAAAGGCCACCTGCATATCACCGTTTACCCTCCGCTCCAACTCGGAAAGCCCCCGGATTCCGCCCACAAAATCAATCCGCTTATCTGTTCTTACATCCCCGATTCCGAGCACCGGCTCCAACAGACGCTCCTGAAGAACGGAAACGTCCAAAGATCTCACCGGATCCTCGGGTATAAGTCCGTCTTTAATGGAAAGCTCGTACCAGCTTCCTCCCAGGTACATTCCAAAACTGCCTTTTCTCTTTGGGGCAAATGCCTCTGTACCCAGCTTTTTCACATGGAAGTCCCTGGAAATTTCCTCCAGAAATTCCTTTGGAGATCTGCCATTTAAGTCTTTTACCACCCGGTTATAGGGAAGAATCATCAACTCATCGGCAGGAAACAGCACAGACAGAAAAAAATTAAACTCCGCATCTGCTCCCTTATCCGGATACTGCTTTCTCCGCTTCAGGGCCACCTTTACCGCTGACGCCGCCCGGTGATGACCGTCTGCGATATACGTGGCAGGAAGCTTCGCAAATTCCTGTTCCATCTCCTGTTCCACGGCCACATTCTCTACCTTCCATATTCTGTGTCCAATTCCGTCCTCCGACACAAAATCATAAAGTGGTTTGGCCTGTTTTTCCAGCTCCGCAAGCTCTGCAAGCCGCCTTACCGGGCGGTAGGTGAGAAAAATCGGCCCTGTCTGAGCATCTAAAGCATCAATATGGTCAATTCTGTCCTGCTCTTTTTCTGCTCTGGTGTTTTCGTGCTTTTTTATCACATTCTTTAAATAATCGTCAACCGATGAGCATGCCACAATTCCTGTCTGGGAGCGGCCGTCCATGGTCAGCTCATAAAGGTAAAATGCAGCCTTTTCTTCCTTCAGAAAGGTCCCGTCCGAAATCCGTTCCTCATATAGCTCACGGGCCTTTTTATAAACACATGGCTCATAGCTTCCCACTGTGTCAGGAAAAAATGTATCCGGCCTGTCAATGGCCAGAAATGACAGAGGATTTTTTTTCACCTCCTGCCCGGCCTCCTTCCTGTCATACACATCATAGGGCAGAGCAGCCACCCGGGATACCAGATCTTCAGCGGGGCGAACACACACAAACGGTTTTACCACAGCCATCCTTTTTCCTCCTTTATCCTTTGATTACTCTCACCTTATACATACCCTGGATACTTTTCAGCAGCTTTACGGCCCCGGCCTCCACCGGAGTCTCCAGGTCCAGAAGTGTATACGCAAAGGCATCTCGGCTTTTATTCACCATGTTGGCAATGTTCAAATTCTCCGCTGCAAGAATCGCTGTGATCTGACCGATCATGTTGGGGATATTGGCATGAAGAAGGGCGATTCTCGCACACTCCGTACAGGCTCCCATGCTGCACTCCGGATAATTAACAGAGTTTTTTATGGCTCCGTTTTCCAGATAATCCCGCAGCTCTTTCACCGCCATCACCGCACAGTTATCCTCCGACTCCACAGTAGAAGCTCCTAAATGGGGAATGGCAATCACGCCATCTATAGCCGATGTCTTCTCGTTGGGGAAGTCTGTGACGTATTTTTTTACTTTCCCGCTTTTTAAAGCGGTCCCTATGGCATCCTCATCCACCAGAAGGTCTCTGGCGAAATTTAAAATCACAACTCCGTCCTTCATCTTATCCAGGGCTTCTTCGGAAATCATATGCTTTGTGGAATCTAAAAGAGGCACATGAACCGTAATATAGTCACATTCCCTGTAAATGGCATCCACATTCATGATATGCTTTACAGACCGGGACAGCATCCAGGCGGCGTTGACGGAAATAAACGGGTCGTATCCGTAAACCTCCATCCCCAGGTCACAGGCCGCATTGGCTACCTCACAGCCAATGGCCCCCAGACCGATGACCCCAAGCTTTTTTCCTTTGATTTCGCAGCCTGCAAAGGCCTTTTTTCCCTTTTCCACCTTCTGGGCCAAATCCGTCCCGGTTTGGGCCCTGCACCACTCCACGCCTCCGATAATATCCCTGGAAGCCAAAAGAAGCCCCGCGATCACCAGCTCCTTCACTCCGTTTTTGTTGGCTCCCGGCGTATTGAATACCACGACGCCCTTTTTTGCACATGCTTCCAGAGGAATGTTATTGACTCCGGCGCCGGCCCTGGCCACCGTCAGAAGGTTCTCCGGAAGCTTCATTTCCTTCATGGAGGCGCTCCGCACAAGAATGCCTTCCGCCTCCGAAAGCTCTTTTGTCAGCTCATATTCTCCTGTAAGGCAGTCCAGCCCATGGCTGGAAATGGGATTTAAACAGCATATTTTTCTCAAACTTACGCCTCCCTTCCATGACTCCGCTCAAACTCTTCCATGAATTCCCTTAATTTTCTGACGCCCTCCTCCGGCATGGCGTTATAAATACTGGCTCTCATGCCTCCCACGGTGCGGTGGCCTTTTAAGTTCACAAATCCCCTGGCCTCTGCTTCCTTCACAAACAGGGCATCCAGCTCCTTATCTCCTGTCACAAACGGAACATTCATAAGAGAGCGATCTTCTCTTCTGACCGTCCCATGGAACATGGCGCTGGAATCCAGATAATCGTAAAGTATCTTTGCCTTCCGCTCATTCATCTCCTTCATCGCACTTAAACCGCCCTGCTTTTTCAGCCACTTAAATACTTTGCCGCAGATATAGATTCCATAACATGGAGGCGTATTGTAGAGGGAATTGGCGTCTGCCTGAACCTTATACCGGAGAATGGTCGGAGTCTCCGGAAGCACGTCATCATTCAGAAGGTCTTCCCTGATAATTACGATCACCACCCCGGCGGGACCGACATTTTTCTGGACGCCTCCATAGATCAGACCATAGTTTGTCACATCCATGGGTTCAGAAAGGAAACAGGAAGAGACATCTGATACAAGGGGCTTTCCTTTAGTATTGGGAAGCGTGCGATATTTCGTTCCATAGATGGTATTATTTTCGCAGATATAGACATAATCCGCCTTTTCATCCACAGGAAGATCGGAGCAGTCCGGGATATAGCTGAAATTTTTATCCTCACTGGATGCCAGGACATTGGCGGTTCCATAAAGCTTTGCTTCCTTCCATGCCTTTTTGGCCCATTGTCCCGTGATAATATAATCACCCACGCGATTTTTCATGAGGTTTAAGGGAACCGCCGCAAACTGCTGGTGAGCGCCGCCCTGCAAAAACAAAACCTTATATTGCTCCGGAATTCCCAACAGATCTCTCAAATCCTGTTCTGCCGTCTCAATAATCTCTTCAAAGGCCCTGGAGCGGTGGCTCATTTCCATCACCGACATACCGGTTCCATTATAATCCAGCATCTCCGCCGCCGCCTCTTTTAATACCTCTTCCGGAAGAACAGCCGGACCGGCCGAAAAATTATACACTCTGCTCATGCCTGTTTCCTCTCTTCTCATTTTTGAATTTTATTTATCCTAACACATACAATATGGCAATACAATAAAAAAATGCAGGAATATGAAAATTTCTGCATTTTTGGGTTACAGTCCACGGGGCGGGGAAAACCGAACGAAAACAGGCGTCAGGCTTGCTTGTAAGGCAGTTTTCGTCCGGTTTTCCACATCGGGCGGACGCCCGATGCTTCTTGTCCGGCTTAAGCCGGACAAGAAGATGCCCCCGTGAATCGTAGCATTTTTTGTGACAATTCAGCCTTGCAAAAAAGCTGTTTCTTATTATATTCTCTCACAGATCAGATCGCCCATCTGCATGGTTTTGACCTCTGTCATTCCCTCGGCCATAATGTCCACGGTTCTGTATCCGTCCGCCAGTGTTTTCCGCACAGCGTTCTCCACGGCATCCGCTTCCTTATCCAGATCAAAGGAGAAGCGGAGCATCATGGCCGCCGACAGAATGGTGGCGATGGGATTTGCAATTCCTTTTCCCGCAATATCCGGAGCAGAGCCATGGCTGGGCTCATAGAGACCGAATTTTCCTTCATTAAGACTTGCAGAAGACAGCATTCCGATGGAACCGGTAATCATACTGGCCTCGTCGGACAGAATATCGCCAAACATATTTTCCGTAAGTATTACATCGAACTGGCCGGGATTCATCACAAGCTGCATGGCGCAGTTATCTACTAACATATTCTCAAGCGTCACCTCCGGATAGTCCATGGCCACCCGGGCTACCACCTTTCTCCAGAGTCTGGAGGAATCCAGCACATTGGCCTTATCGACGCTTGTGACCTTTTTCTTTCTCTTCATGGCAATGTCAAAGGCCTTCACAGCCACCCGGCGGATTTCGTTTTCATTGTAAACCAGGGTATCGGTCGCCTGCATCACCCCATCCACTTCTTCGGTGCGGCGTTCACCGAAATACAGTCCCCCGGTCAGCTCTCTCACGATTACCATGTCAAAACCGCTGCCGATGATTTCCTTCTTTAAGGGACAAGCCTCATGAAGTCCGTCATAAAGATAGGCCGGGCGGATGTTGGCAAACAGGTTCAGCCCTTTTCGGATCGCCAGAAGACCGGCTTCCGGTCTTAAATTGGGTGCCACATCATACCAGCGGGAATTCCCCACATTTCCTCCCACAGCGCCCAAAAGAACGGAGTCGCTCTTTCTGGCAGTTTCCAAAGCCTCATCCGTAAGGGGCACGCCGTAGGTATCAATGGAAATTCCTCCCATCAAAACCTCCTCATAATGAAACGTATGTCCATATACCGCACCCACACGGTCCAGCACCTTTTTCGCTTCTTTCACGATCTCCGGTCCGATTCCGTCACCGGAAATGGTAGCAATTCTGTATTCCATCCCATAACCTCCGTTAATTTCCAGGTCAAACGCCCCATGGCAAGCTGTCAGGGCATCCGATTTGCAGCCAAACAAGCTGTGGTCATTTTATTATTCATCTTAACGTATTCCATGTTTTTTTTCAATCATAACTGCCCTGCCGGCCTATACATGTTTTCTATTTTTTACATAACTTTAAGTTATCGGTACCGTCTGTGATGAAGGAGGAGCCGTAAAACTGAAGGGCCGACTTCTAACCGCCGTTTTCCTCCACTGGCTTTGCAAAGACATAATATTCCCGTGTGAAGCTCCGAAAACCAGGGTTGAATTTTTCGCTTTTTCTTGTATAATAGAGGAAGAAAGTACGCAAGATAATACCTAAGTATATGGGAGTGTTTTATGGAAAATTACAGGCCGCCTTTTGAAATCACAAATGAGATATTATCCTACGTATCATCCATTTCAGAAAAGATCGGACGCATTACAGCAACCAGCAGCCTGGAGGCAAAACCACACCTGAGAAAAAATAATCGTATCCGGTCCATCCACTCTTCTCTGAAAATCGAAGCAAATTCCCTCTCTTTGGGACAGGTCAGGGATGTAATCAATGGAAAAACTGTATTGGGTGATCAGAAAGAAATCCAGGAAGTTAAAAATGCCTATGCCGCTTACGAACGACTTTCTGAAATAAATCCATACAACATTGAAGATTTAAAGCAGTTTCATGGTATTATGACAAGATATGTTGTGGAGGAATCAGGCATCTTTCGCCGGGGTGAGGAAGGTGTATTCAATGGCGATCGGTGCATTTTTGTAGCACCGCCTGCACAATTTGTTCCCCGCTTAATGGATAATCTTTTTATCTGGATGAAAGAAGCACAAAGCAGCGTTCATCCGTTGATTCTGAGCAGTGTATTTCATTATGAATTTGTCTTTATCCATCCGTTTTCTGATGGGAATGGCAGAATGGCAAGATTATGGCATACCGCTATTCTTTCCAAATGGAAACCGATATTTGAATGCGTTCCCCTTGAAAGCCAGATTGATAAGTTCCAAAATGAATATTACGATGCGATTGCCAGATGCCATGCAGATGGAACATCAACAGTTTTTATTGAGTTTATGCTGTCTCAGATTGATAAAATTCTGAATGATCTTTCTGTTCAGATCAGTGAAGATAATGAGCTGCTTGGGGAATGTATCAAAAAGCTGCTTGCAGTCATGGAATACGATACCCCTTATACAGGCAAAACACTCATGGGAAAACTGGGTTTGAAATCAAAAGAGGGATTTCGCAGAAATTATCTGCGTCCGGCAATAACCATGAATCTTATCCGCATGACGATTCCTGATAAGCCCAACAGCAGAAACCAGCAATATGTGAAAATCTGAGTGCCCGATAGTTTGGGCACTCAGATCATTTTCATTTCCTCACATCATTAATCTTCCAGACGGGGGCCGATTTCCTTCGGAATCGGACACTCGTAAACGCCGCCTGTCTCTTCCTTCCATTCAGCCCTGGCCTTTTCCACCAGACCAGGATCTTCGTACATCCGGATTCCGGCAAGAGCCATTACCTTTCCTGCTGCCACCATAGCCTTATGGGCAATCTCTGTGTTGCCATGGGCCGTCATCTGCCAGGTATGTCCGGCAGTTCCCAGAGTGGCTGTGGCCATGTTGAACTGAGCTGTGGGAACCACATAGCTGGCATCTCCCACATCCGTGGAGCCTGCCATAATTTCTCCCTTCCACTCCAGGGGAGCGATGGAGGTATCTAACGGACGCTCCATCACCGCCTCCAGATTTTCTGCCCCAAACCTTTTTTTGATAAATACCTTTTTAGCCTCCAGCTCCTCCTCTGTGGAAGTCTCATTTAGAAATGCTCTGGCCAGGGCAAAGTCCGCCTCGTCAAACTCCGGTGCTCCGATCTCCTCCATGCATTCCTGAAGCACTCCGCTCAATACATGGTTTGGAACATAATCAGAAAGTCCGGCGTAAAGCTCATAGGTCATCTCCGTTCCCGACATCTTTGCCGCTCCCTCGGCCACGTCTATGACACGCTTATAGATTTCCTGTACCTGCCAGGATTTTGGTGCCCGCACAAAATAGTGGACACAGCTGTGGCCCTGGACCACGTTGGGGGCAATTCCTCCCACATCCCGGTATGCATAATGGATTCTGGCCTCGGGAATGATGTGCTCTCTTAAATAATTGACGCCCACGCTCATGAGCTCCGCCGCATCCAGGGCGGAGCGGCCCTGTTCCGGAGCCGCTGCCGCGTGGGAAGTCACTCCTTTGAACCGGAAGAACACACTCACATTGGCAAGGCTTGAATTAGTGGTAACCCGGTTCTCATCGCCCGGATGCCAGGTGTAGGCAACGTCCAGACAGTCAAAAATACCATCCCTGGCCATCAGTGTCTTTCCGTTTCCCTTTTCCTCACTGGGACATCCGAACAGAACCACCATTCCCTTTCCCGGATTCTTCTCCAGATAGGCCTTTACTCCAAGGGCCGCCGCAAAGGTACCTGCCCCCAGAAGATTGTGGCCGCAGCCATGGCCGTCCGGATTCTCTCCCTCCGCCGGAATCCGGCTGGTACAGCCGCCCCGCTGGGAAAGCTCCGGCAGGGCATCGTACTCAGCCAGAAAGCCTACCACCGGCTTTCCGCTTCCGTAGGATGCTTTAAATGCCGTTGGCATTCCTGCAATTCCCATTTCCACCGCAAAGCCCTCCTGCTTTAAAACTTCTTCATACAGCTTTGCCGTCCGGAATTCATGAAACCCGATTTCTGCAAAATCAAAGATCTCATCGCTGACCTTTACGATCAGGTCCCTTTTGTTGTCAATTACTTCTGAAACAAATTGTCTGTCGTCCATGATAACCTCCCTTTTTTCGTTGATCTGCCTCCGGCTCCGGCAGTCTCCTGCGATCCCGGCCACGATCTGTGCTCTGCCAGGCAAGTCCCACTGGGATCCGGGCCGCGCTCCGCCAGGCAGGACCCGGTAAGTATGCAAAAAAACACCCACCGCTCCGGCAAATGCCGGTACGGCAGGCATTTTTCTATTTACAGCATCTGATTTACAATTGCCATCAGCTCTTCGCCCATCTTTGCGGACTTGGCGTCAGCATCCTCCATGGAGCTTCCCTTTACGCCATAGTAGAATTTGATCTTCGGCTCAGTACCGGAGGGACGGATGCACAGCCATGCGCCGTCATTCATATCATAATACAGTACATTTGCAGCCGGAAGACCTGTGGGCTTCACCGCGCCTGTGACCATATCCGTAATGGTCTCCGCCTTGTAGTCTCTTGCAGAAACCACAGTATAGCCGCCAAGTTCCTTCGGAGGGTTCTTTCTGAAGGTTTCCATGATTTCCTGAATCTTTGCAAGGCCTTCAATTCCCTTTAAGCCGATGGATTTTACCATATCCTTGTAATATCCGTACTTCTCATACATAGCCACCATGGCATCCCACAGCGTCATGCCTTTTTCCTTGTAGTAAGCGGCGGCCTCGCAAAGAGCGGCTGTTGCGGAAATAGCATCCTTGTCGCGGGCATAGGTGCCGATTAAGCAGCCATAGCTCTCTTCCATTCCGAACATATACCTGCCTTTTCCGGTCTGCTCCTCTTTTAAAATCTGCTGGCCGATATACTTAAATCCGGTCAGGCACTCCACCAGCTCACAGCCATAGTGCTTTGCCACTGCATCCACAAGATTGGTGGTAACGATGGACTTGACAACCTGTCCGTCCTCTGGAATCTCTCCCTTGGCCTGTTTCTGACTCAGTACATAGTCGCAGAGCAGGGCGCCGGACATATTTCCGGTAAGAGGAATATACTCGCCGGATTTTGTGTCCTTCACATATACGCCAAGACGGTCGGCGTCGGGGTCTGTGGCCAGAACCAGATCGGCGTCCTTTTCCTTTGCAAGCTTTAAGCCCAGTTCAAAAGCCTCTGCTGCCTCCGGGTTCGGATAGCTTACGGTGGGGAAGTTTCCGTCCGGCAGCTCCTGTTCCGGAACCACATAGACATTCTCAAAACCGATTTCTCTCATCACCCGTCTTGCGGGAATATTTCCTGTTCCATGAAGCGGCGTATAGATGATGGTGATATTTTTCTGCATATGGTTGATGGCATCCTGATTTACTACCTGGGCCTTCACCTGTGCGATATACTTGTCGTCAATCTCACTTCCGATTATCTGGAAGGTGCCTGTTTTTAAAGCCTCTGCCTCCGTTGTGGTCTTAACGGTGGAAAGATCCTCAATGGCAAGAACCTCCGCGGTTACGCCCTTGTCATGGGGCGGTGTAAACTGTGCGCCGTCTTCCCAGTATACCTTATATCCATTGTACTCCGGAGGATTGTGGCTGGCAGTGATATTGATTCCGGCGATACAGCCCAGTTCCCTCACTGCAAAAGACAGCTCCGGCGTAGGACGCAGGGATTCAAATTTATATGCCTTAATTCCGTTGGCAGCTAAAGTCATGGCTGCCTCCATTGCAAACTCCGGAGACATATGGCGGGAGTCGAATGCAATGGCAACGCCTTTGTGCTCTCCGCCCTGTTTTTTAATATAGTTTGCAAGGCCCTGCGTCGCACGGCGTACGGTATAAATATTCATACGGTTAATTCCTGCGCCGATAATGCCGCGTAAGCCGGCAGTGCCAAACTCAAGATCCATGTAAAAGCGCTCTTTGATCTCGTTTTCATCGCCTGCAATGGCGCGAAGCTCATTCTTTGTCGCTTCGTCAAAATACGGATTATCAAGCCATTCCTGATAGATTTTCATGTAATCTTTCATGTGCTTCTAACTCCCCTCGCGAATTTTTCATCGTAACCGTTCAGTACCTTCACAGTTACTTCTCTTCAATAAACAGATACCATTATTATACTCTATCGCCGGAGAAAAATAAAGCATTAAATGACGCCAAACGTCAAATGATCCCCCGTATAAACCGCTCTCTGTTTCCCTGCTGAGCCTTCAGGCCTTCGATCTTTTCCGTATTCCTGGCAGGAATCCAGGCTTTGTTGGCATTGTAATAGAAATTGATCTGCTTCCAGTACTTCTCCGGGTACAAAAACAGATAGTAAAGACACTCCCGTTCCGTTTCTGACATGGGAAGTACCCTTTCATAGGAATCCAGCATGGCATTTCCCAGAGACATATTCCAGTCATGTTTTTCCATGACTTTCCGCATGAAATGGTATAAATCTTCTACCTGGAGGCCCAGATGCATTTTATTAAATTCCGTCACCGCCACATAGCTTTTCCCCATAAGAATATGATGCTGGTTAAGCTCCCCATGGCAGACAAAGTAAGACTCCTTCAGGGCATCCCCTTCCCGTAAGAATACCTGTTCCATGCCGTCTCTGGCATCCTTTGCCTGATCTAAAAACTGGTCAAAACATGCAATCACACTGAGTTCAAATTCGTTTTTCCTCCGCTTTCCGCGGATGAAAGCGCGGGCTTTCTTAAGCTCTCTGTTGTGTTTATCCATGGCCTCGTAAAGAGGCGGAGAAATCATGGATTTTAAATTCCACTCCTCCCTGGCCTCCACATTTCTTAAAAGCTTATGGAGAACGGCAATCTGGCGAACCGCCGAAAGAATTTCCCTTGTATCCTTCAGGTCACATTCCCGGTCAGAAAACCAGCTTTTTACAATGAATCTGGTGCCGTCCCCGGCTGTGGACAAAATCTCCCCCTCCCGGTTTCTCATATACTGGTCCACCTTCAGGGTCTCCGCATCCTTTACCGCATCCAGAACCATCTCTTCAAACTCCAGACGCTTCACACTTCCCTTATATTCTTTTAAAAGCTTCAGGCCCTGGTCTGTCTCAAAAATCCATGCGCCACGGCCCTTTCTTATATTTTCCACTTCCAGCTCATACTGCCCGGTTACCTCTGTATTCCAGTCATTCATCCGCGTCCCCTCCATATCCCTTCTAAGCTACTTCCAGAATATGAAAGGGCCGGCCAAAATATGAAAATATTCTGGTAACAGTTCAGCCATGCGAAGATTCAGAGCGAAAAACGCGTTGAAAACTTGTTTTCATAAGCATTTTTCACTCTGAATCTTCATAGGGCGGACGCCCGGCGCTTCTTGTCCGCGATACGCGGGCAAGAAGATGCAAGGCTGAACTGTTACATATTCTGCAGCAGCTCAGAGGATATCCGGGCTGCTGTGATATTTTGCCGGCCCCGGGAAGGGGCGTTTCCTTATCGATTCAACTGTTTTAAAAGAATTTCCTTTTTGTTCATGGACGGGTCCTCTATCACCCGCTCCAGAAAGGATTTCAGGATCTCCCCCACTTCTTTTCCCGGTCTGATCCCGGCCTCTAAAAGGTCATTTCCGCTCACAGCCAGAGTCTTTAAGGAAACGCAGTCGCCGCTTTCCTCAATTTCCCCCCAGAGCCTGCGGATTTCTCTCACCTTTAAATCGCCGTCCAGCTCTTTTAAATTCAGACATCCCTCAAACTGGTATCTGGTCATTCTGCTTAAAAACCGCCGAATTTCCGTTTTGTCGGCATTTAGCGGGCTCTGGTATGCCTCCGCCATTACGCGTCCATTCATTATGGTCTCATTATCTAATTTTAAACCCTTCAGGATTTTTCCTGCTGCCTCCGGCGCCAGGCGTCGCAGGCATCCGGCCCAGCGCATAGACTTCTCTCTGGGGAGCCGGGCCAGAACACCAAAATCCATATCCCTTTGAAAAATCCCGCCAAAGCCCTCCGTCACATAGGGGCTGATTCCTGTATCCTCCACCATGGAAAGCTTTTCCGGGAAATCGGAAAGCAGAAGTTTTGTAAGCTCTGTCTGGATCCGCTCTTTGCTGACCTTCTTAAGATTCGGCGCAATCTCATCAATGGCCTCATAGGTTTTTTCTTCAATAGAAAAACCAAGCTGGGCCGCAAAGCGGATGGCTCTTAAAATCCGCAGAGCATCCTCTGTAAACCTGTCCCGGGCCTTTCCCACACAGCGAATCACTTTTGCCTCCAGATCTTCCATTCCTCCGAATTCATCCACAACTCCTGTCTCATGACTGTATGCCATGGCGTTAATGGTAAAATCCCGGCGCTTTAGATCCTCTATCAGGCTGGAAGTAAATTCAACAAAATCCGGATGGCGGCCGTCATGGTATTCTCCGTCGACGCGGTAGGTGGTCACCTCATATCCCTTATGATTTTTTATGATGGTCACAGTTCCGTGTCGGAGTCCCGTGTCCACGGTTTTCCCGAAAATGGCCTTTATCTCCTCCGGCTTTGCTGAGGTCGTGATATCCCAGTCCTCCGGAACACGGCCCAAAAGCGTATCCCGTACACATCCGCCCACAACAAAAGCCTCAAACCCATGGGCGCGGATGGTCTTTATAATCCATTCTGGCTCATACGGCAGATTAATCTGCATGAATCCCTCTCCTGTCTCTGTTACAAAATTATAGTAAACCCCCATGCGCCGCCGGCGTAGCGCTACCGTGCATGAAAGGGGGGTTCCTATGAGCCTCCGGCGGATGTGCAGAAAACGGGTAAGGAAGAAGTCACTTCGTGACCCCGTTTTCGCACAGCTCAGCGTCGGAGCGCTGAGCTTTCATAGAAAACCCCCATGCCGCCGGCCTCCTTCTACCTGCTCCCGGCCTCCATCCCGGAAATAACGGGAATCAGGCGTCTGGCCAGTAAGGCCGCCAGCACACAGAGAATAAAATCCTCTCCCACCGTCAGCAAAAAGCAGTTTACAAACACCAGTTTCCATCCAACGGTCACATGAAGCACATAATTGCTGCACACATAGAAATAGCTCATCCCACAGGCATAATCCGCCAGAAGCCCCCAAAGTGCTGAGAAAAAGAGCCAGGAAAAAGAATTTTTCCGTCTGCGCTCATAAACCCAGCCTGTCAGAAACCCCGCCGCCGCAAAACCGATCAGAAATCCGAAGGTGGGCTTTAACAAATAGGATAACCCACCCCCGGTGGCAAACACCGGAATCCCGCAGAGTCCGATGGCCAGATAAGCCGCCACGCAGATCAGAGACCTTCTTGCCCCCAGCAGAAGGGCCGAAAGCAGCACAAAAAAGAACTGAAGGGTAAAATGCATGGGGACCGGCTGAACCGGTATGGTGATCTTTATAAATGCTCCGGCCGCAATCAGTGCGGTAAACAGGCCGCCATAAGCCATATCCCTTACGGACCATGCGCGTTCTTTCATAATTAATATGCCTTGCCCCAGTAAACCATCTTCTTTGCAGGCTTTCCGCAGCATACACAGGTGCCGGAAATAGTCTCCTGCTTAAAGGGCATACATCTGGAGGTAACACCCACGGTCTCCTTCAGTTTATCCTCGCATTCCTGGCATCCGCACCACATAGCTTTGATGAAGCCCGGTTTATTGTCAGCAAGGTTCCTCATCTCTTCCATATTGGCAGCCGCATAGGTATGGGCATCGCGGTGCTCTCTGGCACGCTCAAACATGTCGTGCTGGATGGTCTTAAGAAGCTCACCTGCTCTCTCCCCGATTTCCGAAAGAGCCACGGTAATCTTCTCGTGGGTATCACGGCGAACCAAAATGGCCTGGCCGGCCTCAATATCTTTCGGCCCCAATTCCACACGAATCGGAATTCCGCGCATTTCAGATTCACTGAACTTCCATCCCGGAGTCTTATCGGAATCATCCACCTTCACCCGGAAAGCAGAAAGCGCCTCTGCCACTTCATTCGCCTTCTCCAGAACGCCCTCCTGCTGCTGACGGATGGGAACGATCACCACCTGGGTGGGAGCTACGTTGGGCGGAAGCACCAGGCCCTCGTTATCGCCGTGAACCATGATAATGGCTCCCATGATACGGGTCGACATCCCCCAGGAGGTCTGATGCACGTACTTTAACTGGTTATCCTTATCGGAATACTGGATTTCAAATGCCTTTGCAAAACCATCACCGAAATTGTGACTGGTGCCGGACTGTAAGGCCTTTCCATCATGCATCAAAGCTTCGATGGTATAGGTAGCCTCAGCCCCCGCGAACTTTTCCTTGTCGGTCTTCTGTCCGCGAATCACGGGAATCGCAAGAAACTCCTCGCAGAAATCCGCATACACGTTTAACATCTGAATGGTGCGCTCCTGGGCCTCTTCGGCTGTGGCATGGGCCGTATGACCCTCCTGCCATAAGAATTCTCTGGAGCGTAAGAACGGCCTCGTGGTTTTCTCCCATCTTACAACGGAACACCACTGGTTGTATACCTTCGGCAGATCCCGGTAGGAATGGATATCTCTTGCATAAAAATCACAGAATAAGGTTTCGGATGTGGGTCTTACACAGAGCCGCTCCTGAAGGGGCTCCAGGCCGCCGTGGGTCACCCATGCAACCTCAGGCGCAAAGCCCTCCACATGGTCCTTCTCCTTTTCCAGAAGACTTTCCGGAATAAATAAAGGCATGTAAACATTCTTTACTCCCGCCGCCTTAAAGCGCTTATCCAGCTCGTTCTGAATATTTTCCCAGATTGCGTATCCATCAGGTTTAATTACCATACAGCCCTTTACGCTTGCGTAATCGCAAAGCTCCGCTTTCTTCACCACATCGGTGTACCACTGGGCGAAATCCTCTTCCATGGAAGTGATCGCCTCAACCATTTTTTTGTCCTTTGCCATGATTTTCTCTCCTCATTCTTGATAAATTAAAACGGCTGCCATTCCCAAAGGGACCGACAGCCGGCGTTACCACCCAATTTAGCTTCCGGCTCTGCCGGAAACTCTCCTCTTTTTCCGTTAACGCCGGAATTTACGCTGCATTTTTCATACAGAGCTCCGGGGCCGGGTTTCCGCGCCGCCAGTATGGAAGTTTTCACCGTTCCTCCCTCTCTGGAATACCGCCCTCTCGCGTACTTTTCCCCATCAAAGCTTTCCTATGAACTTTATGTACTGATTTTAAGAGATTTGAACCGGTTTGTCAAGGCATAAACCGGTTCCAGATATTTTTTTCATTGCCACTGCCGTATCCGTTGTGTTATACTGACTCCAGTGTCAGTAAGGAGGCAGGTTCACATGTCAGACTTCGGTCAGAAAACAGGGCAGCGGGAGTTTATTTTAATCGGCGTCATTCTTCTGGCTGCCGCCCTTTTATTTTTATGGAACCATTTCTATTTTTCCAGGCCTGCGGCTGTGGTGGAAATCTCCATCGACGGCACGGTAACTAAAACCCTGGATTTATCAAAAAACCAGGAGCTTGATATTGAAGGCGCGGACGGAGGCCGTAACCATCTGGTGATTGAAAACGGAGAAGCCTGGGTTTCGGAGGCCTCCTGTCCTGATAAAATATGTATTCATCAGGGGAAAATAAGCCATGACGGGGAAATGATCGTATGTCTTCCCAACCGGATGACCGCAAGAATTTCAGGACGATAGCTTTCATATAAAAATCCGGGTAAAAAAGGCGCTGAAAACTTGTTTTCATAAGCATTTTTTACCCGGAACCTTCATAAGTCGGACACCGCGTGCTTCTTATCCGCAATACGCGGGCAAGAAGATGCAGGGTTTCACGGTTACATTCATTTTAATAATCCAGATATGCGCCCTTCATGGGACTTACGGCATGCTCGCTGAACAATCTCAGCACACCTTTTTTGTACTTCTTCTCCCTGGGCTTCCAGTTCTTCTTACGTTCCGCCAGGATGGCATCAATTTCTTCCGGTGTTTTTTTCTCTCCGTTGACACCGATGATGTTAAGCTTTCTCTCCATCACATCAATCTCAATCAGGTCTCCCTCTTCCACCAGAGCAATGGGGCCGCCGTCCACGGCCTCCGGGCTGCAGTGGCCGATCACAGGGCCTGTGGACGCGCCGGAAAATCTTCCGTCTGTAATCAGGGCAATGCTTTTTCCCAACTCCTTATCGCTGCTGATAGCCTCAGAGGTATAAAACATCTCCGGCATCCCGCTTCCCTTGGGCCCTTCATAGCGGATAAATACCGCGTCGCCTTTCTGTACTTTGTGCTTTAACACAGCATCCAGACACTCTTCCTCGCTGTCAAAGGGTCTGGCCCGCAGAATGGCCTTAAACATTTCCTTCGGGCAGGCAGTATGTTTAATCACAGCTCCCTCCGGAGCCAGATTTCCCCGGAGAATGGCAATGCTCCCGTCCACTCCGAGGGCTTTATCATAAGGACGAATGATATCTTCTTTTGTAAGGGACACACCGTATCTTTCGTTGAATTCCCGCAGCCACTTCTCACAGCGCTCATAGAATCCGTTTTTCTTAAGCTCCTCCAGATTTTCTCCCAGAGTCTTCCCTGTGACCGTCATCACATCCAGATGAAGATAGGGCTTAATTTCCTCCATGATTGCCGGAACACCGCCCGCATAGTAGAAGACCTCCGCAGGCCACCGTCCCGCGGGGCGGACATCAAGAAGATAGCGGGCCCCCCGATGGATTCTGTCAAACGTATCTCCGGTGATCTCTATCCCGAATTCATGGGCAATAGCCGGAAGGTGAAGGAGACAGTTGGTGCTGCCGGAAACAGCCGCATGGACCAGAATGGCATTTTCAAAGCTCTTTAATGTTACGATTTCACTGGGGCGCATTCCCGGAGTCTTCGCAAGCTCCACAGACTTTCTTCCCGCTTCCCTTGCAAAAGAAAGAAGATCAGGGCTTGTGGCCGGCATCAGAGCGCTTCCCGGAAGGGCCAGCCCCAGGGCTTCTGACATGATCTGCATGGTGGAAGCGGTTCCGATAAAGGAGCAGGCACCGCAGCTGGGACATGCGTTGCATTTGGCCCAGTTTAATTTCTCCTCATCAATCTCGCCTCTCTGAAATCTGGCACTGTACATGCCAAGCTGCTCTAAGGTCAGCATTTCGGGACCTGCGTTCATGGTGCCGCCGGGAACCACAATGGAAGGCACATCTGCCCTGGCCAGTCCCATGAGATTGCCGGGAAGCCCTTTGTCACAGCTTGCCAGATAGACGCCTGCGTCAAAGGGGGTGGCGTTGGCATGAATTTCAATCATATTGGCAATCATCTCACGGCTCGCCAGACTGTAATTGATTCCGTCCGTTCCCTGGCTTTCACCGTCACAGATATCGGTACAGAAATATCTGGCTCCATGGCCGCCAGCCTCTTCAATTCCCTTCCGTACCTCTTCCACAAGAATATCCAGATGTCCGCTGCCCGGATGGCTGTCGCCAAAGGTACTCTCAATCATCACCTGTGGCTTTTCCAGATCCTCCGGTTTCCAACCGGTTCCGATTCTTAAGGGGTCCAGTTCCGGAGCCAGCTTTCTCATTTCCTGACTTCTAAGTTCCATAATTAATACCTTCCTTTCGCTGATGGTCCGGCTTTTTCTGACCGGACACAGATTTTATGCAAAGAATGAGATTATCAGTGCCACAACAAAGCCAGTGCCGCCCACAAGAGTCTCCATGATGGTCCATGTCTTCAATGTGGTCTTTTCATCCATTCCCACCAGAGACTTCACCAGCCAGAATCCGGAGTCGTTGAAATGGGAGCAGACAGTAGCGCCTCCGGCCACCGCTGCCGTAGTGCACGCCAGATATAATGGAGAAAGGGATGCGATCTCCGGCATAGCTGCAATGATTCCTGCTGCCATGGTCATGGCTACGGTTGCGGAACCCACGCAGATTCTCACCAGAGCAGCTACAATGAAAGCCACCACCACAATAGGAAGGTTTGCCGAGGAAACCGCCTCACCGATCACATCACCAAGACCGGAATACTGGAGCATGTAACGAAGCACACCGCCGCAGGCTGTCACTAAAAGAATAAGACCCGTGGGTTCCAGGGACTTTGTCATGATCTTTTCCAGCTCTTCTGTATTATATCCATGACCGATTCCCAGAATCAGCATGGCTGCAACAGTAGCAATCAGAAGGGCCACAAAAGGTTCTCCCAGGAATCCGAAAATTGCCTGCATTCCCGAAAGGGCCGGAACCACACCTGCCAGAGAGTCCAGAATAATAAGTACCAGAGGAATCATAATAATGGCTACGATGGTCCCGAATTTAGGAAGCTTAGACTCATCAAAGTCTTCCTGCTCCGCCACGTGGTCCGGAACCGGAACATCAAATTTAGAGCCGCAGATGGAGCCCCACACGGGACCTGCCACAATCATGGCAAACACGCCGCAGGCAATTCCCACAAGAATCACCCAGCCCAGCTCCACATTCAGCATGGTGGCCACCAGAACAGGACCGGGCGTGGGCGGAATAAATGCGTGGCCGACCGCCAGACCCGCCAGAAGCGGTATCACATAAAACAGAGAGGAACGTTTTGTTCTTTTTGCAAGAGAGAACGCAAGAGGAATCAAAATGATAAGCCCCGCGTCAAAGAACACCGGCATGGCAATTACAAGGCCGGTGATTCCCAGAGCCCAGGCCGCCTTTTTATCTCCGAACCATTTTACCATGGAAACCGCCAGCGTCTGGGCGCCGCCGGAAACCTCCAGAATGGCGCCGAACATGGAACCAAGTCCCACCAGCAGCGCGATTCCCTTTAATGTGTTCCCAATTCCGTCATTTACAGCTGTGACAATATTTTCGAAGGGCATTCCTGCCAAAAGGCCTATGGTAATGGCACCGATTAAAATGGACACCATTGCCTGGATCTTAAACTTAATAATCAGCGCCAATAAGAGCGCAAGACCAACGAGAGCAGCAAAAACAAGCCTGCCCGGATTTAAAGCAACTGTTTCACCAACCATACTAACATACCTCCTGCATATAGCATTCCCTTACTTCTCAACTACTATTCCCTTATTTTTCCTTTATAACATCTGACGTCTTATGTTATCTTGGTTTAATTCTACATTTTTCGGTTATTTTTGTCAATACATCATATGTATTTGCCTATTTTTCTATGTTTCGCACAAAAAAAAGAAGGACTCCGTGGAAAAGCCCTGCCTTTTTCGTATCATTTGCACAATTCCTCTGCCCCCACCCTCATAAGCATCTGACGATTATAAGTCAGATGCATAATCATGGCACAGCGGGCGCCGACGGAATCGCCGTTCAGAATCGCATCCGTAATGGCCCGGTGGGTGTCAATGGTTTCCTGCATTAAAAGCCTGTGGGTCAGATTGGCGAAAGTGGTCACCGCCGAATTGATTAATGGAATCAGAATCTCCACCACCCGGTTTTTACTGCACCTGGCAATACAGGTGTGAAACTCAATGTCTTTTTTAATATGGTTTTTACCATCCATATACAACTGCTCCACCTCATCACAAAGGTTCTTTAACTGCTCCTTTTCTTCCTCCGTCGCGAACTCACAGGCCAGAGAAGCAATCTCCGGCTCCAGCATCAGACGCACTTCAAATAATTCCAGCGCCAGTTTATACTTATCCTGGAATCTGGAAAGCCCTAAGGGATCATCTTCCATTGAACTCGTACTCACAACATAAGTTCCCGAGCCTCTCCGCACCTCTAAAACGCCCTTGGATACCAGGCCCTTCACAGCCTCTCTTACGGTACTCCTTCCCACACCGAACCGCTCCGCCAGCTCAAATTCGTTGGGAATCCGCTGTCCCACCGCCACCGGCTCCGTGAGGATGAAATTCATCAGCGCGTCCTCCACCCGGGAGCCCAAAAGCTTCCGGTCCATTTTTTCAAATTGATACATGCATACTCCTTTTCTATAAAAAACTCAGCGCTTCGCATCTTCCACTCCCGTTTTCTATGAGCTCTTCGCATACAGATATACACCGGACAGCACAACCACAGCCCCCAGAAGCTGCATAAGACCCGGGATTTCCCCAAACAGGAAGACTGCTATGACAGACGCAAACACAGGCCCCGCCAGTTTAACAGTACTTACATAGGTAGGTGTTAAATATTTTAAGCACCAGCTAAATACGCTGTGTCCTAAAAGAGTACAGAAGACTGCCAGTAAAAAGCTCATAACCCAGTTGACGGGTTCATACCCAAACAACCTGGTTCCGGTTTTGAAGTCCAGAGCCAAAAGGGCCAGGAAACTTCCCCAGTACAACACATATGTATAGACCATGGTACTGATACGGCTCCGTTCTCTGGTCCCGATCAGTGTATAGCATGCGGAAAAGGCTGCCGCCGCCAGCGCCAGCACATCTCCCCAGAGAGCGCCGCTTCCGCCTCCATTATCCGCGGTGGCGATGATAACGCTTCCTGCAAAAGCGACGGCAATGGCCGAAAGCTCTGTTTTTTTCAGCTTTTTCCCAAAAAGCAGAACGTATCCAAAAGCGGCAAAAACGACCTCCGTATTCACCAGAACTGTGGAGCTGGATACAGAAGTATGGCTTAAAGACTCAAACCAGGTAAAAAAGTGCAGCGCCAGAAAAATTCCTGACAGCATGCAAAATCCCAGGTCCTGTTTCTTTAAAGAGAACAGCTCTTTACGTCTTTTACCGCTTCCAAACACCATTGGCGTTAAAAGAAGCACCGTCCATCCCAGCCGGTATGTGGCGGACACACAGCTTGGCGCATTCATCAGTTTCACAAAGGACGATGACAGGGAGCAGAAAAATACTCCCAGCATCAGAATTATTTTTGCTTTCATACATTCTCCGGCTTTCTCTTTTGAAATTCAACACACTTATTTTAATACCCTCTCTTTCGGAAGTCAACGGGTTACTGCTGCTGTTCCTGCTCCCAGTACATGGAAAGCAAATCTTCAATGAGAAGGAGACCGATGGGCCCCAGAAGAAATCCCGCCACACCGAAAAGCTCAAGTCCCACATACATGGACATCAAAGTTTCCAGTGCAGAAAGCCCTACCTGATTTCCCATGATTCTGGCCTCTAAAAATTGTCTCACCAGATAGCAGACTGCATAAAGAGCCAGAACCACAGCCCCCTTCCCCCACTGACGGCGGACAAAAAGAAGAATTCCCCACGGAATCAGCACAGAGCCGGTCCCGAATACCGGAAGGGCATCTAAAAGCCCGATTCCGATTCCCACAAGAATGGAATAGGGATTCCCTATTAAAAAGAAGCCCAGAATACAAAGAAGGGAGGTGACAGCCATGATAATAAACTGAGTTCTTAACCATGCATTTCCCACTGAAACCAGCCTCCGGCTGATGAGCGAAAATTCCCTGTGGAAAAAGGAACGGCTTTTTCTCTCCCTGATCTCATCCATCTCCTGCAGCACCATCAGAACTGCCACAAAAAAGATCACCAGAAAAATCACGGTCTTCACCAGTCCCTTTAAAACCAGCATGGAATTATTCATTAAAAGAGGCATGGTAGACTGCCTTGCCGCCTCTCTGAGGCCAAAAACCAGCCTCTTTGAAAGCTCCACCAGGTATCCGTCCCGCAGACCAAATTTCTGCTCCAGGCTTTTGCAGAATCCTGTAAGGGCGGTATCAAGACCGGAGAGCCATTGTGGAAGGCGTTCGGCAAAAAGTCTCGCCTGGGAGAGAAGCCTGGTGCTTCCAAAATAAAAAAGGAAAAAGAGAAATCCTCCAACCAGAAAAAGCTCCGCACCGCCGATAAGGGCTGCCGGCAGATGATATTCCTTTTTCCGGAACCGGAATTTTAATTTCCGTTCCAAAAAACGCACAGACGGCCGCATCCATAAAGCAGCTCCATAGGCAAGCAAAAAAGGAATCACAAGGGGCAGGAGATATTTGAATCCTCCGTAGACTGCCCCCGTAATTCCCAATATAAAAAGAATCTTCTTCAGTTTTCTGCGCGGTTTAACCATGGAATCACCCGTTTCTGATTTGTACTTCCTTTGTACACCAGATAGTATGGGCCGATTCTTTTCGATTATTCGCCCTGGTAAAATTTTTCAAAAATACCTCCCGAGGGCTTCTTTGTAAATTCCATCCGTTTTCCTGTCTCCGGATGGGCGAAGGCCAGAGAAACGGCGCAGAGAGCCAGACCGCCTTCTTTCCCGGCAAAGCCGGGGTTATATTTTATATCCCCATAAAGAGGAAATCCATGGGCCGCGAACTGAACGCGGATCTGGTGGTGACGCCCTGTTTTCAGGCGAATTCTGACCAGAGTAAGAACTCCCTCCTCTGTCAGCTTCGTTTCCAAAGCCTCATAGGATAATTCTGCCCGTTTTGCATCTTTTATTCCCTTTTCCACAACCTGTGAATAATTTCCATCCACCGATTTCTTCAGGTAATCCACAAAGTTATCCACATTATCCACAGGTTTTCCACAAACTACGGCCTCGTAAATCTTCTCCATTTTCCCATTCTGTACCTGCCCGCTTAAAACAGCAGCGGCTTTTTTCGTCTTTCCATAGACCATAATGCCGGAAACCGGCTTGTCCAGCCTGTGGATAACTGCCACATAGGGTTCCTTCCCCGGTGTGCAAAGCCTGTTGATAACCAGGTGTTTTTTTATTTCACTGACCATATCCGGCGCAAACCGTCTGGCCGACTGGGACTCTGTCCCGGCCGGTTTAACTGCCACTATAATATCCCTGTCCTCATATAATATCTGAAGCATAAGCGTTTTTGCAGCTGGCTGGCCACACACTTTTTTACTGTAAGCGGACAAAAAGATACAAGGCCAGGCTTCTGCTTTCCTTTCTGAAAAAAATCCCTTGAATAATTTCATTCAAAGTGTTATAGTATATTCAAACATAATAAGTAGTTTTAAAAACTATATGTAAAGGTTTTTATTTCTTTTTTCATGAAAGTCCCGGACAAAAACCATACAGCACAGATCAATCGGCTTTCATGCATGATGATGCCCGTGTAAACAGGCATATCCATTCAGACTGGAGGTATAAATTATGAAACAAAATGTAAAAGATCCCGGCAGTGCCCTGACTCACTTTATTGGAATGGTGTTAGCTGTTCTGGCCGCTGCCCCTCTCCTTATAAAGGCCGCTTTCCATGCCGACCGACTTCATGTGGCCGCTCTTGCCGTTTTCATTGTCAGCATGATTCTCCTGTACACGGCAAGTACCGTATATCACACCTTCGATATTTCGGAACAGGTCAACAGGCTTCTCCGAAAAATTGATCATATGATGATTTTCATTCTCATTGCAGGGACTTACACACCCATTTGCCTGATCGTTCTGGGAAACCCGGATGGATACCGCCTTCTGGCTCTTGTCTGGGGAATCGCAGCCGCAGGAATCCTTGTCAACGCCCTGTGGATCAATTGTCCCAAGTGGTTCTCTTCCGCCATCTACATTGCCATGGGCTGGATTTGTGTCACCGCCTTCCGGCAAATTGTAAGTGCCCTGACACTGGGTGCCTTTGGGTGGCTCCTGGCCGGCGGCATTATCTACACGGCCGGCGGCATCATATATGCACTGAAGCTTCCGCTTTTCAACTCCAGACATAAAAATTTCGGTTCCCACGAAATTTTTCATCTGTTCGTCATGGGTGGAAGCTTCTGCCATTACATGGTAATGTACGGGTATGTCGCCGTGGCATAAACGCCCGTTTCTATCCGCTTTTCCCGGCCGGTATTATTTAGTACCGGCCTCTGTTTTTGTTCCGCTTTTCCTCCATAAGTCTCTCAAATTCGGCTTCCGCATCGGCGCCCTCTTCCCTGAGCCGCTGTCTTCTGCGCTCTCTTCTCAGGGCCTGAGCCTCCGCCTCTTTTCTCCGGCTTTCACGAATCCAGAAGCCCGCCCCTGTTGCCAGAACAAGGAAAACCAGGACAACTGCCATAGGAAGAACGGGAAAGCCTCCTGATTTTTCCGGCGTTTTTTCCCCGTTCGGATCTCCGGAAACCGGTACATCGGTCTTTCCCTCCGGAGAGTCGGTCTCAAGCGCCGCTGTTGACATTTCCATCATTTCTGAATCACCGTTCTCACCTTCACTGCTGCCCTCGCCGGAGTTTCCCGTTTCCTCCGGCACTGGAATGGTCCGGTCACACAGGTAGGCCTGTCCGATTTTTCTTTCATTATAAACATATTGCAAAAGAGCCACCGCATTGACCGGATGGTCTTCCGGCAGTTCCGCAAGTAACAGTTCTGCATCTCCAAAGGTCGCAGAGTTCGGGAGCGTTATCACACGTCCGGCCTCCACATAAAGGTCGGAGGGGGCATAAGAGGCACCGTTTATTTCCACCGGTTCCTCCCCCGTCACATATCTTGTCTCGTTTTCCGCAATATCCACATTATAAAAACGGCTGAATCCGAACTGGAGAAGCTCTTTTCCATCCACAAAATACTGTCTGGGGCTGCCCTTTAAGATAACAGAAACCAGACGTCTTCCATCCTTTTCCCCGTATGTAACCAGTGTATTTCCTGCCTTTAACAGATATCCCGTTTTTCCTGCCACTGCCTCTGGACAGTAAAATTCGCTGGAACGGTCCTCTGTAATCACCAGACGGTGCTCATTGCGGATGGTCACGCCGTCCGGATTATTGGAAGTGGAGGAAATTTTATAACTTACCGTTGAGCTGATCTTAAGGAGAGTTTCATTGCTGTACGCCGCACATGCGATCTTTGCCATATCATAAGCCGATACATTCTGTGTATCGCCGTTTAAGCCTGAAGGATTCTCAAAATGGCTCTCCGTGCACCCCAGTTCCACTAACTTCTGATTCATCATATCCACAAAAGCCGGAATACTTCCCGCCACATGCTCTGCCAGGGCGTTGGCCGACTGGTTTACAGAAAACAGAAGAAGGGAATACAGGCAGTCTTCCACGGTCATGGTATCTCCGGCCACCAGACTTAATTTATTTCCGCTGTCCGGCTCCACACTGTTTATGGCTGTTTCCGAAAAAGTTACCGTATCACTTAAGTCTGCGTGCTCCAGCACAAGAAGAGCCGTAAGAATCTTTGTAATGCTGGCCGGAGGATATTCCACATGACTGTTCTGCCCGAAAATAACCGTCCCGGAATCCACATCCATGACGGTTCCTGCCTCTGCCTGAATCCCCACATCAGAAGGCCAGTCAGGCCTTCCATAAGCCGTCATAAAGGTCATGGAAACAATCTGGCAGAGCGCCAGCCCTCCGCATATAAGTTTTTTTATGTTACGATTCACTGTTTTCTCCTCCTGGTGTCTGTTCTTTTGCTTTTTTTCCTGTTCCGGTCCTGATCCGGGGATCCTCCTCTTTTGCCTGTCGGCAGGCCTGTCCACGTATGTTCCCCTCCCGGACCAGCGCTTCCTTTTCTTTTCTGGATAACTTTTTGATGGCCGCCTCCCGTCTCATGGCCTCTTCCTTTGTCTCAAATTCTTCATAGTATGCCAGAACCACGGGCCGTCTGGGTTTTGTATATTTTGCGCCACAGCCGGAATTATGAGCCCTTAGTCTTTTTATTAAATCATTGGTCCATCCACAATAAAAAGTTGCATCCGCACATCTCAGCAGATACGTATAATTCATAATATAACCGTCCTTTTTATGTAAACGGCAATGACACCTTAAGATTGCCATTACCGCCCCGGGTCAGGGAGTTCCGGACCCGAATCTATGATAAAGCACCGGCCGGATGCGTTGTCGCCTGTTCTCTTCCGGCTTATACTCTATTATATGGTATTTTACCCGAATTGCAACCAGTCATTCTGTCATAATTTCCTAATTCATTACTTTTCACAAAAAGCATCGGGCGTCCGGTTTTCCCTCCTTAACACAAAGCGGGCATGGATTTGCTCCACACCCGCCATCTCTACTCCCGTTCCCGGACGGCCTTCACCAGAATCAGCTTATCTCCCGGGTGAATGGCACTGTCCGGCAAATTGTTTGCCGCCATAATATCTTCCACGCTGGTATGAAAGGTTCTGGCAATCTTCCACAGAGAATCCCCCGGCTGCACCAGATATCCCACAATCCCCGGCATCTGCTTTAAGGCTTCCACATTCACCGGCTGTTCCTTCACATCCAGAATCACCTGCTCACATACCTGGCGTAACACCAGAATGTCCGCCGTTATCACGCCCTTGATTTCCACCGTCTCACCGCCCAGCATCACCGCGGAAATCTGCTCGATTCCCGGTTCAATCTGGTAGGCGCTGTTCGGAGAAATAGAAGGAACCTCGGCAGTCATGTGGAAGGGCAGCATCTCTGTGGAGGCCCCTACCGGGGAGGCATCATCCGCAGTCAGATACAAAAGCCGTACCTCCAGCACTCCATCTATGGAAAGCTCCCCGTCTCCAATTTGTATTTCATCAATTTTCACATCCCCGTCGCTGTGGCAGATCTGAAGAATCCTCTGGCCGGATGGAAGACTGACCTTTTCCTGTATTTTGTTCTTTAACAGATTTCTGGCTGCAATCTGATCAAAACAGGCTTCTCCTGTATCCGGAAGAATTTCCCGGTCCAGGGCATAAAGGTCGCTTAAAAGCTCCACCTCTTCCTCCTCGTACAGCCGCATATCCAGCTCCATCACAACATCCAGGGAAATCTCCCGCATTTCCCCGTCAGAATCCGGGTTCACCTCCATGTCCTTATGGACCAGCCGGACGGTGATAAAAGGAATCATCTCCTCCACCGACTCGTCAAGCTCCACCTCTCCTGAAAAGGGGATAGACTCCTCCATGCACTGAACCGGCATCTGCCCGTCCTCTCCCGCGTAGATGGCAAATACCATAAGCTCCCCGTCTATATGTACTTTTCCGTCCAGCGGCTTTGTATTCACGCCGCGAAGTTTAATATCCTGCCACAGAAGCGTATCGATATCCGGCTTGTTTCCTGAAAGTGTCAGCACCTCCTTCACCCGGAAAGTATCCTTTCTCCGCACTCCCAGAGCCGCCACAGTACTGGTCCGTTTCAGGGTCTCCACATTTCCGTCAAATTTCACGTCAACTGCCGCTTCCGCATCATAGATGGTTTCCGCCTGAATTTTCAGCGTGACCAGAGCCTTGACATTCAGCTTCCGGGAGTTGATAATTCCCACATTCAAATCGTCAAGCTCCCACCCTGCCTGAACATAATCGGACTCGGAAAGCCCCGGCATATTCACATTCTCTTCAAATGGGATGCCGCCTGCCAGGGTCATGACCTGTCCCGCAGGAGTGCGGTACAGTATGCGGAAATTGAGCTTTCCTTTCACGGCCACCTTTTCTCCCTGGTTTTTTGCCGACTCAATCTGTATTTCCCCGCTGTCTAAAATGAGCTGTTCCACATCATCCATGGTGTCCGGCACATTGAAATCATCATCCAGAGTCATCTGAGACGTGACACTGCCCCGGCGCCGGTTCATGTGGATATGTCTCTTTACCAGTTCCATCATAAAAAACGCCACCAAACCTTTCCAAAGCCACTGCTTTTAAGAAAGTGTATGATGGCATTTCCCTCAATATGCTTTAATCTTTGTAACAATTTCACCCGGTGCCTCTTGTCCGCCGGAAACGGGCAGGAAGCTGCAGAGCCGGATGATTACGAAACTTCCTCTTTACAGTCGTATTCCTCCAGAAAATTATGGCGTTCTCCATTCTTGACGTAACCGATACAGGCATCCAGATTCACATTCCCCACACTTTTAAAAATGTTGGTCTCAATATAGGGATTGGTTTTCCTGAAGCCTGCAATCAGCCTCTTCATTTCCTTTCTCTTGGAAAGCTCCTCGTTCTGCCTTCTGGAGCTCTCCTCCGTAAACCGGCAGGCACACTGTAAAAAGCGGAGTCCGTTGTAGTCCTTCCAGGCCAGGATGTCAGCCTCTTTCACAAGATACAACGGCCTTATTAACTCCATACCCGGAAAATGGGTGCTGTAAAGCTTCGGCATCATGGTATTGATCTGAGCCCCATAAAGCATGCTCATTAAGATGGTCTCAATCACATCATCAAAATGATGGCCCAGAGCGATTTTGTTGCAGCCCAGCTCTCTGGCATTGGCATAGAGATTTCCCCGCCGCATTCTGGCACAGAGATAGCAGGGCGAATCCTCCACATCAGCCACAACATTGAAAATATCCGATTCAAAAATATGAACAGGAATTCCCAGGGTTTTGGCATTCTCCTCAATCAGCGCTCTGTTTTCCGGATTGTATCCCGGATCCATTACCAGAAACTTAAGGCCGAATTCCATCTTTCCGTGGCGCAGAATTTCCTGCATACATTTGGCAAGCACCATAGAGTCCTTGCCGCCGGAGATGCAGACTGCGATATTATCTCCCTCTTTTATCATTTCATAATCATTCAGCGCCCGCACAAAGGGACGCCAGATTTCCTTGCGGAACCGCTTTATGATGCTTTTTTCTATTTCTTTTGTTCTGTCCGATGACATCGTCATACTTTTATCGTATCCTCCAGTTTCTTCACCCGTTTCTCCATACTCCGGATATTTTCCTCCATCCGGCAGTATCGTTCCTCTTTTACGGCTTCTATGGTGTCGGGAACCAAAACCCCATCCTTTTTCACCGGTCTGGCAGGAATTCCGGCTGCCGTACTGTTCTCTTCCAGGGGCTTTAATAAAACGGCATTGGCCGCAATCCTGCAGTTGTCCCCCACTTCAAAGGCCCCTAAAATCTTTGCTCCGGCGCCGATCATTACATGGTTTCCGATGGTGGGATGGCGCTTTCCCTTTTCTGTTCCCACACCGCCCAGAGTCACCCCCTGGTAGATGGTACAATTATCTCCCACCACTGCTGTTTCTCCAATCACCACTCCACAGCCATGGTCAATTAAAATCCCATGACCCAGGCTGGCTCCCGGGTGAATCTCAATTAAAGTAAAAAACCTGGCAATCTGGGAAATCAGGCGCCCCAGAAACCGCATATGATGAATCCAGAACCAGTGGGCAATCCTGTGCCAGATCAGGGCGTGAACTCCCTGGTAAAGAAGCAGGACCTCCAGGGCGCTTCCGGCCGCCGGATCCCTCTCCTGTACCGCTTTTATGTCTTTCCAAATATCTTGCAGCATATTCATTTCCTCCTTTCATTCAGTATATCCCCGCATGTCCTTTCAGGTTCCTGTTTCCGGAGGAAAAATCTATTTCCGCACACAAAGAGGGGTCCCGACCGTCACCAGATCATAAGGCTTTCCCTATGAAGCAGCGAATGTGCCGCAGCCCCCTCCCAGGTTTTCTAAATTTTATCAAAAACCAGCCTGGATGTAAAGTACCGGTTTCTGATTATTGGAACACCACTGGCTCCTCCATAAACGCAGTCTTCACAATCAGTACCGGATAGGAGGTATCGGTTCCGGAGGCCTCTCCCTTCTCCGGCCCCAAAAGCTCCGTCCGTATGACAATGGAGTTATCTGTCTGATACAGCTCCTTCACCATTACGCTGTATCCGCCGCCTGCCTGAGGACCTTCCCCGATAACGATGTACATATCCTGTCCGTCCGCGTATGTAAGTTTAAAGGGCTTCTCCCTTTTTTTCCCGATGAGTTCTGCAAGAGCCGTGGGAATCTCATTTTCCCCCACCACTGTAAATTCTAGATCCTGCACCTTTGCGTTTTCCTCTTCATTTCCATGACACCCCGTGAAACCAATACATCCGGCCACCAGAACCGCCAATATTCCAAACACCGAAAGTACCCATTTTCCCGGTCTCTTCCACTTTCTTAACATAAAAATAAAAGGCTCCCTCTAAATTGGTTATTACCATTCTATTGGGAAACCCATTTATTTATTCGGCATTTATTCTTTTGCCCTCAATACAGTTCTGATAACCGGTCCAGAGAATCCTTCACATGCTTTACATAAATCTTCCGGATGGCCTCCATCTGCCCCAGGCCTTCCATAATGCACTGTACCTCATAACCTGCCTCCTCAAAGGTACGCTTCCATGAGCCGTCCCCGTCCCTGGCCATGTCGTTGTTGGCATGATCCCCTGCCACCACCATTAACGGTTTCAGCACTGCCTTCTTATATGTGCCGCTTTTCTTCACCGTCGTGACCAGATCATCCAGAGTGGGCCGGGCCTCCACAGTGCCAATAAAATAATTTTTGTATCCGGCTTCTCTTAAAATTTTCTGGAGCCGTTCATACACGGCATTGGACTCAGCCTCTGTCCCATGCCCCATGAAGCAAATGGCCGTGCTGCCATCATCAAAGGCAGCCGTGTCAGCCGTAATAGCTTCCATGACAGCCTTAAAATCCTCTTCGTCTGTCAGTAACGGTTCTCCCAAAACAATGGCTTTGAACGTATTCCCATAATTTCTCAAATCATCCACAAGAGCCCTGTATTCCAGGCCGTTCATCAGATGAGTAGGCTGGACAATGAGTCTCTCAATCCCATCCTCACAGGCTTTTTTCAGGGCTTCTTTCACATTGTCGATTTCCACTCCGTCCCGCTGCTTCAGCTTATTAATAATCACCTGACTTGTAAAGGCTCTACGGACCTCACAGGCCGGAAAAGCATCAGTAATTGCCTGCTCAATGGCCCCGATAGTAACCTCCCTGCTGTCATTGTAGCTGGTTCCAAAACTGACTGCCAGAATCGCTGTTTTTGCACCTTCGCTGTTCCTGATCTCTTTTTCCATAGGTTCCTCCCTCTGTAAGCCTCCGGACCTGTTCGCCCTTTCACAGGGCCACAGGACTTATATAGCCTGACATCTGCCGTATCCCATATGATCAGCCCTGCCATCCTCCTTATACTCTCAGAGCATCCCGTAATACATGCCCTTCGGGCGGGCGTGCTTCGCACGACAAAGTATACCACATCCTGGCTGTGGGCTGCAATCAGATAAATTACTGTACATGCGGCCATTCAAAATCGCCTGCGGCGATGGGGCATATGCTTTGGCCCCGTAACGGTATTGGCTCATGACGAATCAGCGGAGTGATTAGTCATGGAGTGAACAGTAACAAATCGCTTCATAATGGGCCGTATGCCGCGACCACTGCATTTTCATACGCAGCGCGGTGAATGGCCCTCGCTTCGCTGGGGCAGGCTCCGCGCAGACCTATCTGATCTGTTACGAACTGTCACAAAACTTTGGAAATATTTCTGTGTAAGTCTTGACTTTCTATCAGGATATTGTTAAAATATTAACCATAAAAATACATACCAATCTTATCTTTAAACAGGAGGACAAACAGCCATGATGAGATTTACTTTACCCAGAGACATGTACTATGGAAAGGGGGCTCTTGAAAACTTAAAGAACCTTTCCGGAAAAAAGGCCATCGTTGTATGCGGAGGAAGCTCCATGCGTAAGGCCGGCGTTCTCGATAAAATCGAAGCATATTTAAAAGAAGCAGGCATGGAAGTACGCTTCTTTGAGGGCGTAGAGCCAGACCCGTCCGTTGAAACTGTTATGAAAGGTGCAGCAGCCATGCAGGAATTCGGCCCTGACTGGATCATCGCAATTGGAGGCGGCTCCCCTATTGATGCAGCCAAAGCCATGTGGGCATTTTATGAGCATCCGGACACTACCTTTGAGGAATTAATTATCCCCTTCAACTTCCCGAAACTTCGTGCAAAAGCTCTCTTCTGTGCAATCCCCACAACATCCGGTACTGCCACAGAGGTAACTGCTTTCTCCGTTATCACCGATTACTCCAAGGGAATTAAATATCCGCTGGCTGACTTTGAAATCACTCCGGACGTTGCCATTGTGGATCCGGATCTGGTTGCATCCCTTCCGCCTAAGCAGGTTGCCTACACTGGTATGGATGCCCTGACTCATGCCATTGAAGCTTATGTTTCCACATTAAATTCTCCGTTCACCGATCCCCTTGCCATCAAAGCCATCGAAATGGTTCTTGATTACCTCCCGGCATCTTTTAGCGGAAATATGGATGCAAGAGAGCAGATGCATTATGCACAGTGTCTTGCCGGCCAGGCATTCTCCAATGCCCTTTTGGGAATCGTACACTCCATGGCCCACAAAACCGGCGCTGCTTTCTCCACCGGGCATATTCCGCATGGTTGTGCCAATGCCATCTACTTGCCATACGTAATCAAGTACAATGCACATGAGCCGGAAGCAAAACGCCGTTATGCTGACATTGCAAGAAGAGTGGGGCTTGGCGGAACCTCTGAGGAATCCCAGGTCAACGCATTATGTAATCTGATCGACTCCTTCAATGTAAAATTAAATATTCCGAAGACCCTGAAGGATTTCGGAATCGACGAAGCAGAATTCAAATCTAAGGTGGCTGAGATTTCAGCGAATGCCGTTGGCGATGCCTGCACAGGCTCCAACCCCAGATCCATTACTCCGGAACAGATGGAGAAGCTCTTCACCTGTGCTTACTATGGAACAGAAGTGGACTTCTAAAAATAATCTGTCGTACATTCGGCAAATTTTCAAAAAAACTCTGCCCGGCCGGTTCTTTTATCGTAGAACTGGCCGGAGCAGGGCTTTTTCTTTCTCCCTTATTTCTTTAATCGTTGTCAGGCAGCAGTTTAATCCTCATGGAAATCATCTTAACGATCTGTCCTTCCTTCAACGCAATATCTTCCACATGGGTGGAAAACGGAAGATCACTGTCAAATTCGTCCATTTCCACAGTAATCCAGTTGCAGGCCGCATCCCTGGCATTTTCAATGGTGTCCTCCAGGTCCGGTCCATCCGCCTCACAACACTCCAGATCCGGAAACACTGCATGATACCCCTTTCCGTCCTCATGGGGAGTAAAAACCGCCGGGTAAGTAAATGTCATATTTATTCGCTCCTTATAGCTTGTATTCTATCCCCATTATAGTGACCGAACCCCCATCTGTCAAATAAAGCTTTTACATGTAAAATTTTCTAATTCATAGGACGGATGATACAGACCCGTTGGTTCATAATACTCATCGCCGATACAGGTAAATCCCAGCTTTGTCAGTAGTTTTCGTGACCTGCTGTTATTAGGGTTATGGCCGGCAAATAACTTTTTGGCATTAAGTACACAAAACGCATATTCTATTACGGCATTAGCCGATTCTTCTGCATAGCCCTGTCTCCAATATTCAGGACGCAAATGTATGCCAATTTCATATTCCCTGGTTTTACGGGGTCTTAATCCACAGCAACCAATTAAAGCATTTGTCGTTAATTCAAAAACAGGCCAATATTGAACCTTATATACAAACTCATTCTGAATTTCTATATTGAGGCGCCTGGCAATATCATCATCACTGAATACACCGCTCGCGCAAATATATTTAGTAACTTCCGGATTTCCCCATAATAATCCGGCCAGCCCAATATCATCCTGAGTCCATTTAGAAAAACCAACCCTGTCTGTATTTAAAAAGTACTTTCTCTCCATTTTTCTCCCTTATTCCTCCCCAATGTCATTAACCTAAAGGAGATTTCTGTTTTCAAGCAGGAATCTCTTTTTTACTCAACCGATTTATGTAGGTAACAGTTCAGCCCTGCATCTTCTTGCCCGCGTACCGCGGACAAGAAGCGTGCGGCGTCCGCCTTATAAAAATTCCGGATAAAAAACGTTTATGAAAGCAAGCTTTCAACGCCTTTTTTATCCGGAATCTTCGCACGGCTAAACTGTTACTAAATTATGAAAGACCAACTAAAACGCCAAGAATAACTGTGGCAGAAGCCAGTACAAAAAGCACTGCCTGGAACTTGATCTGGAATTTCGCCCATTTGCCCCAGTCTAACCTGGCAGCTGCCAGGGCTCCAAGAAGGCATCCTGAAGTAGGAACAATGAAGTTTGTGAAGGCATCGCCAAGCTGGAAGGCCACAACTGCCACCTGCCTTTCCACACCCACAAGATCTGCCAAAGGCGCCATAACCGGCATGGTGAGGGCGGCCTGGCCGGAACCGGATACCACGAAGAAGTTGAATACTGACTGGAAAATATACATAAACCAGGCAGAAATCACAGGCGGGAAGTTCTGCATTCCCTCGCTGATACTATGAAGAATGGTGTTAAGCACCGTTCCGTCTGTGGCGCTGGTGCCCCCCAGAATAATGATGATGCCCTGTGCCATACCTACACACATAGCTGCACCCAGAAGATCAGCTGCACCTTTGTCGAAGGATGTGGCAATGTCATTGACCTTCATATCATTTAAATGGAAAATTACGCCGATAATGCCGGATACCAGACCCATTACGAAAAACTGGGATGCGATTTCCGGAATGTAATAGCCCTCGCTCACAACGCCCCATATGGTCCATACCATACATGCGGCAACCGTTAGAAGAACAAGCTTATGGCCCAATGTGAAGGGCGGCATTTCCTGCCCCTTTCTGGCAAACTCGGAACGGTACTCTTCGTCAGACTCATAAGCCACGGAAAGTCTGGGATTTTTTTTGATCTTCATGGCATAACGCATGGTAAAAACAATAGCTACTGTTGTGAAGAAAATCCACATGGGAATGCGGAACCAGGCACCGGACATAACCGGAATTCCGGCAACTCCCTGCGCCACTGCAAGGCTGAAGGGATTCTGCCAGGAGGAACCAAAGCCGATCTGGGTCGCCACATAGGAACACATAATTCCCACCACAGCATCATACCCCATGGCAATAAACATGGGAACCAGAATCATAACAAAGGGAATGGCTTCTTCTCCCATTCCAAATACGGCTCCGCCCAAAGAGAACAATACCATAAGAATCGGAATCAGGAGAATTTCTTTTCCGTTCGTCAGAGCGATGACCCGCATGATTCCACTTTCCACGGCTCCTGTCTTTAAGACGATGCCAAAGGCACCGCCCACAACCAGGATAAAGGCGATAATGCCTACGGCAGTGCCCCACTTATCTCCAACAGTCATACCTTCGAATACATAGTTTAAAATACCCTGACCGCCAAAATCTTCTGTTCCAAATAACGGCGCAATCTTCGTCACCTTGTTTCCGTTTTCATCCAGCACATACTGAAAGCTGTCCGGATCCAGAACGGTTCTTGTCTTTTCTGTACCATTCTGCATGTAAGTGATTTCCCTGGTCTCATATTTTCCCAGCGGGATAAATACAGTCAGAAGGGCCGCAAACAGGATAACACCAAAAATGATGATGTACGTATGCGGCATCTGGAATGTTTTTTTCTTTTTTTCCATGTCAGTACCCCTTTTCTTATCTCTCAAAGGTTCCCTTCACAAGAACCTTTTTTTCGGAAATCATAATGGTTCCCTTTGCCATCACCGTATGGATTTCCAGAGTCTCTGCGTCTGAAAGCACCAGATCTGCATCGGCGCCCTCTGCAATCTTTCCTTTGTTTTCCAGTTTTAAAAGAAATGCCGGATTTTTTGTCACAGGCTTAAGGGCGTCGGTCAGGGACACGCCGTCCATAAGCACGGCATCCCGCATTTCCCGGTAAAGGGAGGATACCTTTCCCACACCCAGTCCAAGAAAAGTTCCGTCCGGAGCGAATACCGGAAGACTTCCCTGTCCATCGGACGAAAATGTCACGTGCTCAGCCGGAACGCCTGCATCCAGAGCCATCTTAAGGCCTGTGCTGGCTTTTACCTCATCCGGGTCTAAAAAGGCCGGATCGGAACTGGTAGTTAAGTCGATATAACCGCCCATGGTCTTTGCATAATCAATACCATCTTCCATCAGAGCATGGCTGCGGTTAATATGAGTCGGCAGCATGTTGGTTGGGGGAATCTGGGTATTCTTTAATACATACCGCAAATATTCCAACCTTTCCTTCCCATCGCCCATGTGAATATTCACAAGGCCGGCTTTTGCGGACAAAATTCCTCCCACTCTTGTGTCTGCCACGATTTTTGCAAATTCCTCCCGGGTGGGCTGTGAAGAACGATGGTCTGAAACAGCGATTTCTCCGGTTCCCACCACCTTCTCTAAAAGAATGATGTCATCCATAATACTTCCGGTCAGCGTTCGTACCGGAACCTGATAGGATCCCGTATACACATAAGTGGTGATCCCCTCTTCCTCCAGTCCTTTCGCCTTTGCCAGAAGATTGGTCATGGTTCTTGTACAGCCATCCGTTCCAAGGCAACCCACAACAGTAGTGACTCCGCCTTCGGTGATGTCTGTCAGCATGATCTCCGGTGTCCTGGATTTGGCACCACCCTCACCGCCGCCGCCCAGAATATGGACATGAGCGTCAATAAGTCCGGGCATCAGTACCTTGCCTGTTCCGTCAATTTCTTCAACGCCATAGGCATTTTCTGTTGGCAGGTGCTCTGCCATCTTTAAGATCCTGGCTCCCCCCACCAGCACATCCATAAGTCCCAGGTCATCCGGGGCATAAACATGGACGTTTTTGATTAAATACATTTACCGTTCCCCCTTCCTTTCATTTATTTACAGGTATCATATCGACTGATATGATACCATAACTTTCCCTGTATGTCATGTATTTTATATAAGCAGTTCATCCACAGCCGCCCTGTATTCTGCCAGCCGTGTAGCCTTTTTGATTTTCTTTTCAACTTTGGGATGATCCGGGAACAGCCGTATCATGTAAAACCACAGTTCCTTCATCCGGAACAACACATTTCGCTCCCCTGACATCCGTTCGCAATACTGCTCAAGCAGCTCATCATGAAAATTTTTCAGGCGGGTTTTGTCAAATATTTCGCTGCTCCTTTCCTCCTTCAGGGCCCGGGCCAGCTCAGGATTCTGAATCAGTCCTCTTCCCAGCATGATGGTTTTTACTGCCGGAAATCTCTCCCGGAATCGTCTGAAATCCCTGTCTGAAAAAATGTCTCCATTATAAACCACCGGGTTTTTACTCTGAACCAAAGCGTCTTCGAATACTTCCAGATTTGGGATATTATTATAAAAGTCCCTTTGGATTCGCGGATGAATAATCAATTCCTTTAAGGGATATCGATTATATATTTCCATCAGCTCCGGCCATTCCTCCGGCGAATTCTTACCAATTCTGGTTTTAACGGACACCTGAAATTCTCCGCTCCAAATCTGTCGGTCCTTAAAAACTTCATCCAGAAACCGGTCCAGCTCCTGAGGATAATAAAGGAAGCCGGAGCCTTTCTTTTTTGCTGTCACTGTTCCTGACGGACAGCCCAGATTCAAATTAATTTCCCGATATCCATATTCTCCCAAAACCTCCATGGATTTCAGGAAATCCCCAGCGCGGTTCGTTAAAAGCTGCGGCACCAGTAAAATATTCGGATTGTTTTCCGGAATCACGTCACGAAGCTGCCTGATTCCAAGCCCTGTCTCCGGTCCCGGAGATAAAAACGGCGTGTAATATTTCTCCACGCCGGAATAATATTTATGGTGCAGATTCCTGTATGTGTAACTGGTTATGCCCTCCAGAGGGGCAAAGTAAAACTCCATTGCGGGCTTCCTCCCGTTTCAGACTGGAGTACTCTCGGAAAATCAGCCTCAAAGATGAGTGCGGGGGAGTTTCCGAGGGTGCTCAACTGTTAATAAAAAGAGACCGGAAGCCATAACCCGGTTTCCGGCCATCAGTTTTACTTTAATTTAAGCATTATATTTGTTTTCATCCAGCATTCCTTCTGACTTGGCAACATAAATACTGGTTGCAGAATCACCCACAACGTTTAAAGCCGTTACCAGCATCTCGATAGGACGGTTGATGGCAAGAATCAGACTGTAAGCCAGAAGAGCACCATCATTGACAAATCCAATGCCGGACAGGATAGTAAACAGGATAATCGCGCCTGCACCTGGTGCTGCTGGGGTGCCCGCAGATGCGATCAAAGCCAGAAGGGCAATGATGATCAGCTGGGAGACAGTAACATCATAGCCTGCACATCCTGCAATGAACAGGGTTGCAACGACCTGCATAATAGCAGTACCGTTCATATTGATGGTCATACCAAGCGGAAGTACAAAGGAAGCAATTTTCTCATCCACACCAAGCTCCTCTGTGGTAGTTTTGATGTTTAACGGAAGAGTCGCCGCACTGGAAGATGTGGAAAATCCGAATACTGCAACCTTAATGATCTTATTCGCAAATTTCATCGGATTCACTTTTGCACTCAATGCAACGAAAATCGGATAACCCACAAACAGGAAAATAAGAAGCAGAACCACTGTCATGACCACATAAGCCAGCGCCGGCTTCAAATGGTTGATTCCATATGTGGCAAATGTTCTGGAAAGAAGAACAAAAATGGCAATGGGACCGAACTTTGTCACCACATAATTTAAAAATACCACAACGATATCATTTACTTCCTGAATCAGACTCTTTAAGGTTCCTGTCTTTTCATCCCCCAGCACATTCATGCAAAGGCCCAGAGATACCGCCAGAAATACAATGGAAAGAACAGCGGTGTTGCTGGAAAAAGTGGAGGCAATATTGGACGGAACCACGTTTAATACTACATTCAGGGGGTTGGAACCAGTAGAACCTGCTGCACCCTCCAGTCCCTCTACCTGGATATTAAAAAGTCCTGCATTATAAGCAATCATTCCTGCCACACATGCAAATACCAGCGCAAAAAAAGAACAAATCAGAAAGCCGGCAATGGTTTTAAAGGAAATCCTTCCAAGTGCCTTTGTGTCGGAAATCTGCCCGATTGCAAGAGTAATGGAAGTAAATACCATCGGTACAATTACAAGCTGAAGGGCACGGATAAACAACTGACCCATGATGTAAAAAATACCAAGCGCACTCTCCGCACCCTGGGCTGTGATATCCTGAAAAAGGATACTGTTGATGGTGTTCCAGAGCTCTCCCCGTCCGGAGCCATTGAGGGATTCTCTCAGAAACATAAGCAGCACACCGACAGCAATACCGCATACAAGAGAAATTCCCATTCTGACGGCGAGTGAGTTAGTTTTTTTCTTTTGATTCTCCATGTCTTCTCTCCTATATTATGATGTTGGGGTCAACAGGTATTTTGCCCCCTTATGATACCACGGATTGATGTAGTAACATACAAGTATGTCATACATGACCTCTTGACCCTGGTATCATATTATATTTATGGAAGAACAGTTACCGTATCTCTCCGATATCTGCTCAAATATCTCAAGTATTATACCCTCTTTTGTTTTGTTACGCAAGCATTATTTTATACTTTCTTTATAAATATAAAATATTATTTATATTTCCATTCAGAGAGAATCAGTCCTGTCAGAGTACAGACCGTTCCGGCTGCTGCAAGAGGCGTGATTTTTTCATGGAGAACAATCATGGAGGTAACCACGGTAATAACCGGAACCATATAAATATACACACTGGTTTTAACGGCCCCCAGCACCCGTACTGCATAATTCCATGTGACAAAGCAGAGAGCGGAGGCTCCTATACCAAGAAAAATCAGATTAAATACATACACTGGATTGGCAAACCTGCCAATCCCCAGCTTACAGTCAAAAAACGGCAGCGCAGGAATCATAAGCAGAATTCCGTAAAAAAAGATCCGCCTGGTCATCACTACTGTGGAATACCCATATCCGCTGATTTTTCTTGTAAACACAGAATAAAAGGCCCACAAAACAGCTGCAGCCACTGACAGAAGATCCCCGATGGGGTTTAATTCCAGCCTGGAACCATTAAAGCTTATAAGGCAGATTCCGGCCATGGAGACCACAAATCCCGCCAGAAAACTGGGCTGAAATTTTTCTTCTTTATACACCAGATGAATAAGAATTGCCGTAAAAAGCGGTGCCGCCGATACAACAACGCCTACATTGGAAGCCATTGTATAAGTGAGAGCCATATTTTCAAACAGGTAATACAGGGTAATACCGCTGATTCCCGCAGCAATGAAGGGGAGTTCTCCCCTCCAGCCTGTGTAGGGGATGCGCTTCCCGGCCACCAGGCTGAGAGCCACATATCCCATAATAAACCGGATAAACAAGATTTCCACCGGATTAAAATCCACCAGAAGAATTTTTGTTGATATAAAAGTAGTTCCCCACAACACGGCTGTCAGAACTGCCGCCAGATGCCCCGTCATTGTACGCCTTTCCATTTTACTTCTCCTCTACCGTAATTCCTGATGTCCTGTTCCACCGCACCACATACTGATCCGTTTCATATGTAAATCCGACAACCCTGTATTTGCCTTCCCTTTTTCCTATTTTCAGAGAATATCCCGTACAGTCCTTTGTCATGTCACCCACATATGGGTACAAAATGCTGTCCGGATGATTGGGCGGCTTTAAATATGCGTCTGTCCAGTAACGTCTTCCACTTGTGTCTGTCCCATCTGCATTTTCTGCTTCACAGATTTCAAGGGCCTGTATAATCTGGTGAGCTGTGTCATAGAGTCCGGACATTTCTGCTTTCTTTACACATCCGGTATACACTCCTGCCGACACTGATGCCAAAATGACCATTATGGTAATCACAACCATAAGTTCCACCAAAGTATAGCCGCTTTGTCCTCCTCGTTCTTTCTTTTCCAACCCAGACATTCCTTTTCTTGTACATTTTTCCAATTTCTCCCAAAGATTATACTTTACTTTTTGCCGGAATACAAGATGGAGGAACATAAAAAACCGGAGCAGAATCTTCCCCTCCGGTTCTTATTCATGCTCCAGTTCCTTAAGTTTTTCCTGAATTTTTTCAAAGTCTTTTTTTGTCTCTTCCATTTTAGACGGATCCCGCAAAATGGCTGACGGGTGATACACGGCAGTAAGCCAGGTATTTTTTCTGAACAGGAATGTTCCGTGCTCCCTTGTGATTTTATAATTTCCATCAATGATACGGCAGGCGGCAACTCTCCCCAGGCATACAATGATTTTCGGCCGGATTAGTAATGTTTCATACTTCAAATATGCAATACAGGCCTCCTGTTCCTCCGGCAATGGATCGCGATTCCCCGGCGGATGACATTTTACAATATTGGTCAGGTAAATGTCCTGCCGCGTTATGCCAATATGGCTCAAAAGCTCATTTAAAATCTCCCCGGACGGCCCCGTAAACGGAATCCCATCACGGTCCTCACTGTTTCCCGGAGCTTCTGCCACAAACATAATGACGGCTTTCAGATTTCCTCTCCCCATCACCGGATTTTTCCTGGAGCCGGACAGGGCACACCTGGGACAGTATTCCACAAATTGCTTTAATTCTTCATATGTATACACGATTTTAGTCCTTTCCGGAGGATGTGTACGATTCCTACGAAATTTTATCTTAAAGATTCCGGCCAAATTCCCGCAAAGAGCTTAACAGCTCCGCTGATTGATTCTGCTTTCCAAAAGCTTTGAAAATCCCCATGTCTTCCAGTTTTAAATAATTCAAAAAAGAATTCTGGTACTCGTAAATAGCCCCGCCGTATACATCATCACTGCCGGAACTTAAAAACAGTGCCGCTTTTTTTAAATTCTTCGGTTTATCCAGGGCATAAATGCGGTTGATGGCACATTGCAGCTGTCCGGTAAAACTGTGATAATAAATGGGTGATGCAAGCACAATCATCTCAGCCTTATCCAACACAGGATAAACTTCCTGCATATCATCCTTCTGGATACATTGGCCTTTCCCTTTTGTGTGGCAATATTCACAGGCAAGACAGCCTGCAATTTTCTTTTTACATACATCCACCACCGTTATCGCATGGCCGTTTTCGCCGGCTCCTTCCACAAAAGCCTTTACCATTGCCGCCGTATTCCCGTTGGCACGCGGACTTCCATTTAACACTAAAATATTCATTACACCTTCTCCTCTCCCGTTTCCATAGACAACGTTACAGTCACATCTCCGTCTCCCAGCGCTGCCCGAAGCTCTTCGACATTCACATTCTCAATCTTTCCAATCGGGGTTAAGCTCCAGGAGTTGGTATCATAATAGATCACAAAGGTTCTTCCCTGATACAGAATAATGTCGCCGGCCTGTGTGTTCATCTGCTCGTTGTTTTGCGGCAGTTCAACCCCCAGATCAGCTCCCTTTTCCATGCCCGCATAATCACTCATGTTCAGAGTCAGCGGACCGTCTGCCATCAGTTCTTTCAGTGCATCCACAGAAGAATTATCTTCCAGAACCGCTGTAAAAATGACATTTCCTGCCTGAATTTTCATCTTCACTTCTGCTTCCTCCTGTTCTGCCCCATCCCCGGTGGAGCCTGGCCCGCTCTGATTCTTTCCGCAGGCGATGTTTGCATACAGAGCCACAAAACAAAACACCAAACAGATAAGCCTTTTCATAGTCTTGCCTCCTCTGGCAGATGCATCTTCCGGCACATTCTGCATTCGCTTTTCCTTGTACCTTTTCATTTTACCTGCATTTTTACCAAATGGCAATTACTTATATTGAATGATTTTCTATAACCAGAAGGCATAGCAACAGTTCAGCCTTGCATCTTCTTGTCTGCGTGCCGCGGACAAGAAGCATGTAGTGTCCTCCTCATGAAGATTATGATTTGTTCTCAATCCCGTCTGCAATGTGGATCCATTTGCCGCTCAGGAGTCTGGATACACACCAGACCGACTTAATTACGTAATCGGCCCTAAGGCAGAGCATAACAACCCACGCCGGCCACCCGAAGAGAAGGCCGCCTGCGGCCCCAAGAGGGATCGATACCAGCCACATAAACAGAATATCTGCTTTCATCAGAAATTTTGTATCACCACCGCCGCGAAGGGCTCCTTTGGTCATCACGGACTGGATGGCCTGGAAAAATACAATCACCACATAGGCATTCATCATCTGATGAACCAGTGCAATGGTATCCTGATTTAAAGAATAGACAGCGATGGTCATGGGGCCAAAGACAAAAACGGCCAGGGCGCTTAATGCGCCAAATACGATGCTGAAAAAGTAGAACGTTTCGCCCTGTTCCATGGCCTTCTTTCGATCTCCCGTTCCCAGAGTCTGGCCGGTAATGATTCCCGATGCGTTGGACACCCCCTGGATGACAACGGTACAGAGTCTGTCCACTACCTGGCAGATGGCGTTGCTGGCGACAACCGCAGCTCCCATATGGCCAAGAACCACTGAGACAATGTTTCCGCCAAGGCCAAGAAGGGAATCGCTGACTAACACAGGCGCTCCCAGCCTGAAATAGCTTCTGTAAAAAGTTTTGGAGGGGGATTTTTTCAGATGCCGAATCCGCAGTCCCAGACTCTTATCCATCCCAAGGATATAGACAAAGGTCGTGATAAATTCTGCACCCCGTGCAATCAGTGTTCCGAGGGCTGCCCCGGCGATTTCCATTCTCGGCATTCCAAGCTTTCCAAAAATGAATATGTAGTTGGCAGCAATGTTGACAACAAAGGAAATAACAGAGACCACCAGCCCCAGGCGGGCCTGCCCCACAGAACGCATAAGCTGCGCTGCTACCAGGCCGGTTCCATGAATAAGGAAAATAAAGGCGGTAATCCTTAAGTACCGGACACCCTGGCAAATCACATCGCTTTCAGTTGTATAGACAGACATGATCTGTGTGGGGAATATCCAGGTGAGAATCATAAACAGGATCGATACAAATGCGGTCAGCCGCATGGCCATATTAAAGGTTTCCCTTACCTTCTCCTTCTCCCCCGCTCCCCAGTACTGTGCCGCCAGCACACTGCATCCGCCGATGATTCCCATACACAGGATGGTAAAAAAATTATAATACTGGTTCGCAAGACTGGAAGCAGACAGCTGAACCTCCCCGAAAGAGCCCAACATCATGGTATCCATCATATTGACGCCCATATTGATGGCCTGCTGCAGCGCCACAGGCAGCATGATCCGGATTACAGCTTTATAAAATTCAGTATCTCTCACGATTGTTACTCTCATTCCCTGACACTCCCTTTTAAAAAATTCACCGAAAAAAACCTGGCAGCAGAAAGGATCTGTCCCTGCTCTTTGGCAAGGCCAGACCCTGATCTGGTATATTTCCTGTTGCACATTTTCAGTTGCCAGACATGCGGCAAAAATGTTCTGTGGACGTTTTTTCGTCAAATTCTGGAAACAGTGGTAGAAAACTGGTACCACTGGCCGCGTTCCATGAAGATCATGCGCCCCATAAGTCCCCTCTCCTCACAGGCCTTATTCACTGCATCCACATATTCCGCCGGTTCATATGTCCCCTTGTACGCATCCTCAATATGGATCGGTATCAGGATTCTGGCACCTGTCACCGAAAGAACATCCGCCATTTTCTGTGCACTTTCCGATGCGGAAAAATTACCTGTTGTAAATTTAGCCCGGTGTGCAAAAACGATATCCGGTCGAAGTTCTTTCCAGAGATTTTTCTCCCAGGAATCCTCAATTCCCGCGTTTCCGGCATAAAAACCCACCCGCAGATTATTTGCCGTCGTCAGAAGGAAATTGCTCCCATACATGGTTCCCATGTTCCCGAGTTCCTGTTCCAGTTCTGAACCGTGGTTCATGTTTATGGTACGCGTGCCACAAAGCTCATCCTTGCGGCCGGAAGGTCGGACCATAAAATTTCCGGGAACCAGATTATTATGCCGCCCGGGTACAATCTTAATCTTGAACGAGTCAAAATCATACTCATCTCCATTTACAAACGGAAGAAAGCGGATATAGGGAATATCATACAGCTTTGCAAGATGAAAGCTGGTAACGGCGTGGGCCATAATTAACGGATGAAACCGATCATAGAGCTTTCCGAGGGAGGCCGCATGATCGCCGTGGGCGTGATTCAGGAAGACATAATCGCAGCCCTCCAAGTCATCCACATCATAGCCGCAGCTAAAGCGTCCTTCCTTTTCCAGACACGGATCCACCACCAGAGTTTTTCCATCCGGCATCTTAATTTCCAAAGCATTAAATGCAAAGTAACGGACTTTTAAAGTATTGACAGATAAAGTCTTTGCAAGTTCCATAAAAATTCTCCTTTGTTCTCAGCAATCATACATGGACTTGTCCGAAATACCTGCAAATTCGTAACAGTTCAATCAATTTTTTTCCACATCACACTCTAAAAATACCATTTTATCCTATAAAAATCCAATATAAAAAATTCATAACCCAAAGCATTTTATATATTTGTCTTTTTTTCATAGTTATGTTACTTTTTTAGCGTAACTTGTAATTCTTTTCCGAAAAATTTGCAAATCAATGATTATTTCCACACTTTTTAATTACATCCTAAAACTAGAAAAGGGGGATTTACAATGCCGCAATCTATCATCGTTTTAATCATTCTGGGGATCTTTATTATCAGCCTTCTTTTGAATAAGTGGTCCTTTGGTATCACCGGTATCACGACCTGTATTCTTTTATTCTTATTCTATTACAAGGGTGACATCGGAGCCGCATTTTCCGGGCTGACTAATCAGGTTATCTTTCTGATGGTCGGTATGTATGGGCTGTCAGCCGCGTTTGCCCGAACATCCCTGCTGAAAAAAATGCAGAATATCCTCAATTCCCTTCAGGGAAAAAAAGGGATCCTTCTCGTTCTCTGTATCTTCGGCGTTGCTGTTCTGTTCGGAAACTTCTTCCCAAGCGCAGTGACCGTTTCTCTTATGATGACCTTTGTTGCCACACTTGGAAACGAAAATGAGATCTCCGCGGACCGTCTGTGTGTTCCGATCGCCGGTATCGCCGGAATGTCCATGGGCGTATTTCCTATGGGAAGCGCTCTTGTCGCTTATACGGCCATGAATGCCTTCTATGAAGGCATGGTCACCGATGCCCGCCAGCTTGTCACCATGTGGGATCCATTCAAGATGGGGATTCCCATGTTCCTGTTCGGCTTCATCTGGTGTCTTCTGGGCTATAAGATCCAGCCTCAGCAGGGACGGGCCCTTGCTCCCTCCGCAAAAAAAGAAGGGCCTCAAAAAGAAAAAGCCGCTCCGCAGAAAGCGCCTCTGTCAAAAAGAGACGAAACCATTGTCTATCTATGCTTTGGAGGCACCATGATCGCCCTGTTACTCTCCAATCAGCTTGGAAACTTTGTATACGGAGTGCCGATCATCGCGGACCTGATTCTTCTTTATACGAAAGCAATCCCCAACCGGGACATGGTCCTTTCTGTTTGTTCCCCCACCTCCTTTATGGTGGTCGGAATTCTCTCCATGTCAAATGCTTTGGGCACCTCCGGAGCTGGTGAAATTCTTGGAAACGCAGTACTGAGTCTGATGGGGAAAAACCCCTCCCCCATTTTTGCCTTCGTCATCGTCATGTTTGCAACCGTCCTCATGACATCGTTAATGTCTAATATTGCCACAAACGCAGTTCTCTGTCCAATCGTCGCTGCCATGGCAATTGCAGCCGGCTGGAATCCGGTTCCATTTGTAATCGTTGTAAGGAAGCTTGCGTGGTGTGCAATCCTCCTGCCTTCCGCTTCCTCAGCCTGTGCTATGGCCCATGCTTCCTCCGGACAATTATTAGGGGACTCTCTGAAATTCAGTATTCCTTTTGTACTTGTTACCATGCTTGGGGCAATGGCTTCCGTGTTCCTGTTCTTCCCGTCCATCGGAGGATTTTAATTATTTTTATAAGTGGAGAGGTGAACTTTTATGTATCAGATTGTAATCAAAAATGGAATGATTTATCGCGGTACCGCAGAATGTTTCGGGCCGGCCGATCTTGCAATTGAAGATGGAAAAATTTCTTTCATCGGAAAAATAAACGATCAGGATGAACGCATCGGCCGTCTGACAAATGTGATTGATGCCTCTGAATCTATGGTGGTTCCGGGGCTGGTTGATATGCACACTCACATTTATCCACTTGCGTCCTTCGGCACCAGCGCCGAAGCCTCCTGCTTCGCTTCCGGAGTAACGACAGCCCTGGACTGCGGGAGCGCCGGTGCCGCAAATTACGAAAAGCGGCGCGGAATCATCGGCTGTTCCCGACTGAGGATCAAGACATTGCTCAATGTTTCATCCACAGGCGTTCTCAGCGGAAAGGTCAACGAAAATGTTGATCCTGCTCTCTTTGATCGGGAATCGATCCGGGAATTGGCAGAAAAATATAAGGGAGAGATCCTCGGGCTTAAAATCCGCCAGGGTGCAGAGATTGTGGGAGAGCTTGGCTTAAAGCCCCTGGAAGCAACCATTGAGCTGGCAGAAAAGCTGGGGCTTCCTGTCATGGTCCATTGCACAAACCCGCCGGGACAGCTGGATGATATGGTTCGCCTTCTACGCAAAGGGGATGTTTTGTCCCACGTTTTCATGGGAAAAGGAAGCACGATCCTTGATGAAAACCAGAAGGTATCCCAAACCGTCCATGAGGCCAGAAAACGGGGAGTCCTCATGGATGCTGCCAATGCCAATGCACATTTTGCATTTTTTGTTGCAAAACAGGCATTGAAAGAAGGATTTAAACCCGATATCATCAGTACGGATCAAACCATCAACAGCCTGTACCGGCGGCCCAATTCCTACAATCTTCTCCATATCATGTCCAAATATCTGAATATGGGGATGACGCTTTCAGAAGTACTTACCTGCACAACAAAAACTCCCGCAAAATGGCTGGGACTGGAAAGTGAAACTGGCGAAATTGCAGCTGGCCGGCCGGCAGATTTGGCAATCCTCCGCTTCGCAGAAAGGCCAACTGTATTTGGAGACTATACCGGCGTGTCGGAAACAGCGAACCGTACGCTAAAAAATGTGATGACCATAAAAGATGGGATCCTGGTGTACCGGGATCAGGAATTTTAAAGCAATGAGAAAGCCGGACTCTTCCATCAGGAGGACTCCGGCTTTTTCATACTTTCCTGAAAGGCCGCCGCTACCACGCGGCAAAGCTTTTCCGAAATTTTGCCGTTATGAAGAAGGTATAAATCTCCCCTGCTTTCCACTCCCGAAATAGGGATATTCACTAAATCTTCACAATCCCGGATTGCACGTTCGTTTAAATATGCAATTCCAATATTCTTCTTTAAAAGTTCAAGCAAAACAGAAAATTGTGTGCACTCCTGAACATAATGCAGATCAACCCCGTAGGAAGCGTACAGCCGGCGCAGTGATTCCGTCTTTGATATCCCGTTTCGGTATCCCAGGAGCGGTTCATGGACAACTTCTGCATAAGAAATCGTCTGCCTGACCGCCAGTGGATTTTCAATGGACATGGTAACGCTTGGCGGACCATCTTTCGCGAGGAAACGGTATTCCAGACCGGAAAACTCGGGTTCCGGATTTCTCGAATGCATCACACAAAGGTCAATTTCCCCCTTTTTCAACATTTCCAAAAGTACATTCCTTGTTTCCGGAACAGATTCAAAAGAATGATTAGGAAAGGTTTCTGACAGGCAGCAAAACAGATCCGGCCAGTAGCTCAGATTTACCAGCGGAGGCATTCCAACGCGAATCTGTCTTTTTCGGAAGGAATATTTTTCCATTTCAGAAACCAGGCCATCGAACTGGCACAAAAGTTCCTCACCTCTGCGGGACAGTTCTTCCCCTGCTTCATTCAGAAACAACCCTCTGGGAGTCCTGCAAAATAATGTCACCCCCAGTTCCTTTTCCAGAGACCGGATTGCCACAGAAATCGTTGACTGGGAAATATTCAATTTTTGAGCCGCCCTCTGAGTACTTCCCGTGTGGCAGGTCTCAACAAAATATCTGAGCTGAAGCAGGGTCATGGGAACTCCTTTGTAATTTTATAAACAAACGCCTCTCATTAATTTTAGCATACTATCGGCAATTTTTCCACAGAAAATAAGAACCACGATCTCCCTGCCATTCCCCCTCTGCAAACCGAAACTGCGCCGCCTTATGGGTCGCAGGCAATGAGAAAACCTACTTGAAGAGCCCATATATTTTTGATACAATAGTAATAAAGAAATGACAGACCGTCTGAAACTCACGCAAAACGGACATGCCTGCTGATGCAGGCATCATGCATATTAATCTTATGATAACAGAGGGGTAGACAATGAGCAGGGGAAGGAAACCACAGGACGTACGGCAGACAAAGACTTTGAAACAGACAAAACCGGCAATGAAGGAACAGACCAATGACATCATCTTTGCGCTGGATATCGGAACAAGAAGCATTATCGGTATGTTAGGCAAAGTTGAAGACGGCAGAGTAAAGGTAATCGCTCTGGAGCGGGAAAACCATGCTGAACGTTCCATGATGGATGGACAGATTGAAAACATTGAAAAAGTCGCCGACATCGCCGGAAAAATCAAGGAACGGCTGGAGAAAAAGTCGCGCATTCGTCTGAAACGGGTATGCGTTGCTGCCGCCGGACGGGCGCTTCGGACAGAAGAAGCCGAGTACGAGCTGAACCTGCCGGGAACGCAGCTGATTGACGACGAAATCATCAGCCGCCTGGAAGTCGGGGCAATCAGCCGGGCAGAAGAAGCTTTCGAATCAGAAAATGCAACCCGGGAGGATTCCCGCCGTTTTTACCTGGTAGGCTATACTGTACGCCAGTATTTTCTGGATCAGTACACAATTTCCAGCCTGAAGGACCACCGGGGCCAGGATCTGAAGGTTGACCTGATTGCGACCTTTCTGCCCAGTGAGGTCGTTGAGAGCCTGTACACAACGATGACGAAAATCGGCCTTGAAGTGGCGAGCCTGACCCTGGAGCCCATTGCTGCCATTAACGCCGCAATTCCCGAAAATATACGGCTTCTGAATCTTGTGATGGTGGATATCGGAGCGGGGACATCGGATATTGCCGTCTGCACAGACGGAAGCATTACCGGCTATACGATGGCCACAGTGGCGGGGGATGAGATCACAGAGACACTTATGAAACAGTATCTTGTGGACTTTCCAACAGCAGAAAATATTAAGATTCAGCTGGCCACGGAAGAGGAACTGACCTTTTTCAATATTCTTGGAGTGGAGCAGAAAGCCTCCGCGAAGGATCTGTTCCAATCCATCCGTGGGACGATGGAAGCGCTCTCCAAGGAGATTGCGGACAAGATCGTAGAGCTTAATGGGAAAGCGCCGTCTGCCCTGTTTCTTGTTGGCGGAGGAAGCAAACTGGCCGGGCTGAAGGACGGAATTGCCGACGCACTGGGAATGGATCAGAACAGAGTGACGCTGGCTGGAACTTATTTCCAGACACAGGCCTTTTCAGAGGAATATGATCTGAATAATCCTGAATATGCAACCCCCATCGGTATTATGGTTTCTTCCGGTCTGAATTTGATTAATGACAGTTTCCGGGTGACTTTGAACGGGAAACCGGCCAAGCTTTTCCGAAATGGCAGTTTTACCGCCCTGAACCTCCTGATGATGAATGGCTATAATTTCCGTGATATCATGGGACGTTCCGGAGCGAACCTTACAGTCATGGTCAATGGAACACGAAAAATCTTTTACGGAACAGCCTCCGACCCTGCGGCGCTTTTTATCAACCGGAAGGAGGGAAAGCTGTCAGATGTGATCCATGCAGGAGATCTGATTGAATTCAGCCCCGCACGTAACGGAATCCCCGGCCATGCCTGTCTGGGAGATATTGAGGGCGTGCCGGGAGCAGAACTTGTCACTTTAAACGGGAAGCGTGCGTCCATGAAGACGGCACTGAAAAATGGAGATGTGGTATTCTTCCAGCGGCCTGAAAAGGAAATGGAAGAGGAACATATGGGAAACGCTGAAGCAGCGGAAGACATCGGGGAGCCGGAAAATGCAGAAGGCCCCAAAGATGCCGGAAGGCCGGAAAATACAGAAATGTCACAAGTTGCTGCAATGGCGGAAATTGCCGGGATTCCGGCTGTGTTCGAAAACCAGGAAAACGCGGAAACATCAGAAATTAATGTAATGGCGGAAAGCACAGAGGCACCGGAAGCCACGGCAGCGGAGGAAAGCATAGCGATTCCTGAAAAAATGGCAGAGCCGGAAGGAAACGATGCCACATCTGTCAGGGAAACCACAGACAAGAATACATCAGAAGCAGATGCCCCCCCAAAGCCGGGCAGTCAGGAACTCAGAAAAGAAGAAATGCTGCACTTTATGCTGAATGATTCTGAACTTCTCCTTCCCAAAAAAGACGATGGACGCCCTTACTATTTGATGGATCTGATTCAGTATTCCGGTATTAACCTGGATTCTCCAAAAGGAAATGTGAAACTGCAGGTCAATGGGGAAGACGGAAGATTTCAGCAGGTTTTAAAAGAGGGCGATCATATTCTTATCTTTGAAGATGCAGAGTAAGGAAGGGAACCTTCCGGCCAGAATCACACTGCGGCGGGAAAAGCGGTGTCATTAAAACGCTCCGCCGCAGTCTTCCATACTGTTATGATAAAGTCTTGCAAAATATTCATTCCTTTCCATCAGCTCGTCAAATGTTCCCTGTCCCACAATTTTTCCATCTCTGAATACAAAAATACGATCAAACATACTAATGTTGATAAAACGATGGACAATTGCCAGAACGGTTATGTCAGACAGATAACCCAGTACCTCTTTCATGACAGTCTCTTCGGTCAGATTATCCAGTGCAGAAGTTGCTTCGTCAAAAATGACAATATCTGATTTCTGAAACCAGATACGGGACAGGGCAAGACGCTGCCTCTCGCCTCCGGAAAGCGAAGACGCTTTTTCCCCAATTTGTGTTTCTATTCCCCTGGGCAGTGCATCAATGAGGGCTAAAAGTTCCACCTTCCGCAATGCTTCTCTGATTTCAATATCCGGGACATTCCTGTCAAACACAATATTCTCTTTTATCGTACCATCAAATACCGGAGTGTCCTGCGATAAATATGTGATTCTTTTGTACAAAGCCTCCAGCGATATCTGGCGAAGGTCCTCTCCGTCCAGTAAAATCTCGCCTTTCTCATACTTTAACAAACCTGTAAGAAGCTTTATCATCGTTGATTTACCTGAACCCGTTTCTCCCACAAAGGCCACCTTCTCGCCCGGCCGTATTTCAAATGAGATATTGTTCAGTATCTGTCTCTCGCCATACCAAAACGATAATTTCCTGACTGATATTTTTCCCGAAAAAGTTTGTGGCTCATTCCCGCAGGTAAGCTGCCAGTCATCCTGCATATCCAAAAGCTCCTCATATCTGGCAAAGGCCGCCCTGTTCAACTTATACTGCACATAAATCACATTAAAAATCGCAATCGGAGTATAAGCATTTTCAATCAATGTTATCAGAGCAACAACTGCGCCTACTGTCAAACTCTCCGTTCTCCATGCGTATATTAAAACCACAACATCCAGACAGGCAACTAAAATTGCAAAAATCGTAAAAAAGGCTTCATGAATCATATTCATTTTGACCTTTGCATCAACAATCTCATTCTTTGCTTCTGATGCTTTCCGAAGCTCATTCGGAAACTGATGAGCCATTCGGAATATCACCATTTCCATAAAACCGCGCACCAAAAAACGATTTAGCTCCTCTTCATTATTCAGGATCCGTTCTTTCATCTGATATAAAAATTTTAGAAGAATATTTGTCACAAGAAAAATAATAATATAACCCAGCAGTAAAACAATCGTGATTCCTTTATTAATTTTCCAGATAAACAAAATACTGAACAAGACCGTTGGCAATAACTTTCTGATCACCTCAAGCCAGAAATCAAATACAACTCCCTTTCCCGCATTTGCTCCATTTTCAATCCGCTGTACCAGCTTCCCCGTCCCGAGTTTTTGGTATTCCCAATAAGCTATTCTGCTGATCTTTTCAAGCCCCATCAATTTAAAGTCAAGGAAGAAACCATGCTCCAGTTTTTTCGCAGGATATTCGTCCACATAATTCATAAGATAGCCAATGAGAAGAATACTCCCGTAAATCGCAACTTTGTAAGGCGCAAGTGTCCGTTCTGCCAGCGCATCAATGACCTGCTGAAAATAATTTGCTTTAAAGTTTACCATAAAAGCATTAAATAACCCGATTAAAAGATATGCAGATATCAATTTTTTATTTTTATTTACAACTTGCTTCATGTAGCGCATAGCAGTATCCCTTTCTTATTATCTCCAGCTTCTGCCCCCAACCCGTTATCACTTTTCCGCCGATTTGGCAGGGAATTCAGTTCCCGTATCCCTGATAACTGAAAAAAGTTCCTGTAATGTATATCCGTATATTATGTAACAGTTCATCCTTGCAGCTTCTTGCCTGCGTACCGCGGACAAGAAGCTTGTGGCATCTGCTACTATACTATCACAAAATACACGGAAGCAAAAGACAAGTATTTAAATGCCGGGAATGCTATACTAACTTTCACGTAACTATTCCAATATCCGTAACAGCTCAGCCGTGCGAAGATTCAGAGTAAAAAAACGTGTTGAAAACTTGTTTTCATAAACGTTTTTTTACTCTGAATCTTCATAGGGCGGACGCCCGGAGCTTCTTGTCCGCGGTACGCGGGCAAGAAGATGCAAGGCTGAACTGTTACCAATACCTCCTGAATTGTTACAATATGTGTTGTTATCCTGGGAGAAATGCACTATAATGAACCCTGTGTAGTCATGAACCGGGAGGTGCTCGATATGACGGAGCGAGAAAAAATGCTGGCCGGACTCCTTTACGACTGTGGGGATAAGGAATTACTGTCGCAATGGCACAGGGCGAAAGATCTGGTAAGGGATTATAACCAGACGGACTCCGCAAATGCGGCAGAAAAAGAGCGTATACTGAATGAACTTCTGGGGGGAAGAGGGAAAAATTTGTGGATTACTCCCCCTTTTTATGTTGATTATGGAAACAATATTTATTTGGGGGACAACTGCGAAATAAATATGAACTGCACTTTTTTGGATGACAATAGAATCATCATAGGAAACAACGCCTTAATTGCCCCGAATGTCCAGATATATACTGCCTTTCATCCGGCCAGTGCGTCTGAACGGTTTGGGAATCCAAAAGAAGATGGAACCTTTGAATTTTGCAGAACCCAGACTGCCCCGGTGACAATCGGAGATAATGTCTGGATCGGCGGCGGGGTCATTATCATGCCAGGAGTAACAATAGGAAACAATGTTGTAATCGGAGCAGGAAGTGTTGTCACTAAAAATATTCCTGACAACACGATTGCGTTTGGAAGTCCCTGCAGAGTAGTAAGAGAAAATAAATAACAGTTCAGATAGCCTGAACTGTTACCATTATTCCTCTTTTGAAAACTTCCAATCCATAGACTTGCACAAAAGTTTTGCAGAATTATCTTTTCTGGTTAGATTTTCAATCAAGGTAGCGCATTTACGTTTTCTCCTCTCAGGACGTTCCTATCTTCTTGGGGTTTTGAGAGTTCTAATATACTCCAGGCAAGCATTTAAAGGATTTAATGCAGTTCCTCGCGGTGATTTAGCAACAATATCTGGTATAGTCCCGAATTCCGCATTGCCTCTGCCATCTGGATTAAGGGACATCATCGCTCTGAACCTCATAATCAAATTGCTTTTCGGCAGTCTCACCATAAAAACATTAGAGCCTCCACCATCCCCTTTTGTACTTTGCCCTACAAGTTTTGCAAATTCAGGATTAATCTTATGCTTTTTAACATTTTAACTTTCCAAACTGAAATTTGTTATTTATTGCGATGCGTTTTCGTCTTCCTGCGGACCTCCAATGTCCCGGTTCAAAAGCTCTGTCGCCCTCTACTCCGCCGGACACCAACCGCTGGCCCGCCTTCGGCGTTCCAGCGGTTGCGGGGCTTTCGCCCCATAGGACAGGAGCAAAAAGAAGGCTCTCACAAGCATGCTCCCATCTCCTCCCGCTACTCCGCCGGGCTCCAACCGCTGGCCCGCCTCCGGCGTTCCATCGGTTGTGGGGCTTTCGCCCCATAGGAATCAAAAAGGGGGAAGCCAGTTATGAGCGAGCTCCTAACTGGCTTCCCCCTTTCCGCTTCCTGCCCGGCTCAATGCGAGAGCATATTTTCAATAAATATCCCGTATCCTTTTGTTGAGTCCTGGATAAATACATGAGTCACGGCTCCAATTAATTTCCCGTCCTGTATGATCGGACTGCCGCTCATTCCCTGTACGATTCCACCGGTGAGCTGCAATAGTTCCTCGTCTGTCACCTGAATTACCATCCCTTTATTTTTCTGAAGACTCGAGTAATCCACTTTCTGAATTTCAATTTCATAGTCTTTCACCTCCCCTGATACATCGCTTCTGATAAATGCCTGTCCTTTGTGTACGTCCTGGCGGAAACCCACTGGGATGGCCCGGGACTGGATGGCTTCTTTAAATTTTTCGTTGACGGTTCCAAATATTCCTTCGTCTGTATTGGCCGTCACCTCTCCCAGCTTTGTTCCTTTTCCATAATAGATCACCCCGGACATGACTCCGGGCTTCCCAGAAGCTCCCTTTTCTATTCCAAGAATCTGTGTCTCATACAGCTCCCCGTCCTCGATATCTACCAGCATCCCCGTGTCGCTGTCGCTGATTCCATGGCCCAGGGCGCCGAAGGAGCCGTTTAAATCCACATAAGTTACTGTACCGATTCCCTGGGTATCGTCCCGGACCCAGGCGCCTAACTTATAGGTGCCGTCTTCTGCATGAACGGGATTTAAGTCAATTTTCATAATCTCCCCGTCCCTTCGCACCTCAAGCTGTACAGCATTCCCATTGCAGGCATTGACTGCTGATATTAAATCGTTTTTGTCGTTCATCTCCTGACCGTTGACCTTTTCAATATAGTCTCCGGACTTCAGTACTCCAAATGCCGGCTCCACCACATTTCCGGCATCGTTTACAATCTCACCGGTTCCGATCACCATAATCCCTTTGGATTTCAGATAGATTCCCACCGGAGTCCCACAGGGAACGGCATACATGCCATCTACCACATCCACCTGAATGTCCTTCATGCGGATGATTCCAAAAAGCTTCATCCCCACCTGATAGCTTCCCTCAGATGCCCCATACATGGAAACCGGCTCTGCCGCCTGAAGGCGGACCTTTCCTGCCGGAATATTGGATGAATTTCCCAGAACCACCTCTTCGCTTTCACTCTCTAACGTCACTCCGGGCGGCAGGGAAAAATGGAAAATTTCTTCTTCACTTACCACAAGATTCAAACGGTCCGGCACTGCATGCTGCATATAAATCCATGCAAACGCACCTGTGAAAACCAGAGAAACCCAGAAAATACCGACCAGAATCTTATGCAGCCTTTCCTTTCTTGTCACGGCAAAACCTCCTCGTCTATATTGATTCTGCCCTGTTTTTGTCCGCTTGATTCTTCCGGATTATCCGCTCCGACTGCTCTGGTTATCCCCGGGTTCATCCGTCCGGGGCCTTCCAGCCGGGCTTTCCGCTCAGGTCCGTCCGTCCCCGGATCTTCCAGTCAGGCTTTCCGCACAAGTCCACCTGTCCCGGGAGCTTCCAGCCGGGCTTTCCGCCTGGGCCCATCCGTCCGGGCACCCCGGACGGATGATGCGGCATCCGCCGCATGGAAGGGTTCTGAAACGGCCTCTCTTTTGTGCAAGCACAACGCAAGTCCGTTCCAGAACCCTTCCGCCCTTCTGATTGCTAACGCACAAAAAGGAGAGGGCATTGATTGGCTCCTCTCCTAGTATGTGACCATTTTCTTTTTTCACCCTGTCATTTTTTCGCAGTTTCTTTCCATTCGTTCGCCAGCCGTTTCATTTCCCTGGCGCTTTCCCTTACTTTATCGGTAACCTCCGCTCCGGACAGAATCCTGGAAAGTTCTTCAACCTGTTCTGTCTCCTTTAAGCGGCAGATTCTGGTAGTGGTTCTTCCGTCCTCCACGTCCTTTTTAATTTCAAAATGCGTATCTGCCATGGCGGCGATCTGCGGAAGATGGGTGATGCATAACACCTGATGCCGTTTCGCAATATAAGAAAGCCGCTCCGACACCTTTTGCGCCGTCCGCCCGCTGATCCCTGTGTCAATCTCATCAAAAATCAGAGTGGGAATATCATCCGTATCGGCCAGAACAGTCTTGATCGCCAGCATAATTCTGGAAAGCTCACCTCCGGACGCCACCTCAAAAAGAGGCCTCGGCGGAATACTGCCCGGGTTGGTGGAAATTAAAAACTCTGCTTCATCAAAGCCCTGGGCTGTGAAATGCTCCAGCCGCCGAAGCTCAATTTTAAAATCCACATGAAGGAAATTAAGATCCAGAAGCTCTGCGGTAATTCTCTCTTCCAAAATCCCGGCCGCTTTCTGCCGCCTTTTGGAAAGCTCTTCACAAAGCTCTTCCATAACAGCTTCCTGACGTTTAAAAGCAAGCTTCGCTTCTGCCGCCAGCTCATCATAGTGCTCCAGCTCCGACAGCCGTTTCTTCTTTTCCTCCAGGTTCAAAAGAACGGCTTCTTCCGTTTTTCCGTACTTAGCCATAAGACCGCGCACAAAATCCAGCCTTTCTTCTGTTTCTTTAAATTCTTCCTCATTAAACTCCATTTCATTCATATAATCGGAAATGGATCTGTTTAAATCACTTAAAATGCTCTCTGCATCAGAAAGTCCTTCCAGAATTTCCCTTAAATTTTCATCATAGGCCACTACGCTTTCCACATTTCTCACGGCCCTGCCAATGGTTTCTCCATCCACAGCCTCATAAGCTTCCTGCATACACTGGATAATCTTCTGTCCATGAGAAAATTTCCGGTATCTGGCCGAAAGCTCCTCCTCTTCTCCCGGACGGATTCCCGCCTGTTCAATTTCTTCAATTTCAAACCGCAAAAAATCCGCCTCCCTCTTTCTCCCCTCCTCATCCAGGGAAAAGCCGGCAAGCTTTTCTTTTAACTCCAGATAGCGCCGATATCCGTCCGCTGTCTGTTTTTTTAGATTTTCAGTTTCGCTCCGGGAATATTCGTCCAGAATTTCCAGATGTTTTTGCCTGTGAAGAAGTGACTGATGTTCATGCTGTCCATGAATATCCAAAAGAAGGCCGGTAACTGCCCGAAGGCGCGATGCTGTTACCGTCTCATCATTGATACGGCTTACGCTTCTGGCCTGTGTGATTTTTCTGGAAACAATAAGAGTATTTTCCTCATCCAAAACAATGTCCAGACTTTTCAGTGCCTGTTTTTTCTTTTCATCCTCCACGGAAAAGATAAGCTCCACATATGCGCTCTCCTCCCCCTGGCGGATCATATCCTTTGATGCTTTTCCTCCAAGCGCCAGTCCAATGGAACCGATAATAATGGACTTTCCTGCGCCGGTTTCTCCGGTCAGTATGTTTAAGCCCCCGGCAAATTCCACCTCAGCCTTTTCAATCAGGGCCAGATTTTTTACATGTAAGCCAAGCAGCATCCAATCACCTCAATTCTATTCGGCAATAATTTTCTTTAATTTATCCATCAGAAGAATCGTGTCATCCACAGAACGCACGGCACACATAATGGTATTGTCCCCCGCCACACATCCCACAATTTCATGGAATCCGATCACATCCAGCGCCTCGGCCACCGCCATGGCCATGCCGGATACCGTTTTAATCACCAGGATATTCTGCGCCATGTCCATGGAGACAAAACAATCTCTCAGGATCCGGATATATTTCTCCCCGAAGTCCTTGTGGGGCTGCATGACCGCATAGCACTGACGGCCATTGTCCCTTTGCACCTTTGTGAGCTTCAGCTCCCGGATATCTCTGGAAACTGTCGCCTGGGTCACGTGATATCCGGCCTCTTTTAAGCGCGTCGCAAGCTCTTCCTGGGTTTCGATCTGATACTTTCCGATCAACTCTACAATCTTACTGTGTCTGTCCACTTTCATGCGAAATACCTCTTTCCCTGTTTTCCTTCTATGCGTTATACATCTTGTGCTTCAAAATATCCAGAAACGAACGGCTGTCCAGCTTGATGACCCGTGTCACCGTCTGTGCTCTTTCCACTTCAATATAATCTCCCGGTTCCAGTAAAACCCTGGTGTCGCCGTCAAAAACCGCATTCTGCTTCCCCTGATTTTCAGCAGAAATCTCAATCCGGATGCGGCTTTCCGGTCCCAGCACAATGGTTCTGGAAGTCAGCGTATGAGGGCATACCGGCGTCAGGATTAAAAGCTTTCCATCCGGCTGGGCGATGGGCCCCCCCGCCGACAGGTTATAGGCCGTGGAACCAGTGGGAGTTGCCACCAGCATTCCATCCGCGCTGTATTCGTATAAAAACTGACCGTCCACATAAATCTTAAATTTCAGAATTCTCAGATCGCCTTCTCTTGTCATAACAATATCGTTTAAAGCGATGTCCTCTGTCACCAGCTCTCCCCGATGGTAAGCCCGCCCCTTTAACATCATCCGCTCTTCCACCTGGTAACGATTTAAAAGCAGCGCATCCAGAAGCTCTCTGATGTCGCCTTCTCTGCTGATCTGGGTCAGATATCCCAGACCTCCCAGGTTCATTCCGATGATGGGAAGCCCGCTTCCCGCCAGATCCCTGGCCGCCCGGATAAGAGTCCCGTCGCCGCCTAAAGTGATTACACATTCCGTCCCATCCGGAATATCTGATATGGCTGTGTATCTGCTTCCCTTATGAAACTTGCCGCTGGAGGCCCGGCAGATCCCTCCGCGGCTTTCCAGGTATTCTTCTATGGCCTGCCTTACGGCTTTGTGCCCATCCTTTTCTCCATTTACAATGATGTAAAAATTTTTCATACGCCTGCCCCCACAGTGATTTAATCCAGTGTATCGTGGGCCCTCTCCACAATTTCTCCGGCCTGCACGCCATCATTTAAGAACGTCGTTCCATCCGTATGATTTTTAAGGTGCAAAAGATACTCAATGTTTCCCTCCGGACCCTTAATGGGGGAAAAATCCAGATGCAGCGCCTCAAATCCGATACTCCCCGCAAAGGCCGCCACCTTCTCAATAACTTCAAGATGAACCGATTTCTCCCGCACAACGCCTTTTTTCCCAACCTTTTCCCGCCCGGCCTCAAACTGTGGTTTGATCAGGCAGACCATCTCGCCGCCCGGCTCCATTAACGCCTTCACAGGCCCCAGAACCTTGGTGAGAGAAATAAAGGACACATCAATGGACACAAACTGAATTTCATCGGCAACATCCTCCAGTGTCACATATCGGATATTGGTCTTTTCCATACAGACTACCCGCTCATCATTTCTAAGCTTCCATGCAAGCTGCCCATGGCCCACATCCACGGCATACACCTTCCCTGCGCCGTTTTGCAGCATGCAGTCAGTAAATCCTCCGGTAGAAGCCCCCACATCCATACAGATCTTTCCTTCCAGAGTCAGGCCGAAACGGGTCATGGCCTTTTCCAGCTTAAGGCCTCCGCGGCTTACATATTTTAATGTGCTTCCCCGCACCTCGATCTGTACGGTTTCCGGAAAGGAAGCGCCCGCCTTATCTTCCTTCTGGCCGTCCACATAGACGATTCCTGACATGATCACCGCCTTCGCCTTTTCCCTGGACTCTGCCAGATTCCGCTTCACCAGCAGCACATCTAACCGTTCCTTCATGAATCCTGCCGCTCCTTATCCAAATATTCCTCAAAAATCCGCCGGATGACAGAATCACTGTCGATTCCCAGCATCTCCCTTAATGCCGACACATTTCCATGCTCCACATAGGCATCCGGAAGGGCAATCTGAATGACCCTGATATCCGGATAATGTTCATGAATGTACCTGGTAGCGCACATCCCCATTCCTCCCCGCAGAACATTCTCTTCCATGGTCACAATAAGCCTGTGGTTCTTGCAGAGCCTGTCCACCATCTCCGTATCCAGGGGCTTCACGAACCTGGCATTCACCAGGGTACAGGAATAGCCTTTGCTCTTAAGCTTCTCCCTCACATGCTCTCCGGTGCTGACCATACTGCCAAGAGCAAACAGAGCAATGCCCTCTTCCTCGTAAAGCATTTCTGATTTTCCGTACTCCACCGGAGCCGTAAACTCCAGAAGTCCCCTGTATGCCTCTCCCCTGGGATAGCGGATGGCTAACGGGCCGTCAAACTCCACTCCGAATTCCAGCATGGACTGAAGTTCCCGGAAATTTTTGGGAGCCATAATGCTCATGCCGGGCACCAGACTTAGAAATGAAATGTCAAAGATACCCTGATGGGTTTCTCCATCGCTTCCCACAAGGCCTGCCCTGTCAATGGCAAAAAGCACCGGAAGCTCCTGGATACAGACATCGTGGAGCACCTGATCGTACCCCCTCTGCAAAAAAGAGGAATACACCGCCACCACAGGCTTTAAGCCCGCGGATGCCATCCCCGCCGCCGACGTAACTGCATGGGCCTCGGCAATTCCCACATCAAAAAACCGTTCCGGAAACTCCTTTGAAAACTTTGTCAGTCCCGTTCCGTCAGGCATGGCCGCCGTAATGGCCACCAGCTTTGGATTCTCCCTTCCAAGCTCGCAGATCTTTTTGGAAAACACATCCGTATAACTGGGATATGCCTTCTCCTTTAAAGATTTTCCCGTTGCAATATCAAAAGGATCGACACCATGGAATCTGGACGGATTTTTTTCCGCCGGACCATAGCCCTTTCCCTTTTTTGTAATGACATGAACAAGGACCGCATGGCGCACCCGCCTTGCTTCCTTAAAAACCTGAACCATTTCCTTCACGTTATGGCCGTCCACCGGGCCCAGATAGGTGATTCCCATATCTTCAAAAAGCATTCCCGGCACCAGAAACTGTTTAATTCCGTTCTTTGCCAGATACAGGCCATAGGACAGACTCTTTCCCACCACAGGGATGGAGCTTAAGGCCTTATCGACGCCCTTTTTTAAATCGGCATAGCTTTCTCTTGTGCGGACGCTTCCAAGATATCTGGACATCCCGCCCACATTTTTTGAGATGGACATTTCATTATCATTTAAAACGATTATGAAATTTTTCTTCATCTGCGCCGCGTTGTTTAACGCCTCATAGGCCATTCCGCCGGTGAGAGCGCCGTCTCCGATCACAGATATCACCGCATAATTTTTTCCCAGAATTTCCCTTGCCTGGGCGATTCCCAGACCTGCCGAAATGGAGGTGGAGCTGTGGCCGGTGTCAAAGGCATCATAGGGGCTTTCCTTCCGCTTCGGGAAGCCGCTCATGCCGCCAAACTGCCTTAAATCATCAAATCCATCTTTTCTTCCGCTCAGCAATTTATGGGTATAAGACTGATGGCCCACATCCCAGATAATTTTATCTTTTGGAAGATCAAAAGCCAGATGGAGGGCCATGGTAAGCTCCACCACCCCCAGATTAGAGGCCAGATGTCCTCCGGTATGGCTGATCTTTTCCAGCAAAAACTGACGGATTTCCTGTGCCAGCACCGGATAATCCTCTTCCTTTAATTTTCTGATATCCGAAGATTGTTCAATTCTTTCCAGAAGCATGTCAATCTTACTCCTTTGTTCCATCCATTACTTTTCCCTGGTCACCAGCATTTCCACCAGTTCTTCAAGAAATGTGTTCTGCCCGGGCAAACCTGCCAGCCGTTTGACAGCCCTGTCAGAAAGCTCCTTCACATCTGTTTTTGCCTTATCCAGTCCTTCCAGTGTCACATAAGTGGTTTTACTGTTTTTCTCGTCACTGAGCACTGGTTTGCCAAGTACCTCGGCACTACTCACCACATCCAGAATATCATCCTGAATCTGGAAAGCCAGTCCCACATCGGCTGCAATATCTCTGACCGTCAGAAGCTCTTCTTCAGAAGCCTTCGCCAGCACTGCGCCGATCATCATGGACGCCTCCAAAAGCGCTCCCGTTTTCAGTCTGTAAATAAAATCCAGCTGCTCCTTCGATACAGGCTTTCCCGTCAGCTCCACATCCACAGTCTGTCCGCCGATCATGCCGTAAATTCCCGCCTTTTCCGCCAGAATCCCCATGGCCTGTCCCACGGCCCCTGCATCAGCTCCCATGGAAAGAGCCTTTGCCGCCGTCTCAAAAGCAAAAATCATCAGGGCATCCCCGGCCAGCACCGCCATGTCATAGCCATATACTTTCCACGTGGTGGGCTTCCCCCGACGCAGCTCATCATTATCCATACAGGGCAGGTCATCATGAATAAGTGACGAGGTATGGATCATTTCAATGGCCGCCATAAAAGGCTCAATTTCCTTTCCCTTTCCGCCAAGCATCCGGTAAGTTTCCCGCATCAGCAATGGACGCAGACGCTTGCCGCCTGCCTTCATGCTGTAATTCATGGCTTCAAAAATCCTTTTCTGATGACCTTCCTCCAGAGGCAGGTAGGAATACACAACAGCCTCCGTCTCTTTCACGGCCTGGTTTAATTTTTCCTTAAAATTGGCTTCCATCGTCTTCCTCCGCAGTTTCCGCACTCAGCACAATGATCTGTTTTTCAATTTTTTCAATTTTTTCATTGCAGCCTTTCACCAGCCCCATGCCTTTTTCATAATTCTTAAAAGCATCCTCCAGGGACCCTTTGCCGCTCTCCAGTTTATCAATCAGCTCATCCAGGGCCGCAAATGTTTCCTCAATAGTTAAATCCCGTTCTTCTGCCATGCAAAAACCTCCTGTCTCTCCTCCACCAATGCCCGCAGCCTGCCGTCCGCAACCTGTACCGCAATCTCGCAGCCCGGCGGTGTCTGTTTCACCGATTCCACACGGTTTCCATCCCTGTCTGTCACAAATCCATATCCCTGACTTAACTTCTTTAAGGGGGAGAGTCCCCACATTTTTCCGCTTATAAGAGCCAGTCTCTTTTTATCCTGCTCCATTCTCTGATTCATGGCCGCCGCAAGCCATTCTTTTCTGGATTCCGTCTTTCTCCTGTCTTCCTTAATGAGCTCTGTGATCCGCCGGTTTAAGGTGTCTTCCAGATCCGCCAGTCTCTGCCGTCTTTCATGAATCACATGCTGAGGATGGTGAAGCTTTATCTTCAGTTCCGCCTGTTTCTGTCTTCCCTTTACCTGGTCCAGAAAAAATCCCATCTCCCGTAAGAGCTTCTGCCTCCTGGCCAAAAGGTCCGCCTGAAACTGTACATAATCAAAAACCGCCAGTTCCGCGGCCGCCGACGGTGTCGGAGCCCTGAGATCCGCCACATAATCAGCAATAGTCACGTCCGTTTCATGGCCCACTGCTGAAATTACCGGCGTATTGCAGGAAAAAATCGCTCTGGCCACGGCTTCCTCATTAAATGCCCACAAATCCTCAATGGAGCCGCCCCCGCGTCCCACGATAAGGACATCCAGATTCATGGCATCCAGAGTCTTTATTCCCTGTACAATGCTGTCCTTCGCTCCCTCCCCCTGGACCAGGGCGGGGTACAAAATGAGCTGCACATACGGGTTTCTCCGCCTGCTGATGTTTATGATATCCCGAATAGCCGCCCCTGTGGGAGCCGTCACAATTCCAACGTTTTTTGCATACCTGGGAATGGGCCTTTTATACTGGGCCGCAAACATTCCCATTTCCTCCAGTTCCCGCAGAAGCTTTTCATATTTCACATAAAGATCTCCGCGCCCGGCAAGCTCGATCTCCGAAGCGTAAAGCTGATACTTGCCGTCCCGCTCGTAAACATCCACCGTTCCTTTCACGATGACCTGCTGTCCCTCGGCCATATGGAATTTCAGCCCCCGCCTCTGTCCCGCAAACATAACCGCGGAAAGCGTTCCTCCGCTGTCCTTTAAAGTAAAATAAATATGACCGGAGGTATGATATTTACAGTTGGAAACTTCCCCCTTTACCGAAATACGGCGAAGAAGGAAGTCCTGCGTAAACATATTTTTAATATACGAATTTACCTGTGTGACCGAATACACTCCTGCCATTCCCTGTCCTGACTCCTTTTTAAACCAGTTTGGCTAAAATTCCATTTACAAATCCCGGGGAATCGTCGCCTCCGAACTTTTTTGCCAGTTCCACAGCCTCATTGATTGCCACTTTTTCCGGAATCTCATCATCATCCTTCATCTCAAAAAGTGCAAGCCGCAGGATTGTAAGCTCTACTTTTCCCATTCTTCTGGTCTTCCAGCCCTCCGCAACTCTGTTAATCTCCTCATCCAGTCTGGGAATTTCCCGCATGATTTTTTCAGCTCTCTCCTCCAGAGCCTTTTTCTCCTCATCCTCCACATTTACCTTGTGAAGGATTTCATCGGTTCCGTCTTCTCCTGTCACGTCTTCAACCGGAGCTTCAAAGTACCGCTCCAGCTGCTCCTCTTTCTCCTCGGCCGGATAAAAATCCTGGCAGAACAGCATCTTAAAGCAATGCTCCCGTGCTTCCCTTCTGGTCATTGGGCCACCTCCATTTATCTAAAGCATCCCCCGGCGGCCGTTGCCGGGCTACAAGTCTATCTTCAGATTATACATGAAAATGTATATTTCTACAAGACTTTCGGACCAAAAAACGCCGCCAATCACAATCCTTTTGCAACTGGCGGCCTGTTTTCCCGTTTTTCAGATCATATTTAATTTTCTTCCATGCTTACGCCGGCGATCTTGATGTTGACCTCCAGCACTGTAAGTCCGGTCATATTCTCGATGGCATTCTTGACCTTTTCCTGAACGGTCTCACAAACCTCCGGAATACTGTATCCGTACTTTAAGTTTAAAGACATGCTGACGCAGACATGCTCCTCGGTTACTTCCACCTTTACACCCTTGGAAAGATTTTTCATCCCCAGCTTTCCAACCAGCTCATTGGTGATATTCCCGGCCATGGAATCCACGCCTTCCACTTCTGTCGCTGCCAGGCCGGCAATAATCGCTACCACTTCATCAGCAATCTGCACTTCACCGATTTTATCTTTTTCATATACCTTATGACTGCTTCTCTCTGTATCCGTTGCCACAATAATTACCTCCTGCAATCCATAGTCTTACTGTCATGCCGCCATATCTGCCCGGATTTCTGCGGCGAGCGCAGAAACCGGATGCACAGATATAATGTCTGACGACATTATATCATGACCGCTGCGCGGACATGATGCCTCCGGCGGATTTTAGTGCCCGGATTTCTGCGGCGGGCGCAGAAACCGGATGCACAGATATAATGTCTGACGACATTATATCATGACCACTGGATTTTGCATAGGCTTTTTGGTAATTTTTTAATTCTCCAGATCCATCAGTGTAATCACAATACCGTCAGCCCCGATCTCTGTCTTTCTCTTTACAATGTCCTCAATCTGGGCACGTTCCGGGTCTGTGATGGAGACAGCGTTAATCACCACATCCACCTTGTTTTCTGTGATGCTGACCACCGGATCCACGAATCCCTTGGCCTTTAGCAGGGTCTCTGCCGCGTTCTCCTTCTCTGCGATCTCTGTCATCCGAATCATGTTCTGAATAGCGGCCTGCTTTTCCGTGTCCGGAATCTGGTCGCTGTTGATGAGCTGCATGAGGGTTTCCTTATTCTTTGCCCGGATCTGCTCCCGGTTCAGCTGAACACCGGCTATGTACTCTGCCACGCTGGTGCCGTTAGTCAAAACTGCTTCCCCGGGATTTTCGATTCCGGCCTCTGCTGTTTCACTTCCGGCGGCCTCTGCCTGCACCGGATTCGCACTTCCCTCTGCTGCACCAGACAAAGCCTCTCCTCCGTCCTTCATGTTTTCTTCACCATCTCCGTCCAGACTTGCGATTTCCTTCAAAGTACCGTCGTCAACACCGTTTAAGGCCTGGTTCTCAGCGAAAATATCTTCGTCTGAAATCTCCATCATGCCTGCCTCATAAACCTCAGCGCCGGCCACCTCCTTCTTGGCAGAATAGTTGAGATACCCGGCCGCCGCAATCATGATAGCCAGAGTTGTAATGATTACCTGATTCCTCCTGAATATTCGTTTCATTCCTCAGACTCCTTTTTTCACCCGCTTTAATACTTTTATTTTATTCATTACATCCCTTTTTATGCTTGTTTTGGTATTTTTTGTATATTTTAATGATTAGCTGTGCCGTTCTTAAGAGTGTCAGCACAGGCCCCACACAGACCTGGTAACAGTTTCAAAATCATCTGTTAAAAGTATTGTTTTTAATGTATAATGGTAGTAACAGTTCAGCCATGCGGACGCCCAACGCTCCTTGTCCGCGGTACACGGGCAAGAAAATGCAGGGCTGAACTGTCACGGATTGCTTCGCATTACGTGCTCTGACAATCCCGAAAATACTCCACGGAGGACAAACACATGAGCACTGGCCACTCTCAGAATTTTATTAAGCACCACTACCACATCCTGACCTCATCCGACAATGCACTCGTACCCCAGATTGCCGTCTCCATTACGGCTATGGCGAAAAATCTGGCCGGCGATTTTATTGATTTTTACCTTCTGCACAGCCAGATCACGCCTGAAAATCTTCAATTACTTTCCACTCTGTGCCGCGGATATGGAAATATTATGTTTCATGAAATTCAAATCCATAAGCCGGAAATATTTGATCCCCTTGTTCAGGCCGGGAACTGGGTCCGGGAAACTTATTTCCCACTCTGTGCCCACCAGCTGCTGCCCGATACGATCGAGCGTGTGCTATATCTGGATGCCGGCGATACACTTGTATTGGGAGATATCGCACCATATTATTTCTGTGATTTTGAGGATAACTTCCTGATTGTAACTGGAACACGCTATAAAGTTGAAAATAATACATATGTCAATTTTTCTCCTGACGATCTGACGACACCCGGATTTCTTCCCGGAATCCTTAAAGGCATCTTTAATTCTGGTTCCTATGTGATCAATTTAAGGAAAATGCGTGAGGCGAAAATTGATATCTCCTACTATTGCCGTCTTACGGAATTGCTCGGAAAACTCAGAGCAGAGTCAGAAGCCGAAAAATTTATCTATTTTGGAGATCAGGGACTTCTCTCTGCCGCATTTATCGGAAACATGAAATACTATGGTTATCCGGAAATACAGAATCTTTATTACTGGCCTTATAATTTCTGCCTTGGATACTATGATCATTTTGACCATAAGCCCGATTACCAGCCTGCCATTCTCCATTTTGCAGGAGTTCCCTTCAAGCCCTGGAAAGCAGATTACCCGCTCTGGCCAAAACGGTTCCATACGACCGGCGGCACACTTCAGGAATTAAGTAAACTAAAGCCTTTACAATTGGAATACTATTTCCTCTGGCTGGAATATTTATTTCTTACGGACCAGGCTTTGACGACACTCGGGCTGTAAAAATCTCCGTTAAAGGCCCATGGGACTTTTCCAATTTATTTCACCCGCTTTAATACTTTTATCTTATGTGCAGGCAGCCCGAATAATGCTTCCATGGCCTCAGAGATTTCAGCCTTCACCACCGCGTTTCCGCCACCGTCAGCGCTTATGATGATTCCGGAAAGTTCAGGACTCAGTTCCTTTTCCACAATAGGTGCCTGACTCTGGCTTCCCATGACAGTACTCTCAGAAAGATCCTGCTGCCTTATGATGCGGCTGGTTCCCCCCTCCCCCTTTTCCTCCGTGGTGGAAACGGAGGTATTGGTATCCACATGAAGCACTTTCTCCTCTGAAGACTTCAGTACCACCATCACCTCCACCTCTCCGACTCCATCCACTCCCTTAAGGATAGAGCAGATTCTCTTTTCCAGTTCCGCTTCATAAGTCTCCATACCGCCCGCGCTGCCTGAAGAAGTGACTCTGGACATCGTGCTCCCTCCCCCTGCCTCCTGTCCGTCGGAAATCCCTCCATAGTTTCCCTGGACACTGTCTGGAAACACGGCCTGTGGAGATAGGTTTCCTGTCTCTTCAGAATCTTTCATATCTCCATTCGGCATGGAAAGAATAAAAAGTAAAAGCCCCGAGCAAAACAAAAAAATCAGTTTTTCTTTATTGAGCTTCCAGATTGATTGTAATTTTTCCTTCTTCCAGTCCATAATACTCTCCTATCTTCTTTTTCAGATTCCCTATTTCCCTGTTGGCCGAAAGTCTGCGATTCTTATCCTTTGGAAGATCGGGGATACCCACCTGCATCTTTACTTCCATGAGCCTCCCAAACTCTCCGTTCTCCATGTCTGTATCCAGCACCGCCTGTACGCTTATGCATTCCACGGAAATCCCCTCGGCCATGGTTCTTAAATCAGTTTCCACCATCTCCCGGTAGCCGTCAATCAACTTGGAAATCCTCTTTCCGTCCGCATCCTCAATCTCCTTCTTCAAAAGCCTGGCATCATTCTGAAACGTCAGCCTCTCAAAAATTCCTGCCATCCGCGCTTCCAGGCCGGACAAATCGGCAAAAGGCCCGAATACCAGCAAAATGAAAATCATACCCGTAAACAGCCGCAGATATTTTTCATACTTCTTATTCGGAAGCAGAGACAAAATCATGGTCATCAGAATCAGATAAAAAACCAGACTGCCAATCCAGTCATATATTTCTTCCATGTCCCTCACCCCGCATACCAGGCAGCATTGGTGGAAATGCAGAGAATGGCAATGGTCACTGTAAATAATGCCAGGGAATACCCCACCATTTTAAGCAGAATCCCATGCCCCTCAGCCACCTCTGTTATACATGAGACCAGCCTTTTATCACAGACCGGCTGCATAACAGCTGCCGCCATATAATATAGAAGCATCAATACAAACAGCTTTAGCATCGGAATCGCTGTCATAAAAATAAGAATCACCACAGCCGCCGCCCCTGCTGTGTTCTTTATAAGTATTCCGGACCCCATAACAATCTGGGATACTGCTCCGGCTCCGGCTCCAATCCCCGGAATCATCTGTGCCAGGCGCATGGCAGAGGCGTTCTTTAAGGCGTCCGCCTGCGGCAATACCAGTCCCTGGATCACATGAAATCCCACCACAATACCAAACAGGGTTTTTACCGTCCACAAAATTCCCTGTCTTAAAAGTTCCGTCATTCTGGAAATCATATCCTCCTTATAAAGATTCCCTGCCAGTACCAGCATCATGTAGACACGCATTAGCGGAAGAAGGATTCCTGAAACCACAGCCTGTACCACCCCGATGGCTCCGAAAGTGAAACTGCACATGGCGGATGAAGTGAAAGCCCCGCCTGCCATAGCCACCGCGATAAAATAAGCCGGAAGCAGTACCCGCATGAATTCCAGTATATCCCTGGAAATAGAGTCCGCAACTGTGATACTGGCAAAAAAGCTGGCCGCAAGCATGGTCATGGTCAAAAGATACACCACATAAAACCCTGTTTCTGACACATGGCCGGAACCGAAAATTCCTGAAAAATTGGAAAAAATTGCTCCGATAAAGGCCAGCACTATGATCTGTCCCATGAGCTTCATATTGGTACCGATTTCCTGAAACAGGGTCCTCTTTACTTCCCCCGCCGCCTGTGCCAGAACCCCTGCAAGATCGCCTGATGCCAGCCGCTTCATCAGATCCTGAAAGGAAATTTCCCCGGTTCCATCCCCTGCCATGGTGTCCAGAAATTTTTGAATTTCTCCGGTGTCAAAATCATCCCAGATCTCATTTTCCTCTTCCCAGGCTCCGGCTGCCGTTTCAGGGCAAAAAATAAAGAATCCCAGGATCAGTACGACCGTCCATGCAAACCATTTTCCTCTCATCCCACGAATACCTGCAATGTTTCCAGCAAGGCCAGCAGCACCGGAGCACTGACAGCCAGAATTGACAGTTTCCCAAACATCTCCACCTGGGTTCCCAGAGCAGAAAACCCCGCGTCCTTACAGATCCCTGAGGCAAATTCCGCTATATAAGTGATTCCTACCATTTTGAGAAGAGTACCAAGATAGACATTTTTTACGTTTATATAGCTTCCAATGGTTTTGGCCGTTTCAAGAATCAACTCCAGCCGTGACATACCCAGGAATGCAATCACAATGCCGGCCGTCAGAATCAGGTAGATGGAATACTCCTGCTTTAAGGGCTTTAACTGCACCGCCAAAGCAACTGCCGCGATTCCCAGCACAGCCGCCTGCACAATTGTCATAAACAAGTCCTCCCGTCATAAAGCAAACAGGTTTTTTATGGTTTCAAATAACTCATATATGTAGGGAACAATCCAAAACAGTACCAGAACCAGGCCTGCAAGGCTTGTGAGAAAAGCCTGGTCCTCTCTGCCGCTGTGTTTCAGTACCTGACAGATCACCGAAACCAGAATTCCAACTGCCGCAATTTTAAAAATCAGATTTACACCCATTTCCTCCTCCTATGCCATGACCACCATCAAAAATAGTCCGGCCGCCATTCCCAGACACCGGTACAGCTTCGTTCTGGTTTCCATTTCTTTTTTTAAAAAGCCAATGGAATCATCGGTCTGCTCCAGATAAAAAAGGAGTGTTCTCTCCTGCATATCCCGGTCTGCATACCCAAGATTCTCTCCCAAAGCAGAAAGATTCTGCCTGTCTGCCTTATCCATGGGAAACTCCAGCGGAAATTTCTCCATCTCCTCCTTCCAGATGGTGAAAAAAGGCGTGCCCCCTTCCTCCTCCATACGCCGGAATACCCGGAGGAAAAAGAGCCCCGGCTCCTTATCTGCTCCCTCCCTGCCATCGGCAAACCGCTTTCCCACCTCCGAAAGCGCCTCCGGCAGGGTGGCGTTGGAATACAGAATCTGCCCTTTCAGATAAAAAATCATCTGCCGGAACAAAAGAAGAACCCTGAGCCTTTCCTTCCATCTGTCTGCGGCCAGAAATCCCCCGCCAATCACTGCTCCGGCCATAATTAAAATCCCCATATATTTCATGCTTTCGCCTCCCTGGCTTCTTGTGAGCACTCCTTGCTCCTCTCCTCTTTCATCTCCGGCCGCTAATTCTCAGGCCACAGTCTCATAAATTCTCCATTATAGATACCGGTTACGGTTCCCGGCCCGGGAGTCCTTGTAAGAACCACATACCGGTCAAACATCTTTTCCCTTGCCATTTCAGAAAGCACAGGCTTCCCCGCCAAATCCTCCACCTGGTTTCCATGGACTGTGGCAAGAATTCTGCATCCGCAGTTCATCACATCCCTGAGGGCTTCCAGATCCTCCCGGGTCCCAATCTCGTCCACAGCTACCACCCGGGGGGCCATAGACCGTATCATCATAAGCATTCCCAAAGCTTTTGGACAGGCATCCATCACATCGGTCCGTATTCCCAGATCACATTGAGGAATTCCTTTAAAGCTTGCCCCAATTTCTGACCGCTCGTCCACCACGGACACCTCCATCCCCTCTCCATATACGTTCCCATTGGAAATCTGCCTCACCGCATCTCTCAGGAGAGTGGTTTTTCCCGCACCCGGAGGAGAAAGAAATAATGTGTTTTTCAGACAGCCATTTTCATACAAAAACGGTAAAATACGGTCCGCACAGCCAATCTTCTGATGTGCCAGACGGATATTTAGTCCCGAAATATCTTTGATGGTTCTTATCCACTGTCCCTCCAGTACCGTTTTTCCGGAAATTCCCACCCGATGCCCTCCTTCGATGGTTAAAAACCCCTGACGCACTTCATCCTCGAAGGCGTACAGCGAATGCCTGGAGAAAATCCCAAGAATCTCTTTAATAAGCGTCTGGTCAGCTATTACCGCATCCCTTTGCTCCGTGCCTCCCCATCTTTCCAGGAGCCCCTTCTCCAATAGAAAAAACTCCTGGCCGTCCATGAAGACAAACACCGGTTTCCCGGCCCGAACCCGAATTTCCTGTACCCGCTTTATCTCCGGCACTGCCTTCTTAAAAATATCCTTAAGCCTAGCTGCCTCCATATCTTTCACACTCCTTTATCCCCAATATATGTTTCCCGGACAGGTTTATGACAACGAAAAAAAGACCGGCAAAAAGCAATCGCTTTTCACTGATCTTGTTTTCTTCTGCAATTCCACATAATTTCGTACTTACTTGTGATATGGTTCTCCATAACATATCCAAGTGCGAAAAATAGCCCTGTATTATTCTGTCAAACAAGGCAGAACACTTGTAAATGCTCTGCCCTGCCATGTCCCGCCCTTAAATTATATGATATTCTCTATATAATATCAGGCGATAATCTTTATCATCTTTCATTCTTTCTATTTCAGTAAAACGTTTATCTGCCAGCAGTTTTTGTATTAAAGAAAGCATCAGTTCTTCGCCATACTCCTTGCCTTTTTCCACATTCTCCTGGTCTCTCATCAATAAAGTCATATACTCATGCCTCCATTCCCTGTTTTTCTTTGCTTCCTGCACAGCTTCTTCCAATTTTTCAACATAGGAATCCTCCGGCTTCTGACCTGCCACATAGTCCAGAAATGCCTTTAATTCCTTGCTGACATCATCCATTGTTCCGTCTGCATTCAGAAATATCTTTACCGCTTCGTCTCCCATGGAAATACTATTGTCTTCCTTACAGATATTTTCAAAGGTATAGATATGCCGCCCTTTCCCGTATAAATCAAACGGACAGATAAAAATGATGTAACTTTTGTTCAGCTTTTTGTAATGCTGTCCTGCATCAACAAGCTGAATGTCTATCATTCCCTGATAATATCTGCTTCTCTTAGGCAATTCCTTTGTATCGCTGACCTGCATTTCTATGTCGTAAACAGTCTCCCTGTCGTCCTTTACATACACATCCAGTCTGACACTATGGGCATCCATATCTACATTGATACTTTTCTGCAATTCCGGATACTCTATTCGGTCAATCTTCAAGTCAGGGAGAATCCGCTGCAGTAATTCCTTGCACAACTCCGGATTCTGCATGACCTTTCCAAACAGGAAATCATTGGATATACTTAGGTCTTCCCAGTTTGTCTGCTTTGTTTCCATGTCTCCCATTTATCTACCTGCTTTCTTTAAAAATTATCGCCGGAAAAACTCTGTATGTCTCACAGCCTTACTATCTTCTACTCCTATTATACACGGACTTTTGGCCAATTACAATACGCACAGAACCTGTCTTCCGACATTTTATTCTTCAGTAATCTTTCAAAATAACAAGCTTATTCTGGTAGCACTCTACGGAAACATTACACCCAACCTCAAAGCTTCACTGTTTTACCCAGTTCCCCTGCAAGATAATCTGCGGCACAGTTCTTCCGCTTCTGGTTGTGAATGAGTGCGCTTTCATCCTCCGGGTGGTTACCGTATTATCCAAACCCGTATCCTCTGCGACACAACAGCTGTTTAAGTGAAATCTTTCCATGACCTGGAACATCCTTGACAGCATGGTGTCCTTCCCGAATCTGCAGGTTTCCGTGAAATCCGGACTTTTCAGGCCATTCATGCTGTTTTGGACTTCCTGAAACAGGACTTGCCTGTTCTGACGGATAAATCCTGACAGCATCCAGAGATTGTTCAGCCCATAGAGAGTATCCATAACCGAATAGAATTCCGTTTTTGTTAGATTGCGGTTGGAATAGTAATCAGAAAAGTCTTTATCCTTTGCCATCATATCACCTCTTTTCTTTTAGATTTCAGAATAATAATATAAATCTGTAAAATGAATCTTAACTATAAATCCATACTATTAACCCCATAGAAGCCGCATACTCCCATGGGGTTAAAATATCACTCTTATTCTCTTTTATCTCCAGGAACATCCGTTCCTTTTCGTACTTACTTGTGATATGGTTCTCCCTGTGCGATACGAAAACTTCTGTACAATTGCTCCAGAAGGAGCACCCGCATCAGCTGATGGGGAAATGTCATTCTGGAAAAACTCAGTTTATAATCAGCCCGTGCCAGGACCGCTTTGGAAAGTCCAAGAGAACCGCCTATGACGAAAACGATCCGGCTGATACCTGAAACACCCCATTTTTCAATCTGAGATGCCAGCTCCACAGAATCCACCATGGTCCCTTCAATGGCCAGAGCTACCACAAAGCTTCCATCCTTTATACTGGAAAGAATCCTCTCTCCTTCTTTCCCTTTGATCTGCTCCTCCAAAGCAGCGCCGGCTCCATCCGGAGTCTTTTCATCTGCCACCTGGATGATATCCAGTTTACAATACCGGCCAAGCCGCCTGGAATACTCTTCAATGGCCGCCTGAAAAAACGGCTCCTTAATCTTTCCCACAGCAACCACAGTTATTCTCATCCGGCAGCTCCCTCAAATTCCAGCAGCATATCATACCAGACAGCGCCGCCATGTACGGACGCGGATACCCCAAGATTCCGATAGCCAAATTTCTCATAATAATGAATCAGATGTTCCTTGCATGTTAAAATCAACCCTTTACGCCCCTTATTGCGGGCATCATCAATGAAACGGTTCATGAGACCGGCGGCAATCCCACGACATCTGTATTGTGGAAGAACATCCAGGCCGAATATGCTTTGATATATGCCATCCGGGATATGGAGACCGCTGTCTTCAAACATCTCATCGCGGATCGTGCGCTCATTGGTCACGCAGCCATTGATGAAACCGATAATGTTTCCCTCATAGACAGCTACGAAAAAGCTTTCCGGGAACGTGGCAATACGCTGGCGAAGGGACTCATATGATGCGGCCTCTGCCGCAGGAAAACAGGCAGCCTCCACGGCTGTGACTGCATCCAGATCGTCAGGAGTAACGGAACGGATTTCGATCTTTGTCATCTTACATACCTCTCTTCCCAAAATAGGAGCCGTCTTTTTCCCCCAGTAAGCGGGGCACACTAAGCGCGAAAATAGTAGCCCACCCCCCATTTGGTGTGAACATATTTAGGATCACTGGGGCTGGGTTCTATTTTTTCACGAAGCCTCCGTACATGCACATCCACAGTCCTCACATCTCCGCTGTCCATGGCTTTATTTCCCCAGACATAACTAAGAAGCGCTTCCCTGCTGTATACCTTGTTGGGATTGGTTACAAGCAGCTCCAGCAAATCAAACTCCTTTGCAGTCAGGTTAATTTCCCTTTCCTTAATAAATACCCGTCTGCCCTCTCTGTCCAGCTTTAAATCTCCGCATACAACTGTGCTGCTTTCCGCCCGTCCGTTCTTGCCGGATTTTCTGGAATTTCTCCGGATAATGGCTTTGATTCTGGCTTTCACCTCCAGAATATTGAAGGGCTTTGTGATATAATCGTCTGCGCCATATTCAAGCCCCAGAATTTTATCCATATCGCCTCCCTTGGCTGTCAGCATGATAATAGGCATCTCAGAAAATTCACGGATTGCCTGACACACCTCAAACCCGTCATGTTCCGGAAGCATCACATCCAGAAGCACCACATCATATTCTGTCTGCTTTGCCTTCTCTATGGCCTCATTTCCATCATACGCACAATCTACTTCCATTCCATCCTGTTCCAGACTGAACCGGATCCCTTTTACAATCAATTTCTCATCATCCACAACCAGAACTTTTGCCATTTTCTCCTCCTGCTAAACTGTGATACGATCTTTTATCTTCTGAAAACCTGCATTCTTGATGCCGGGAACCTTCATAATATCCTCAATTTTCTCAAAGCCACCGGATTCCTCCCTGAAGCGGATAATATCATCCGCCCGTGACTCCCCGATTCCCGTCAGGGTCATAAGCTGTTCCTTTGAAGCCGTATTAATGTTGATGAGTCCGTCAGACTCTCCTGTTGTTCCTGAAAAAGACTCCCCGGAAAGGGTTTCCGCCTCTTTTTCGCTTAATATTACCAGTTTCATTCCATCGGAAACCTTCTGTGCCAGATTCAAAGAATCCGGGGCCGCAGCTTCCGTAAATCCCCCGGCTGCCTCCACGGCTTCAAACACACGGCTCCCGGCCGGAAGCTCGTAAACTCCCGGCTGATTCACTTCTCCACATATATGTACAAAATATCCCGGCTCATCTGTATGCGATGGTCCGGCTTCTGCAAAGGATTCCGGTGAAGACACATCTTCTTCATTCCCTGTACCAGGCTCTCTTTTCGCCTCTGCGGTTTCAGGCCCATTTTCCAGCAAAACGCCTCCGGATTTTTCTCCAAAGACGCCATAGAAAAACCCGGCCACGGACAAAAATACCGCGGCCGCTGTAATTTTCCAATATTTTTTACTGACTTTTTTCCACATAATCATACCTCCTGAAAAATTCTTCAGAAGATACTGTTCTGCCTACCTATATTCTATCCAAACACACCTGCAAAAACAAGTCCCATTTTAAAAACTTTTTATCCTTCTATTACCATCGAAACACCACAATCCCGGCAATGGCAACGGCAGCGCCTATCAATTTCTTCCACTCAAATCCTGCCTTATCCACCCCGAACATTCCAAACACTTCCACAAGATAGGACACCAGAATCTGTGTCACAACAATGAGAAGCGTTGCCTTCGCAGGTCCCAGGCCGTCCATACTTTTAATCACAGTCCATGTGATAAAGGCTCCCATGACACCGCCTAGCAGCATATATTTTTTGTCCACAGAGAACATTCCCCATATCTCTCCGCGCCCGGTGCAGTAATATAAAACCACACAGGTCAAAAAAGCGGTGAGCTGTACCCATCCGGCCGCCGCCCAGATACTGCTCTGCTTAGTCACCTCCGTATTAAACACTCCCTGAATACTCATAAGCGCTCCGGAAAGCAGAGCCACAACAATTCCCCACATAAAAAACCTCCTGAAATGAATTACCAGTAGTATTCCATGTCAGGAGATTTTTATACTTCATCGTCCGGCAAAAGCCGGACGCCTGCCCAAAGGGCATGTATTACGGGATCCCCGGAGAGGATGCCTTGTCGTTTCCTTTACACTCTGTTCCTGCGCCTTAGAGCCGCCCGGGCCAGATGTTTACATAAAACAGCTGTCGTCACGGCCCCTACGCCGCCCGGCACCGGTGTCGCAGCCAGGGCGGCCGTTTCCAGACCCTCCCACTTTACATCGCCGCATACCCTGCCATTGTCGTCCACATTGATTCCCACATCAATGACCACAGCACCGTCGGCCACATGCTCTGCGGAAAGCATCCCGGCTTTCCCGGCCGCCGCCACCAGAATATCAGCCTTCCGGCACATCCTGATCAAATCCTTTGTCCGGGTATGGCAAACAGTCACCGTGGCATTTTCCTTTAAAAACAACATGGAAAGGGGCCTTCCCACGACCATGCTCCGTCCCACAATCACTGCATGCTTTCCTGTAATCTCCATATCATAAGCTTTTAAAACCTCAATCACAGCCTCGGCCGTACAGGGAGCAAAGCCGTCCTCTTCCCCTGCGAACACTCTGGCCGTATTCACGGGACTGATACCGTCCAGATCCTTTCGGGGATCGATCATCCTCTCAAAAGCCCGCTCATCCATGGTTTTCGGAAGAGGACGAAGAAGAAGGAGCCCGTCAATTGCGTCATCCCCATTGATCTTTTTAAACTCCTTACAAAACTCTTCTTCTGAAATCGTCTCCGGAAACACAAAGGACCTGGCTTCCATGCCGAAGGCAGCAATCTTCTTCATCACATTCCGCTCATAGGAAACATCATCCGGCCTCTGTCCCACCCGGACAATGGCTGCCGTCGGGACGTATCCATTCATGGTTTTTAAATACTCCTCCACCTGCTTCCTGAGCTTTTCTGATACCTCTGCCCCTTTTAGTGTAATCATCCCTTCACCGCCTCCAGTACAATTCCATAAATCCGGTCTGCCCGTTCCGTTCCTTCTTTCACAAACTGATCTGCCATTTGATTCAAGCGCTCTGCCTGCTCCCGGTTTTTCATCAGCTTCGTATTAATATATACATTCATCACAGCCCCCAGCAAGGCAGAACGCAAAAACTGAATCCCCACTCCGGCATCGCTGACCGCCAGGCGGCTTCCATGAAGCGCCAAAAGCTCCACAGGTTCCATGGCTTTCATGCATTCCTCCATAATTTTAAGAGGAACTGCCGCCGCCTCATTCAGACACCCCTCCATATACTCTTCCTTTTCTCTCCGCTCCTCATCTGTCTCCGCCTTCATACCATATGCCCGGGAAAGCGGCTCAAATACCCTGGCATCCTCTGCCGACAAAAAAAGCAAACGGTTTCTGGAGTCTTTCAGTTCTCCAAGGCACTTTTGCACTTCCTCCTCCCACTGAAGATACTTTTTCTTTCCTGTGGTCAGATTTCCAACCATCTCACCCAAAGCAGCCCCCAGCGCTCCGCAGACAGCAGAAGCGCCTCCGCCTCCCGGCACAGGTGCCTTTGATGCCAGTGCCTCCAGATATCCATTCCATTCTTCCATATGGTCCTCCTCTCCGGTCACAAACCTTTTTTCCATCCCCGGCCTGTGCCCTATAAAATCGTCTCATGAAACTGTTTTGTACCTTCACATTTACATGCAGAAATCCATTTAAAATCCGCTCTGCCGGCCCTAAGCGCCAGTGGCACTTGTCAGGGCCGCCCCGAATGAAGTGTAAAAGGATTTTTACTTTCCGGCCCGACTTTTTTATGGAACAATTACCATCTCAACTATATAAACAACCACAATAGCTGAGCACGCCACTGTGACCAGACCCTTTCTGTAATAACTGAGTATCAATGCCACTGCTGTTCCCGCCAGAGCCGAATAAAGGCTTCCTGTTGATAAAAATACATCAGGAAAGGTCATAGCCCCTAAAACTGCATAGGGCGTATAATCCAGAAATGACCGTAAATATCGCGACCGAATCTGTTTTCTGAACACCGTAAGCGGCACCACTCTGGGAATATATGTTACCAGCGCCATAATAAAAATGCAGGTGATAATCCGCATCATATCCATATCATTCCACCTCATTTGTCACATATTCCGTATGGTCCTTCGGAAACAGCGCCGCACCACACCCGGCCCCGGCCAAAGTGGACAGAATAATCCTGAATCCTGAAGAAATAAAGGAAAATACGGGAATATATTTTAATATACAATTTACAAAAACCGCAATCAGTATGATTACAAGCACATGGACCGAATCCCTGGCAGCCGGAACAATCAGTGCAATGAACATGCCATATAAAGCGATTCCCATGGCATTCTGAAGGGCCGCAGGCAGCACCGATGAAATACATGCCCCCAGAACCGTTCCCAGATTCCAGCCGGCAACCGGCGGAAGAATCAGGCCGAAAAGATATACCGCCCTCAGAGTTCCGGGTTTTAAGGAAGCCACCACAAAAATTTCATCCGTCACCGCAAACCCGAAGAGCATACGTTTCAGAGTTCCCATTGTCTTCTCAATCTTCTGAGTCAGTGACAGAGACATTAACATATACCGGATATTAATCACAAAGGTAGTCAGCCCGATTTCCACATATCCAGCCCCCAGAAGAATTAAATTAGTTCCTGCAAACTGGCCCGCACTGGTAAGATTCGTTAAAGAAATCAAAAACGCCGCCCACACAGGCAAACCGCCGGAAACCGCAATAAATCCAAAGGTAAAGGCCACCGGAATATATCCCAGACAAATAGGCAATCCATCTTTAAGTCCGCGCCCGAATTCCTTTTTCCAGTTCATTTTTTCCTCCATATAGGTAGAATGTCTGACGACATTCTGTCATGTCTTCGACATGCCATGCTCCGCTGGATGCACTCAATTCGCACAGGAATTTGTCCGGTCTTTGACCGGCCGCGAATCGGCGTTGGTAGAATGTCTGACGACATTCTGTCATGTCTTCGACATGCCATGCTCCGCAGGATCCACACGATTCGCACAGGAATTTGTCCGGTCTTTGACCGGCCGCGAATCGGCGCTGGTAGAATGTCTGACGACATTCTACCATATTCCCTCCCTGATAGTAACCCCTTTGATGATTTTTTTCGGTTATTTTGGCGGTCCGCCCACTTGACGCAGCATGGGAATCATTGTTACAATAGAGGTATCCAAATATGCTGAATAAGGAGGAAACAAATGGCACCGAAAGTATATTTTTCCAGAACTATCACTCCCGAAAAAGTAGTAGAGCTTTACGATATGGCCGGAAAAAAGCCTGATGGAAAGGTAGCTGTTAAGCTGCACTCCGGAGAAGTAGGAAACCAGAACTTCTTAAGACCCGGCTTCTGGAAACCCATTATTGAACATGTGAACGGAACGGTCGTAGAATGCAATACTGCCTATGAGGGGGAGAGAAACACCACCAAAAAGCACTTAAAAACCCTCAAGGTTCACGGATGGTCTGATATTTTCAATGTGGATCTGCTGGATGCGGAAGGTCCGGATCTGGAGCTTGAAATTCCCAGCGGGACTGTCATCAAAAAGAACTATGTGGGAAAAAATCTTGCGAACTATGATTCCATGGTGGTATTGTCCCATTTTAAGGGCCATCCCATGGGTGGCTATGGCGGAGCCTTAAAGCAGCTTTCCATCGGCATTGCCTCTTCCTTCGGAAAGGCATATATCCACGGAGCCGGTGAACCGGAAAAAATCTGGACTGCCGACCACGACTCTTTCCTTGAATCCATGGCTGATGCGGCTGCCTCCGTTGTAAATTATTTCAAGGGAAACATCATATATGTAAACGTAATGAAAAACATGTCCGTGGACTGCGACTGCTGTGCTGTCGCAGAAGACCCCTGCATGAAGGACATTGGAATCCTTGTATCCCTGGATCCGGTTGCCATTGACCAGGCCTGTCTGGATCTGGTTTATAAATCAGATGACCCCGGAAGGGACCATCTGCTGGAAAGAATTGAATCCAGAAACGGCGTCCACACCGTGGAAGCCGCCGCCAAACTTGGCATCGGTTCCAGGGAATATGAACTGGTGGAGATTCCGTAGAAAGTTAAAAAGCTTTCCCAACAGGCCGGCTGCATCATTCGTGCAGCCGGCTTTGTGTATACTGGTAACAGTCCGGATAGCCCCTTATCTGTTATCTGCATACGGCCACTGCGCTTTCGTACAGCCAGCACGGTGAATGCCTTCACTTTGCCGGGGCAGGCGCCACGCAGACCTGTCTGAGCCAGTAATGTATATTATACGAAATATTTTAATAAAAATTCATTTTTCTCTTGACTTTTCGGAAACACGGTTGTATATTTATGTGGCATGAAAAACCATTCGCGATAAAACTGGAGGAGAAATATTATGAAAGAAAAGGTCATTTTAGCATATTCCGGCGGACTCGACACCACCGTACTGATTCCCTGGTTACAGGAAAATTACGATTACGAAGTTATCTGTGTCTGTATTGATGTCGGGCAGGGAAATGAACTGGACGGTCTGGAAGAAAGAGCAAAATACTGCGGCGCTTCCAAGCTTTATATTGAACATGTCACCGATGAATTCTGCGATGAATATATCGCTCCCTGTGTAAAAGCAAACGCCACCTATGAAAACAAATACTTAATCGGCACTGCCATGGCCCGTCCGCTGATCGCTAAAATCCTGGTGGACATCGCAAAAAAAGAAGGCGCCGTCGCCATCTGTCATGGCGCCACAGGAAAAGGAAACGATCAGGTACGTTTCGAGCTGGGAATCAAGGCACTGGCTCCTGAAATGAAGATCATCGCTCCCTGGAGAACCTGGAATATCAGTTCCCGTGAAGAAGAGCTTGAATACTGCGCCGCACATCATATTGACCTTCCCTTTAAAGCCGACAACAGTTACAGCCGTGACCGCAATATCTGGCACATCAGCCATGAGGGGCTGGAGCTGGAGGATCCGGCCCAGGCGCCAAACTTTGAGCATATGCTGGTTCTTGGCGTGACTCCTGAGAAGGCGCCCGAGGAAGGGGTTGAACTGACTATTTCTTTTGAAAAGGGAGTTCCGGTTGCATTAAACGGCCAGAAGATGAAATTTTCCGCACTTCTTGAAAAGCTCAACGAGCTGGGCGGGCAGCATGGAATCGGAATCACAGATATTGTGGAAAACCGCATGGTTGGTATGAAATCACGCGGCGTTTACGAGACTCCCGGAGGAACCATCTTAATCGAAGCGCACAAACAGCTGGAAGAGCTGATTCTGGATAAGGAAACTTTAAAATATAAAAAGAACATCGACAACGAATTCGCTGATGTAGTTTACTCCGCCAAATGGTTCAGCCCCCTGCGGGAAGCTCTCCAGGCTTTCGTGGAATCCACACAGCAGTACGTGACCGGCGATTGCAGGATGAAGCTTTATAAAGGCAACATTATCAGACAGGGAACCACCTCTCCCTACTCTCTGTACAATGAAAGCATCGCCTCCTTTACTACGGGTGATCTCTATGACCACCATGATGCGTCCGGCTTCATTAACCTGTACGGCCTCTCCACAAAGGTACGTGCGATGAAAATGGCGCAGGCAAACGAAACCAAATAACCCGGTATTTATATAAAAGAACTGTGCACGGCTGCCCAAACCAGCCGTGCTTCTTGTAACGGCTCAATCTCTATCGAGAAAACAAAAAAATAAAATTTAAAATTCAAAGGTAATGCTCATGTCGACAAAAATTTTAGTTCATGGCTCAGGACACAAAGCAGCGAGTTGGAATAAAACCATTTCATTACTGGAAGACAATAAAGATATTATGTGCCCAAATCTATCCTCCATTCTTGAAGGAAAAGAGGCAAGTTATGAAAATCTATATTCTTCATTTGCAAAATATTGTAACAAAACTGACGGACAAATTCATTTATGCGGTCTTTCCTTAGGCGGTATTTTGACTTTAAATTATGCTTTGGATTTCCCGAAAAAAGTAAAAACATTAGTTTTAATTGGAACACCATATAAAGTTCCGAAGGCAGCATTTCGTATTCAAACTATAATTTTCAAAATTTTACCAAAATCTGCTTTTAAATCTATGGCATTTGATAAAAAAGACACTCTTGCTTTGGGAAGCACCCTGGAGAACTTAGATTTCAGCGACAAGGTGAAAAATATTACATGTCCTACTTTAATTCTCTGTGGAAAGAAAGACAGTACAAATATGAAATCAGCATATTACCTGTCACAAAATATTAAAAATTCAGAACTGAAAGTTATTGAAAATACAGGCCATATTGTAAATGAAGAAAATCCAGAAGCCCTGGCAAAAATATTGAATGAATATTATTTGCAAACCCCTAAACAAAAGGGAGCCGTTGCCCGGTAGATTCATCCACCGGAGCAGCGCCCCCCTTTCTGTCAAAAAATTTCCAGTTCTTCCCTGGCAGGAAGCGATTCCTGTGCCCCTCTTCGTGTGACTGCAATGGCAGAAGCATAATTGGCAAATTTCATTGCATCCTCTTCGCTGTACCCGTGATCCAATGCAAATACAAAAGCCCCATTAAAACAATCTCCTGCCGCTACGGTATCTACGACGTCCACCTTGCGGGCCGGGACACTTATCGGCTGAAATGGGTTGGGGTACAATCTGGCTCCCTTTTCTCCCAGTGTAACCAAAACCTTTTCAACGCCCAGCTCCATCAGCCTTTTTGCATCTTCATCCAAACCTTTTCCCGATCCGGACATAATTCTAAGCTCTCCTTCATTTGGAGTCATATAAGTAATCAGGCGATACAGGCTTTTATCCAGGCATTCATTAACCGGAGCCGGATTTAAAATAATTTTCTTTTTATACTTTGCGGCAAGGCGGATGGCTTCCTCTACCGCCTCAATCGGAATCTCCAGCTGAAGAAGTACATAATCACAGATTTTAAAGCATTCCTCATTTGCCCTGATATAGTTTACATCACATGCTTCATTTGCCCCCTGGACTACTACAATGGAGTTGTCTCCATTTGCATCCACATTGATGATTGCCATGCCGGTACTGTGCTCTTTACAATATTTGGCCCTGTCTGTTTTAACTCCCATCCGCGTCAGATAGGCCATAATTTCATGTCCGTAATGATCATCTCCTACGGAGGTCAGAAATGTTACATCTCCTCCCAGTTTTCCAATGGCACATGCCTGATTTGCACCTTTTCCGCCATATTGGCTGCTGATTCCACTTCCAATTCTTGTTTCTCCCTTTGCAGGGAGGCATGGTACACGAACGGAAATATCCAAATTTGTACTTCCCACTACTAAAACGCTCATCTTTCACCTCATAAAGGATATTTTACTGCCTGGCACTTTATCTCCTTGTCTCCTTCGCACGAGGGATAAGGAGGATTCCGGACAGGATTGTCCACCTTAGTACATATTCTCATAATCCAGATACGGCATGGTCTTCGGATTTACCTTAATTCTCACATCAGTGACATAAGCTACATTATAGCTGGAAATCCTCCTTTGCTTCAGCTCTTTTAGAATTTCATCCTTACTCTGCATGAACATTTCAAAATCATTTCCCACATACCGGACCTGGAGACTTAAATATCCCTGTGGGGGTATATTGGCCGGATCGGACTGTATCTCCTCTTCCTCCTCTTCTTCCTCCTGGTTATATGTGTCAAAACTCAATGTCACATCCGTTGTCTGGGGATTATGGGTCACCACATAGCGTACCACACCTTCCGGTATTGTCCCATCCTCTTCCAGGGCATTGGGATAATTTCTTCTGTCCCAGTACCCATGAACCACCACCAGCTTCCCCTTCTCCGGCTCAAATTTAAAATCAATTTCCCGGGTCACCAGATTTTCCTCTCCCATTGTCTTTTCCCCTGCATAAGCAAAGGACGAGTACTCCACCAGAGCCACTCCTGTACCAATTCCTCCCAGCAGAACTCCCCCTAAAAGTGTGCCAATCAATATTTTTTGTACTTTACGCATATGGTTCTCCCTCCACTTTCTGAGCCAAACTCTCTTCCCTGACTGACCCGCCGCCTCCATGGTCTTTATTTCTGTTTGTACCCTTTCTCCATAAAAAAGTCAGTCCCAGTCCTGCCGCAGAAAAAGCACACAGCATGGCACCCAAAAAGCCCACAGTCATTCCGGCCAAAGGATAATGTTGCATCAAAAGCACAACAAACAATCCTAAAATATACAGACACACAACACCGCACATTGCAAAAAACAGGGAGAAACAAATCCATCCCGCATTCCACGTCATACGGACTCCCCATAAAACAACCTGCGCCATCAGGTGAAGGCTGGCTTTGATTCCTTCCAAAAAGCCTCTCCATACCGGCTTTCTCTTCCAATTCAATTTCCTGCCAGAGCTCAGGTTTCTTCCGGACCTGGTCTGTATTCGCTGAACCACTTCGGTCCCTTCCCTTTCACTGGTCTGCGTTTGAACTTCTCCATCTTCAGAAATATCTCTTGCGGCCCAGGCTGTAATCTCCTGCTTTTCCATATGGTATTTCTTTTCCTTATGCTTTTTCCATCTGTCAAGAGCCCATGCAAAGGGTGCTTTTATCTGCCGTTTCCAGAATGCCAGTACGGATGCAAGGAAGGCCCCCAGGCCCTTAAGGCCTTCGGCGGCCTTTTCTCCTGCATAAATACAGGCTGTTTTGGCCTTTTCCGGCTCCGTGAAAGGCTTCTTCCTGGGAGCGGCATAATCGGCCCGCACATGATAGGCGCTTAGAATATCTTCCGTCAGATCCGAAAGGCTTCCGAAATCCGCAATCGCTTCCTCCTCGGAAAGTCCGCTTTTTACCTTCATGTCAATGTGCTGTTCATACTCGTTCAAAATATCCTTCAATTCATCTTTCTGGAGCACGGACAGTGCCTGTTCCAGCTCCTTCATAAATGCTTTCTTATCCATGACGGCACCCCTCCAAAAATTCTCCTACTTTTTCCGTTAATTCGTTCCATTCCTTTTCCAGCAAATCCCGGTACAGTACCCCCGCTGCTGTCAGATGATAATATTTCCGCGGCGGCCCTTCATTGGATTCCCGGAGATAGGTCTCGAAATAATGCTCGTTGGTCAGGCGCTTTAACAGCGGATAAATCGTTCCCTCATTCACATCTACAACCTTGGAAACCTCTTCCACCAGCTCATATCCATACATATCCCGCTGCCGAACCGACTCCAGAACAATCAGCTCCAGGACTCCCTTTTTAAATTGTGCATTCATATGTGCATCATACCTTTCCTGGTATTACTCAACCCTGCAATATTATATTATGCCAATTACTATGTAATGTCAAGTACTAAATGAAACGAAAATGCCCCCGGACAGAAAAACGTTCCTGTCCACAGGGGCATATGTATACAGAGCTATTCTGCTTTTATTTATTAGCAGCCGCCTTTGCTTCTTTGATCTTCTGAGTCAGTATCGGAACAATCTTATTCAGATCACCAACCACACCGTAATCAGCAACATCAAAGATCGGAGCAGACTCATCTTTATTGATGGCAACAATAATGTCAGACTCTTCCATACCAGCCACGTGCTGAATTGCACCGGAAATACCGATAGCAAAGTATACGTGCGGACGAACGGTCTTACCAGTCTGTCCAACCTGTAAATCTTTCGGCTTCCAGCCAGCATCTACAACCGCACGGGAACAGCTTACAGTACCACCGATTGCTTCAGCAAGCTCATCCAGAATCTTAAAGTTCTCCGGGCTTCCTACTCCGCGGCCGCCGGAAACAAGAATTTTTGCATCCATAATATCTGCAACGTTGGAAACTGCCTTAACAACTTCCATGATCTCAACATACTTCTCATTGGGAACAAATCCGGGATTGAACTCCTCAACCTCTGCCTTTCTTCCGGCCTCTCTCGGAAGCTTCTGCATAACGCCGGGACGAACCGTAGCCATCTGCGGACGGAAATCCGGGCAGGCAATGGTGGCGATTGTATTTCCGCCGAATGCCGGACGGGTCATGAGAAGCTGATTATGCTTCTGCTCTTTCCCCGGTGTGGGAGCAAGCGGAAAATCTCCGATATCAAGCTGCGTACAGTCAGCAGTAAGACCTGTATGGACACGTGCACAAACACGCGGGCCAAGGTCACGGCCGATCGCAGTAGCGCCGATTAAGAAAATGTCCGGCTTGTAGGTCTCGATTACAGATGTAAGAGCATGTGTATAGGGCTCAGTTCTGTATTCCTTTAATTCCGGATCGTCAACAACGATAACCTTGTCAGCGCCGTACTCACCAAGTACATCTGCAAGATTTTTAACGCCGGAGCCAACTAAAACTGCTGTAACAGTAGTACCTAAATCTTTTGCTAAGTCTTTGCCCTTGCCAATCAGTTCTAAAGCGATACTGCTTACTTCATTATCAACCTGCTGTGCAAAGACATATACACCCTTATATTCTGCTAAGCTCATCACTATTCACCACTTTCTAAAATTTTGTTGCGCTCATTTCGTAACCATTCTTCTTTACAGTACATGCTTTTCAGTAAGTTTTCCAACAATGTAATCAACGGACTCTGCCGGATCGAGAACGACCTTCTCGCCTGCGCCCTTTCTTACCTTATCAGAAGCCTTTGCGATCTGAGTCGGAGAGCCCTTAAGACCAAGGTTGGAATCCAGAACGTCCTTCAGATCATTTCTGCCCCAAACGGTAACTTCTTTCTGATATGCATCAAAAATTCCGCCCGGAGTCATGTAACGCGGCTGGTTTAATTCGGAAAGTGCTGTAATTAAGCACGGCATTTTTGCTTTCAGGATATGATATCTGTCGTCAAACTGACGCTGAACGATAACGGAATCTCCATCAATCTTAATATCCTGTGCATAGCTGATTACCGGGATTCCAAGATGCTCGGAAATCTGCGGACCAACCTGTGCGGTATCACCATCAATAGCCTGACGGCCTGTGATGATCAAATCATACTCTAAGTTGCGGATAGCGCCTGCAATTGTCTGGGATGTTGCCCATGTATCAGCGCCGCCTAATACGCGGTCCGTAACAAGGACGCCATTGTCAGCACCCATAGCCATGGCCTCACGAAGAACCTCTTCCGCCTTGGGAAGACCCATGGTAACTACTGTAACCTCTGCGCCATACTGATCTTTTAAACGAAGAGCCGCCTCCAGACCTGCTTTATCATCCGGGTTCATAATGGTAAGCATTGCTGCTCTGTCAAGTGTTCCATCCGGTTTAAACTTCACGCCGCCCTTGGTATCCGGCACCTGTTTAATACAAACAACTACTTTCACTGTATTTCACTCCTTATTTTCGTTTTCTTTGTTCTGGTTTTCCTGCCGGCTTACTTTAACAGATTACCGGAGATAACCATTCTCTGAACTTCACTGGTACCTTCGTAGATTTCTGTAATCTTTGCATCACGCATCATACGCTCTACGTCGTACTCTCTGATGTAACCATAACCACCATGGAGCTGAACAGCCTTGGTTGTTACTTCCATAGCAACCTCTGCTGCATACAGTTTTGCCATAGCCGCTTCCACAGAATAGGATTTCTGTGTCTTCTTAGCCATAGCTGCGCGGTATACCATGAACTGAGCTGCCTGAACCTTTGTCGCCATATCGGCAAGCTGGAACTGTGTATTCTGGAACTGTCCGATTGCACGGCCAAACTGCTTTCTTTCTTTCACGTATTCAATGGTTCTCTCAAGAGCGCCCTCTGCAAGACCAAGGGCCTGTGCAGCGATACCGATACGTCCTCCGTCAAGAGTATGCATGGCAATCTTAAAGCCCTCGCCCTGCTTGCCTAACATATTCTCCTTCGGGATACGGCAGTCTGTGAAAATAAGCTCATATGTAGAGGAACCGCGGATACCCATCTTCTTCTCTTTTGTACCAAAAGAGAAGCCCGGCGTTCCTTTTTCAACGAGAAATGCAGAAATTTCCTTCTGGACTCTGCCGCGCTTTTCAATGGTGCCTGTAACTGCAATAATAACATAAACGTCAGCCTCTTTACCATTTGTGATAAAGATCTTGGTTCCGTTTAATACCCACTCGTCGCCATCAAGAACAGCCTTTGTCTGCTGTCCCTGTGCATCAGTACCGGCGCCCGGCTCAGTCAAACCGAAAGCACCTAATTTCTCACCCTTTGCAAGGGGAATCAGATATTTCTGCTTCTGTTCCTCTGTGCCATATGTCTGAATCGGATCGCAGCAAAGAGAAGTATGTGCGGAAACGATAACGCCTGTGGTGCCGCATACCTTGGACAGCTCCTCTACGCACATGGCATAGCAGAGCGGGTCGCAGCCCTGTCCGCCGTACTCCTTCGGAACCGGAATACCCAGGAAACCAAGCTTACCCATTTTTTCAACGGTTTCTCTCGGGAAAACCTCAGTCTCGTCCACCTCCTGAGCGAGAGGTTTCACTTCATTCTGGGCGAAATCATGGAACAATGTTCTCGCCATCTCATGCTCTTTACTTAATGTAAAATCCATGTGTTTAGTTCCTCCTTGTGAATTGTGTTTCATATATAACATGAAGAATGTGGATGCTTCATTCCCCTATGTATCCAATCTTCCCATACCCGGAAGCAGACAGACATTCATCTGCCTGCCTCCCATTTTGATTCCATAGCAAGAATTATTTTGTATAATCGTAGAATCCTTTTCCTGTTTTCTGGCCTAAAAGTCCGCCGCGAACCATCTTTTTAAGAAGCGGATGCGGACGATATTTGGTATCGCCGGTCTCAGACTGAAGAACATTCATAATTGCAAGAACCACGTCAAGGCCAATCAGATCACCAAGCGCCAGCGGCCCCATGGGATGATTAGCGCCTAACTTCATCGCAGTATCAATCCCCTCGACAGACGCAACGCCGTCGGCATAAATGCCGATTGCCTCGTTGATCATCGGCACAAGGATTCTGTTCACCACAAAGCCTGCGGCCTCTTCTACCTGTACCGGATTCTTTCCGATTTCTTCAGAAATCTTCTTAACAGCCTCTACGTCCTCCGGCTTTGTATTAAGACCCGCGATCACCTCGACCAGCTTCATAACCGGAGCCGGGTTGAAGAAGTGCATCCCTACCACGTGCCTTTCCACTGCGGAACCAATCTCGGTAATGGAAAGTGAGGATGTGTTGGTTGCAAAGATACAGCCCGGCTTGCAGATTGCATCCAGCTCTTTAAAGGTCTGCTTTTTGATTTCCATATTCTCAATGGCAGCCTCAACGATCAGGTCACAGTCTCCGCAGATATCCTTCACGCCAGTTGTAATCTTGGTCAGAATCCTGTCCGCATCTTCCTGGGTCATTTTGCCCTTCGCAATTCTTTTTTCAAATCCTTTTGCAATTTTATTCTTGCCGTTTGCGGCGAGTGTCTCATTAATATCGCACAGCATTACCTCGTATCCTTCGGTCTGTGCAAAAGCCTGAGCAATTCCGGAACCCATGGTTCCCGCCCCGATAATACCAACCTTCATGTCTTTTTTGCCTCCTTATATTTTCTGCAGGAATCTCTGCCTGCAATTACCGATTGTTGAACTTCTCAACCTTCCTCTTTTCAAGAAAGGCCTTCATGCCTTCTCTCTGATCCTCCGTCTCAAAGCACTCGGAGAAATATTTCTCCTCGATTGCAATTGCGTGGTCCAAATCGGAAAGGAATCCATCCGTTACTGCCAGCTTGCTGTTTCTGACTGCGATCGGCGCGTTGGAAGCAATCTTCTTTGCTAACTTCATAACCGTCGGCATCAGCTCTTCCTTCGCACATACGCCGTTTACAAGGCCAATCCGCAGGGCCTCATCCGCCTTGATGTTCGTTCCTGCAAATACCATTTCCTTCGCTTTTCCGGTTCCCACAAGTCTCACAAGACGCTGGGTTCCGCCAAAGCCAGGAGTAATTCCAAGGCCAACCTCCGGCTGTCCGAATACAGCGTTTTCAGAACAATAACGAATATCGCAGCACATCGCAAGCTCATTTCCGCCGCCGAGGGCAAAACCGTTCACAGCTGCGATGGTCGGAATCGGCAGGGTCTCCAGTTTACGGAAAATATCATTTCCGAACTTTCCGAATTCGTGGCCCTCCTTCATTGTCATATTGCTCATTGCGGCAATATCCGCTCCCGCCACAAAAGCCTTTTCTCCGGCTCCTGTTACGATGACAGCTCTTGTCTCATTCAGGTCAATCCTGTCAATCGTCTCATCCAGTTCCTTTAAAACCTGGGTATTCAATGCGTTTAACGCTTCCGGACGGTTGATGGTGATAATCCCCACATAGCCGTCTTGCTCATATGTAACAAAGCTCATTGCTATCGCCTCCTGCTCTGTTTTTTACGAAAGGCTCATAACGAAAATCAGTCTCTCTTAACGATGGTTGCACAGCCCATACCGCCGCCGATACAAAGAGTTGCAAGACCGGTCTTGGCATCCTTTTTCTGCATTTCATGAAGCAGAGTAACCAGAATACGGCATCCGGAAGCTCCTACCGGATGTCCAAGAGCGATTGCTCCGCCGTTGGGGTTCAATTTGGAAAGATCGAAGCCAAGGTCTTTTCCCACGGCTACGGACTGAGCAGCAAAAGCCTCATTTGCTTCAATCACATCAAAGTCGCCGATCTTCATTCCTGTCTTTTCCATTACTTTCCTGGTTGCTGCAACAGGACCGATTCCCATGATACGCGGCTCAACACCTGCAAGGGCACCTGCCACCCATGTTGCCATCGGAGTAACGCCAAGCTCTTTTGCCTTCTCCTCGCTCATAACAACAACAGCTGCTGCACCATCGTTAATTCCTGAAGAGTTGCCTGCGGTTACAAGGCCGCCGTCCTTCTTGAATGCCGGTTTCAGTTTCGCAAGAGTCTCAATGTTAGAGCCGGGACGCGGGCCCTCATCCGTATCAACAATTACAGTAGTCTTTTTCTGCTTTACTTCCACCGGAACGATCTCATCCTTAAATGCACCGGACTTCTGGGCAGCCTCGGCCTTATTCTGACTGTCAACTGCGAATTTATCCAGCTCTTCCCTTGTAAGTCCCCACTGCTCACAGATATTCTCGGCTGTGATACCCATGTGGTAGTTATTGAATATATCCCATAACGCATCATTTACCATGGTATCAACCAGTGTCGCATTTCCCATACGGTAGCCGTAACGGCCTTTCATCATTGCATACGGAGCCATGGACATATTTTCCGTACCGCCAGCCACAACGATGTCCGCATCTCCTGCTTCGATCATCTGAGCCGCCATGTTTACACACTGTAAACCAGAACCGCACACAACGTTGATCGTAACCGCCGGAACCTCAACCGGAAGTCCTGCTTTAATAGAAGCCTGGCGGGCCACATTCTGCCCCTGTCCGGCCTGGATTACACAGCCCATATATACCTGGTCAACCTTTTCCGGGGCAATTCCAGCTCTGTTTAAAGCTTCTTTAATAACGATAGCCCCCAATTCCGGAGCCGGAACTGTGCTTAATGCACCACCCATTGTTCCAATCGCTGTACGGCATGCGCCGGCCAGCACAATTTTCTTTGCCATAGCTTTTCCTCCTTGTTTTTCGCAAAAACCGGGTATCAGGTACCCTTCTTAATATCTTTTATGATAACACTCTTGTATTTTGCTGTCAAATATTTAACATGTTTTTTTTTTAATAATTTTCCCCCCTTTTGCTTTTTTTTAGCAATAACTCCCATAAAATCGGGCTTTTATGACAAGCACTTAACAAAAATTTAACAAAGACGCTTTGGAGAACCTTCTCAGAAATTTCATTATACGATTTATATTTCATTATATGAAATATTTAGCCGAGTATTTTCTGTTTTGTTATGCTTTTAACTATTATTTTTAGTGTATTTTCACAATTTTTTCTTTTATATTCGTTTATATTTTATATTTCAAGCATATTGTGTTGACATTTTCCAGGATAATCGAAGTGAAAGCCCTTCCCGTTAATTAAATAACAAGCAATTAAGAACCATTCATCGGGAAGGTGCTGTCCGCCCTATGAAGATTCAGAGTGAAAAATGCTTATGAAAACAAGTTTTCAACGCTTTTTTCGCTCTAAATCTTCG
>ERZ808044.95-NODE-95-length-119843-cov-11.488302_pt1 | contig 119843 bp, 100 predicted proteins | sample MGYA00380195_ERZ808044 | MGnify/ENA primary metagenome ERZ808044 (study PRJEB31490, sample SAMN06133423) | mouse gut metagenome | isolation source: Z7_2 | host: mice | place: China: Chengdu | collected 2015-05 ...
CACACGTTGCTCCGGCCCAGCCCTATGATCAGCTGGCGGGCATGCTCTGTCACATGGCTCGCCATCATGATCATGTTCCCGATCACGGTGCGCAGCCGGCGGCGCCTTACTTTGTGTTTGGTTTCCGTCCCCCGGCGGCCTATGGACTCCTGCCCTATCATGCGCAGGATATTGTATGCAATTATAGCAAGCTCCAGCACCAGCTCATTTGTGTCAAATTTGCCGGACGGCAGACGTTCCAGGTCCATGTCTGTTTTTATTTCACTGTGGAACTGCTCGCATTCTCCATGTGCATGGTACAGGTTGATGATTTCATGGTCGTTCAGCCCCAGGTTGGTCCACCAGGTGTTGGCTTCGATGTCATTTGGAAACAGAAACTGTCCATACTTGTCCATGGTACGGTTGATAATCTCATATCCTGTCCGGATGGTAATGGTTTTTTCTTCCCCGGATTGTGTTTTATATGTGACAGGCTTCCAGTCGCTTCCTATATAGACAGTCTTGCCGTCCCGGGGTGTCTGGACATCCTTGCTGCAGGCTTCCGCCATGGAAAGCCACTCCTCCCTGCTTTCTCTGCGGAGATTCCGCTTTATGATGAAATAGCATCCGGCCTCAATCAGTATACCGATGTTTTCTGCGGCATCGTTCCCAGAGTCCAGGCGCACAAGGAGAGGTTCATTTGTGATCTTGCGGCATAAACGTATCGTTTCACGCAAAAATTCCGGTGTATGTTTCTGGCAGTGCTGCTTCCCCTTGCGCAGCTCACAGTTGATGAGGTAGCCTTCGGTTCCTATATATGCCATGATGGGAGCATACCCGTCGCAGCCTTTATAGGTCCGCGAGACTCCCTGTTTCTGTGTTTTTGAATTATCAAAAGGTGTGACATCAATATCCACAGGGACATAGCCGTTTGGAAGCTTCCCCGGAACAATGCCGTTTGTCCTAAGCATCTCTATGTTCTCGGAAAGGATCTGGGGGCGCAGGGAAGCACCAATTTCATCCATCCGCTGGCGTAATGTCTCCTCGGAAGGGATGCTCCTGGTGATGCCAAGGGCATACTTATAAAACTCCTGATCATCATCAAACTCATGGACGGACTCGTAAGCAGGTTTACCCATGGTCAGCAGACCGATATATGTCAGGAGGATGTCGCCATTTTTAATCTGGTGCTGTGAACGGTTCTTTGTGACATCCATACGGTTGCAGCGTTTTACGAAATCGCTCTTGCCCAGGATGGCACCTACGACTGCCAGTCCTGAAGCCGGGATAATACGCTCATTGGTGAATTCGATCTTAATATTTTTCATTGGTGTTGGCCCCCTGCGTTGTGATTTCTACTGTCCCTATTATACCAGAAAACGATGCAAAAGTGGGAAAATTAAGGCGTTTTGCTGCACCAAATGGGTGAATTTTGAAGGTACTGGTTTGACTCTTCAAAACCGCATAATCGCAGGTTTTTCAGGCATTTAACAGGCTTGAGTTTCACGGATTAAGGTAATACACTATTTACCCATGTTTCAAACTTATCATACATTTTCTAATCCTCCATCAAATTCCAATCTTTTAAGCAGTTTCCGCGAAGCCAGATTACATGTATCACATTCAGTAAAAATTCTATGTATCCCTCCTGAAAATGCCTTCTTTATTAAAGGACAAAAATAAGGGTACAAGATGTCCGGTGGACATCTGCTCTGTGCCAACCGAAGCAGAGCGGAGACAGAAAATCTCACAACACATTATAACACAATATGAATGGACTGTGTAAACTCATTGAAATGCTTTTTAGATTTTACAGAAAGGAGGATTGATTGTGCACAGGCAGAGGAAGGTGTAAAGACAAGTCCTAATTCAGAGTATGCCCTAATTGCCCTTGCGATAGACAACACTCTGGATTACGCAAGGCAACAAACATTTTAGAAAAATATGAGTGGAATGTAAAAGGGCTGCATGGTACAATAGGAAGTGAAATTCCAAGATGAGGAGGTGCAAAGTGAAGCTAGGCGCTTACCAATTTTCTGTGACAAAAAATATAAAACATAATCTTGAAACTGTAAAAAAAGCTATTATAAAAGCTTCGAATGAAGGTGTTGAACTTTTAGTTTTTCCGGAATGCGCATTGACAGGATATCCACCTCGCGATATTGAGAATGCTTCTGTAGTAAATTTTCAAGAATTAAATCTTGCATATGAACAATTGCAAAGTCTGGTTGATAAAAATGCAATACATATAATGATTGGAACGATTATACGGGAAGATGAAAAATATTATAATGGCGCGATTGTGTTTGCACCTTATAAGGAAAAGCAGTTTTATCATAAAAGAGCTTTATGGGGATGGGACAAGGATAATTTCAGTATAGGAAATGGTAGTGGAATATTTGAAATAGATGGATGGAAAATTGGAGTTAGAATATGCTTTGAAGTCAGATTTCCAGAATTCTTTCGGGAATTGTATGAGGAGTATACGGACTTGAATATTATTATGTTTTATGATGTTGCAGACTATGATGATATAGAAAGATATGAACTGATAAAGTCACATATTAGAACACGAGCTGTTGAAAATGTTACATATACTTTAGCAGTGGACACCATCTGTCCATATCAGACAGCACCGACTGCATTATACGATAGGTCAGGAAATTCTCTGATAGAACTGAAGCGGAATGAAGAAAGCTTGTTGGTGTATGATTTAGAAAAATCAGAACCGGATTTTGGAGAGAAAGGCAGAATAGAACTTTCGAATTGGCTGATGAAAATTTGATTTATATTTTGATACTTCTTTTGGAAAAATGTATCTGATTGAAACTGGTATTTTATCCGGTAGTCCTTTGCTTATGTCTATTTCCAGCGAAACATATACATTTTTTGACTGATAATGAAAAGCAGATGATAGTAGATTTTTTAATGTAAATAAAATATGAAGATAATGGAGGCTTATAGAAATGCAGATTACACCAACACTTAATTTTGGAGGAACTTGCCGAGAAGCAATACAAATGTATGAAAAGGCATTTGAAGGAAAGATTACTTGTTTAATAACTTATAGGGAAGCCAATGACCCGGCGTATATGCCGCTTCTTAATGAAGAACAAAAAGACTATATTTATCATGCAGAATTGGTATTAGATAATCAAAGGATAATCATGAGCGACCATGTAGATATAGAATTTCAAGTTTGCTATTCTAACTTCCTTACCATTATGTATGACACAAAAGAACAAGTGCAGAGAGCGTATGAAATTATGAAAGAAGGAAGTAAAACCATATACAAAATGGAAGCTACCCCATATAGTTCCTGTCGTGTTGTTTTTGTTGATAAATTTGGAATTCGCTGGGGAATTATGACCGAGCAAACAGAACGCTGACTTTCAACTTTTGAAAGCGGGTTTTGTTAGATGACTGATATTGGCATATGGCACCAACGGCTGCCTGTTTTGTGGCTGTGGGAAGTGATTAGAACAAAACAGACCGCCGTTGGTGCCATATGCCTCACAGTCCCCTGCCCCCTTCTCAAAAATCCTCAAACGTATACCGCTCTGCCGTCGCCTTTGCAAAAAACTCCTGTTTCATATGCAGAAGCGCCGCCGTTCCTTCCGCCCACTCCATGGCAGCCGCTGTCTGTATTGCCGCCTCTAAGCTGCCCTGCAAAAGCAATTTCTGTTCACAAAAATAACGGATATCCTCCAGCCTTTTTTCCCTGGTTAATTCTTCTGCAATGGCTCTGTCATGCTCTGTAAAATAAGCTTCATAAAGCTGTTTCGCCTGCCCGCTCATCTCCACAGGATAACGCAGCCTTGTCACCGTTATTTTCCGCAGAGTTTTATCATTTTCCTCTGCGCAGGCTTTCGGAAATATAGTATCATACTGCATGAGCTGAACCCTCCCGTCTTTAAAGCACTGCCTTGCCCGGAAGCCTTCCCCCTCAATATTTCTTCCAAACAGATGTGCCGGGGCAATCTCGTCATAGCTCTCATAATATTCCGGGTAAAATACCACTGCTTCGACACCCGTCTTTCCACAGAAGGTCACTTCCATGTCTGAGGAAATCTGGCTTAAAATCTGACGGATTCCGCTTCGTTCCCCTACACCGCAGCGAAGAAGAATCTGCCCGAATTTCCGGCAGTTCATAAAGGCGTCGCTGCCCACCTGCTCCATTTTCTTGTCCATGGTGATTTTTTTCAAAGAGGAGCAGTTATAAAACGCCAGATTGCCGATTTTCTCTAAGGTTTCCGGCAGAACCATTTCTTCTAAATAGCTGCCGGCGATTGCTGTCAGTGGAAGTTTTTCCGTTCTTTCCGGCACGCCTAATTCCGTAACCGTTTTCCAGCTAGAAGAATCTCTCTCCCCCTCCTGACAGAGCAGTGTTTCCAGATAAGTTTCGGGCAAGCGGCAGCTTTCCGCAAAACAGTAATCCCCGATTTCCGTCAACGGGTAGCCTCCCACTGTATCCGGCAGGATAAGTAACGGCTCGCTGCCGGATACCCGCAGGATTCTTGCTGCGTTATCTTCTGTTTTTTCCCAGAATATCCGAAGATACTTGTTCTCTTCCATCATTTTCTCCACTTACGCACAATTTTTCTATTTCATCTTAAATTTTCCTTTTCATCAAAGTGTCAATAACTTTCACTCATCGTTTTATTTGCATATACCGTCGCCTTTTCCAACTTATTCAACTGCCTGTAGCATCGCCGCTTCGTTTCTTCTGTTTATAGTCTTACTGTAATGCGGGAGACTAATCCATTCCTTTCTTAGGAAACGGGATCTGGAACAGCCGCAGGATCTCTTTCTGGGACTCAAACTCCCGCTCCGCAATAAACTCCGTGAAATCCCCGTCATCCCTGTGCGCCTGCTCTAGCAGGGACACATAATCCCCACGCAGGATGGGCGGTACGATTACCGGCAGGTATCCGTCCTGAATCAGCGCCAGGTTCATGATAAGCCTTGCCACTCTGCCGTTGCCGTCCTTGAACGGGTGTATGAACACAAACCGCTTGTGGAGCTGGGCGGCAAATTCCACGGGATGGTATTTTTCCCGTCCCTTCTCTACCCACTCAAACAGCCGGTCCATCTCCTTTTGTATCTTCTCCGGAGCAGCCACCGGATACTGCGACCCGGTAATAAGCACCCGTACATCCCGATAGCGTCCGGCATACTCCGGCTCAATGTTCTGGTAGAACAGTTCATGCATTTTAAGGACTGTCTGCTCGTCAATACGGCGTTCCCGGAATACGGAAAACATATAATCATAGGCTTTCGCATGATCCACCGCCTCGAACACATCCCGCAGCGGTTTCCCGCCCACCGTCAGACCGTCCTCTAAGAGCACTTTTGTCTCGCTCTCCGTCAGGGAATTCCCCTCCAGCGCGTTGGACGTCCATGTCAGCCTCACCCGGTAATAATCCTGTATCTGTTCTAGCATCCCGCCTTCCATCGGGCGCAACGCATGGATTTCTTTCTGGAAAAGGTCTATTTTTCTCAGTATCTCCACCTTGCCACCATCCTTTCAAACACACTGATATCGTACCACAAAACATCTAAAAAGGACAGGGTGAAAAACAGCTTTCTCAGCACCGTCAGTTTGTTGGAGATATTTTTCACCGCTGATATCCACCCAAACAATAGAGGGAATGCATCGTAAAAATGCACTCCCTCTAAAAATTTTTGAATATTATTTTTCAGGAATTACTTTTCAAGAATTGCCATTCTTGCATAATCCACACTGCCCGACGACATGCTGAACTCATCCAGTCCATATTCCAGCAATGTGGGAATGGCACGGATATCGCCCGCCATTTCTCCGCACATGCCCACCTTGATATGCTCCCTATGTCCCGCCTGAATAATGTGTTTGATGGCACGCAGCACTGCCGGATGAAAGGAATCGTACCGGGAAGCAATCTTTTTATTTCCCCTGTCTACTGCCAGAAGATACTGTGTCAGGTCATTCGTTCCGATACTGAAGAAATCCGCTTCTTTTGCAAACTCTTCGGCGAGAAGGACGCTGGCCGGCGTCTCCATCATCATTCCCACTTCTATCTTCTTGTCAAATGTAATTTTTTCTTCCCGAAGCTGTACCTTGCATTCCTCCACTAAGGCTTTTGCCTCTTTCATTTCCTCTAAGGAAATCATCATCGGAAACATAATTCTGATATGTCCAAAGGCGCTTGCCCGCAGGATAGCCCGAAGCTGTGTCCGAAACATCTCTGGCATATCTAAGGAAATACGGATGGCCCTCCAGCCTAAAAACGGATTTTCTTCCGGTTCAAACTCATAGTATGGAAGCTTTTTATCTCCTCCGATATCTAAGGTTCGGATTGTCACTTCCTTCGGACACAGCTCTGCCGCTTCTTTATAGACCTTAAACTGCTCTTCCTCTGTGGGGAAATGATTTCCTTCCATATAGAGAAATTCTGTGCGGAACAGTCCGACGCCGTCAATATTTTTATCTAATGCCTGCTTAATCTCTTCCGTATTTCCCACATTCACACACAGATAAATACGTTTTCCGTCGGCAGTCACCGGATCTGTCTGGCGGTAGCTCTTTATCTTTTCTAATTCTTCTTCCTGCTCTCTTTGCTTTGTGCCGTAGGTTTCCCTGATTTCCGGTTCCGGCTTTACATAGATTTCTCCTGTCTGGGCATCCATACAGATTTCATCTCCGGCTTCCACCTCATCTAAGATTCCTGCAACACCGGTCAATGCCGGAATACCGTAATTTTTTGCCATAATGGATACATGGCTGGTGACGCCGCCCTCCTGGGTAATGATGCCCTTCACTATCTCCGGGTTCATCTTCACCGTATCGGAGGGGTATAAATCTCTGGCAATCACAATGACAGGCTCAAAGATGGCGGAAAGGTCCTGTAACTCTGCGTTTTTGCATTTGAGCAGAAACCGTTTCCCGATGTCCTGCACATCCGCAGCACGTTCTCTCATGTATTCATCATCCATCTGACGGAAAATCTCGGCAATCTCTTCTACCGCCTCCGTAATTGCCACCTGGACATTCTTTTTTTCGTCGCGGATTTTCCCCTCTACTGCATCCTGTAGCGTAAAATCATCTGCGATTTCCATATGTGCCGCAAAAATCGGATTCTCTTCGGACAAAGCCTCTAAATCCTTTAAAACCGCGGCCTTTACCCCCTGAAATGCCGCAATTTCCGTATGTACCTGCTGCTCACTGATGGTATAGTTGTCCGGTGACAAATCCACCTCGCTGTACACATACGCCGGAGCGATGGCGATTCCCCGGGAGGCCGTTTTCTCCACAGTCAGTTTTCTCATACCTTCACCTCATTCTATCCTTTTCCTATTCACCTAATCCGCTTTGAATCAGTTCCGTCAATTCCTCTAAATCTTTTTCTTCCGTCGATCCGTCACAAACCAGTTCAATTTCTGTACCACACTTAATGGCTGCTGCCATTAAGTTCAGAATGCTCTTCACTAAAACTGTTTTTTCTCCCACACGGATGGTAACCTCTGATTCACATTTAGAAGCTGCCTTTGCTAAAATTCCTGCCGGTCTTGCATGAATACCGGAGGGGTTTGTGATTGTTAATTTTGTTGATACCATAAATAAATCCTCCTTAATTTTACACTGTTTTTCTTCCCTCAGGCAGTTTCATTCATTGAAATCTACTCCAAAATGGTCAAACAAAATCTTCTCTGCCTCCGCATTCCACATGCCGCGGTTTTTCTTGCAGGCTGCATCTAATTTTGCAAACAGCGGATCTGTTTTGCCAAGCTCTTCAAAATCGTCAATGGCAGTGAGGGGCATATCAAACTGGGTATAGGTTAATTTCTTGCCTCCCGGAATTTTCGGCAGATTTAAGGTTGCCTCTGCGATACTGTCAATTCCACCCACATGGGTCACCATAACTGCCGGCTCGATTTTTCCTGCTGCTGCTAAGTTGTTTGCTTCTATCAGGTCATCATTGTTGCCTCCGGTGGTACCTAAAATATGAGAACTGGTATAATGTGCATTATAAAGGTTAATCTCTGCCTTAAACTGATTGTCGGTAGGTCCTGCAAAGAAATTCATGCAGCCGTCGAATGCGAGAAGTCTGTCTCCCATTTCAGCCACCTGGCGGTTCGGAACATAGACAAACACGTCATCATACCCGTGTCCCTCGGTCAGCGCCATCAGTTCTTCCTCCGGATTTTCCATGGCAAGGGTATTCACATAATGAAGCTCCACACCCTTCTCCTTTGCCTGTTCGATGGTAATCATTTCCTTCGCCCTTGCGATACGGTCATCACTGATATCGGTCACTACGATTCTCTTCGGACGGTTCTCAAACTGGATACCGTAGCTTACCGCCCCAAGACCCATGGGACCGCAGCCGCCGAGAATAAGGATATTGCCGCCCTCCTTTGTCCCCATGGCATGTTCATAATTCCGTTTATTGGTGTGGTAGTTTGCATGATAACCTCCGATAATACAGCTCATGGGCTCTCCAAGGGAAGCCTCAAAAAAGCTCTCTCCCTCATAATTCATCAGGCATCCCAGCTCCATGACCTCATGGGGGATAACGCAGTAAGTACATGCTCCGCCGAAATATTCATAGGAATATCCCGGAGACGCCAGGCTTCCCTTATAATTCAGTGCCGGCTGCTGGGCAAATTTCTGTCCCGGATGAAACTGATCCTGCCATTTTGCTCCTACCTTTACAATCACACCTGCAAATTCATGACCGATAATAATCGGGTTGGTGTCAATATTCTGGGGCGCTCTCTTATGCTTTTTGCCCTGCTCTACCAGCTTATAGGTAGACATGCAGATACTGTCGCTCATGACCTTTACCAGAATTTCATCATCTTTAATCTCCGGAAGTTCAAACTCCTCTAATCTCAAATCTCTTGTTCCATACATTCTGACTGCCTTTGTTTTCATTTTTTATTCCATCCTTTCTTCTTTCCGGACACATATGCCCTTTTCTTTTTATTTTAAATTTCTTCCACTGTAACCTGTTTCATCAACGTATCCACCAGTTCTCTTGAAGGCGGCTTCGTTCCGATTGTGGTAACTGCTCCGGCGGAAACTGCCATACAAAGCTTTACGGTTTCCTCTGCCGACAGCCCTTTATCCCAGGCATAGGAGAGACCTGCCACCATGGCGTCCCCCGCTCCTACGGTGGAATGGGCTTTCACATTCAATCCCTGACATTTTACCTTAAAGCCGTTCTCTAAAAAGATTGCACCGGATTTTCCCATGGAAACCACCACTTTTTCCATCCCTTTTTCTGCAAGTTTTTCTGCAATCTGCAGGATTTCCTGCTCCGATGCTACATAATCAAGTCCGGCATACTGCTCTAACTCCACACGGTTCGGTTTGATAATGTCCGGTACTGCCTCTAACGCCTTTGTAAAAAGCTCTCCGTCCGCATCTAAAAGCACCTTTGCGCCTTTTGCGTGAACCATCTCAATGATCTGGCGGTAAATTCCTTTCTCCACTCCCTTCGGAACGCTTCCCGCAAGCACGAAGAGTGTATCCTCTTTTGCATAGCCCTCTAATTTCTTTAAAAGCCGGTGCAAATCCTCTTCCTTAATCTCCGGTCCCGGCTCATTTAATTCCGTAAGAGAACCGGTACTCTCATAGACTTTTGTGTTAGTTCTCGTCTCTCCTTCCACCTCCACAAAATCACTTTTTATCTGCCATTCATTCATGACATTCTGAATAATTTTTCCGGTATTTCCTGCAATAAATCCGGTTACAATGCTCTCGCCTCCCAGCTCGCGGATCGTCTTTGATACGTTGATGCCCTTTCCGCCTGCATCCATCTCCACATGGGAAATGCGGTTCAGTCCGCCATATTCCAGCCTCTCAATATCAACGGTTTTATCAATGGCAGGGTTCATTGTTACGGTTACAATCATCACTCCATTCCTCCTTTTAATATCTCATATACTTCGGCTGCGTTTCCCGAGATAAGGCGTTCCATGGCGCCATCTTCTAATGCCAGTTCTGCAATCACCGATAAAATCTGTAAATGCTCTTCCCCCACACCGGCAATTCCCACTACAATTTTTACCGTTTCTCCGTCCCAGTCCGTTCCCTCCGGAAATGTCATGACGGCGATACCCGATGCCTTTATCTCTTTTTTGGCTTCTTCCACTCCATGAGGCAATGCCAGTTCATTTCCCATATAAGTGGAAAAGCTCTCCTCTCTTTTCACCATGGCATCTACATAGGACTGGTTCACATATCCGGTGTCCACCAACATCTGTCCCACCGCACGGATGACATTTTCCTTCGTGTCGGCGTCACACCCCACCTTTACATTTCCGGGATACAGAAGTTCTAACTTTTCTTCCTTTTTTGCTTTTTTTGAAAATAACATAAAAACCCTCCTTCATCTTTTTTATTTGCTCTTTTGTTTTTCTATGTTTATTATAAGTTAGCTTTCCGCCTGTTTTCAATTGAAAGAAAATGGGCTTTGACATCATGGAATAGTGCCAAAACAAAAGAACCATCCTAATCAAAGAATGGTTCTCCTTCATCACAATAATTCTGTTTTTCTATTGCATCTGGCTGATACATTTATTGAAATATTTCCTCAGCTGTTTAGAAAGCTCCTCCTCTATTTTCGGCTTATCTCCTCCTGTAATGGTCAGCAGAAAATCATAATCCTCTATCAGCGAGCTGCTGATATATCCTAAGATATCACTGTTGATACGGATATTTTCATCCACCGGCAAAAGCATCACTAACACCACGCTGATTCCTTTAAAATAAGGGTCCTTAAATGCCTTGCCGTCCTTCGTCAGGCACACGCTGAAGCTTGGCCGCATCACACCTTTCGTCCTGGTATGCAGCAGGGCAAATCCAAATTCTGCGAAAACCTGGCTTGCAATTTTTTCTCTCTCCTCAATATCCGCCTGTATCATTGCCTGACGGTCCCCATAAGGAGACATTTTCCTTGCAATCGCCTCCACCAGCTCCCCGAAAGTCACATCATTGCTCACCTTAAAAACCTCAAGATAACGTATGATGGTCTTAATCTGCATGGCTAACAGGTTAATCTGTTCTAATTCCGTAGAAAACAAAGTCTCCTCCTGTTCTTTTCTTGGCAGACGCTCGTAATAATATAGTTTTTGTCCGATTTTATCAATGTCCTCATCATTCAGCAGCGGATTTACCCAGAGGATATCCGCATCCACATTTTTCAGGGAAATGCTGCTGATAAAGAAATCTGTTTTACTGATGATATAAGGGGTAATGTCATTTTTTCCATAGGTTTCCATCCAAAGCCTGTCTTTAAACATCTTATCCAGCTTTGAGAGCATGAGCCGTGAAATTCCGATACCGCTGGCGCATACAATTCCTACCCTGACCCGCCTTAAGTTCTCCTGTTTTCCCTCCATGCGCACCATTGCAGCCCCAAAGTGTACTGCCAGAAAGCCTGTCTCCTCCTCAGGGACCGGCCTTTGCACCCACTTTTCCAACACCCGGGCAACATTTTTACTCTTTTCAAAAATATCCGGATAAGAGCTCTTTATTTCCTCTAACACAGGATTGGCAATTTTCATGTCATAGATCAGCCGGATCAATGTGGGCTGCAAATGTGCTAACAATCCCTGAATAAATTCATTATCCTGCTTTAACACGAACGCTGCCTCCTTATCGTAGGCATCAATCATCTCATTCATCATCTCCAATAGTTCCTGACGCTCTATTTCCACCGTTTTTGCGCCGTCCCATTCGATTCCCTGATGCTTTGCCCCCTTAATGTGAAGACAGATATATGCCTTTTCGATTTCAGGAATAGAAATAGCAAACTCTTCTTCTAATCTGGCAACGATTTCCTCCGCCAGAAGAAAATCCTCATCTTTTTCCATCCGTTGAAGAAGTTCTTCCTTCGTCTCTATAATTTCATTTTTCAAAATGCGGTTGATGGCAATGGTGATATGAAGCACAAGTCCTACATAGGAGCTTTCTGTCAATGATAAAATCTTCCTGTTATTCATGCCTGAAATACATTTCGTTACTTTTTTCAGCACATCTTCCTTGAAAATCCAGGAAATGGAGTGATAGGAAATTTCTTCCGGCTTCTCGCTTTCTGATATATCGTAGGCCTCTCGCAAGGTGCGGGTATCAATATTTTCCTCAATAAAAACCCGTATTGCCTTTCGGTAGTTTTCCTCCGAACCGCTGATCATGGTCCCGCTTCCCGGTTTTCTTGTCACCTTTAACCCATGTTCCTCCAGCCAACCCTCCACGGATTCCAAATCGCTGCTGACGGTGGCCTCGCTTACTTGAAATAAGTCGGCATAATAAAAAAGTTTCTTTAATCCCTTATCCTTTAAAATCTCCAAAAGCAGGCGTTTTCTCCTGTCCTCCCTGTCACTGACATCATAATCGTCGGACCTGCAAAGCTCCTGCTGCAATTTCTTTTTCTGCTCTGTATCGCCGGAAAGCCAGACTCCTTTTCCCGTCCGGCTCTCAAAGGAAATCCCGTACGCATCCAGCTCATTCCCGAGATATTCTAATTCCCTTTGAACGGTTCTCTTACTCACTCCCACCCGCTCCGCTAACTCCTGAACAGACATGGTGGTATCTTTTTCCAATAAAATCAGCAAAATTTTCCGCAGCCGGGGTGTCAAATTCATCTGCTCTCCTCCCCTCTCTTTTTCACTTCTTCTGCTATCCTGTCAAGCTCTTCGGAACTGACTAAGCTTTCGATTTCAAAAATTTCTATTTCTTTCATCTCCCGGGGCAGAAATTTCCGAAAGCTGCTCTGACAGACTGCCAGATCAATATCCCCCGGAATCCGGTCTGCTGCATAAGCCGACACCTCTACTCCTCCGATGCTCAGCGCCTCTAATTTTCTCCGCAGCAGCGCCGCCCCCATGGCGCTTGAACCCACACCCGCATCACAAATAATTCCAATTTTATGTATCATTTCTTTTTTCCTTTCTCCTTGCGGCGGCAGCTTCTCCGGCTTTCTCTCCTCTATCTCTTCTCCTGGCTTTTTCTCCTCCGTTTCCCTCTTCTCCGGCTTTCTCTCCTCCGTTTTCCCTTCCTCCTTATTTCTTCGCTTGATACACAGAATACCAAAGGCACAAAGAAACGAGACTGCCGCAGAAACCGTAACTCCTAACAGTACTCCGGGATAATCTCCCGGCTCACACATCAAAAGCAGCGTGAGGATACTCCCCGGTGAGATTGCCGTCACTGCCTCTGTGCCCCACAGGGAAAAACAGAGATTTCCGGCTGTCCCTCCCGCTATCACTGCGGGTAAAAGCCATAAATTCGCCAGAATCTCCGGAAAATAAATTTCATGAATTCCTCCGATAAACTCTGCGAAAATTCCGGAAGCATATTCTTTTCGCTTCGCTTTTCCGGTAATAAATAGCGCCAGCAAAATTCCCAGTCCCGGTCCCGGATTCGTTTCCAGAAAAAATAGAACGGAACCTCCCGAAATCTCCACCTGCTGCATTCCCAGGGGAACCAGAATCCCGTAATGGAGACTGTTGTTCAAAAAGAACACCTTACATATCTCAATGACCGGGCTCATCAGAAAAATCAGGTTATGATTCGCCAGATATTCCATCCCTCCCAAAAGCACTTCCACCATCCCTCTGACAATGGAAGCTAAAATAAAATAGGAAAATCCTGCCAGAACACCCCCCGCCGCCGCCACGAAAAGGTTGCGGAGCAGCATTTCAATTCCAAGGTTCCGGCGGCGAAGACCCGGTTCTAAAATGCGTTTCCACAAAAAGCCGCAACAGGGACCTAGCAGCATTGCCCCCAAAAGTCCCACCTGAGGATCTGCCACTAAAAGCCCCGCTTCCGCCATCACCGCTATCACTCCGCCTGTCTTTCTTCCGTCCGGCTGCTCCTTCGTCTCCTGCACCCGGTTTCCCGTGACATATGCCACCAGAATCGGCAGTACATAACTGTAAACAAACAAAGAAATAGCATAAATATCTTCATTGGGTATCCAGCCCCTCTCCCCAAAGAGAACAGACAAGATACCAATGAAGATAAATATGCCAATGAAATCCATCATCACCCTGCTGTAAAATTTTCCAAACCAATGTAAGTATTTTTTCATTTGCAATCTCCCTGTAAACGGAAAAACTTACATTGATTATAGCATATCCGTATCAGACTTTCCAATATGCCGGATGACCTTTTTCACACTTATTTGGGGCATATGCTGTCATGGTGCCAGACATCGCCTCTATACTGCCATAAATTTTTCACACGTTATCCCCGGGCTTTCTTTAAATCCTCCATCAGCAAATCGTATTCCGGTGCTGCAAGGAAATTAGTAATGGTAATCAGCCTCGCATTAGGATTACTGTGGGCTGCCCGCTCCGCTAATTCTTCATGGGTGACTACAATATCAATATCGGCGGGAATAGAGGAAACCGGCGTATGAATTACCTCAATATCTTTTAAGCCTGCTTTATCAATCTTCTTTTTTAATACCGTGGCGCCCATTGCACTTGATCCCATTCCTGCATCACAGGCAAAAGCAATTTTTATGATACCTGATTTTGCCAACTCTTTTCTAGCAGAAGGTGCTTCTGTCCGAATTCCCTTTGCCTGATTTTTCATACTGTCTTTCTGGGCTGTCGCCTCTTCGAGACTGGTATCTTTTCCCGCAAATTTTAAAATCGGAAGTGAAATGGCAAAGGATACTGCCGTTGCAACCGCCACTCCTAAAATCAATCCCACATAACAATGACGTTCGCACATCATCAGAATGGAAATAATACTTCCCGGTGAGGACGGTCCGGTAAGACCTACGTCAAACAGACTAAAGATTAACACCCCGCTGGCGCCTCCTGCAATGGTGGAAACCAACAGCAGCGGATTCATCAATATGTACGGGAAATAAATCTCATGGATTCCGCCGAAGAAATGAATAATCACAGCCCCCGGCGCTGAACTTTTTGCACTTCCCTTTCCTGCGATACAGTAAGCTAACAATACTCCTAAGCCCGGTCCCGGATTTGCCTCTAACAAAAAGAAAATGGATTTTCCGGCTTCCTCTACCTGCTGGATTCCCATGGGGGATAAAATACCATGATTGATCGCGTTATTTAAGAACAATACCTTTGCAGGCTCAATAAACAGGCTGGCGAGGGGCAGAAGCTGATGCTCTACAAATACATTGACCCCTGCCTCTAAGAGAGTATTTAATCCTGTCACAACCGGCGCAATAATCACCACTGCCGCCGCTGCCAGAATGGCTCCGATAATTCCAAGAGAAAAATTGTTGACTAGCATCTCAAATCCGGCTTTTACTTTTCCCTCAATCAGTTTATCAAACTTTTTCAAAATCCATGCCGCTAATGGTCCCATAATCATGGCTCCGATAAACATCGGTATATCCGAACCCACAATGACGCCCATGGTGGCAATGGCGCCGATGACACCGCCCCGCTGGTCTGACACCGCTTTTCCCCCGGTATATCCAATCAGCAGCGGCAGCAAATATCTTGACATGGGCGTATTTAATTGTGCCAGCGTTTCATTTGGAAACCATCCGGAGGCAATGAAAAGTGCCGTAAGCAGTCCCCATGCAATAAATGCTCCAATATTAGGCATGACCATTCCGCTTAATGTCCTGCCAAAAACCTGTACCTTCTCTTTCATTGTTTTCACACCTCATTCTTTCTCTTTACCTATTTCCTGTTTCACTGAGGTATGATTAGCGCTAATCAATCTCTTGATGATTGTATTATAACGTCTCCTAACTGGCGTTTTCAAGAAATACAAAAGTGGATTTGTCACCAGAAGATGATGCCAAATCCACTTTATGTTTTTTCAAAACACTCCGGAAAGTGCCGTTTAGCGAAACTTCAACACGCTGATTGAAACAACGTCGAGAGCTCCTCTTCATACACCACATGCAGCTCATGCAGGGCACGGGTCACTGCCACATACAACAGTTTTGCATCCGCCTCTGTCTCCCGGTAAGCCTCCCCGGAAGGGTTCATTAAAATAACTGCGTCAAATTCCAATCCCTTGGTAAGCTGTATCGGCAGTACCATCACGCCTTTTTCAAAATCTTCCCCCTCTTCCTCCTGTCCGAGCCACCCCCGCACCATTTCTGCCTCTATCTCATTGCGGCAGATAACGGCCGTTGTATCATAGCCTCTGTCTGCAATTTCTCCTGTCAGACTTTTTATCTTTTCCGGCAGTTTTCCCTTTGCCCTGTGAAATTCCACTTCCCGCCCGTGACGGATCACCGGAGTAATTTTATAAGCGCCAAAGGATGCCTTTTCCAGAATTTTTCCTGCATATTCAGAAATCTCTATGGTATTCCGGTAGCTTTTGGCAAGGATATGGAACCGGGTTCGCTCCCCCGTAAATACCTGCTCCCGGACTTCCTCCCAGCCGTTCATGCCCGTCTCATAGTTGATATTCTGGGACACGTCTCCCATAATGGTAAAATAGCAGCCCGTCAGCACCTGCTTTAACACATAATACACTGCCGTACCAAAATCCTGCGCCTCGTCAATGATAATCTGACCGTATTCGTCTGTCATCTTTTTTGCCGTAATACGTTTCCAGATAAGGGTCAGTGCCGCCAAATCGTACACGTGATATTTTCCGGTTTCCGGCAAAAGCCTTTCTCCTGACTGATATTCTGCCAAAAATTCCTCGTAAATTTTCAGGATATCCGTCTCCGGTTTTTCCATTTTAAAATAACCCTTATACCGGGCTTTGACTGCCTTTTTTTTCTCTGCATTTTCTTCCTCTGTCATCAGAAATGCAATCCGCTTCTGCAATCTCTCATTTAAAAGCTTTTGTAACTGTAATACGGAAAAATCAGGATTTTCCCGAAGGGTATCGGCAATACTCTCCTTTGATAAAACCACTCCTAACTTTTCATCACGGATATCCTCCACCGGAATCAGGCATGCCTTCCGCTCTGCCAACGCCTGTTCCAGAGTAAGTATAAATTCCACTTTGCTCTTATAAGCATCCTGCGCCGGCACTGGAACAATTTTCTTCTCTTCGTCCTTCTTTTTTCCAAACAACTTAACGAACTCCTTTTTGTGCTCCTTTTTCAGCAAATCCCGGAAAAATAAATCCATCCGCTTCTGCTCCACATCATGGACGTCTAACTCCGGCAGCCCGCTGGTGATATAATGCAGCAGCATGTCATTGCCGCCGATAATGCAAAATTCACTGGGAAGAAATTTCTTTTCATAATTATAGAGAATATAGGAAATCCGGTGCATTGCCACCGTGGTTTTCCCGCTTCCCGCCACTCCCTGCACAATCACGTCACAGTAAGGGGTTTCACGGATAATCTCGTTCTGTTCTTTCTGAATGGTGGAAATAATATCTCCCAGCACTACATCCTTATTCTGGGAAAGGTATTTCACCAAAAGTTCATCCGTTGCCACGGCATCATTGTCATAGTAGCCTAAAAGTTTTCCGTCGGCAACATCAAAGGTTCGCTTTAAGTCCAGATTCACCTTAATTTCTCCCACCTCCGGCACAAAATAACTGCCGTCTCCCAGCTCATTTTCATAATAAATGGTGGACACCGGAGCCCGCCAGTCCACCACCAACACCTCCGTGCGGTTTCTTGTGACGCCATTTTTTCCGATGTATAGTTTCTCTTCCTGACCGCTGTCACATTCCCGGTAATCCACCCTTCCAAAGTAGGGCTTATCCAATGCTGCACGGTTCTTCCGCAGGGCGTTTTCGTTATGGAACAGCATATCCTTGCTGACAATCAGCTGATTGTAAAGCTCCACATCGCCGGATGCCACTGCGGCAAATAAATCCTCAGTTTCCTGCTTTCCTGCCTGCACTTTCTGCTCGTAGGTTTTAATATTTTCCCGAATCGCCTCCCTGCACTCGTTAAAATGCGCTAATTCCTCTTTCATCATGTTCCTCCTTCTTCCGCATTTGATATTCCCAGCGTGAAAAAGAATGCCGTTTTTGCATTCCTCGGCGTAAAAAGGGTTGCTCTGCAAACCGTAAAAGTTCTTCGGCGGCGCAGCCTTCGATGCATCGTCGATTTAGAACTTCTTTTCACGCTGTTTCCTCCCGCACACCAATGGTATGAATATAGGATAACAGAAAAATAAAAAAGTACTAGACTTATATTTCGGGATATGTTAAGATATATAATGAAGTGTACCTAAAAATTCGTTTTTTGAGGATGTACACTTTTTCTTAGTTTTATCAATCTATTTTCAGCATACCTTTGCGGGTATCTTAGTTTTTCTGGTCGTTTGACCGTTTTACCACATTTATGCTATTTTGTTTTTTCAAAAAATAAGGCACAATTCTTACTTCAAGGAGGAAATGCTTATGGCAGTTTACCAGATTTACGACAAGATTTTTAAGAAGATTCTTACCCTCTCTTCCACTTCCATCATCAATTTAATCAACGGGCTGTTTGATACCCACTATCCGCCGGACAGTACCATCACCTACAACTGGACGGAATTTGAAGATGACGCACTGCGCCGGATTCTTGCAGATACCATCATTACCATTAACGAAACAGACAGTTATCATTTAGAAGCACAGATGACAGAACAGGAAGATATTATTTTTCGTGTTTTCGATTATGGATATGCACATGCTAGGAGAAATGCAGGAAACGACCTTTCCTCCGGCACGCTTCGTTTTCCGGAACCAAAAATCATTTATCTCTATACGAAAGCACCCGCACCGGACTACTACGAGCTGCTTTTAGACTTTGGCTCCCAGGGCGCTTTTCATTATCATGTCTCTACCCTTAAATATTTAGAAACTTCCCCCGAAGAACTCACACGCCGAAAGATGATTATTCTCATTCCCTTCGAACTTCTGAAACTCCGTGACGCAATGAAAAAGGAACGCTCCCCGGAAAATCTCGAAGCATTGAAAAACCTCATTCAAAATGATATAATTGGCAGTATCAAAAAGAACCTTGACGCCGGGAATATTACCGCTGACGATGCCAGACGGCTCCGCCGTCTGACCCAGCAGCTCTATGACCATATTTATTCCCACTATGAGGAAATGGAGGTACTGAACGAGATGACGGATGAATCTTTAATGTTGGATATTGATATTATTGAAAAAGAGCATGAAAAACAGTTGGCGGAGAAGGATTCCGTTATTTCCGAACAGAGCCTTGCTCTTTCTGAAAAAGAAGCTGTCATTTCTGAAAAGGATGCAGAAATCGCCCTGTTAAAACAGCAGTTGGCAGAGCTTCAAAAAATCCAGCACCAAAAATAATACGAAATTCTACGCACTGAGGGAATCCATGAAAAAAAAATTACAAAATACCGGAAAAGAATAGACGCACTTTTAGCCCAGCCATCGGATGCAACCGACTGGGAGCTTGTTTTACAGGAGCATTTGACACAAATTCGTTTTTTCCAGCACGAACGGCTGATTCACCTTATCGTGACAGTTACCTTTGCACTATTGACCGTAATTGCACTATCCGCATACTGTATCACACAATACCTGCCACTTCTGCTGCTGGTTGTATTCCTGATGATACTGCTCCTTCCGTACATTGGTCATTATTACACACTGGAAAACGAAGTCCAGAAAATGTATGGTCAATATGATTCCATCTTGAAAAAGATATTGTAAAATCATAGTCAGTACTTTTCTGCATGAAAAATTCTGTACCATCTAAAAAAGGGATTAGCTGTGCCGTAGCATTAAGCTATTCCCCTGTTTCATCAGTAAACCTATGTTCAACATATCTAACAGGTATCTTATTTTTCTGACCGCTTGGTCATTTTACCCCATTTATATTGTTGTATTTTTCCAAATTTAATATGACACACTTCTTACTTCAAGGAGGAAATGTTTATGGCAGTTTACCAGATTTATGACAAAGTTTTTAAGAAGATTCTTACTCTCTCTTCCACTTCCATCATCAACTTAATCAACGGGCTGTTTCATACAGATTATCCCACCGACAGTACTATCACCTACAACTGGACGGAATTTGAGGATGACAGTCTGCGGCGGATTCTTGCCGATACCATTATTACCATTAATGAAACAGACAGCTATCACTTAGAGGCACAGATGACAGAGCAGGAAGATATTATTTTCCGGGTTTTCGACTATGGATACGCACACGCACGGAGAGGTGTCGGCAAAGATATTTCTTCCAGTACACTTCATTTTCCGGAACCAAAAATCATTTATCTCTATACGAAAACACCTGCACCGGACTACTACGACCTGCTTTTAGATTTCGGTTCACAGGGAACATTCCGCTATCGTGTCTCTACTCTTAAATATTTAGAAACTTCACCCGAAGAACTCACACGCCGGAAAATGATTATTCTCATTCCCTTCGAGCTTCTGAAACTCCGTGATGCAATGAAAAAAGAGCGTTCTCCGGAAAATCTTAAAGCATTGAAAAACCTCATTCAAAATGATATAATTGGCAGTATCAAAAAGAACCTTGACGCCGGGAATATTACTACTGACGATGCCAGACGGCTCCGCCGTCTGACCCAGCAGCTCTATGACCATATTTATTCCCATTATGAAGAAATGGAGGTACTGAACGAGATGACGGATGAATCTTTAATGTTGGATATTGATATTATTGAAAAAGAACATGAAAAGCAGTTGTCAGAAAAAGATTCTGTTATTTCCAAGCAAAACCTTGCTCTTTCTGAAAAGGAGGCTGTTATTTCTGAAAAGAACACAGTTATTTCCGAACAAAATTTTATTATTTCTGAAAAGGACGCAGAAATCGCTCTCCTGAAGAAAAAACTGGCAGAACTTCAAAAACAATAGCACGAAAAAGGAGACTGCCCGAAACAATCTCCTTTTTTCGTATCTGCTTTTCTACTGCCAGCTAATCGTACAGTCTGCCGTCTCTGCATCCGGAACCGTGTAGCTGTGGTTCGCACCGCTCTCCCAGACCACGTTGCCGCCTGCGTCTTTCTTAATCGCCTTAAATTCCACCTCCGTTCCGGCTTTTAACGCCGCATTTATCACCCAGGAGGGATAATCCGGACAGCTTCCAGGGCCGATTGCCAGCTCCGGGTCCCAGTTTCCCAGTTCTGCGCAGTCTCCTACAAGATACACATTCTGCCCCCACTCCGTCGTGGCGTTATTTACCGTAAAAGTCACATAAACATATTCCATGGGCACAATCTCACCCTTTACCACATAAATCTTGTTGGAATTTCCGGCAACCGAAACGTTCACCCTGCGGTCTGGGGATACGGTCACCGTGTCATTTTCGTCAAACACATTCACTAACACCGTCCCCGGCGTAATGCTGCTTTCCGCCCGTATCTGCATATTGGCGGACTGGGTGGTGGTGGAATTGTTAAAGGCACAAATCACTTCCTGCCCCTTATTTTCCCCTGTGTCCATTCTCCTGGAAAATGCGTAAAGATGAGGGGAGGACCACATTTCCCGCTGGGTGCCCTCTCTTAACGCCTGGTACTCGCTGCGGAGCTCATTTAAGGAGGCAATGAGCTGATAGGTGTCCGTATCCGTGTTAAAATAATCTGCCGTCACATTCCCGTTCGCGTCCTTCGTCTGCATACACCAGCGGTTATAGGTATCGGCAATGCCGTTGATACTCTGTCCGTTGGCATTTCCACGATTCTGCTCTGTTCCCTGGAATACCACAGGGACGCCGCGGCAGGTGTGGATAAAGGTTAAGGCATTCTGCATTTTCTTCACGTCTCCCCCCGCCTCGGTGAGGAAACGATTTCTGTCATGGTTGTCGATAAAGGTCACCATCTGATTGACGTTATCGCCGTAAAGGGTATCCTGGTCAAAGATTTTCTTTAAAGAAATCTCATCAATATTGTCAAAATTCTGTCCGTAGGCAAAATCATTGACAACCGCCTGAAACAGCGGGAAATCCAGCATACCGTCCTCTGCATCATCCCCTACCCATTCTGACACGAAATCCACGCACATATCAAAATTCTCCCCAAAGGTGGGAACTCCGATATATTCCTGTAACTCATGAATCGTCTGGGGACTCATACATTTCGCGGCGTCCACCCTTGCAGCGTCCGCTCCGGTGTAGTCAAACCAGCCCTTGATAGAATCAAACACCGCCTGTTTTGCCTCGGGATTGTCAAAATCAATATCGTCAAGCCCTCCTAAATCATGGCTTTCCAGCATAGCTGTCGTCTCCGCACAATGGGGGTGCTCAATGGAAAAATCAATATCCCCCAGATTGTGGTACCAGCTTACGTTATTGTAAGGCGCCACCGGCTCCACCTGGCTCCCGGCTTTTAAGGCATCCGTCAGGGTAAGGTAATGGGCATTGGAGCCTGTCCCCTGTAGATAATCCCCCACATGGTTTGGAACCACATCGAGAATCACCTTAATGTCATTTTCATGGCAGACGTCCACCAGCTCCTTTAATTTCTCCTTGCTTGCCTGCTCGTCCTCACAGCCGAAATAGCGGTTTGCCCTGTCCGGGTCATAAACGTTATAGCCGTGGTATGCCGTAGGCCACTGCTTTCCCGTGGAATCCGGCACGCCCCAGAGCTGCGGGTCAGAAACCGGGGAAATCCAGATAGCCGTATAGCCCATTCCCTTGATATAAGGGATTTTCTGGATAATTCCCTCCCAGTCCCCGCCGTGCATATAGCGGAAATCCCCTTGGCTGTTTTCCGTATAGCGGAACGCCTCTCCTGTGGCATTATTAGATGAGTCACCGTCATAAAAACGGTCCACCATAATCTGGTAAACGCTCTCTCCTTCCAAATTTTCTGCCGCCTGCACCTGATAAGGAGAAATCGCCATGATTGCTGCAAAACAGATGCCTGCCAATGTGCTCAATACTTTTTTCAATTTCATGTTATGCCCTCCCATGTTCCGTTACTGTTTGTTCACTTCCAATGTCTGCTCCGATAACCCTTTTCCATGCCCTGCCCTGCATTTTCCCGCAGATAATGACAGGATTGGTTACCGTCTTCTTACTCTCCAGATCCACCCAGACAGCGCCGGGATTTTCCGTTCCCGGATAGTTCCTTAAGTCAATCTGCCGTTCCTCTTCGCCTGCATTTATTACCACAAGCACCTGTTCTTCTTTGCAGCTTCTTTTGAAAATGTAAATGTCCTCCTCGTCCACCGCCGCTAAGGTGCGGTAGTTTCCCTGGGAAAGGGCTTTTGTCTCTCTCCTGATTCCAATCCATTTCCGGTAAAAAGCCGTCAGCTCTTCCGTATTTTCCTGCCAGGGCATGACCTTCCGGTACTCTGCTTCCGACACGCCCGCAATGCCCCGCTCGTCCCCGTAAAACACCGAGGGGATTCCCACTGCCATCATCATGTAAAAGACTGCCAGCTTAAGCTTTGAGACATCTCCTCCACAATAGGAGAGAAATCTCGGCACATCATGGGTGTCTAAGAAGTTCATCTGCGCCCGGCTCACCGTTTCCGGATATCTTAAGTTCATGCGGCTTATTTTCTCGTCAAATTGGGACACCGTGATTTTTTTCTCGGCAAAATATTCCCGGCAGAGATAGGAAAAACTGTAATTCATGGTGGAATCAAACTGGTCTCCCAACAGCCAGACCGTAGAATCCTCCCAGATTTCCCCGATTAAAAACACTTCCGTTTTTTCCTGCTTCACGGCTTTGGCAAAGGCTCTCCAGAAATCATGGTTAATCTCATTGGCAACATCAAGCCTCCAGCCGTCAATCCCCGCTTCTCTGATCCAATAACGGCCTATCTCGCAAAAATACTGCTCCACCTCCTTGTTCCCTGTATTTAATTTCGGCATTTCCCTGACATAGGCAAACGCTTCATAATTGGGCGGGTTTTTATATGCAATCGGAAAGCGGAGCTTGTAAAACCAGTCACAGTAAGGGGATGCCTCTCCGTTTTTAAGCACATCCCGGAAAGCAAAAAATCCGCTGCCGCAATGGTTGAACACACCGTCTAAAATGACGTAAATTCCGCTCTCGTGACACTGTCTTACTAATTCCTTCAAATCCTCCTTCGTCCCAAAACAGGGGTCGATTTCCCTGTAATCAATGGTGTCATATTTATGGTAAGAGGCTCCGAGAAAAATGGGATTTAAGTACAGGCAGTTTACCTGTAACTCCCTGAGATAATCTAAATTTTCTATGATTCCCCGCAGCGTCCCCCCATTCCGGCTCTCACTGAAAACTCCCGGGGCCGCCTCGTAACGTTTTCCCTCAGAAGAAATCCGCCGTTTCCCGTCAGCAAAGCTGTCCGGGAAAATATGGTACATCACCATATTTTTCGTCCACTCCGGTGCGGAAAACATATCCTCTTTTCTCAGGTAGGGAAACTGGAAATACTGGGTCCTGTGGCACTCCATTTCCCGGCTGAACCCATACTCACTGTAATAGACAACGCATTCCTTCTTATCCGTCAATTTGAAATAATAGCAAATCCTGGTAAAATCGCTCTCTATCACAGCTTCAAAATAATCAAACAATTCATCGGACGCAATCTTTTTCATTTCTGCCCCGGTTACATCAATCGGCTCTGTCATGCAGACCCGGTCCCCGTAGAAAACCTCCGCCTGCCCCAAATCCCCCTTTGCTGCCCTAAGGCGGACTGCTAACGTCCTTTCGTCTAACATATACGCATCCTTTGACAGGGGCGTATGCAATACTGCCTCTAATTTCATAGTTTCCTCTCATTTCTTCTTTACAGTTCACTCCTTCATCATCGCCCCGGCAGAAAATTCCGCTCCGTCCTGCCCGCCGGAATTTTCTGCAGATTTCACAGAATAAAACGCTAACCCTTCACACCACCGGCAGTCAGTCCCGATACCATGTGCTTTTGAATGATAAAAAAGATAATCAGGATAGGCAGGGACACTAATATGGACGCCGCCGTAAACAGCCCCCAGCTTCTGCTGTAGTCATTTGCCTGTAACTGGTACAGTCCTCCCGCCAGAGTATAGGTGGTTTCATTCAGCATAAATGTGGTGGCAAACAAATATTCATTCCAGACAAAAATCAAAACCATCACCGAGGTTACAATGATTGCTGGCTTTGCCAGCGGTAAAATGATTTTCCACAGCAGCTGAAACTCCGTCGCCCCGTCTAACTTTGACGCTTCCTCAATTTCCACCGGAATGGTGTCAAAATAGCCTTTCAAATTCTGAATGCTGAAAATGCACATACTCCCGGCATAAATGAGAATCAGTCCCCATCTGCTGTTTAACAGGTGCAGCGTCTTAAACAGGCGGAAGATGGCAAACATGGTGAGTATCTGGGGAAAGGCATTTAAAATCAAAAGCCCCCGCAGCGCCTGCATTCTCCCTTTAAAACGAAACCGGGAAAAGGCGTAGGCGCTTGTCACGGAACAAGCCATCGCCACAAGTACCGTTCCCACCGCCAGCACAATAGAGTTCCACAGCCACCGCAAAAAAGGTTCTTCCATCAGAATATTTCTGTAATTATCCAAAGTAAATCCCTCCGGCAGCAGCGACAGCCTTGAGGACAATGCCCCCGCACTGCTGCTTAAGGATAAGGACAGGGCATAAAGGATTGGCACCAACCCCACAAAGCACAGAATAATGAACACCAGATTCAACACCGCAAGCCCGGCTCTCTGCTTTACTTTTTTCTTACTCATACTTACCTCCGAAATCAACGTCTACTGAAAGAACGCCGCATTTGCGTTCTTTTGCATGAATAGGTTTGCCTGCAAACCGTAGAACTTCTTGGCGTTTTGTCCAATGGCGAAACGTCTTTAGAAGTTCTTTTTATATTTCTTCCTTGAAGCCGCGGTTTAAGAATAGTGAAATCACCACAATCAGAACAAAGATAATCATGGACACCGCAGAGGATAACCCATAGTTATTTGACACAAAGGCATTCTGATGGGCATAGGTGATAATGGTCTGCAAAGTTGCCCCGGTCAGTGCCCCCTTCTGCTGCGTCAATAGATAGATGATGTCAAACTGCTTAAAAGTAGTGAAGGTTGTCATAATCACCGCCGGCGCCATAATGGGCTTCACCGAGGGAACGGTAATATGGAAAACCTGCATCCAGAAGCCTGCACCGTCCATCCTGGCGCTTTCATAGTAGCTTTTATCAATGCTCTGGAGGGCGCCGTCAAACATCATAATCATAAAAGGCAGCGCCATCCAGAGATTTAACACCATACAGGAGATAAATGCCGGAACATTCTGGGACAAATAATTGATTTTCTCAAATCCAAGCGCCGACAGCACCTTATTTGCCAGTCCGAACTCCGTATTGTAAATTCCCACTCTCCACAGCAGGATAGAGACATATGCCGGCATTGCCCAGGGAAACATCAGCAGGGTCTTATAGACATTTTTCAGCCTCAGCCCCGGCGCATTCAGTCCCAGGGCCATAAAGAAGGCAATCACCACCTGAAATACCATATTGAGGGCAGTCCACAGCAGTGTCGTGAGAATGGCTGTCAGAAATCCGGTATCTACTTTAAACAGTGCCCGCACATAATTGTCCAGACCAATCATTTCATAATTGTCCCAGTGGAACAGATTCATATTGGTCAGCGATATGTATGCGGTATAAATAATCGGAAATACGATAATGCCGCCGATTAGCACCATTGCCGGAAATGAATGCAGCCACACTGAAATTTGTTTTTTCTTTCTCATGCCTATTACCCTCTTTTACTCTCTCTATTACGACGTAGTCCTGCTCCACAGGCAGCATTTGTTTTTCTTCCTGCCGCCTGAGTTATCCGCCACCTGGCAGCTATCACCTCCACAGGCGGCATTTGTTTTACTGCCTGTGCCTCCAAAAGCAGTTCTACTGCATATCTTCCACTGCCGTCACTGCCGCCTGCTGGTATGTCTCCGCTGCTGTCGCTACGTCCTCCCCGGATTTATTGACTGCTGCGAGGAAGCTCTCCGCCGGTCCCCACATGACGCTCATCTGGGGAAGGTTCGGCATAGGCTGTGCCGTCTCTGCGGTTGCCCGCATTGCCATAATCATTTCATCTGCCGCCACCTCTGCGTCCTCATAGGATTTTTCGTTGGCAGGAGCGCAGCTTGATTTCTTTGCCAGAGAAATTCCCACATTTTCTTTGCACAATGCCTTTAACACGCTTGCCACGGCATCTTTTTTATTCTCTCCGGCATGTTTTAACACCCCGATGCCCTGTACACCGGAATAGGGAGCTAAGGGTTTCCCGTTTGGAAGGGTAAATTCTGACAGGGATTTGATTCCGTAATTAATACCCGCCTCTTTTATGCTGGAAACCAGCCAAGGTCCGCCGATGATAGCCGCCGCCTTCTGTTCATTGAACAGGGTATTGCAGGTATCGTAGTCCCCCTCTCCCATCAACTCTGCAAACTGTTTATTATATGTAACCGCTTCTATCATTTCTTCCGTGTTCAGTCCCGGATTCGCATTTTCGTCAATGATATAGGCCCCGTAGCCGTTGATGAAAGGAGCTACATTGTAAGCCGTAGAATGCTGGTTGACCACAGCATAAGTTCCCGCTGCCGTATCTGTATGTTCTTCCATATAGACATACAGCTCATCGGTGGTTTCCGGAACCTCTCCCTCCCACAAATCCTGATTGTAAAGAAACAGCAGCGTTTCGTAATACACCGGGAGTAAATACTGCGTACCCTGATAAGTTCCCGCTTCTATAGTCATGGGGAGTAAATCCTTTTCGTCCTCCGCACTGACAAAATCCGTGATGGGAGCTAAAATCCCCATCTCCGCAAACATGCCTAAGGAGTCATGTGCGTAAAAATACATGTCCGGACCGTTTTCCTCATCATTTCCGTACAGCTGAAGCTGGTCTGTCAGACCGGATTTTTTCTCAAATGCTACCGTGACATTTTCCGGCTCTAACTCCTTATTAACCTCCTCTGCAATGACCTGCATGATGGACTCGTCTCCGTCATGCCACACCGTTATTGTTTGAGACTCTGCCTGGTTCTGCTCCGGTTCTGCCGCATCAGTGCCCTCTCCTTCTGCCGCTGTGTCCTGTGCGGTACCGGAGGCATTTCCCCCATTTGCTGCATTTGAGGCTGTCCCCTGTGTCCCACATCCGGCGACCATTCCTACTGCCAGCAGCCCGCATAGTGTACCATAAATTTTTCGTTTCATCCTTTCTTCCTCTCTACGAAAATGTTTTCCTAATTTTTGTTATATTTGTTATTGCTTTGTGATTTTATTAAATCACTTTCTTTGCTGTTTTCCAATGTTTTTTCCAATATTTTTATTGACTTTGTTAGGAAAACGCTATACTATATTTTTAAATTTGTGCAACATGATAGTTCTGCTACACAGCATTCGCCGTTTGCCGGACTTGCAGGCAATCTTCTCTCTCGCGTTTATACTATGATAAAATCCATTACCAAGAGATTTTTGTCGATTTTTTTTGACAGGAGGAAAATACTATGAGCATTACCATCCGTGAAGTGGCAGAGGCAGCCGGTGTCTCTGTGTCCACCGTCTCTAAAGTCATCAACGGAAAAGGATCTATTTCCAATGAGACCATTGCAAAAGTAAATGACGTCATCCGGCAGCTTCACTTTACCCCTAATGCCAGGGCTGTCTCTTTTGCCAGAAAGGCAACGATGAATATTATTTTTCTCACCTCTTTGGGAAAAGAAGAGGCATATAAAAATCCGCACATGTTTGACATCATGTGCGGAGTCTATCACGAATTAGCAAAATATCATTACAACATTACCCTGACGGACACCTCAAAGGACACCTATCCGGGAGAAACTGCTGAAAGGGTCATTTCCCAGGGCGGCGCAGACGGTATTATTGTCCACGGCTCTGCGCTGAATGACAAAACCGCTTCCCTTATCACGGAGCGGAATTTTCCCCACACCATCATCGGAAATCCCGGCTTTGACAACCAGCTCTGCTGGATTGACACCAACCACACCTTAGGCGGACAGTTCGCTGCGGAGCACCTGCTGTCTAAGGGCTATCAAAAAGCTGCATTTATCGGCGGCAGAAAAACGGACGCCATTTCCCAGCAACGCTTAAAGGGCGTCCGCCAGACCATGCTAAAATCCGGCCACCGCATGGATAAGGCGCATATCATCTATACGGATTCCAGCAGAGAGGCCGCCTTTCATTCCACGGAAAAGCTGCTTGCTTCTTCCAATCCGCCGGAGGCGATTGTCTGTGAAAATAATGTCATTGCCTTCGGGGTGGCAAAATTTCTTTCCCACTCCGGCTTGAAAATTCCGGAGGAAATCGCTTTTCTTACCTTTGACCGCTATCCCTATACCGATATCATTGACCCCTCCCCCACCATCATAGACATTGACGTTTACGATATGGGAGTGCAGGCGGGCAGCACCCTGGCGAGGAAACTGGAAAATCCCTCCCTGCTGGTGCAGAGCTTTACTACCCTGCCGATTCTGATTCAGGGAAAAACCACCTGACAAAGCTGCACCCTCTGCTGTCATTGCAGGCACTGTTTCCGCCCGGTTTTGGAAAAATCTTGTGCCAAACACCAGATATGGTTTGAACGGCGGGTTACATGAGCTGCGTCATTCCTCCCAGCATAATGGGCTGATTTGCCCGATAAATATCCGTAAACTGGGACATCGGCAGAGGATTTTCCCCCAGTCCCACCTCAATGGTATACCCCGGTCTGTCATATTCCTGGATAAACCAGTCTTTGTAGCCCGCATAGGCGGATTCCGACGGGGTCAGTTCCACAGCATAACCGCTGACCCTGCCAAAATACTGGGCAATTTCTGCGGAACGCTCCGGCTCATAATTCAAATATTTCCAGTAAATAACCTCTCCCTGGGTGTGATAGGCAATAATAAGGGAAAAATTATGTTCTCTGGTAAAATTGTAGACCGCAATACTCTCCGGTGCCGTCAACGGCGCCATTCCCACATAATCCCTAGGGGCAGGCTTAGTATATCCCTGGGCATATTTTATCCTCCTCGCCTCCTCCCATCCTGCCGGGAACTGCAAATTCAAATCCACACCGTCAATGTTTGCCTTCCAGCCCTCCGGAAACGGAATTGAGGGGAAATCCGCTGCAATGCGGACTGCCTGGCGGTAAAAATCCCCTACCCGCAAAATCCCGTTGACCAGATCCACGCCGTCCGGATTTACCAACGGAATCAGATACAGGCTAAATTCCTGATATAACTGTGCTGCCGGGAAATCCGGGGTACTTTCTCCCCGCAAAACTGCCCCGTAAGCATCGCAGTAATCCTCCGCAAACCGCAGCAGCACCGGAGTTGTGATACTCTCATTAGCGTGATAGGAGGCGCTGTAGCAGACCTCTTTTTCCCCTGTCCCGATTCTCAGATAGGGAATTTCCTTTCTCATGACGCTCCTGCCGATACTGCCGCTGACAAGGAAGGGATAGCGGGTCACAAGACCTTCTACAATGTAGCTTACCAGTATGGAGGAATAATGTACCTTTTCCGGCACTAACGGAAACCCTAAGGGAACTTCTAAGGTTGCCCCTGCCTGCAGGTTTTGCGGGTCAATTAAGGGATTCGCCGTGAGAATTGCTGTGGGCGTTGTTTTATGGATTTCTGCGATCTTTTCTATTGTGTCCCCTGCCACAATGTCATGATGTACATATCCCTTTAAATAGGGAATAAGCTTCTGCCACGCCTTCCTGTCCGCCACACAGGCTCCCTCTGTCTTTAGAAAGGAATGCAGCGCACCGCAGGTTTGCCTTCCGAATATTCCGTCTACCTGTATAGGGTATCCTGCTCTTGAAAGGGCAAGCTGCAGATATTCCACCTGCGTTCCCCTGTCTCCCGGAAATAAATAGTTCATGTTTTCACCTGTTATTGTTAAAGTCTCTTTTATTATATGTATTCCGTGGAAATTTGTTGCCTGTATTTATGGAGCAGAGTTTATCGTCCCGATATTGTCAAGCCACAATTCGCCGTGGTCCGAGACATCGAATACCAGCGATATGCTGCGCACCTTTGTGAAATCGAAAGTTTCCGCACCTTTGAAATCCTCTGCCGGAATGGACACGGTCTGGAACTGGTATTTCTCTTCGGAATCGCCGAAGAGATGCTGTACCTTGGACAAGGTTACGGGGAATGCGGGGTACAGCGTCCTATAGTCTCCCACGACAGCGGATACCCGGTTTCCGGTTTCATCTGTCAATGCCACCGTAAAATCAAGAGGTTTTTCTGTTTCCTCCGACAACAAATTGCAGACGTCAAACCGGAGTGCTGCGCCTTCTAACGATATCGGATGTTCCGGTGTTATTTCGTAAGAAGCCTGTTTGGTCTCTTTCCACTTGAGACGGAGGGCATGATTTTCCCGTTCTCCCTCCCCGTCCCTGGAATCGGTAATTTTCTCTTCTGTCCACATGCTCATATGATCTGCCAAAAGGCTGCTGCCGTCTGTGGCCGTAGTTAAATCGGTGTCCTCTTCAAAGTCTGCCATCAGGGAAAATGCGGACTGCTCATACTGCTGTACATAGAGGGTTTCCGGGAGATAATTTTCATATTTAGAAGCTGCCGTCAGCAAATCTTCATAGGTATGTTCCCCTTTCAGGGTTTTATCAAAAAATGCACGGGCAAAAATTTTCAGGAGATACTGCTGCTCCTCTTCGGGAATAAGGTTTCCCACATTCAGCCACCAGGAAAGGGGCGGCTCCATGTCGTATTTTCCCCAAAGGCTGTTGAACTGCCCGTGGTTTACCCCTGTGATGTAAAGAGAAGCTTTCAGGTAATCGCCTTTACCGGAAAAGGCGATGTTCTCATACTGCTGGTTTCCCATAAAAACACTGATGTCCTGGTCATTTGCGCCCTGCACCACCAGATAATTGGCATCGGAAAGCTCCACCTCATGGTCGGCAGGCCGGTATTGGTTGACGGAGGGAGCCACTGCCAACAGCGCTTTGATGGAAAAATGGTAGTCAAAGGAAATCATTCCGTTGCTGGGATAGGCTTCGCAGTCATTGAAGAGATAAGCATCCGCAATCATTTCCCCTCCTCTGGAATGTCCTGCCAAAGCAATGTTGTCGTAATCCATTTTCTGATAAAGCGGATTTTCCTCCTGTTCGTTCCATTTCTGCAGCGCTTTGATATTTTCCAACAGCAGCACCGCACGTCCATCGTTTTCGCCGCTGCGCTCATTTAAGACATTTTCGTCTACGGAAACAAAAACATAGCCATGGGAGGCAAGATATTCTCCCAGATAAGCATACCCCAGATAGGACTCTTCCGTGATACTGTGATTGCCATGTGCCATGAAAATCACCGGACAGCTCTGTGCCTCCGCCGGATACCAGACTTTTCCCGCTACCGGAGCATTCCCCAAGCCGTAGGTCTGAAAAAGATCCCGGTATGCCTCATGCCAGGTTTCTCCTTTCCTGACAAAATCCCTCAAGTCCACCGTCTCAGTCTTTACTTCCACCTCTTTGTAGGGGCTGTATTCTAAAGTTTCTACCGTATAAATCCCCGGTTCTCCGTATTCCTCAAAGCCCGGTATCTCCTTTGCCGTTTTGTCCCACTTCCGGTATTCGGAAACATAGCTGTCCTCAAATCCGTCTGCCGCCAGAAACCAGACAGAGGCTCCGGTCATAACTCCGGTAGACAACAGAAGCGCCGCCATCCACCCTTTACGCATCTTTCCCACAAAAAACGCCCAAAGGCTCTTAGAAAAAAGGGCGGTTCCGGCAAACATCACAATTCCCACAAAAACGGCAGCATTTTCCTCCGCCCCTATGCTGCATTCTACGGAAAGGGACACCAGAATGACAAAATCAAACAAGGCATAGGCAAGGCTTTGTCCGCTGCATTTTAGAACGGTGCGAAACAGACAGCCTGCCAGCTTTGTCCCCAGGATACCCACGGGAACCGCAAGGGCTGCCCCTAAGAGAAATCCAAGCCATTCTGTTTTTAAGAGTGACGATACCGCAGCCCCCAGAAGCACACAGAGAAACAGCTGGGAGGCAAGCCGAAATCCCTTTTCCGTTCCGGCGAAGGCTGCTTTACGTTTGCTATCCATCATCTTCCATTTTCTATGGCAAACTTTTATTTTTTTCTTAACAGATGTTATCTTTCGTCTGATTTTCATTTTTTCTAACCTTTTCCCTGTCATTCAACGCCTGCATTTTGACCGGCCTTTTTCTGTCAGCTTATTATAGCACCGTTCCGCCCTTTTTCAAAGCTTTCACCCTTTCCCGCCGCCTGAATATGATACTACTAAAACACCGTAGGAACCAGCTATGAACAATGACCCCCGCGGCACAATTACCATGCAGGGGAATCTGATGCGCATTGAAAACGCTTTTGTGGAAGAAGCATTCTGCTCTAATTCCGCAAACGGCTATCTTATCGTGTCCTATTCCCAGCCGGACGAAAATAACAGGAATTTTATTCAGACTTTACGATTAAACCTTAACAGAAATACCGTAGTTATGAACACTTCGGGACAGCGGATCTGTCTCTGCTGCGTCCGGGAAGGGATGTGGATCAACGCACTTTTTTCCTCCCGGATGACACGGAGCATTCCGCCCCAGTCCACTGCCTTTTTTATTCTGGCACAGAGAGGCTCCGCCGCTCCCCCTTCTGTCACAACCACCGGAAGAATTGCCTGGGTCGATACCGACAACCGTTTTCTTTACACCGGAAATCCAGGTAACATCAATACCCAGACAAGATATGTGATTACCGATACTACTTCCGTCACCAACCGTTTCGGCAATCCCATCCGTCTTAGCGCCCTCCGTCCGGGGCAGACAGTCCGCATTACCCATGCGAATTTCCAGACTGCCAGCATTCCGCCCCAGACTACGGCGTTTCATATACAATTACTTTAAAACGAATGCCGGGGCTAACTGCCCCGGCACAAAAAATAAATTTGCTCATTCAATTTAATGGACAAGTTCCTTACACCGACTTCCGCAGCGCCGTCACCGTCACCACCATGGTAAGCAGCTCCGCCGCCGGGAACGCTAGCCACACGCCCTTCATGCCAAAGAGGAACGACAGCACAAAGGCGCAGAAGATAATCGCCACAAAGCCCCGCAGGATAGAAGCGATAAACGCCCATCGCGCCGCCTCCACTGCGCTCAGCACCCCGGTTCCCACAATATTAATGCCCGCAAACAAAAATCCAAGGAAATACAATCTTAGCCCCGTCCCGGCATAAGCCGCCAACCCGGCATTACCCTCACTGTTAAAGACCGCCACGATGGCATCCGCCCCCACATAGACCAATGCAATCATTGCAAAGGCAAAGACAACCGCCGTTCCCAGTCCGAGCCACACCGTTTTTTTTACCTTCTCCTTATTCCCCTTGCCGTAAAATTCGCTGAGCAGAGGCTGGGAGCCCTGAGAGATACCGTTAAACATCGCCACCGCCACCAGAGAAGTGTTTGCCACCACCCCGTAGGCGGCTACGCCCACATTGCCTGCCAGTCCCAGGATAATAAAATTAAAAACCGCCGTAGTGACCCCGGAGGAAATCTCCCCCACAAAAGCGGAGACCCCCACCTGACAGGAGCGGAACAGCATTTTAGCGGAGGGCTTCACAGGCTTTACCACCACATGGCAGTTTTTCCCGAAAAAATGGATACAGCAAATCAGAACACCCACAATTGGCGAACATGCCGTAGCCAGCGCCGCCCCCGCCATTCCCAACCCCAGCGGAAACATCAGCACATAGTCCATCACAATATTGAAAAGACTGCTGAACAGCGTTGCCGCCATGGCAATAGAAGGCGCCCTGTCGTTCCGCACAAAGGCATTGCAGACATAGTTCCAGATAAAACAGGGGGAAAACAACATAAAAATCCGGGTATAAGTTGAGCCTACTGCCACAATTTCCGCATCTCCTCCCAGAAGAGCCATGATATTATCCGGAAAAAACAGCCCCAGAAGCATAAAAGCCACTCCGATGACAGTCCCCCAAAACAACGCATTAAAAAAGTAACTGTCCGCTTCTTCTAGTCCTCTGCTCCTTGCAACGGCAAAGCGAATGCCAGAGCCAACGCCTATCATTGACCCGATGGCAAAAATCAGGCTGTAGACCGGAAGTACCAGATTCAACGCCGTAATTCCCTTTGTCCCCACTGCCTTAGATATAAAAAAGGTATCTGCAAGAATATAAAGGGAAATCCCTACCATTCCCAATACATTCTGGGATACATATTTTGCAAATTGTTTTTGTACTGACAACACTTCTTCTCCCTTAGTCTAAAATAGTATTCCACCTGCGGGGACAGACCATACTATCTGTGCCTCCAGGTCGTTCTCGAAAACAATATCAAAATCGGGAAAAGCTCCAGCCTTCCCGCTAGCATGTCCACAATCAGCACTGCCTTGGAAAACAGGCTGTATGCTCCGAAATTACAGGACGGTCCTACTTCCGCAAATCCCGGGCCAATGTTATTAACGCAGGAAATCACAGCTGAAAGATTGGCCTCCATGGAAAAACCGTCTAACGATACCAGAAGAAAGCTGCTGACAATCAAAAGGACATACGCCGCAAGGTAGGCATTGGTATTTTCCATAACCTTTTCCTCTATCATACGTCCATTGACACGGACCACCTGTACTTTTCCGGGATGTATAATCTGATGTATGCTGCGATGCAGCCCTTTCAAAATCAGGAGTGCCCTGCCGCATTTAAAGCCGCCTCCGGTGCTGCCTGCGCAGGCACCCACAACCATCAGGCACAATAATATCGCTTTAGAAAATCCCGGCCACAAATCAAAATCAGTGGTGGCAAATCCCGTGGTGGTGACGATACTCGCCACCTGAAATGCCACATGACGCAGGGTTTCTCCCAATGTTGCATAATAATCCTTTAAATTTACGGTAATTAAGAGAATGCTCCCTAAAACCATTCCTACATACATCCGCAGTTCTTCATCTTTCAGCACACTTTTAAACTGCCGGATCAAAAGCAGATAATAGCAGCTGAAATTAATTCCAAACAACAGCATGAACACCGTACAGACATTCTGAATATAAGGGCTGTAGCCTGCTATGCTGTCATTTTTGATACCGAAACCTCCGGTTCCCGCCGTTCCGAAGGCAGTACAAAGAGCATCAAACAATGGCAGTTTCCCTATCAGCAGGAACACCACATTCAACACGGTTAAAAGCACATACATCAGATACAAAATCTCTGCAGTACGCTTCATACGGGGAACTAATTTCCCCACCTTAGGTCCCGGGCTTTCTGCCCGAAGCAGATGCATGGTAAACCCCTTATTTCTCTCATCGCCCGACGACACCGCCAGCAAAAACACCAGCACTCCCATACCGCCGACCCAGTGGCTGAAGCTTCTCCAGTACAAAAGCCCCTTTGGTATGCTCTCCACATCAGAAAGAATCGATGCTCCTGTAGTGGTAAAACCGGAGACTATTTCAAAGAGGGCATCCATATAGTTCGGAATCGCCCCTGACAAAAAGAAAGGCAAGCAGCCCAGAATACTCATGACAATCCAGCTCAGGCCCACACAGACCAGCCCCTCCCTCGCATGAAAACCTTTCTGAGAACCTCTCGAAATGCCAATCATACCTCCGGCTACGGCAACTATAATCATAATTGTAATAAGCAACGCCTTCACTGCTTCGCTTTCCTGATGAAAAAGGCTTATCAGTAATGCCGGAAGAAGAAACACTGCCTCCACCAGTAAAATCCTACCGATAAATTTTCCTATCATTTTATAGTTCATTTCTTTTATCCACCTGTAATTACTTTTCCAAAATATTTTTCCACAGAGAAGCCTACTCTGCAAAAATATCGTTTAACTGGTATATCACCTTGTTGACGCTTGTCACCACAATCACGGTATCCCCAATCTGATAAAAAGAATCTCCGTTAGGAATCTCCTGCTTCAACTCGTGGATAATACATGCCACCAGCACATTTTTTTTCAGGGTCAACTTTTTCAACGGCTCTTTAATATATCTGGTGTTTTTGTCCACCAGAAACTCCACTGCTTCCATCTGCCCGTCTGCAATGGAATGCACTGCCAGGGCAGCCCCTGTCTGGTTTCTCATTGCCCGGACATAACGCACAATGGTATTACAGCACAAATCCTTGGGACTGATGGTGCTTCCGATGGAAATGCTATTTAAGATATGGCTGTTTCCCACCCTGCCCAGCTTCGTAATCACCTGAGGGACTCCGCAGCTTGTCCCGTAAAGGGAGATTATCATATTTAATTCATCCAACCCTGTCAAGGTCACTAAAGCATCACAGTCCGCAATTCCCTCACTGTCTAACAGACTCTCGCTGCTAGCGTCCCCATGAATCACACAGACTCCCGGCAGCATAGCGGAGAGATGAAGGCATTTTTCATAATTCTGTTCGATAAGCTGCACCGCAATTCCGCTGTTTTCCAGTAATTTTGCCAGATAATAGCTGACCCGCCCGCCGCCGCAGAGAAGCACCCGCTTTACTTTGTGGGTGATGATATCTAAACTTTTTAACAGGATGGTCAGGTTATTAGAAGGAGCTGTGACAAAGATTCTGTCGCCCTCTAACAGAACAAAATTACCGTCCGGGGCAACCGCCGTCCCGTTCCTGAGCACAGCGCAGACTAACACCTTACATTTGATGATGGAATCCAGGTCATTTAACGCCTGATTGCAGAGCTTACTGTCTCTGTCCACCCGCAGCTCCACAATTTCCACCCTGCCCTTTGCAAAGGTATCCCGTTTTAAAAATCCCGGATATTTTAGCAGCCGTTCAATCTCCGCCGCCGCCTGTTTCTCCGGATTCACCGTCAGGGATAAGGCAAAGGTATCCCTCATTTTTACAATCTGATCCGTGTACTCCGGATTCCGAATCCGTGCGATGGTGTGCAGCCTTTTATTCATCCCGTGGGCCGTCAGGCAGCACAACAGATTGATTTCGTCTGCACTGGTGGCGGCAATCAGAAGATCTGCCTCCATGACGCCTGCCTGCTCTAAGGTCTCCATGGTAGCGCAATTTCCCTGCACCGCCATTATGTCATAAGTTTCTTCCGTTGCCGCTAACACCTTGGGATTTGCGTCCACCAGTGTAATGTCGTTTCCCTCTGCAGAAAGCTGTCTTGTCAGTGTAGCACCGACCTTTCCGTCTCCTGCTATGATAATTTTCATTTCTGCAATCTTCCTCCTATTAGCTATGCCGGTTATATTTCTTCACATATTCTGACAATGTTGCCAGCACAACGCTCATATCAAGAGGCTTTGTCAAATGTGCGTTCATCCCAGCTTCCCTGGTTTTTTTCACATCCTCCTCATAGGCGTTTGCCGTCATGGCAATAATCGGTATCTCCGCCGCATCCGCCCGCTCTAAGGCACGGAGCTGCCGGGTGGCTTCTAACCCGTCCATCACCGGCATCATGACATCCATTAAAATCACATCAAACTCACCCGGGGTTGATTTTGAAAAAATATCTACTGCCTTTTGCCCGTTCTCTGCATTTACAACGGAAATTCCCTCTTCCTCTAACATATACCGGGCAATCTCCACATTCAGCTCATTATCCTCCACCAAAAGAAGCTTAATCCCTCTCAAATCCACATGTTCGCTTACCGTCTCTTCTATCGGGGCATGATCGGTAATTTCCATAGGCAGCTCCACCACAAAGCTGCTGCCCTCGTTTAATTTGCTTTTGACGGAAATAATACCTCCCATCAGCTCCACGAACTGTTTTGTGATTGTCATGCCAAGCCCGGTTCCCTTATAATTTGTCCGTCCTCCGTTTTCCTCCTGTGTAAAGGGCTCCCAGATGTGTTTCATAAACGCCTCATCCATTCCGATACCCGTATCAGTAATTTCAAAACGGAATACCGACTGGGTTTCATCACAAAAAGTCTCTTCTGCCCGGAATATTATTTTTCCGCCGTCCGGGGTAAATTTCACCGCATTCCCTAAAATATTAATCAATACCTGCCGCAAATGCAGTTCATCCCCTAGAAGCCAGGAATGTTTTATGTCGTCAAATTCTGTGACAAATTCCACGTCACGCTCCAGCAGCTGTCCGCCAATAATGGAGGAACAGTTTTCCAAAACCTGCCTTAAATCCATAAACTCATGGCTAATCGTGGTTTTACCGCTTTCAATCCGGCTCATGTCCAGCACATCATTTACCAGGGACAGCAGGTGATTCGAGGAATCGTCAATTTTCTTTAAGCATTCCTCCACCTGCCCTTTGTCATCCAGATGTTTCAAGGCAATATCGGTCATTCCCATAATTCCATTGATGGGTGTGCGGATATCGTGTGACATATGGGATAAAAATACGCTTTTTGCCTCATTGGCAGCCTGGGCTTCTTTTGCCATTTTCTCTAACTTCCGTTTTGCCTCTACCTGTTGCTTTAGCATCCGCTTATCCCCACGGGATTTTGTGATACTGAAAACAGTTGCGGAAAACAGAAGTACCATAATCAACACGATTATCAAAAAATAAATCACAGCAATATTCATTATCTTGCTTGTACTTGCCCCAAGTACCGATGTCGGCACAACGACCAACACCGTCCATTTTTCAAAAAACACCGGAGCCGTAGACACAAAATAGTTCCTGCCTTTGTATTCAAATTCATAGCTGTCACTGCGTGCCTCGTTAATGCTGTTCTCTAAATCCCCCAACGTCCCTCCATGGATAAAATTGTACTTTTCCATAAAAGCCAGCAAATACTTACTGTCAATGACACTGTTGGCTTCCCCGTTATGGTAAATATCCCTGCCCTCATTGTTGATAATATAAGTTTGACAGTTGATGCCAAATTCTTTCACCTCAAAAATTATCTGCATGTTTTCCATACTCACCGCCGTAGCTATGTGGGTAAGATATTTCCCGCTGTCCCCAATTTTTTCCTTTTCCGGCAGGCGTCTCAGAAATATCATGCTTTCTTCTTCTTCATCGGGCAGCTTTGTGATAATGATTTGCTGTTTTTTTTCTAAATCCGCCATGCCCGTCAGTCCTTCCCAGATGCCGGACCTGCCGCTTGAGGTGTAATACTCCTGGTTTTCCCCCAGTCCTAAAACCGTGGTGTCATCTGATGACAAAAAATTTTCTATTGTATTCAGGTTTTCTAATACCTCATCCTCATTCTGCATGTCCTTTAACTGCAGGAGGCTGCCACAAATCTCCACCCGTTCCCAGGAAGACTCCGTAACCGTATCCACCACCTGAGTAATTTTTTCTGTAATTTCTGCTAAATGTGTCCTACGTTCTTCAAACAGGAGATAGTCAAGATATTTGTAAAAGACAATTGTCACTATCAACACCATAAAAATTAATACGATAATAATTCCCACCAGCACGGTGCTTCTGGGCATTTTTTTTATCGCTTCGACAACCCTGTTTTTCCGCCATCCGCCTTTTTCTTTTCCACTTTTCATTCTCTCAGCCTCTCCTCCCTCAACCAATTTTCTAAATCACACAAAAACGGATATGCCGACAGCGTCCTACTCTCTTTCCGACAAATCCGTTCTCATGTTGCAGTTATTGCGCATTTTGGCACATAGAATATCTCAACCGATTATAACACACCAGCCTGCGATTTCCTAGTGTTATTTTATTCTTTTTCCATATCATTCCACTACTCCGGCAGGCTGTCCGCAGCGCAGAGCACCCCCCAGCCAAGCTGTGGATTTGGATACTCCTGCAGTACCGGCAGATGCCTCGCCCCCCGGATAAGATAGGCTTTCATCTTCTCCCCATAGAGGTACGGATCATTCCCTTTTACAATCCCCGTTACTGTCAAGTAGTTGCTACAAATTTTTTTAGCTTTTTTATTCTCATTTTTCCTTGAAACTTCGTGGGCTGGTGTTATATTGTTGTCACGTTTTCCATAGGTTGCTGCTACATTATTGCTTCATCTGCGGACGGATGCTGTAAGATTGTTGTTACACTATGGGATGTACTGCCATCGCTTTTATTGAATTTCCAATGAATGTCTATAGCTTTCTCATTACTTATTTCTATCTTTTCTATAAATACATCTGCCATTTCTTTTGTAAGAATTTCAAAACCAGCATATTGCAGAAGACTCTCATAATTCCTTGCATCCGCATTTAACAAATCATTACAGGTATCTAACTGCCTTTTCAACTTCTTCTGCTGCATCTGCTTTTCAGAAATCTGCTGTTCCAACTGTCTGCGGTATTCCATATACTGCTCCTTGGTATATGTACCCGCATGATATGCCTCTAACAAGCCGACCTTGCTCTCTGTCAGTTCTGTTATCCCCCTCTCTACAATCATTGCTTCTTTATCCTTTTTCCTGATGATTGTGCGTTGTTCCTCTGTGGCACTCGCCAAGTCCGCAAGTTTGGTTATCTGCACCTTAATTTCTTCCAGTACAATTTTTTCTAATAACTCATTACTAATGCTCCCAGAGAGACATTCATTATTACTATTCAGCTTTTGATTCGGACAATAATAATACAGTCTGTCGCCTGCCAGTTTCATAATCCTTAGTCTGCGATGGCAGTATCCACAATACGCCTTTCCTTTCAGTGCATATTGAACAGGCTTCCTTACCACTGCTTTTTTGCAGAAAAACCTTTCCTGCACCTTATCAAACACTTCTTTGCTAATAATAGCGGAATGATGGTTTTCAAATACTTTCCATTCTTCCCTCGGTTTTAATATTGCCCGGCTTCCGCCCACTTGCGCCTGAACAGATTTATTATAAACCATACTGCCAAGATAACTCTCATTTGTCAGTATTGCTCTTACGGTTCCCGGCTGCCAGTATTTATGTTCCTGTTGCAGTTCCTTTCGATTCTGTTTCTTTCTTTGATTTTTGTATTCCAGCGGTGTAGGCACCTTCTCATCATTCAATGTTCTGCAAATCTGCGTCAAATTCTGCCCTGACAAAGACAGTTCAAAAATATGTCTGATCACTTCGGCTTCTTCTGGTACAATCAGTAATTCATTCCGGTTACCCTCATTCTTCGCATATCCAAAAGGTGTATTTCCTGTTGCATATTTGCCTTGATTTTTCTTTGCCATTACAGAGCTTCTCACTTTTTCTGAAACATCCTTACAGTAAAAGTCTGCCAGCAGACTCTGAAAACCAATGTCAATATCAGCCGTTTTCCCGATAAAATCCTTACTGTCATAATGCTCCGTAATAGAGATAAACCGGATACCCATAAATGGGAAAATCTGCTCCATGTAAGTACCTAATTCAATGTAATCCCTTGAGAACCGTGACAGGTCTTTCACAATAACACATTGGATTTCATTCTGCTTTATTTTTTCAAGCATAGCCTGCATCCCCGGCCTGTTCATTGTTGTTCCTGAGACTCCATCATCATAAAATTCGCAGTATTCATAACTGGAAAACTCCGGATGTTCTAAAATATATCTCTTTATCAACAATCTCTGATTTGTAATACTGTTACTTTCCACCTTAATATCATCATCCTCCATGGAAAGACGGTAGTATCCTGCAATTACATTCTTAGGCATCACATTCACCTCCGGCTTCATTTTTAAACCGGAACTGGATATCTATCACTCCATTCGATGAAACAGTAATCTTTTCTATCAAAGACTCTATTAGCTGAATATTTAGTTTTTTACATCCTTTTGCTTTTTGCAGAGAACGTAAAAACTTATTCTGTTCCTCTGCTCTTATTTCACTTTTTCTTATTTTCCGCCTTAACTCCTCCATTCTTTTCTCGCAGAAATTTTCATACTCAGATCTGTTTTCCCGAAAAGAAGAATACTCCTGATTGCTTACACAGCCCTCTTTATACTGCATATACAAAGCTGCGGCCTGCGCACTGAGTTTCTGTTTTTCCTGCATGATTTTATTTTGTTCTTCAAGATAAGCCGCTTTCATTTTTTCACATTCTAAATTGTTCATAGCAGTCAGAGCCTTGGAAGAAAGATTCTGTTCTTTCAAAATCTGTTTCATCTGCTCTAAACAACAACGTTCAATCTGTTCTTCTTTTATGTAATTTTTAGAACATCTCCTCCCATCAATATAATAAGCTCTCCGGCAATAATACGAATAACTCTTTTTTCCATTCACTCTGCTCTGATAATATGTTGCGTGCATCTTACCACCGCAGTTCCCACAATAAAGAATATGACGGAAAATATTTTCATCGTCCGTTACAGCATCTTTTCCGGTTTTTCTCTTATCAGCAGGTTTCTTCGCCATTCTTTTCAACCCAGCATTTACCCTATCAAACAATTCCTGCTCTATGATTGGTTCATGGCTGTTTTCTACTGTAATCCATTCATTTTCCCCGGTATGGCAGTTTCCTTTCTGTCCCTCTTGTAATCGTGATTTTCTCTTGCACTGCACAAGTTTACCCATGTATACCGGATTAGATAATACACCCCTGATAACGCCGGGATTCCACTGATGAAGTATCTCACCATTTTTCCAATATGTATGACCGTATTTATTGTAATCACTGATTCTATGCACTTTCTTCCGATAAAGGCATGATGACATTTCGCCATAAGAAATGCCGGACGCATAACTTTCAAAAAGATAACGTACAATCCCTGCATTTTCAGGATGAATTACCAGCTTCCTTATTCCGTTTATTTCCTCCGCAGTATACCCATAAGGTGCTGTGCTCCCGATATATGCGCCTCTCTCAGCGGCAATTTTCCTTGCAACCATTACTCTTTTTGATATATCTTTTGCATACATATCATTTACAAGATTCTTAATGTTCATTGCCAGTTTTTTTTCCGAAACATTTTCAGACATGGAATCAAACCCATCTGTAACCGCAATAAACCGAACCCCTAAAAACGGTAATATTTTTTCTATATAATTTCCCGTTTCTAAATAATCCCTGCCAAATCTCGATAAATCCTTTACAATAATGCAATTTACGTTATGATTTCTTACATCATCCATCAGCCTGTCAAATCCTGCTCTCTCAAAGGAAGTGCCTGAAATCCCCCTATCTATATAGATATCATAGATTTCAAATTTCTGCTTCTTTTTAGGATTATTGTTTTGGGTGGTTATATATTGACGGATAATTTCTATCTGATTTTCTATGGATTCGGATTTTCTGTCATCATGATCTACTGATAATCGGCTGTATATTCCAACAGAATACTTTACAATAAGTACTTCCATAGCTTCTGTTTCCACTGGCATTTCCAAGTATCTTTTCTTCGTTCTCGCCATTTTATATCACCTCCTGCATAGAAGTTTTTTCGTGACACATCTGGCTCATAACAGCTAATTTATCCATTTCATTAGAAAATCGAAACTCTATCTCTAATCTTTTGTCCTCATGAACATATATCTTACGGACTGTTGTTACCAGCAGTTCCCTGTCCAGTTCCTGAAGTTCCAGTGTTTCCTTAATCTTTTCAAGCTGTGATTTTGCAGCAACACCATTCTGGAACATATCTTTTATGATTTTCTTTTGTGCAGCTATGGCATTTTCCAGCTCACTGCATTTTCTCTCATATAAATTGTGAAATTCGTCAAATTCCTTTTTATCAATCAGCCCTTCCTTTAAATCAGCAAACAGACTGCTCTTTAACCCATAATATCTGTTATATTCTGTTTGGAGCGTTGCTATCTGTGAATCATATTCAACGACCTGTTCGTAATTGACATTCATCTGTTCTAAATACTCAGCAACTTCTGAATAGGATGCCATCAATTCAAGGTATTTCTTAATCTCCTTAAATACAATCCTTTTTAACGTCTCTTCCTCTATACTGTGCCTGCTGCATCCCATGGACTTATTTTTAGTCTGACAGATATAAAATACTTTCTTTTTACCTTTATAGGAATTTACTCTTTTTATCATGGGCGCTTTACAATCTGCGCATAGTAAAACACCGCTGAACAAATTAGCCGTATCTGTGTTACTTGAAGCCCTCCCATCATATTTCAATAAATCCTGAACCGTTAAAAATTCAACTTCTGATATAATGGCCTTATGGGTATTTTTTACACAGATCCATTCTTCCTGTGGTTTATCAATTCTCTTTTTTACCTTATAATTTACTTTCTCTTGTTTTCCCTGCACCATGGTTCCGATATATACCGGATTCACTAAAATGCGTTTCACAGATGCTGCCGCCCATTTTGCAGTAGAGGAGCCTTCAAATCCTGTATAATACTTCATTCCAAGAGACTTTTTATATTCCATAGGTGATAAGATGCCTGTGGCATTCAGCTTTTCTGCGATTGCTCCCAGACTCATTCCCGCTATCTTCCATGCAAAAATTTTCCTTACAATATCTGCAGCATATTCATCAACAACTAAGCTGTTCTTATCTTCCGGATTCTTCTTATAACCATAAACAGTAAATGCACTGATACATTTTCCTTCCATGCGCTTTACTTTCTGCTGTGCCTTGACCTTCATGGATATATCTCTGCAATAACTGTCATTTACAAAATTTTTAATTGGCAATATCAGACTGCTGTCTGTTTTGTCTGCATACAGACTATCAAAACCATCCGTAACCGCAATAAAGCGCACATTTAAAGCCGGGAAGGTCTTTTGTATAAACCGCCCGGCTTCTATATAATCTCGTCCAAATCTTGACAAATCTTTTACTAACACACAGTTCACTTTTCCGGCACGAACATCTGCCATCATTCTCTGAAATTCCGGTCTTTCAAAATTCGCCCCCGAATAGCCATCATCAATGTAAATATCATAAATCCGCAAATCTTCATGGTTTTGAACGTATGCTCTTAAAATATCTCTTTGACTGCTGATACTGTTGCTTTCTGTCTTTTTACTGCCGTCCACATCTGCATCATCTTTAGACAGACGCAAATACAGACCAGTATCATAAATATTCTTGTTATCCATTTGCATCACTCCTGACTTTATATTCGCTAATAAGAAGTCACACAAATATCGTGCTAAAGTCAGGAATCCGCTTTTCAATCCTGTCCTTAGATTAACATAACTTTCTTTATTTGTCGAATCCTTTTTAATATTTCAACTCTGCAATTTGCTTCAAATAATGTTTTAGTGCATCTGTTGCGGAATAATTATCTCTGCTGAAATGTACTCTGACCACATAGCCCTCATTCAAGTGCGTTGAAAAATCTCCATTCTTACCTGATGCAAATTCTCTCAACTTCTTCTCTACGGGATGAGTTTTGTCAATAGTGACCATATCAATATCCAATAAATCCCCCTTTTTCACTTCCGTGATATCTGTTTTTTGGATATCTTCACGCTGAGCCTCTCTCATATCCTGCAATTTCCCCATAGAACTGCTATATCCCTCCGTTTCTTTCATCCTATGCAAAATATGGATTGTCCTATGACCTGAAATCTCTCCAAATCCTTTCTGCATTACTTATATTCTTTTTAGCAACTGCTACACCAGCCAGTACAAAGAAAATCACTGCAATATCCAATATCACACTACGCACCATCAATACGATTTTCATTCTTCCCACTCCTTATCCATAAAATAACTGTCTGCTTTCTTTCTTATAATAAAGTCTGCCACATCCATGAGCCTGTCCGTGACCGGCATGGTCGGCAGGGTATTCAGAATTTCCGTCCGGTATCTGCCACGCAGGGATGCCCTGCTGTCTAAAATAGAAAATACCGCCGTGTCCTGTTCCCTGCGGATGCCACGCCCGAACCACTGCCTTAATTTAATCAGCATTTCCGGGACAATGATGTCCCTGCGGTATAAATCAAAATCCTCATATTGGTTTCTCTGGTATTCCATGACCGGATCCGGCACGGGAAATGGCAGCTTTACCACAATCAGGCTGGAAAGTATATCCCCTGCAAGGTCAATTCCCTCTCCGGCACTATCACTGGCAAACAACACTCCGTTTCCGCTTCTTCTAAATCTGCTTATTACATCCAGTCTGCCTCTGCCCATGAGAAACAGCGGATAATCAGAAAGCTGCTCCTTCAGACCATAGAACACCCTCTCCATGAGCCAATAGGATGTAAAAAGGATCAGGGTATGCCCATGAGTAGCAGACACGATCTGCAAGATTTCCTCCATGACCGCCTGTATGTATCTGTCATCCCGAATATTCGGAAACGGCATACGCTCCGGTATATAGAGCAGACCGTTACTTTGAAAATCAAAGGGTGAGGGCTTGCTGGTTTCCGTAATCCTAGTTGAAGATGCAAAGGAAAGCCCTGTCATTCTCTTGAAGTGACTGAAATCACCCCGGACTGACATTGTGCCGGACGTAATAATAACCGGTATCGGTCTGCTCCAGATGTCACGGAATAAAATCTGTTCCAGTTCCCTTGGAACCGCACACAGGGAAAGCCTGCCGTTCTCCCTCTTTTCCATCCAGCAAATTGAATTTCCACTGTTTAAAAATACGGTCAGCTTGTCCGTCAGTTCCTGACAACGCTTTTTCAGACCTTGCAGCCGCATTTTCTGTCCCCTGTTTTCCTGATAGGATAAGGGAAGCTGCTCTAAAGCCTTTACTATGTGCCTCATATAGACTTTTTCCATGTAACCTACCACTATTTCAATTCTGCTTCCCTCCCTGGTGTGGTTTCCTGCTAAATCTCCCGCCAGTCTGGCAAATATCTGTCTGTTATATTCCGCAATCTGATTCCGTAACACAGTAACCCTCTCTGTCAGCAGATGAATGAAACTGCCGCCATACTGTCGGAATATACCATTTTCGCACATCGCTTGCCTTCATAATAAAACATCTTTATGAAAATCGGCGGTATTCATCGGCTTTTTAAGTCTAAGAAATACCGCCAATATGACTTTTTCTCCTTTCTGTTTCCTTCCCCTGCCTGCACACGTTATAGATTTTTCAATCCTTCTTCCAAAGGTATCCTACTTAAAGCCGCTCTATCTTCTTTTACAGATTAGTGAATTTTTATTTATCAATTCATTTTTATTAACATCAATAAACAAAGTTACTTTATATTGTCTCCTAATGTCCAATTTAGCGTTAAGCAATTTGTTCTATACGGCTTTTCTGGCATAAAGGATAGGTCGAAATAAAAGGCTCTATTTTCTGCTTCATTTTTGAAAAGGAACTTCCGTAAAAATATAGCCCCGTATAAGTGTCCCCTTCCCAATAGCTGTACATCCTGCCTATCCCCTCCATTGCCTGTTCCATCTGTTCAATCACATAATTTATATCACAGGTTTTGTATACTTCATCGGGCAAATCAACACCATTAGAATAATAAGCCAATCCTTCTAATGTTCCTACTTCAATTTCCTGCTCTAATCCTTGTAAAATCGAACCTTTGGGAATACCTATTCTGTTGAGTATATCTGCCAACCATTTTACACGTCCCAATTCATCTCTTATTAAATGGATCTCTATATCACAATATGCAATTTCTCCATTGGACTTTTGAGCCGTACCACCCCCAGTAACCTCTCCCATATGTTCTCTCTCAAGCATCTCATGTAAGGCATCTTCCAATTCAAATCTGTTCTTTGGCTGTAATCTTGCATTTAGTTTTAATGTTAATTCCATATAAATCTCACCCTAGCAATTTTTGCTTTGTCGCTGTGGTAACTTTGATTCGTTATAGCTCTTCTATTTTTATGATGAAATAATGTCCATATATTCTTTGTACTCTATAGGAATCGGTCTATTAAAAATCAAATCCTTCATAGGATCCACATTTTTACCAAATTTATAGCAAAGATACAATCGCTCATTAAATTCTGCATAAATTCGAACACTTGTTAATTCATATTTATCTATGGTCTCATTATCTGTGAAAGGAATTTCAGGCATGATATAAATTCCATCTCCTATGTGTCCTTCTATTAACGCCCCTCCACCATCTCCCAAAAACAATATTTCTCTTTCGTCTGGTGTTCCTTTCCATAACGTTCTTCTTCTGGCACTTGCTCCTTTCATCTGTATCTGATATTTAGGCGGTTGATAATCCTTGAGTGGTTCAATTTTTTGCTTATAAATATTACTACATGAAATAAATTGTTTTGCTACATAGGTACAAAACAAAATAGGCACTTCACTTAAATTGATATTCTCCCAATCATTATCTGTGTTAAATAAATTAAAAACTAATAACTGCGATCTATTGATCATTTGTGCCAATACATAAACATTTTCTTTTCTATTTTCATCTCTACGCTTTGTTTCTATACTAATCACCTGATTAGCTCGCCAAATTACCTTTTTCACTTTTTTTAAATTTCCCTCCTATTATTTGCAATAAACTATGTTACTCTTTTGTTTTTCCAAAAATTCATCTGCTTTTTCTAAATAAATATCTCTATTAGGATTATTAATTCCTACTGGATTTTGTTTATTAGCAACTTTTGCAGTATCTCCTCCAACTTCAGCAAGCTTCATTTCATAATAGCGCTGTTCTAAGCCCCTTGCCGTTTGCTTACCAAGTTGATCTTGCCCAGTGTATACTGCTGTAGGAGCCATACCTCCAAATTGTTTAAAGTCACCTCCATATCTTCTCGCGATTATATCTTGTGGAGATAAGTTTAATTCAGATGGTGCACTTGCATATCCAGCATACGGTAACCCATTTTTCACTCCTATATAAGTCACATGGGTTCTACCAGCTCCCGTTTTAACATCTAATCCAAACAGATCTATCCACCAATTCGGATTACCCACATACCCATACAATGTCGGATTTCCACCCGATAACCCAATAGGATCCTGCTGCGTATAGCATCCGTCCTCTGGCGAATAGTAACGGAATCGATTATAATACAATCCGATTTCTTCATCCTCATACTGCCCTTGGAATCGGAATGGAACAAAATTCTTTTCACCAGTATCTTTCCTGCCTTTTTTCACTCGTCCATAGATATCAAGTTCTCTCTCCCAGACCTTTTTACCTTCCTCATCATAGGCTTCCACAGGTGTTCCCAAAAAATCACTGATGATGCTATATCTTCCATCTTTTGTGATTTTCCCTCTGGGGATAAAGTCATCCTGAAATACCCATGTAATCAGATTATCCGGTGCACTTTCTCCCTGCTCTGCTTCTCTCTTTTCTTTTTCCTCCTCTCTTTTTTCCAATTTTAAGATGAAATCTGCCTTGTAATCTACCTTGTTTTCCGTTTTCTTTCTGCCCGCCACACGATTTTCTTCCCATTCATGAAACAAGGTATTTCCATTCCACAGAAATCTTATGACTTTTTCCTGCTTTTTCTCTGATACCTCTTTACCACATGTGGCTGTTACAGATTTTTCAATCCTTCTGCCAAAGGTATCATATTGAAAGCTGACACTGCTTTTATCCGGTCTGATTACCTCTTTGAGCATGCCATTTCCAAAGTAAGAATACGTCCATATACCTCCATCCGGCTCAATCTTCCTTGCAAGATTTCCTTCTTCATCATAGAAGAATTCCCTGCCTTGGGTTACAAGCTTTCCATATCCTCCCTGATATTGGTTTCGTTTTTCTTTCAAATCTATGCAGGATTTCTCTAAGCGGCTTCCTGCACCGTAAATGCGGTCACTGTAATCCTGTGTCTCATATAAGTTGCCTACGGTATCTGTGTTCCGGAAAATCGTCTCAAAGCCTGATTCTTTCGCACTTACCAGATTACTGAACTGATCGTAAGAAAACATAGTGCTCCCCTTTGTCAGTTCATTGGTAACCTCCTTCAGTCGGTAATTCACATCCCATTCATACTTACGCCGACGCAGGTTTTCTGAATAGTAGGCAGCATGCCCTAACTCACTCTGTTGCCTGCCAGACCCCACCTGCTGTACACTTACTTCATGGGATATCGGTCTGCCCACATGGTCATAATCCCAACGGCTGCATACACCACCGGAAAACAACCGCTGTGTTTCCTGACCTAAATCATTATATTCCATTCTGGCAGACCACGGCTTTTCTTTATCCATGTATGCTACCAGTTGCGTCGCCTGTCCCATTTCATTCTGACTGGTAAGAATGTTTGCTCCAAAACTGCTTGCCGTCTGTATCCGATTTCCCAATTCATCATACTTATTAGATATCCAATGGCTTCCCTGCCACTCTTTTGTAATTCTGCCTAGTGTATCGCGTTCAAGCTTGATTTTGGCACATCGGTTTTCTGCTTCTATCAAAGCACCGTTTTTATTGTATGTAAAAGTCTCATATGTTTTATCATGGTAATCGGCTCGTATTACACGTCCAAGCTTATCATAACGATACCTTGTAAATCTGCCTCCGGGACGGTTAATTCTGGTGATAAGACCGGAATAATCCCTTTCATATGTACGGGTCAGGTTATCATATCCCACTTCCTTGACGATATTTCCCTTCACATCCCGTTCAAACCGATAAACTTCTCCGTTTTCGTTAATAACAGAAATCAATTCTTCCTGCTTATTATACTCGTATGCTATTTTACGGTTGCCCTGTTTTCTGGATGCCAAGTTTCCCAATATAGTATATGTAAAATCAACCTCTGTCTGCCTGTCTTTTGCACGAATCACATCCTGATAGCCGTCGTAAGTAAGCTGAATTTCATTCCCATCTGCAAGTTTTGCTCTTATCATGCGGTTTAAATTATCATATTGATAGGTTTCAACTGCACCCAAAGGATTTTTTGTAGTGAGACAATTCCCTCTCTGGTCATATTCCCAGCTTGAAGAACTGCCATCCGGCAACGTGACTTTACTTATATTTAAGTGTCTGTCATACTCCAAATGGACTTCTGCTTTGTTGGCATAAGTTACTGTCTCCACCAACTTGTATTGGTTATATTGATACTCAGTTTCCGAGCCTGCTTCATCCACTGTTTTTTCCAATGTATCATCATCATTATAAATCCATTGTCTACTACCTCCCTCCGGATTCGTTGTTTCAACCAGTCGTCCATGCTCATCATAAGAAAAGAGTACTTTACTTGCATCTGCCAGTGTAATTGCGGTAACCTGAGACCAGTCATTATACTGATACAGCGTAAAACGTCCTTCCTCGTCCACACGGCTTACCAGTTGATAACGATCATTGTAATCTTCTCTTATTTCTGTCAAATCAGGATAAACAATTTTCGTACAGAGCATTTTTTCATTATAATGATATTCACTAGGTAAACTCTCTCTCCCTGTTCTTACCGTATTATACCTTTCTTCATCATAATAATCAATCCACAGGCTTAAAACGTCTCCGTCTGAAGTGCTATACTAAGGTTGTAACAGAAGTGGCTAATAAGATATACTAAGAATAATCAGAAAAGAGGTACTTATTATGCCACAAAATTACACACCTGAATTTAAAAAGAAGATTGTCCGTCTCCATGAGGAAGAAGGACGTACTTACAAAAGCATTACTGCCGAGTATGGCGTATCCAAAGCCAGTATTTCCAAGTGGTGCAGCCAATTACGCAATGAATGCCAGATAAGCCCCGAAACAAAAGCCGAATACGATAATATGAAAGAAATGCTCAGACTTAAAAAAGAAAATGAGGAGCTACGCAAGGAAAATCTCTTTCTAAAAAAAGCGGCGGCATTCTTTGCAAAGGAAATCGATTAGAGGCTTATCGGTTTATTGAACAGTATTATGAGCTGTTTGGCTTGCGCTGGCTCCTTCGACGGCTTAACATCTGTCCAAATGCTTACTATAACTACCGGAAACACCGGAAGGCGGATTACTATGCCCATAAAGCCGAGGTTCAGGCACAGATTAAGGAAATCTATCATTCACATAATGGCGTTGACGGATACCGGAGTATGACAATCTATTTGGAGCGTAAAGGTTATTTTTACAGTCCCACAACGGTACATAAATATATGAACACGGAACTAGGACTACATTCGATTGTTCGTCCGAAGAAGCCCGGATATGAGCATGGAAAGCCGCATAAGGTATTTGAGAATAAGCTGAAACAGGATTTCACTGCAGACGAAATTAACAGGAAATGGTGTACTGATTTCACCTATCTCTTTCTTGCGGATCATGATGTGCGCTACAACTGTACAATCATAGACCTGCATGACCGAAGCGTTATCGCCAGTATTACAGACCGCAGCATTACAAGCGACCTTGCCATACGTACTCTGCGGAAAGCACTGGATTCACAGCCTAAAATAAAGGGAGAGCTGATTCTGCATAGTGATCAGGGCTCGCAGTTTACGTCAAAAGCTTTTGTTGAATTCTGCGAATCAGTTCATGTAACCCAAAGCATGAGCAAGGCAGGATATCCATACGACAATGCGCCGATGGAACGTTACTTCAACACTCTGAAAAACGAGTGTACAAATCTGCATGAATTTAAGACAGAGGAGGCGCTCTACCAGACAGTAGAAGAATTTGCGTATGTTGAATACAATTACGTGCGTCCGCATAGTTATAATGGTTATGCTACCCCGAATGAAGCAAGGGTGGCAACTTAATCAATAAATAATATTTTTTAGCCACAAGTGTTACAAAAATGCTTGACCACAACAGTCCCCCCATGTCCGAACTGCTCTTGCTCCGTCCTCATATTTATCATACTCCCAATAAAAAGAATTCCTGTTCCGATCCGTTTTTCTTATCAACAAATGGTTTCGATATTTCAAACAAGTATCCGCTCCAATTGCATCCGTGATTTTTTCTAAATCCTGCTCCTGATTATAAGCATAACAAACCAATACATGTGCTTCCTGATTATCCTCTTTTAATGCTACTCGCGTAATGCGCCCTTGCTGATTTGTCGTAACATCCAGATTTCTTCCTACACTGTCTATCACCTGACACAAATTACCATTATCACCATAGAAAAACTGTATCTCATAGGATAAACGCCGGTGTCTGTCAAAAGACTCTGCACCGAAGCCCAGTCCTTATGCTCCCTGATATTCTCTTTTGTCGCTGACTGTGGAATATAAAAAGAAGAACCCTCTGCGGCATTTTCCGCTTCGGATTCCTCTGATGCTTTTTCTGTATTCTTTTTTTCAGGCTCCGGCTCTGCCGCTTCCTCTTTTCCTACTATCTTAACTGGTACACTACTTCGTGCAGGATGATCTCCTCCGCCTGTCTGGTTATCATCTCCATGTGTCCGGCTCTTTCCAGCATATCCTCGGTCTCCGGCATCGACTGTACTTCCAAAAGCTGCTGAATCAGCGTTTCTTTCTTCGCCTCTGCTTCTTCGTCCACCTTGGCTATCAGTTCGTTTATCTGCCCCAGTGCGATCAGCTCCGACAGTCTCTGCGGGTGCTTCGACTTCATGTAATCCTTCCATCTTCTCCCGAACATCCCTGTCGGTCTTAAGTCGTACTCCTTGTTCACGGATATCTGAAGGTTCGGATACAGCATCCCGTCCTCCCCTGATCTGTATTCCAGTTTCGCTAACGGTTCCCGACTCATATCTCCGGCTCCTTTCTTCCTTAATTTCCTCAATCTGTTTATGTATCTCCGACAATACCGGCCTTGCTATGGCGCAGGTATAATACCCAAGCCCCATAAACAGTTCCAGACTTCCAAAATGGCTGATATTCTCAAATGCCCCTGTCTCCTCAAAAATCTCTGTCCCGATTCCGCATTTCTTGAAAACAATGTAAGCTGCACTGTCTGATACAAGTTTTGCAAACTCTGCCTGCACTGCCCCGGCAGGAAGTCCATACAGTACACTGGTTTCATCCTTTACTTCTACACGGGAAAGATATTTTTCAAAAAACGCATCCGCCTGCATACCGGCAAGCTGGCAGAGACAGTTTTCAATACTATTTTCATCTGTCCCAAACTGTTTATGAAAACGGTCTAATATTTCCGGCTGATACTGCCTCTCCAAAGACCAGACGGCACTCATGGCTCTCCGAAAACCCTCATAGTCGCCACGGGTATCTGCAAGGTCAAAATAGTAAGCAAGCGTGGCTTTCGGATTATTCATATCCACAACACCTATGCCTTTGGAACCGGCTTTTAAGTATCTTCCGGTCTGCTTCTCCCAGCCCATCTTCGTTGCAAGAAGTCCTGCATCCGGTCTCTGCACATAAATCAGCACGTTCTTGTCAAAGGACATCTTGTAATACTTTGACACGCTGGACAGCAGTCCCATCCACTCTGTCCTATTCTGTGTCAATGCCTGTACTGACTGTCGGTACAGGTCTGCAAGGTAGGTTTCTCTACCCAACCTTCTGCTCCGGATTTTCGCTGCTCTGAGCGAAATAAAACTCCAGTGCCTTTACAATCGTATCCTCGATTTCCTTTCTGCTCTGCTCCCTGCCAAAAATCTGTTGATGACAGTCTCCTTGATTTTGATGGGTTTGGGACTGCTGTCCCCCGGTGCTTTGGTCTTTTCTCCGGTGACAATCTGCCGTATCAGTTCCTCAGTCAGCTTGCCTTTCTTAGCACAGTCATGTATCAGCGTTGATTTCTTAGTATCTATACGGCAGTTATCATTTACAATCAGTTCTGCAATCACCGGCTGCATTTCTTCCTTCACGAATGAAATATCATAGGCTGCTTCAAAGCCAAGTGTCTTTGCATCCAGACAGTCAAGCAGCGGTGTGATAAGTGTTGCTATCCTAAGATACCGTGCAATACGGTCTTTGCTTAATCCGTATTCTTCGCTGACGGCTGCTCCTGCATCTGACTTCTTTGGGTTTTCCAATGAAGTCCCGTTTTCCCCGATTTCATGCGGGTTTACGAGTTCTTCAATCTCTTTTATCAGATCATTTCTCCGCCCCTGGCTTTTGATTGCATCATAGTGCTGTTTCAGGCAGTATGCCTTTTCAGAAGGGCTTAAATCATCAAAAGAACGCTGGCGCAGATTTGTCTCTGTCGCAATCAGAATGGCATCCTCATAGGTCAGATTTTCCTTGATAATGACCGGACCTTTGGTAAGTCCGGCGATGCTTCCTGCATTCTGTCTGTTATGTCCGCTTAAAATCGTGTTCTTGCCTTCATGCACCCACACGATAAGCGGTTCTAAGATACCAAACTCACGGATGCTGTCTACCATATCCTGAAGCCGCTGTCCCGTATAAAGCTTGAACTTATGATTTGGAAGCGGCTCCATCACAGCAAAGTCCATTTCCGTGATTCCTGTTCCGCCGTTTTCCTGCTCCGGCTGACACTGTTCTTCCTTTGTCTTGAAATCAAAGAGGTCGTCCATACCGTCCAAAGAAGAATTAAGCAATGTGCCTCTTGCCGGTATTTTTGGTGTTCTGGTCTCCATTTCCCATCAACTCCTTTACAAATTTTTCATAGGCTTTCGCCGCCGGATTATCCGGTTCATACTCACAGATCGTCATACCATACTCTACAGCCTCCGGCACTTTAATAGACCTGGGAATACTGTTCGTAAAGATACGCACTTTTTCCCCAAGTGCCTGCTGTAACTGCGCTTTCACACGCTTTGATACCCTTGTACGCTCATTATCCATAGTGATAAGGATTCCTTCAATTTCCAGTCTGGCATTTGCGTGGCTCTTGATTCTGTGGAAAGCCCTTAAAAACTCTGCCATTCCCTCCACCGCCAGCGTTTCCGACTGTACCGGAATAATCAGGCTGTCAGCGCATATCATCACGTTTATCATGGCTGTCCCCATCTTCGGCATCCCGTCGATGAGGATATAATCATACTGATCCTTAATGGTATCAACAAACTCTTTCAGCTTGTATTCTGCAAAATCCGTGTCACACATCAGCTTATCAAAGTTATCCAGCTTGTTATTTGCTGGGATTAAATCCACTCCTGCCTCTGTCCTTATCATGTAGCACTCCTTGTCCGGCAGTTCCTCATTCATCACGATACACTTCAAAATATCATAAATTGTCACGGAAAGCTGCTCCGGTGTGGTTACTCCGCATAGTTTCGTTGTGTGCCTCTGCCCGTCAAAGTCAATCAATGCGACCTTACAGCCCTCCTTAGACAGCAGATATGACAGGGTTGTGGCGGTCGTGGTCTTACCTACTCCACCCTTTCTGTTTACAATTCCTAAAACCTTGCCCATACGTTTGCTTCCTTTCTCTTGCCTGATTTGTTATTTTGATTACATTTGATTCTCATGCAGGCAACGAGCCAAGGTCAGGCTTGCTGAACCTTGGCGATTGCCCATGGTGTCAATTTCATATGACACTTGGATAAAAGTAGGACTTTTCACTTACCTCCTTTGCCTTTGTGTGGCAGCTAAATCAGCCTCTATCCTGCAATTTCCTTTTCCAACCTTTTTCCGGGCGAAAAAAGCGGGACGAAAAGAGCCTGCATAGAAGAAGGCTAATTTAGTCCCACCTAAAATTCATTTTTTGCATTTTGTAGCCTATTACCGCGAACACCCCTCCTTATGTTATATAATTGCTACATCATGCGATTTTACTTCAAAATATGATTGTAAACAAGCCTGTCCTAACCAAACTTCTGAATAAAATCAGTATTTTTCATTAGGACTGAATTAGCGGAATCCCCTTTGTTTACGGGCTTCTTACTAACGTAACCTTATTATATCCCCCTCCCCCCACTGCATAAAAAGCGCCGCCGTTCCTGTCACAAAAGGCGTCGCCATGGAGGTACCGCTGCGGCTCACATACCCTCCTCCCGGCGCGCAGGATGTAATCTCCACCCCCGGCGCCGCAATATCCGGCTTCACCTGATTCGTTTCTCTTGTATAGCCCCTGCCGGAAAAGGAGGCAAGCTGGTAATACAGGGCATCATACGCTCCCACTGTAATCACCTTTTCCGCCGTGGAGGGAATGGTGAGGGTGGTTTCCTCTGTGGGATACAAAAATCCCGTCCCCGCATTCAGCACGCCGCCGGACGGCAGCCACATATCATAGTTTCCCTGTACAATCCGCTGGGGCATCAGGCTGATTTCCCACACACCGCTATCAATGAACTCGCCCACCGGAAGAAACTCCATGTAAATTTCCTGATACGGACTGTAGGGACTTGGCTCACCGTAATAGAACAAAAGCTGGGTATTCTGGATGGTGTACCGCTGCGCTCCCTGAATTTTTCTAATAGGTCCTACGGACGTTCCGTTAGGATGAATGACAGAAACGGATATCTCATCCGCATAGGACTTCCATATCTGAAGATTTAATGCCGTCTCATACTCACTGACCGCCAGCTCTACCCTTTCCTGCCGCCCCTCCGTCACCCTGCCGGAGGTATGGATGGCAGCAGCCCCTTCATTTCCGCTTCCTATTACAATAGAAGTGCGCCAGCGGTTTGACATATCATTCAGATAGGTTTCTATCAGGGAAGTGCCGGAGTGGGATCCGTAATTATTCCCAAAGCTGAGGTTTAACGCCAGCGGACGCCCGTAGGACTGTGCTTTTCCAATGCAGTAATCCACCGCCTGCATAAGCTCCGTAGTTCTCGGAAAACCTCCCTCCCTTGTAACCCCCAATTTTACCACAAGCAGCTCACTCTCATATGCCACGCCCCGATATCTTCCCCCGGAGGCTCTGCCGTTTCCCGCTGCGATTCCCGCCACATGGGTACCATGCCCGGAATTATCCCTGCTGGGGCAAATCTGATACCGCTGCTGCTCCGTGGGCTGCTCTAAGGCAAGATTAATAACCTCCGCCGGAAATTCCGTCCCAAGAAAAAATCCCTCCGGCGGCTGTAAATACCGTTCCTCTGTCTTTCCCTCCGGCGGCTCTTCCCTATCTGACACGCTTTCTCCTTCCTGCGTTTCTTCCCCACCCGTCTCCGGCGTTTCCTTCTCCGGCGCTTCCGCCTCCGGCATCCGTCTCCGGTCTGCCACCGTCCCGGCAGGCACTGTCTGGTCCCATAAATCCAGAATCCGGGTAGTTCCGTCATCGTTTCGGAAATCGGGATGATGATAATCAATTCCGGAATCAATGATTGCCACAAGGGTAGACATTCCGGAAAGCCGGCTTCTTCCGTCCCCGTTTCCGGCTCCCGCCTGCAAAGGCGAAATGCAGGAAGCCCTTTTTCCGTTATTCACAGCAAAAAAGAGCCTCTTTGGTTTTTCCATATATTCAATTTCCGGCAACGCCGCCACCTGCTCCACCACAGCCTCCGGCAACACCAAAATGGCATATTCATTGCTGAGGTTCGTAAAAAGCATTTCGGGGTACAAATCAGGGAACTCCGTCTTTAGCAGCTGCTCTAATTCCTCCGCCGTACCGGAAAATTTTATAATCACCTCCCAGGTTCTTGTTTCCGGCTCAAAGCCCACATCCAAATCCAGAGATTTTTCCCGCTCTTCCGGCGTGGCGTCTAAGGCAAGGTTCAGCTGATTTTCTATTTTTTCATTTGACATATGATTTTCCTGTCAATCTTTCTTTCTTTTATTATATGCCCCGGAAGTGAGCTAAAAACTATTGCGCAACAAGATTTGATATGGGATAATAAAGGTTATAAAATATTTCACCATCGAAAAACATAATGAGGTTTTACTATATGAATGACTATCAAAACTGGAACAAAACCGGAGAATTAATCAAGGATGCCGTGTCGGACGCCCTGCAAAGCGGTGATTTTAAGGAACTGAACCGCCTTGTCTCCCAGACCGTCACCAGCACCTTAAAGGAAGCCGGCATACACATCACACTGGGAAATGAGGATTCTTCATCAAAAAACCAATTCTCTTCCGATGATTTTTCCGAGAATAAGGATTCGCAGGCAGGCGCAAAACGCACACAACAAAACCAATATCAGCAAAATGACTGGCAAAAGCAGCAAAACCAATACCGGCAAAATAACTGGCAAAAGCAGCAAAACCAATACCAGTATCAACAGAAAGAATGGCAGCGTCAGCAGCGCAGGCAGGCACAGCAGACCCGTCTGGCAGAGCAGTTCCGGCGCAGGCAGGCACAGCAAATGCAAAAAGCACAGCAACCCTACACCCGGATACAGCCCTCTCCCGGCACAGCCCTCTCCCTGGTAAAAATGAACCGGGTGGGCAGCGTCTCCGGCGTTTTATATCAGGTATTTGGCGGAATCGGCCTTGGCATTACGGGCATCGTCACCTTTATCCGGCTGCTCGCCCTTGCCGCCGAGGCGACTTCCCTGACGGGATGGATTGTAAACTTTGGATTTCTGGCGCTGTTCTTCGGCATGATTCATCTGGGTATCCGGCAGAAAAAGCGTTTACATCGCGCAGAACGGTATGTGCAGCTATGCGGCTGCCGCATGTTCGGAGAAATTGAAAATCTAGCAAAGAACACCGGAAAAAGCTGCCGCTACATCATAAAAGATCTTCAAAAAATGCTGCGGCTGGGTATGTTCCCGGAGGGACATCTGGATTCCAAAAACACCTGTTTTATGCTGAACGACGTGGTCTACAGGCAATATCTGGAAACCGAAAACAACCGCATACAGCAGGAAGAAACCGATAAAAAAGCAGTGGAAAACAAAAATGCCGCCCAGACAGAGGATATTTCCTCCTCCACCCTATCCGAACAGAACGCAGAATTAAATGCCATGGTGGCAGAAGGAATGGAATATATCCGAAAATTAAGAGAACTCAATGACCGAATTCCCGGAGATGTGATTTCTAAAAAGCTGTTTTGCCTGGAAAATCTTTTAAAGGAGATTTTTGACAGTATCCGGGAGCACCCGGAACAAATGCACCGTATGCACAAACTGATGGACTATTATCTGCCCACGACCCTAAAACTGGTGGAGGCCTACGAAGAATTTGACCAGATAAGCACGCCGGGGGACGAAATCGTAAGCGCCAAAGCAGAGATAGAAAACACCTTAGACACCATCAACCAGGCGTTTACGGAACTTTTAAACAACCTGTTCCAGGCTGCCGTATTTGATGCGACCACAGACGCTCAGGTATTAAAGACCATGCTTGCCAAAGAGGGACTGACGAAAGATATGGAATTTGCCGGAAGCAGCAAAAAATAACCAAATGGAGGAAAACCAATGAGTGATTTAGACGAAATGTTAAAGGAAGCGCCTTCCTTAACCCTTGCACCTTTTACGGAGGTAACCGAAGCAGCCGGGAACAGCCCCCAGGCAGTAAAGGAAGAAACTCCCAAAGTACCCGAGGTGATATTGACCCCGGAGGAGCAAAAGATGGTGGACGACTTTGCCGCCCAGATTGATATTACAAATACCCAGATGGTATTGCAGTACGGCGCCGGCAGCCAGAAAAAAATCGCAGACTTTTCCGAAAATGCCTTAAATAACGTGCGCACCAAGGATATGGGCGAGATTGGCCAGATGTTGACGGACGTGGTTACGGAGCTGAAAGGTTTTGAGGAAGAAGAAGAAAAGGGATTTTTCGGCATTTTTAAGAAAAACAGCAATAAGTTGGAAAACATGAAAATAAAATACAACAAAGCAGAAACCAATATCAACAAAATCTGTAAAATGATGGAAGAACATCAGGTAACACTTTTAAAAGATGCCGCCATGTTAGACAAAATGTATGACCTGAACCTGAATTATTTCAAGGAGCTGTCCATGTATATCCTTGCAGGCAAGCAGAAGTTAGAACAAGCGAGAGCCGTGGAACTGCCCGCCCTTTTACAGAAAGCCGAGCAGAGCGGACTGCCGGAGGACACCCAGGCTGCCAATGACTTTGCCTCCATGTGCGACCGTTTTGAGAAAAAGATTTATGACTTAGAGCTGACAAGAACGATTTCCATGCAGATGGCTCCCCAGATTCGCCTGATTCAGAATAACGATACCGCCATGTCGGAAAAAATTCAGTCCACCCTTGTCAATACCATTCCTCTGTGGAAAAGCCAGATGGTGATTGCCATCGGTCTGAATCATTCCAGCGAAGCGGCAAAAGCCCAGCGGGAGGTGACGGATATGACCAATGCGCTGCTTAAGAAAAATGCGGAAACCCTGAAAACCGCCACCATTGAGACTGCCAGGGAAAGCGAACGGGGCATTGTGGACATTGAAACTCTCACCGCCACCAATCAGACCTTAATCAGCACCCTCGATGAGGTATTAAAAATTCAGGAGGACGGCCGAACCAAGCGGCGCAGCGCTGAGCAGGAGCTGGTACGAATCGAAGATGAAATGCGCCAGAAACTGCTGTCCGTAAGCCGCGGTTCCGGTCAGATGTGACAGAAAAAAGTAAGGGAGTGTCGCAAATAACTGTCATAATCCGTTATTTGTGACACTCCCTTTTGTTGCCACATTCCTATGAAATGACTGGCATGGGATAAAGAATCAGAAGACCATGCCTCATCATCGGTTTCTTCTACGCATAATACTGTGCCTGCGTCTCATAAAGCTCCGCATAAATTCCCCCGCGCTCTAACAGTTCCTCATGATTTCCGTTTTCCTTCATCTCGCCGCCCTCTAGCACCACAATATTGTCACAGAACTTGCAGCTGCTCATCCGATGGGAAATATAGACAGCCGTTTTTTGCTCCACCATCCGGTTGAAGTTTTCATAGATTTCCGCCTCCGCAATGGGGTCTAACGCCGCCGTCGGCTCGTCTAAAATAACAAAGGGTGCATCCTTATAAAGCGCTCTGGCAATGGCAATCCGCTGTGCCTCCCCGCCGGAGACATCCACGCCCTCCCCGTTGTTATGATACAGCAGGGTTTTTGCGCCGTCCTTCATTTCCTTTACCCTGCCCTCTAAAGAAACCTGATCTAACACTTTCCAAAGCCTGTCCTCATCCACTTCTGCCCCGGATGCCACGTTCTCGTCTAACGGCATGGAAAAAAGATGAAAATCCTGAAATACCACGGAAAAAATCCTTGTGTACTCTTCATAATTGTATTTGCGGATATCAATGCCGTTTAAGGTGATATACCCCTCCGTGGGCTCATAGAGACGGCATAACAGCTTGATTAACGTCGTTTTTCCCGCGCCGTTTCTTCCCACCAGCGCCACCCTTTTTCCAATCTCAAGTTTCAGATTGATATTGTGTAACACCTTCCTGCTTTCTTTTCCCTCCACTGCCGGATAGGAAAAGCCCACACCATGGAACTCGAACTCATACCGCCCGTCATCCCTTTTTTCAACAGGCAGGGTGCCGTCATAAGACATAGCGGAGCTGTTAATAAAATCCTGATAGGTTTTTAAATAAGATGCTATATACATAAAATCCGACGTCTCTTTGATAAAGCCGGTAATGCTGCCTATTACCCGGGTGACAGCCCCGGCATAAAGCAGTACATCTCCCACGCCGATGACACCGTAAACCGCCTTTGCCCCCACAAAAATATAGGCTGCCGCTGCCCCAAGCTGATGAAAAAATCCATTGGCAGCGCCCATATAGACACCTGCCTTTTTCCCCGTTTCCAGATAAACGGAAAATCCTTCCATAACCTTTTCATACTTTCTCTTAAAAAAATCCTTCAACTGAAACACTCTGAAATCCTGCGCATTTTTCTCGTTTCCTATCATGCCTGCCAGATATCCCATGACAGCATTATTATGATTATTCTTTATCACCATTTCATTCCGGATTTCAAACACTCTCCCGGCAATTTTCCCATCTAGCATCAGCAATGCCGCATAAACCGCCGCCAATATGATTGTCGCCCAGTAGGATGTCCAAAAATGTGCTCCGTCTGTTTCCACCTTTAAAAACAGTTTTACCAGAAAAAACAGGGAAAACAGGATGGAACACGCCTGCTCCGTCAGACGGTAGACACTAATGGCCTGGTCACCTGCGCCCCCGCTGCCCATAGCAGCTACATCCGCACCCTTAATCGTATCTAACGTTTCCTGTTTTTCAAATTTTTCATACTCTATCGTATAAATTTTCTCCGCTAACCGCCGCTTCACATGATGGTCACTGCTCTCCCGCAGCAATTCCATGACCTGATAGCAGCTTCTGTCTATGATGCCGAGCACAAACTGAAACAACAGCAGCAGCGCAACGCTTCGCACACAGCCCTCATAATCTCCCGCTAAAAGCTGATTAATGATTTCGGCAGAAAAATATAACGCCACAAACGGAAGCGCTGCCTTTGCACTTCCGCCAAAGAGAAGCGCCGGAACGACTTTTTTATTGTCCTTTGCAATCAGTTTCATAAAATCTATGATTTCATGCCATGCTTTCTTTGGCTTCATTCTCTTTTCCCTCCTCTTCCCTGTAATACCGGCTCTGCACCTCAAACATGTCTGCATAGCTGCCACCCTTTTCTAACAGTTCTTCATGGGTGCCCTCTTCCACGATTTTGCCTTCCTCTAACAGGATGATCTTGTCGCAGAACCGGGTAGAAGCTAATCTGTGGGAAATAAACAGCATGGTTTTTCCCGCAAGAAGCCTGTCATAGCTCTCATACATCTCATGCTCCGCAATGGCATCTAACGCCGCCGTTGGCTCATCTAACAGCAGCAGAGAACAGTTCCGGTAAAGTGCTCTCGCTAACATCAGCTTTTGTATCTGCCCTCCGGAAAGCCCCACGCCCTCCGGCTCAATATCTTTTCCAAGATAGGTTTCTTCCTGATTCGGAAGCTTTTCGATATATTCCCACAATCCTGCTTTCTTCAGCGCATCCACACATCGTTTTCTGTCATAAACTCCCGCCGGAGCACAACAGATATTTTCCGCCACCGTATAAGAATGAATAAAATTGTTCTGGAACATGACTGCCATTCTCCCATAATAATCCGCCAAATCCAGTTCCCGGATATCCACCCCATTTACATAAATGTGTCCTGCATCCGGCTGATAGAATCCGCAGAGCAGCTTTACAATGGTGCTCTTGCCTGCTCCATTGATACCCACCAACGCCATCTTTTCCCCCTTTTTTATGGTAAAACTCACGTCCTCTAATACCTTCTTCTCCTGCCCCGGATAGGAAAAATCCACATGGGAAAATACAATTTCCACATCCTCTCCCTCTGTTAAGCGTTCCCCCGTACCATAGCGGGTGTCACCTTCTAGCTCTAAATATTCCCGCAGATAAGAAATACTTTTCTGAAAGCGTCCAATCCTCGCAATCTCATTCGTAATTGTTGTAAAGTAACCGGAAAAGCCACCTACCATTCCGATATACAGTACAAATTTTGAAACCGCCATGCCCTCCTTTAACATGCCAATCAGCCACCCATAGCAGAAAATATCCCTGCCAAGCTGCAAAATAAGACCAAACAGGTCATTGGCAAAAAAGACGCTGTTTTCTTTTGCTTTCAGGGTCTGATACTTCCGGTTGACTTTCCGGTACGCCTCATCTAACCAGTACTGCAGCTGGTACAGACGCACATCCTTTCCCGCTGCCACCTCATAGGACTGTTCGCTTAAATAATTCTGGGAAACGGAAAGCTTTGCTTCCTTCTCTTTATTTTTTGTTTCGTAGCGGACTGCCAGCCGGTACGCTGCCACCTGAAGTACAGAAATTCCGAATAAAAGCAGGACAATTCCCGCATTGATTCTGGAAATACATGCCACATATAAAAGCAGCCCTAAAAATGCCGTCACCAGATTCACATCATCATGGAGAATCCCCTCTAAGCCCACGTAATTTCCCCTAAATGCCTCGGAGGCTTTCTGCCGCAACCTCTGGGTATCCTCCTTTTCATACCGGGAATAATCCAAATCCATATCCTTCTCATATATTTTCCATGCCATTTTATTTGCGCGGAATACAACAAATTGAAAGGCATTCCTTTGTTTCAGATAAATGGAAATGCCGCACAGGATTCCATAAAGCAGAAAAATAAGCAATATATTTCGTGCCAGTTCTGCCATGCCCGCCCTTTGCTCTAACGTGCCAATCATAAGGGACGGCATTAGAATCGCACCGAATGCCACCGCCACGCCAAACAGGATTTCCGCTATGGAAAAAAAGATACAGCTTTTATTCTCTCTCCACAGTTCTCCATAAATAAAACGATAATTTCCCCAAACCGTGTATGTTTTCTTTTTTCCCTTCAAATTCTCACCTCATCACATTTTCTTTTTCATCCGGACAGTGACAGCTTACCACATTTTCCCCCAAAAGCATAAAAAATGCACGGAACGTCATTTCCCGTGCACAAATGGTATTCCTGTCATAAGGGCAGCATAATCTCCGTCACAAATACCCCCGGCTCATTCTGCCTATTAATGTAGCCGCCGTATTTGTCCACCACCAGATTGATCCGTTTCAGCCCATGTCCGTGATTTCCCCGCTTATTTGTAATGTATTCGCTGTCTAATTTCCGTACCACCTCATTCGTCGCATTGGTGACGGAAATATAAAGCTGCTGCTTCAAAACACCGATATAAAGGCGCAAAAATGCCTCTCCCTGCTCTGCCTGCACCTTCTCACACGCCTCCACCGCATTGTCAATCAGATTGCCGATTAAGGCGCACAAGTCAATGTCACTGACCGAAAGCGCAGCCGGACATTTTGCCGTATAATCCACTGCAATCCCATTTTTCAGCGCAAGGGAAAGCTTGGAATTTAAAATAGCATCCAAATTCACATTTCCCGTTTCAATCAGCTGATTCACCTGGTCTAAGTCCTGCTCTAACAGCCCTAAATATCCGCCTAATTTCTCATACTCCCCCATTTGCACATAAGCTTTCATCGACTGCAGATGATTGTGGTAGTCATGACGCCAGCCCCGCATCGTCATGTAGATATTCTGTACCTCCTCCATCTGCTTTTGCAGCAGTTGGTTCTGATACTCTATATTTTTTTCTTCAAAATATTTGGTGACAAAAGGAATTTTCATTCCACCTCTCCCTTTCTGCGGTAATAACGGATGAATGCCTCATTTACCTGTTTATAAGCGTTGCGGCTAACCGGTATCCTGCTGCCGTCCGATAAAATGCACTCCATCCGGAGCACCCGTTCCACATGAAGCAAATTCACAAAAAAACTCCGGTGGGTAACAGCAAAGCCATCTTCCCCTGCTGCCTCTTTTATTTCCTGCTGCAGCCCTGTCAGGGACTTTTTCAGCTCATACACTCCCTTTATCGTATGAATCTTCAGATAATGCCCGTTTACCTCTATATATAAAATATCCCTGATATCCATTTTCACCTGTTCTCCGGATATCATTTCAATCAGATAGGACTGTTCCTTTTGTTTTTCCTTTTCTATCTCCTCTAACAGCGGGAAAAATTTTTCTTCCGTCAGGGGTTTTAACAGATACCGCAAAGCCCCCACCTCATATCCCTCAAACACATACTCCCGTTTATTGGTGAGAAACAAAATGGGAACCTTCCCATCCATCTCCCTGATTTTCCTCGCCAGCGTCATCCCGTCCATCTCTCTCATGTCAATATCCAGAATCAAAAGGTCAAAGGGATACTGCTCCCCCTGTTCAAACAACAGCTCTTCGGCACTTCCATACAAAGAAACCCTGACTTCCTTTCCTGCTTTCTTCCCCCAGTCCTCCGCCATTCTCTTTACATAGGCAAGCTGGGCCTCCTCATCATCACAATACGCAAGATACATCTTTTTCCCTCATCTTCTCTTGTTTCTCTGTCCAAATTACCTTTCTCTCCAAACAGTACCTTTCATGTCTGGATACGGAACAAGGTCATTTACACATTCTACCCCCTCATTTTATGAAAAAACATCCCGGAATGCAATACCCTTCCCCCGCATATACTAAGTAAGAATCCTTCTGCCCCCTTTTGGCAGAAACCTGACATGGAGATTTTTATGTGTGGAATTTCTGGATTTTGCAATCTGAACCAACGCTATTTAGAAAAGAAATCCTACTGGGAAAAGATACTTACCGATATGCACGCCTGCCTCTCCCATCGTGGAAATGATGCCTCCGGCACTTATTTAAACAACTGTACCGGACTCTCCCACGCAAGACTTTCCATCCGGGACATCGCAAAGGGAAACCAGCCTATGGTGCGCCATTTTCCCCGGGGAGAGTACGCCATTGTCTATAACGGCGAAATCTACAACGCCGAAGAACTTCTTCCGGCATTAAAATCCGCCGGATATTTCTTTGAAACCACCTCCGATACAGAGGTCATTCTCTACTCCTACATTCATTACGGCAAAGAATTTGTCTCCCTGTTAAACGGCATCTTCTCCTTTGCCATCTGGGACGGTGCCAAAGAGGAACTGTTTTTATATCGTGACCGCGTGGGGGTAAAACCGTTATTTTATACCATATTTAACGACACCATGCTCTTCGGCTCCGAGCCGAAAGCCCTCTTTACTTATCCCGGTTTTACCCCCGCCATCAACGAAAACAGCCTGCAGGAAATCCTCGCCATCGGCCCCGCCCGCACCTCAGGAAACGGCGTCTTTGCCAATGTAAAAGAGGTTCTTCCGGGACATTACCTGTGCTTTGCTAAGGAGGGGCTTACTGACCGGATGTACTGGGATATCCCCAGCCGGGAGCATACGGAAAATTACGCCGACACCGTGGAACGCACTGGAGCCCTTGTGCGGGATGCCATCACAAGGCAGATGGTTTCCGATGTTCCGGTCTGTACCTTTCTCTCCGGCGGCATTGATTCCAGCATTGTGACTGCTGTGGCGGCAAATTACATGAAAGAGCACGGAGAAACCTTAAACACCTTCTCCTTCGACTTTACGGAAAACGATATCTATTTCCAGTCCAATTCCTTTCAGCCGGAGCGTGACCTGCCCTACGTCAACAAAATGTTAGAAGTCTGCGCCACCAACCATACCTACTTAGAATGTGACCAAAAGACGCTCTATGAAATGCTCTTTTCGGCGGTGGATGCCAAAGACCTGCCGGGCATGACGGATGTGGATGCCTCCCTGCTCTATTTCTGCTCTCTGGTGGCAAAACACAACAAGGTGGCACTGACCGGGGAATGTGCAGACGAAATTTTCGGCGGCTACCCCTGGTTCTACCGCCCAGAGCTGTTGAACCGCGACGGTTTCCCCTGGTCCGACGACATCAGCGCCCGTACCCTCTTCTTATCCGAAGATTTCTGCCGCAGGCTGCACTTAAAGGAATACTCCTACGCCCGCTATCAGGAATCCTTAGCAAAAGTTCCGAAGCTCGACAGCGACACCCCGGAAGAAGCCAAGCGCCGTGCCGTCTCCTATCTGAATATCAAGTGGTTTATGCAGACGCTCCTTGACCGTATGGACCGCACCAGCATGTATTCCGGCTTAGAGGCGAGAGTTCCCTTTGCCGACCACCGTATCATCGAATATGTATTTAATGTTCCCTGGGAGATGAAATTCCAGAACGGCGTGGAAAAGACCCTGCTGCGGGATGCCTGCGCCGACCTGCTGCCGGAGGCGCTGCTCCACCGGAAAAAGAGCCCTTACCCGAAAACCTACCACCCCGGCTATGAGAAGCTGTTGATTGAGGGAATGAAAAAGATTCTTTCTGAGCCTGATGCCCCTGTCCGCCCCATGCTGGATGTAAAAAAGGTACAGCAGTTTATGGAGGCGCCGAAGGAATACGGCAGACCATGGTTCGGACAGCTTATGGCAGGTCCGCAGCTGCTGGCCTACTTTATCCAGATCAATGACTGGATGGAGAAATATCATTTGACACTGTAGATGATGGAACATTCCTGCGACAAGCTCCTTCCTGTGAAATAGAATAAATGCGTCTTGCGATGCACTTTCCTATAAAGCAAAAGAAGTACTACGGCAGTGCGCCCATGACGCAGTGTCTTAGTACTTCTTCCTGTCTTTCTGTTCTTCCTTCAACAGGGAAAAAATATATCCTGCGGAATCCGTCATGGCTCCTCCGAAGCCCTCCATGGTCTGATACTCTAATCTCATAGGTTCTCTCCCTCATCTATGTATTGTGCGGTACTCCTTCGGTGTCATTCCCTTTATCTTTTTAAACACCTTTGAAAAATATTTTTCATCACGAAATCCTACTTTATATGCTATCTCATAATTTTTCAAAAAATCCTGCTCTAAATAACAGCACGCCCGGTCAATACGGACCCAATTCAGATAATCCACAAATCCGCATTTTAAGTTCTGGGTCATCAGCGTAGATAAATAACCGCCTGAAATTCCTAAATGTTCTGCTACCTCCGATAACGAAATATCTTCCGCATAATGCTCGATCATATAATCCTTTGCTTTTCTTATCAGGGGATGCTCCTGTTCCTGTTCTTCCGAAAAGTTCTCTTTCTCCTCCGATCCGATACATTCATCTGCCAGCCGGTTCAAACATTTCAGAATATCTGCTGCACGCACCGGTTTCAATAAGTACTCCCCTGCTCCAAATCGGATTGCTTCCTGTGCATATTTAAACTCATCATATCCGCTTAAAATAACGGTAACCGGATGCAATCCCGCCTTTTTTGCCTTCTTCATGACTTCTAGCCCGCTTTTCAGCGGCATCTGCACATCCAGCAATAGAAGCTCCGGCTGGAATTTCACCAGTAAATCCACTGCCTCCTGTCCATTTTCCGCTTCGTAAATCTGACTGAACCTGTCCGTATGAAGTTTTATATATTTTGCAACACCTTTGCGTATTACCTCCTCATCGTCCGCAATCAGTAATTTCATCCGCCTTTACTCCTTCCTCATAGGGAATCCTCAAAATAACCGTTGTTCCCTTTCCGATATCACTTTGTATTTCCAGCTTAAAATCCTCATGATATTTTAATTGCAGACGCTCTCTGATATTTTTAATCGCATATCTTCCGATTCTCTGCTTCGCATAATTCACAGGCTCCTCTTCCCAGATTGCATCAATCTGATCCTGACGCATTCCAATGCCGGTATCCCGTATCTCAAACCGGAGCATCGTTCCCTCCAGACATCCTGACACCTTTAGATAGCAAGGCGTGCTGACATTCTCAAACCCATGTACAATGGCATTTTCCACAAAAGGCTGGAGAATCAGTTTTGGAATTTTTGCCTTTCGAATGGATTCTTCCATATCCACCTCATAATTCAGCCGTTTTGTAAACCGCATTTTCTGGATCTGAAGATATCTGGAAATCAACTCCATTTCCTGTCCCACTGTCACCTCGTTTTTCCCCTGGCTTAGCACCAGACGAAACAGCTGTGACAATGCAAGAATACTCTCCGCAATCTCGTCATTTTCCGCCTCCGTTGCCTGCCAGTACAAAGAATCTAAAGTATTATACAGAAAATGTGGGTTAATCTGTGCCTGCAGCGCCGCCAACTCACTTTCCTTCTCCGAAAGGGTAATGACGTAATTCTTTTCGATTAATGTCCGGATATCCTCCACCATTTTATTAAAGCACCTTGCCACTTCCCCCACTTCATCGTTGGTGGTAATTTCCACCCTCTGCTCAAAATCACCTGATGAAAATTTCCGGATGGCAGCACTCACCTGCCGGAGCGGCTTTGTCACAAGATTGGAAATAATCAATAATACCGGAAGAAGTCCTATAAGAACACCAAACAAAAGTGACAGTGGCATATACATGATATCCATAAACTGCATTTGCAGCTTATATTTTGGAACAATTTTGCAGACAATGCTGGCGTTTTTATCCATCTGCCTGCATATGATATCATAGTTTTCATAAGTAAAATGGCTCGCCCTTTTACGATAATCCTGACGGATAAATTCTTCGCTGGTAAGATATGCTTCCACCTGCTGATCTAGCGTTCCTGCCTTGCTTAACTCCCCTGCATTCCTGTCTAAAATAAGAATACTCTCATCTTCGCTTTTTAGTACATTCCTGCACAATTCCTGAAATTTTTCCTGGCTGACTCCAATCACAATATACCCCAGAGTCTTTTTCTGGGTCAAATCAAAAATCTCGCGGTATAAGACAACCTTATCATCCCGGCTCACCAGGAAGGTATCTCCGCTTCCCTTGGGCACACTTCTCCAGATCATGCCGCTTTCACTCTGTATGGTTTCCTGATAAATCTCCGTATTCTTTACCTCTTCTATCGTGGAAGGGTATACACTTCCATCCATACCTCGCAAATATGGCCGAATTCCATTTTCCGGATAGATGGCAATGGTTTTGATATGTCCTTTTAAGGATATCATATCCTGTACCACCTGCATGGGAGCTTCCTCAAACCATAATCTGGCATTGCCGTTTAATTCCTCTGGGTTGTCTGCCGTCAAAAGATTGTGAAGTTCCTGGTTAATGCAGATATAAGTGGAAAAATCCTTAATATCCGTCTGCAGAAGACTGATGCTTTCCGCTAATGTATTCACGCTTGCCAAATCATTTTGCAACCGCTCTTCTATGACTTTATTATAATTATAGATAAACAGGACAATGCAGATGAGAAGTAGCACTGGAGTAATTGTAAGATATCCATACAGGATTAATTTTTTCTTTACACTTAAACCATTCATCCACTGTTTTATTTTCTTCATCTGCCACCCCGCCTTTGCTTTCTCAGCCTTTTACTGCTCCCATCGCCACACCTTTGGTAATGTGTTTATTCAAAACAACATACACGATAACTGCAGGAGCTGCCGTAAGCGCCATGACTGCAAACTGTACTGCATAATTCGAGGAGTACTCACCGGTAAACTCTAACACAGAGAACGGAAGAGTTTTCCATTTCAGTGAACTTAAATAGGTACTCGCCATCATAAATTCATTCCAGTTATTCAAAAATGTCATAATCGCCACTGTGGCAATGGAGGATTTCAACATCGGCGTAATAATCTGGAACACAATCCGGTAAATACCGCATCCATCCATCACCGCCGCCTCTTCGAGTTCCACAGGTATTGACTCCATAAAACTGGTGGTCAAAAACAATCCCTGAGGAAGTGAAAATGCCACATAAGGTATCAGCAATGCCCATATCGTATCTGTCATTCCCAGCTGGCTATATATTTTATAATTCGGAAGAAGGGTTGCATGGATTGGTATCATCATTCCCATTAACAGAAGGGTTTTCACCAGTCCGCTCATTTTCCAGTGCATTCTCCTGGTTGCAAATGCCGCCATGATGGATACTAAAATGACCAGTACAACCGCTAATCCATTTATCAGTATACTATTTTTTAAATACAATAGGAAGTGCCCATCCACAAATGCTTTGACATAATTTCCCCACTGGATTTTTTCTGGAATAATCAGAAGTCCATTGGTAAACATCTCCGTGCTGCTGGCTAACGAAAAGTCAATCAGCCACACCAGAGGGAAAATCTGTATCACTGCCACTGCAATCAGTACCACCCACAAAATAACCTTAGTCACCCCGTATTTCTTTTTTCCCACTTGTTCCATTATGCTGCCCCCTTCATTTTCCTAGGTTTGCCTTCCCGTTCCTCAAAAATTTTATTCAGCAACACCGTTGCTAAAAGACAGATAATAATAAAGATAACGCCGATGGCATTTCCATAACCATATTTAAAAGCCTTAAATGCCTGCTGATACAGATAGTTTGCGGTAAACTGAGTACTGTTTCCCGGACCTCCGTTTGTCAGCAAATATACCGTTTCCATCTGCTTTAATGCAGAAATCACAGCCATGGTCACATTTACCTGAATGACCGGTTTCATAAGAGGAAGGGTAATTTTAAGAAATACCTGTCTTGGATTTGCCCCGTCAATGGCTGCCGCTTCATAAAGTACCGGGTCAATATTTTTGATTCCCGTATAATAAATTAACATGCCCCATCCAAAACCATGCCAAATTAACACGATTAAAACCGACCAGATTGCAAGATCCGTACTAAACCAGTTGATGTCCCCTTTTCCGCCAAAAGCCTTAATGACATTATTCAAAAGACCGAAATCGGGGTTATAAATAAATTTCCACAGATAGGCAATGACTGCTACGGAAATAACATTCGGAATAAAGTAAACGCAGCGGAAAAATCCTTCTGCCTTTCCCTGCAGTTTATCTAACACTGCTGCCACAATGATTGCCAGCGGATGCTGAATACAGATAAATCCAATGGCTAACAGAAGCGAATTTTTCAGCGCTGTACCAAACACCGGATCATGAAAAAGTTGCTGATAGTTTTTAAATCCTATAAAATTGTAAGATCCCATACCGGAATAATCCGTAAACCCATAATAGACGCTGAGACAGATGGGGACTAAAATTGCAAATACAAACAGCAAAAGTCCCGGCAATACCAAGCTGAAAATAACCAGCTTATTGCTATATAATTTTTTCATATAACCGCTCCTTTGATTGAAATACCAGCTTCAAAGACCCTGTTTTTAATATGACCGCCGGATGATACTTTTCCGGCGGTCATATCCACTTCACTTTGTCCTTGTCTGGAATTTATTTACATGATGCTCCGATTACATTGAGGAAATCCTCTACACTTTCGCTTCCGTTTGATACGCTCTGAATCTCACTTTCAATCATAGCCTTAAAGGAAGAAGGTCCACAGTCATTCAGCGGTGTTCCTGACACGCTTGTTGCGTTATTGACAACAGTCACAAACTGCATCTGAAGCTCTGTCTCATTGCCTGACATATAAGCTGTCTGATCCTGTGCTGACATTCCAACACCGTTTTCCCATCCGTATTTGGATAATTTATCCGGCTGATACATGAAATTCAGGAATTTAATGGCTTCTTCCTTGTATTCGGAGTTGGCAGATACCGCATAACCGCCTCCGTTCCATGCTGCAATATCTGTTGCCTTGCCTTTGCCGCCCTCAACCACCGGCATGGTAAACACTCTGATGTTAGTTCTGATATCCTCCGGAATATCCTCATTCAGCGCCATGGAAGCATCCCAGCTTCCCATGTAATACATTGCAGCCTGACCATTGGTAAACAGGTTCTGGGCTGTTCCATAATCCTGTGAATCATAACCGTTCTGGAATAATCCTGCATCCACCGTCTGTTTTAACAGTTCCGTCGCTTTTACAAAATCAGCATTGCTAAAGTCAGCATTTGCAATGGAATCACTTACAATCTGTGAATACTCATCGCCTGCTATTTTATAAAGTAAGTCTGACAGATATACTGCTAAAGGCCATCCGTCTCCTCCGTCCATTGCCAGCGGAATGATTCCTGCCCCTTTGATGGTTCCTGCCAATTCTAACAGTTCCTCATAGGTGGTCGGCACTTCCCAGCCATTTTCTTCAAACATTTTCTGGTTGTAATAAAAACCTGCCACATCTGTATTTCTCGGAAGTCCATATAACTTTCCATCTTTCTTAAAGCCTTCCAGTGAGCCTGCGATAAATCCGTAATCTGCATAATCAGCTTCGTTTAACTCTGCAAGCACGCCTGCCTCAAGAACTTCATCTAAAAATGCCGGCTGTCCCCAGATATTTACCACATCCGGCATTCCCTCCATGGAATAAGCCTTGAATTTTGTCTTGTAAGCCTCCTCATCTAACGCTTCCACCTCAATGGTAATATTGGGATTTTCCGTCATATACTCGTCAATAATCATCTGCTCTACCAGTCCCTGTCCTGTCTTTCTGTCCGGCAGATTAGAAAATACCTTTAATGTTATCTTCTCACCATCTGTAGATGCTTTATCTCCTGACTGGTCGCTGTCTTCGGCAGCTATATCTGCTGTTTGACCGCCATCTGCATTGGATGAACCTGCTGTTTCTTTGTTTCCCCCACAGCCTGCTGCCATGGTTGTCAACATTGCCGTTGCCAGTAACATAGAAATGAGTTTCTTTTTCATAATTGTTTCCTCCGTACCTGTTATTTATTTGATGATTGAATCTTATCATCTGCACCTACCCAAAAACAGATACCATTCTTTCAAAAAGGTGGAATATTTTTATATTGAAAAATCATGTATTGCTTCATAGGAAATTCCGTATTTTCACACGTTATTGCAACGCGTTATATCCTGATAACGCAAAAAAAGTGCTTTGCCAGGATATAACATCCACTACAAAGCACTTTCCCCTTCCATTTTCAGTTTTCATTTTATTACATATTTTTCCGTTTCTTATACACCCTGCACACACAAACGGCAATCAATGTCCCCGTTATCATTCCCGCCAGAACATCCGTGGGATAATGCACTCCCACATAAAGCCTTGAAAGCATAATCAGGAATGCTAAAATCAGCGCCGGAACACCCGCCTTCCTCGGACACATGATAAAAATTACCACCGCCGCCGCAAAGGAACTTCCGGTATGCCCGGAGGGAAAGGATAAATCTGCCTGGGCTTCTATGATTCTATGTAGTCCCTCCACTGCTTCGTAGGGACGGGTTCTTGCCACCAGATTCTTCAGTATCATATTATTGACAAGCAGTGAACCTAAGAGGGACGCCGCCGTCAAAAATCCTACAGGTCTTGTCTTTTTTATTATCACAAACACCAGCGCCAGAACTATCCAAAACCAACCGGCGTCTCCCAGGTGGGTGATGAAAGTCATCACAGGGGTTAAAAATTCATTTCTTATATTTTCCTGTATCCATAATAGGATATTTCCATCCAGTTCTAATAAGGTATTCCACATAAAAATCCTCATTTCTATTTCTGAGCGGCTTGTTGCGAAGAGACAACGCAGCTATCCGTTTTGCGTCCTCCGCCAGAGCCCATCACTGATGGTATCATACCATATTGCGAAAAATAATCAATCTGTTTTGGAGAATTTTCCATTTTATTTCTCCCTTCTCCAACAGATTTTTCACCTGACTTCGGGACAATCCTAAAACCTCTGCAATTTGTTTTTCGGGACGGAGTTTTAGCTGATAAGGATTGTTTATTGTAATCACCATTTGCTCCCCGCAGTCACTACATTCCAATGTCTCATGCAGCTTAACAAAATCATAATTTATTCTGTCAAAATCAATGTCTGCTTTGTTTTTCCGAAATAGCTGCATATTTTTGCCATACCTTTCTGTAAGCCGCTCATTGTTGTCCAAAAAGCTCTGATACTCTTCTTTAGGTATGGTAGAAATCTTCTGCCTCTCATAAATTGCAAGGTTGAGGGTATGTTTACATTCCTCGCATTGATAAATCAGCCAGATATCCAGCTTATTGCCGTTGGCATTGACACGAAATTTTTTTGTGTTTTTAAAATGTGTCTTTCTGCCGCATTTCGGACAGCTCCGAATCACCCAAAAAGAATCTTTGGGGATAATTTCATATTCAATTTTCTTTAAATAGCTCATTTGCATCTCCTGTTCATTTCATAGTACGATGCGCAGGCTATTACATTACTTGTTCCTTTTATTCTTCACAATAGAACATCTGCAAAGTGAATTTTCTATTCTATGCAATAGCCACGCTATGCAAAGTAAACAGGTGTAGTCATATAATATCTTTCTCCTCTCATTGTATTTTCAGAACAAATCGGAATAATTACAGTTCGCCTTGGGCAAACAGATTATCTTTTCCCATACCGCACACGAACGGATTAGAATCATAACGATGACAAAAATCCAAAAAGTCAGAACGCTGATTTGAATCCTTCATAATCTTTACAAGTAATTCATTCGGAAGAGTCCTTGCATATGCACCGGGACCCGCCAGTTGTATATTTTTCACGCCATAACGTTTCAGTATTTCTTCTAATTCGTCCGGCATAAAAGTATATGTGATACACCACGGTGCACCTCCCTTTTCATATTCAGCAATTTCTTTGTCACCACCCATAAGTCCTTCCTCCCACAGCTTCATCACATCATCTTTACTGAAATGAAAAGCTTCGACTGCATTTGCCTTATTACCAATGCACCATTTTACAAATGGGTCATCACAGTTTTCATCTAATATGAATTGATTTTTTTGTATCGGATTTGCCAGGTACGGAAGATACCCTAAACGACTTGAGACGCTTATCATAATTCGTTTGCGGCATATGCGCACAAGTTCACCGATTACCTTTTTCTGATTGGGATAAGTATATGAAACAGGAGCGTCAAAGGACATCACCATATCAAAAGATTTATCTTTGAAAGCTTCCAAATTCTCCAATGCCCCGTTCACAAAAGTTATTCTGTCAAGAACACCCTCTTTTTCCGCTAATTCCTTTGCCTTATCTATCATAGGCTGCGATATATCAAAATGTGTAACTTCACAACCATGTTTTGCAAGAAGAATAGAAAATCTTCCACATCCCGCACCACCATCAAACACAGTTTTTATCCCACTCAAATGAGAGAGCAATTCCTTTTCAATATGGCTTTTTTGAATAATATCATCAATAAAAGTTTCCTCACGGTGACTTTCGAGTTCTCCTTTATCCGGCATATTCCACAAACGTTCCGATATTTTTCTGCTATAATCCATATATCAGTCTCCTTTCCTGGCTATAATAATCGTTGCGTTGTCTGGGTTTTCCAATACTTTTTCAATTACAAATCCGACGTTTTGCAATAATTCTCTTTCATGTTCCAAAGTCAAAGGAATATCAAAATGCACATAACAATTATCCGGTATAGCGTAACATATTTTCATATTGCCTTCCACCTCACACATTTTTAGAAAAAAATATGAGCCAATACCAGGTATCAGCTCATATTTTTACGAATAATAGGCATATCCTTAGCCGGACTGCCTATTGTTTTCTCATTTTTCTCAGGATACGCTGTATGCTCTTCTGTGACAGATAATATTTACATGCTAATTCCGAAGTCCTGCTTCCTGCAAGAGAATCTTCGTAAATTTGCTGGTTCCGCGCCAAAAGCTCCTGCTTAATCTGTGTGCCTGCTCCCCATTCCTGTCTATGTTCCGTCTTGCGTGGAATATAAATATTTTCCCCGTCAACATACTGCTGTATCAACTCTATTACTTCAATGGGCAGAATTTCTTCTGCTCTTATATAGCCCATGTCTGCCTCCTAAAACTAATATTTTTCAGGAATAGCATTGGCTATAACAATTTGTTGAACCTAATGACACTCCGTCAAACGCAGCATCCGTCACTTTTTATTGCAATAGCCAGTGCTACGCAGACATAACATATCGTTTCATATACAAAAATCCCCCTTCTGCATTTTTTCTTTAGAATACCATTCTTTTTATGGAAAATCAATTTTTTCCATCTGCGGTTTTTTCACAGCAAATCTGACTTTTTAACTTCTGGCTTTTTGCAGCAAATAACATATGATTGCCTGCTGAACTTCTAATAAATGTTTCTTAAATTCATAGCCCACAAAATATTTGCTGTTGATTACCTCTTCCGAAACTTCTTCCCCTCTGTAAAATGGCGGACATGGATTTAATATTGCACCGGGATTTGCCAGATTCATATGCTGCAATGTAACCTGATATCCGCCAAAAGCTTCCCTGGCATTTTGCGGTATCGAATCTGTACATATAACATCTTTCCCGGATATCGCCTCTCCGACACTGTGATGTACTTTCATATTCTCTATTTCATATCCTTTCGGACAGCACTGTTCTATCTCAAATCCCATAAGCTCAGAGGCTGCCTTCCATGAATTTCCGATATTTCCTTTTCCTCCCACAAAGAGAAATTTCTTTTGGGTAAAATCAGAGTAGATTTTTGATATGGAATACATATCTGCAAGGATTTCGCAGGGATGATTCCCGGAAGTCATGGCATTTATCACAGGGATATCCGAACATTCCGCCATACGCTCTAACAACGTCAAATCCCTGTGCCGGACAACTGCTGCATCTACCCAATTCGCCAGGTATTTCATCACATCTTCTGTTTTTTCTCTTTTATCAAGGGCTGTAGGCGGAAAGAGAATGGTGTCCCCGCCTAATTGGTGAATCCCCTTTTCAAACGTCACCCTTGTACGAATACTCGCCTCCGGGAAAAATAAAACAATGGTCTTTCCCTGCAATATTTTACTTCCATATGTACCATCTGCAATTTTATCCGCCAGTTCAAATATTTCATATATCTCCTGGCGTGTAAAATCTTTGATATGAATGAAACTCTTAGTCATTGTACCTTCCCCTTTACTAAAATCGTCCTGAAATTACTAAAAGGATATCATAATCAAACTATTTTGTATATCAAATATTAAGGAAAAAAAGGAGACAGAGGTGATGGCGTTCCCCTCGCCAGCCCCCTCCTTGCCCCTCTGCTACTGCTGTGCCGTCAGCACCTTATTCAAAATATCCGCCAGCGGAATCATGGCATTCATCGCCTCCTGCACCGTATTCGTCTGCGCTCCCACCTCAATCAGCAGGGATTTCGGGCAATAGTGCATATTATAGCGATACCCCTTCAGGTAAATACGCCTGGTAAAATCGGGATAATATTCCGCCGCTTTTAACTGCATTTGAAAAGAAATCGAAAGATTATCCGCTATGTACGGATTGTGAAGATAATCAATATCCCCCATCTTCGTGGTGCGGCTGAGTCCGTTAAAAAACATGACCTGCGCCATCTCTACCCCGTTGATTTCCGTCACCAGACGGGTATCCTCCCGCACTCCGTCCCGGTGCAAATCAATCACTACCTCGATGCTGGGATTTTCCGCTAACACCTGTTCTAGGGCAGGCGCTGCCTTGGAGTAGGCATGGTCCCTGTCTCCCACGTCATACTCTCCCTTATGGTGGATAACGGAAAATCCATACCTCTCTGTCAAAAGCTTTGTCAGATAATCTCCCACTCCCACCACCGAAGTGGCAGCGTCCCCCGGAACGGAATCCTTGTAGCCCTCCTGAGAATGGGTGTGGTAAATCAATATCTGAGGGGTGGAGGCATCATGGCTCAGGCGCATATCCTTCCCCAGCAGGCTGTCGGCATTCAGCTGGCTGCTGTTGATGGTGGTGGTGTTATCCACCTGATAAAAATTCTGCAGCAAATAGTCAAAATCATTTAATTTTTCCCTGGAATATACCACCTTCTGTTCCGCGGCTAACACCGCAGTTTCCGCCGTGGTCTGCTGGGTCTGGTTTTCTGCCTGCTCACTCTCCCCCAAAGGGGCTGCGCCCTCGCTGTCTGGATTTTCCACCTGACCTTCTGTTGTCCCGGCAGTTTCCTCCCCGGCAGCCGTCTCTTCCGGCGGGCTCGTACCAGTTTCTGACGAATCCTCCGAAACCGTTCCCGCCTCCACCAGATTTCCGTTTTCGTCCACGTAATTTTCGTCCGCCGCCTCTCTGGCTAAGATATCCTCATAGGACAAATCGCTTTCCACCTGGGTCTGATAGCCGCTTTCCTCCGCCATGGTTTCTTCCGAAGGCTCTCCGCCTGTTTCCGGGATCAGTTCCTGAAACAGTGTTTCCGCAAAATTGTCCTCTTCCTCCCCTTTGGCATTATAAACCGCCCCCGGCAAATATAATTCCAGAATATCCTGATAGCAGGCAATTTTGCCGTGGAGTTTCAGGGTCTCCCAAAGCCCTGTATTTTCCTTTAACAAAAACAGGATGAGGAGAATTGCCAACACAAAAATAACCGCTGTTTTTCTATTTTTCTTTTTCAACCGATGATAAGAATGATGTGCATACATAATTATAGTTTATGCAGCTCCCCATTTTCTTATGTCAGGCAGTCTCTAGCGTCCGTCCTCCCATAAAGGCAATATTCAACCCCTCCGAGATGGTAAAGCTCAGGCGTTTCACAGATTCGTCAATGTCCTTCGGCGTCACAAACATAGCGTTCAGGTTTGGGGATAACAGTTCCCGGATCAGCTCGTATTTTTCCGCCTCATTTAATTCCCCTAAGGTACTTCCCAGATTGTTTAGCGTCTCACTCTCTCCCATAGCAGTAATCAGGTTATACATGGTATCATTGACAATGGTTGCCGCATCCACCACCGTGGGAATGCCGATGGAAATCACCGGAACCCCCAGACTTTTCTGGTTTAATCCATGCCTGTGGTTTCCCACACCACTGCCGGGGTTAATCCCCGTATCCGTCACCTGTATGGTACGGTTCAAGCGCTTGGTGCTTCTGGCTGCCAGCGCATCCACCGCAATAATCAAATCCGGGCTTGTCTCTTCAATAATACCTTTGATAATCTCTAAGCTCTCCATTCCGGTCTGCGCCATCACCCCCGGCACAATGCTGCTGATTTTATTTACCTTATCCGAACCGAAGGCATATTTTCCATACTCCTTAATGATATGTCTGGTGATAAAAAGATTGTCCACCACTCTGGGCCCCAACGCGTCCGGCGTCACTTCCCGGTTACCTAATCCTACGACTAAAACGGACATTTCCTCCTTTTTATTTTTCACAAGACTGTTAATGATTTTTGCAAGCTGGACGGAAATTTCCCGGTGGTAATCCTCGTCCTCTTCGTCCATATTTCCCGCTTCAATGGTAATGTAGGTTCCTTTGGGCTTTCCCATGGTCTTTGCCCCATTCTCCGTCTCAATCACCACCGTGCTGATGGTGAGGTTCTTATCAATCTTTTCCTCTAAAAACCTGACTCCCTTTAACTCCACATGGTCTTCCTGCATTTGCTCCTGTGTCTCTAAAGCCAGGTCGGTACGAATCTGATACATAACATCCTCCATCTCCTTTTTTTCTATAGTTTTTCATTCCCACAGAAAAATTATCCAATTATTTTTCAACAATTTTTTCCAATACCCCTTGACAGAAATGCTTCCATGCCCTACAATATTCTAGTATGTTTACATTGAACTGTCCGTGTCCGGCTTTGATGTAGACTTCCGATGTAGCGTTTTACGTTACGAATCATGAATGATAACCATAAAAAAATTGGAGGTGTACAAGTTGGCTAACATCAAATCTGCAAAGAAAAGAATTTTAGTAACAGAGATTAAAACTGCAAGAAACAAATCTATCAGAAGCGAAGTGAAGACTTCTATTAAGAAAGTGGAGGCTGCGGTAGCTGCAAATGATAAAGAGGCTGCAAAGGCTGCTTTGACTGTTGCTATCTCTACGATTGAGAGCGCTGCTTCTAAGGGAGTTTACCACAAGAACAATTCTGCCAGAAAAGTTTCCCGCTTAACAAAGCTTGTGAATGCAATGGCTTAATATATTTTATGGCATAAAAAAACACCAGTACCGTCATGCTGGTGTTTTTTTATGTGACAGCAGTAATTGTTTGCAGTTTCTCTTCCATCACCCACAAATCTAATCCTTTCAAATCGGAAGAAACCATCCATATTTATATGAAAAACATACCCCAATAATTCCACCAATTAAAATTAAATTGACTAACATCCATATCCATTTTTTTCTAACTGCTTTTCCATTAATATCTCGTATAAAATCAATCAATATCCAAATCAAATTAAAAAACACAAGACCAATGATAAAAGCCATTAAGGATATCCTATATATAGATGGTTTATCTATGTTTTCTAAAACCGAGCTAGAAAATACTATCCCACCAGTGAATGCCAAGACAATAGCTGCAAAGATTCCCAAAATTGTAATGTATTCCTTCTGCATATCCTCTTGTCGTTCTTGAACTTTGCCCGATAACTGTTTTAAATCATCAACCGTTTTATTGGAAATTTCCTTTAATGCGTCCTCTGATTCACGAACTTTTTGTTCCAGGCTTACCACAAGCAACCTGTTCTTAGCTAACTCTGACATTGTTTCATTTGTCATAGTTTTTGTATAATTGATTCTTGCAATATCTAAATTTGTATGATCATACAATTTTACAATTTCTTTGCTAATATTAATAGGATTTCCGTTTTCATCAATATTTTTAGGAATATATCCGTCTTTAATAGTCTGAATATTTTGTGCCAGAATATCCAAACTTCCTATACTAGAATCTCCATCAATTAAAGTTAATGTTGAAAATATATCAGAATAATAATGTCGAAAGTTTTCTTTACTGCTATAATTATAGTATATATCCTCAAACCGCATAAAAAATGAGGCTCTATCGCGCGCTTCCTTTAATATATCCTGTGATTTAGATAACTCTATCAGGACTTCATTTAATGCGTCCCTTTTTTCCTGCTCATTTAGTATCCTCATACTTTATCCCTTACTTTTTATTAATTCTTGCGGAATAATCTGATGATCACCCAATCCTCCTCTATAAATCAAATCCCATGCTTTTCCGGAACTATGTGTATCACTTACCATGTCCCACGGATTCAATATCCGTTTTTTTTCAATAATAGGATTAATAATATTTTCATCGCTTGACCGGATATCAACTACATATCTCATTCTAATGGGCAACGCACCAAACCCACAATATTGTTTATACACTTCAGGAACAACCGGACCAAATTGCCAAGCCTCTATACTCTCTGGAAATGCCACCGTTCCTTGCTGTAAAAATTCTCTTTGAATATAGTAAAGAATTTTCTGTAGTTGCAAATTGGATATCGGATATCTATCCTTAGTGCATTTATCAATTATATATTTTGCCATGTTCAATGCCGAATACATTTTCTCTCCTCCTTCCAACTATATAAATTATTATATATGCAAACATACGTTCTGTCAAGTTGATTATAACTACCGATACTTCTTTATTTTCCCGGCAACTTTGTTTTCTAACCATCTACGGCAACATTTTCCGTTGCTAAAATGTTGCCATGATTTATTATACCAAATTCACTTAATAAAGCAATACTCTACGTCACGAAATCAATCAGACAATTAAAACAAGCGCTTCATAGGGTTTTAAGTTCTTGATTTCTCCATTGTCCCTTCCATAATTGGAAATAAGCACTTTCCCGTCCGCTTTCGTAAATTCTTGTGGAATTTCAATCGCCCTGTTTTCTTTGGTAAAATTACACATTACCAAAAGTTTCTCATCTTCTAAGCTTCTTGTATATACATACAGGTTCTCGTCTTCTGGCAGGAGTAATTCATAGGAGCCGTATACAATAATATCGTATTTCTTACGAAGCGCTATGAGCTTCTTATAATAATGGAATACAGAATTTGGATTTTCCATTTCTGCTTTGGCGTTAATTATCTTATAATTGGGATTCACTGCAAGCCACGGCTTTCCTTCTGTAAATCCTGCGTGAGGGCTGTCGTCCCACTGCATTGGTGTTCTTGCATTGTCGCGGCTCTTGTACTGGAAGCAGGAGATCAGTTCCTCACTCTCTCTGGTGCCGGAAACCTCCACCAGCTCATGGTAGGCATTGATATTTTCAATATCCCGAAACTGGCTGATGTCCGTAAAGGGATAATTGGTCATGCCAAGCTCCTCTCCCTGGTAAACATAGGGCGTTCCCTGCATCATATGGATACAGGTGGCAAGCATTTTTGCAGAGCGTTCCCGGTATTCTTCACTGTCATTTCCAAACCGGGATACGGAACGGGGCTGGTCGTGGTTCTCAAGATAGAGACTGTTCCATGCATTTCCTTCCAGCTCGGTCTGCCACTTAGACATCACCTTCTTAAATTCCACCAGAGGCACCGGATTTCTGTTCCATTTCGTCCCGTTATTCCCGATATCCATATGCTCAAACTGAAATACCATATTTAACTCATGCTCCGACTCTCCGGCATACCGTTTCGCATCTTCCACCGTGACCCCGGAAGTCTCTCCCACTGTGATCAAATCATAACGGGACAGCACCTTCTCATTCATCTCTTTTAAATAGCGGTGCACATTCGGTCCGTGAATGCAGTAAGGTCCAAAATCTCCATAAAGATTTCCCGGAGTCACCGGACCGTCCGGCAATTCTTTCGTTTTTGAAATCATACTGATAACATCCATGCGAAAACCGTCAATTCCCTTCCGGCACCACCAGTCCATCATGGAAAATACTTCCTCCCGCACCTTCTCATTGTCCCAGTTCAAATCCGGCTGCTTCTTAGAAAACAGATGGAGATAATACATATCCGTCGCCTCATCATACTGCCACGCAGAGCCGGAGAAACAGGAACCCCAGTTATTCGGCGGCATCTTCTCCCCTTTTCCTTCTCTCCAGATATAATAATCCCTGTAAGAATTATCCTTGCTCTTCCGGCTCTCCACAAACCAGCGGTGTTCATCCGACGTATGGTTTACCACCAAATCCATCATAATCTTAATTCCCCGCTCATGCGCCTCCCGGAGCATATCATCAAAGTCCTCCATCGTCCCAAACTCCGTCATAATCGCCTGGTAGTCGCTGATGTCATACCCATTGTCATCATTCGGTGACTGATACACCGGCGAAAGCCAGATAACATCAATCCCCAATTCCTTCAGATAATCCAGCCTTCCGGTAATTCCCTTAATATCCCCTACACCGTCTCCATTACTGTCCATAAAACTCCGCGGATAAATCTGATACACCACCGCTTCTTTCCACCATGCACGCTTCATCACATTTTCCTCCTTCTTCTCACTTAACGTAATTTTCCATTCACTTTCCACATTTCTCCCTAAATTTCACGCATTCTACCACTTCTTTTATTACCTTATGCGCATAAGTTATGATGTAATATTATATATACACCCTTTCCCCTCATCCGTCAAGCCATTTCCCCCTAAATTTTATTCACCCCAGCCTATATCTATGGTATAATTCAAACTACCAAAAGGAATGCTGGGTAATCGTGAAACGGAGACGCCCGGTTAATGATGGTACTACCAAAAAGAGAGTTTATCTTTTTCTTAAAATAATTATTAAACCAACAACTATAATCCCTATTCCAACTAAAATCCCAATCATTCCTGATCCATTTCCGATTTTACCAGCGACAAAAACGGATGTTGGTCCATCTGCCCCGCCAACTATAGAAACTGTTTTTTCTTCCATAAACTTCAGCACTATACTCATAATTATAATAATTGCTCCAACGATTGTTGCTACTATTCCAATTTTTTTCATACTAATTTTTTCCTTTCCAAGTCATTGCAAACATCTCGACAAATTGGGAATTTAACCCAGCAAAGATATTTTTTCTGCTAAATGTCTTTCAAATAGCCCAATATGAAAGCCGTCTATAAATCTATGATTTACCTCTAAAGACATATTAAGTTTCTTTCTGCCATTACAGGATACATATTTCCCCCAACTTATGCGGGGAACAGTGTCGTCTGGATTAAAATCTCTTTCATTTGTTATACAGGTAATATCTATCCATGGAATGCACGAAAAATAAATCCATGCCTCATTTGCCGGTTTATCTTTTTGGAAAAAAGATGCCTGTGAAAAACTTCTCTCTTTTGCTTTTTTACAAAAATCATCTATATTATTTTCTAATAGCATATTTACAATATAAAATGCTTCACTTTCCCTGTGAATATCACAAAAGCTGGGACTCCTTCTGTCTAAAACAACTATTTCATTATTTATAATGTCATTCAAAAATGCAGGTACTTCATTGATAGATTGAGTAACCAAATAAATAAGGGCATAATAAAAAGATATGTTTTTCTTGTGCGCATATTCATAAATATTGGTTACATCAATATTAAAGCACACTGTGTAAAATGGATCAGAAAGAGCAGACATAAAATCAAATATTTCTTTGCGTTCCCACTTGTCTATTTCTAATTTTCGCATAACTACTCTCCTTCCTAAAGTCCGATTATATGGTCTATAACTTTATTAACTTATTATTGTCAAAATAATAGATATCTTCTCTCTTATATCCATATTGGGAATCAGGAATACTGATGTGCGGTTCAAAGGTAAACATTTCAACATCTGATAATCTTTTATGGTTTCCTTTTTCGGTATATATTCTGTCATTTTTATTTTTCACAATGGAATGTCCAAGGTTTCCAAAGAAATCCAAGTTAAGAAATCCTTCTTTTACAATAAAATAATATAATTCCTCAAATGTCATATCCGGTATTGCTACATCAATTAGAGTTTTATGCAGATATTCTTCCATCTGCAATCCTCTCCGCCACTCGTCATTTTTTATTCTATCAGTTTCATCACATAAAACGCCATTTTCCAACAAATAATTTTCACATAATGCTTTAATATCCGATAGATTCATCCCAACTTTAATCAAATGCTGTTTTATCGTCACTGTTGTGCCCTGCTTTTCTGTAAAAATCCAATGTGCTTTTTTTAGAACCTGTGAGTATTACCGTATCCTCTTCACAGTCTCCCTCACCACCAGCCTCACCGGAAGCACAACCCTGTTTTCCCTGATTTTCTCCCCCTGCTTCAGCCTCATCAGATACCGCACCGCAGTTTTCCCCTTCTCTGTAGCGCTCTGATGAACCGTAGTAATCGCCGGATAACTCATCTGGGAATAAATATTATCATCAAACCCCGCCACCGATATATCCCTAGGCACCTTCATTCCCTTTTCCCGCAGATAATTCATAATCCGCAGCGCATAATAATCAGACGCCGCAAACAATGCCGTATACCCCGTACAAATACGGTACAGCTCCGCCAAACTCTTTTCTAACTCTTCCTCTCCTGCCCCCAGTTTAAAGAAATTCCTCTGGTTCACCGGGCAGTCCGCCTCCGCCAGCGCCGCAGAAAAACCGCAGTATCTCTCATAATCCACACCGGAAAAGTTATCCGCCAGAAAAAGGATATCCCGATGTCCCTGTTCTGACAGGTATTTTCCCATGAGATACCCTCCCTGCCTGTCGTCTAACCCGATACTGATGCCCGCCATTTCCGCCTCTCCCGGATAACTGTCCACAAACACCTGCGGCTTTTTGTAACGCTTCTGTACCAGTTCACAATCCTCTTTTCCCATGCCCACCAATATCATGCCGTCCACATTCCAGGACAGCACCGTCCGGATTAACTCCTGGGCTGTCTCGGAAAAATACATCATCAGGGCGTAACCGTCCTTTTTCAGCTCCCGCTCCATCGCCCCCACCAGTTCCGAGATAAAAGCGTCCTTTAAATAATTGTCGTTGTTCTCCTTAGACACAATGCCGACGCCCACAATCTTTGACTCATTTGAGGCTAAATTCCGTGCACTGATGTTGGGAACATACTCGTATTCCTCCAACAGCTTATTTACCTTTTCTATGGTCTCCCGGGAAACCTCCGTAGTCTTGCCATGTATCACATTAGATACCGTTGTGGTGCTAAGTCCTAACATATTTGCCATTTCTTTAATTGTAATCATAATTCCACCGCCGCAGCCTATACCAATACGGCTCTCTCCTGTTTCCGGCTGTACTTCATAATAAAAAGCTCCACCGCCATCTGGTCATTCATCTGCCCCGTTTTCACGGCTTCTTCAAACTCCGCCCCGTCCCGCAGCGCCTGTTTTAGCTGCTGCATAGTAAAGCCCTTCGCCTGACTCACATTCCGTTTCACTGCAAAGGGAGGCACGCCTGCCACCTTTGCCATCGTGGCATTGTCAAGCCCCCGCGCCGACATATCCCGGATGTTGAACAAAATCTGGAACTGCCTGCTAATCAAAAACATAATCCGCATGGGCGGCTCCTTTAAGGTCAGCAAATCATAATATAAATCCAGTGCTTTTCTCTGGTTGTGCTCCGCAATGGCGTTCACCATCTCAAAAATCTTGTTGGTGGTCTGCTCCGTCACCACCGCCTCCACGTCCTCCGCCGTAATCACATCCCGGTCTAAGGCGTAGCAAACCAGTTTTTCAAGCTCCCTGTCAATATTTCCCATATCCGTCCCTGTCTTGCTCAAAAAAAGCTGCAACACGGAACTGGTAATATTTTTCCCCTCTTTTTTCAGGCGGGAAACAATCCAGCGAGTCAGAAGTTCTTCACTTTGGGCGGAAAATTCCACCACGCTCCCCAGCTTTTTCACCGCCTTATACATCTTTGAGCGCTTATCCACCTCTTCCTCCACAAACAGAAAGCAGGCGGCAGGAGCTATCTGGGGCAGATATTCCGCCAAATCCTCGCAGGAGTTTTTAAAAAATCCGCTGTCCTCCACCAGCAGCACTCTGCGCTCCGCAAAAAACGGCAGTGTCTCCGCCAAATCAATCAGCTCTTTCGGATTAATGTTTTTCCCCGAAAAAGCAGTAAAGTTCATATTGTCCTCCGGTGCGGCAAGGGCGTTTTTCAGCTTATCCTTATACTGCTTTTTCAAATACCCTTCCGTCCCGTAGAGCAGATACATCTGTTTCAATTGTCCTGTTTTAATATCTTCATCTATGCTTTTCATGGGTTTATTCTAGCACAATCCCCTGTCCTTCTTCAAGCAGTTATGCCGTGGTTATTTCAATCAGCCCACGGAAACTGATTTTTAAACGAAATTTCTTTATTTCCCCAGATACGTTTCCACGATAAATCTGTCCTTCTCTCTCCTGACCTTTATCTGCCCGCTTTCCATGGTATAAAATACCCTGCTGCCCGCCGCGTCCATATGAGAAACCGCCTCCGCTCCCGGATGTCCGTAACGGTTATTTTCGCCGCAGGAAATGACGGATACCCCGGGCTGTAGCGCCTCTAAAAACTCCTTAGAATTTGAGTACTTAGAGCCATGGTGCGCCGCCTTGTAAAAATCCACCTTCCCCAGCTCACCCGTGGCCAATAGCTGCCGTTCCTGCTCTGCCCCGATATCTCCGGTAAAAATCCCGGAAAATCCGTTTTCCTCATAGAGCAGCACCAAAGACAGGGCATTTTTATCCTCCGACGCAGTTCCTCCCGATGACAGCGCCACAGCCTCCGACGCAGCTCCTCCCGATGACAGCGCCACAGCCTCCGATGATGTTTTCCCCGATGACAAAGTTCCAGGCTCCGGCTCAGTTCTCCCCGGCGACAGCGCCCTAAGCTCCGCCGTGCCAAGGTGAAGTGTCTCACCCCGCTCCATAAAATGAAGCTCCGTCCCTTTTTCCGCCGCAAGCTGCACCAATTCCTCATAGGCTTCGTCCTGGGGGATTTCTTTAGAAAAAATCAGATTCCCGATGGGATAATCATTTTCTAAAAGCTCCTTTAACCCGGAAATATGATCATAATCCGTGTGGGACACAATCCAGTAATCTATCTGCCGGATGCCCCTGCATTTCAAAAACGGTTCTATCCGGTAAGTCCCCGCCTTTGAGACATCCGTACTCCCTCCGTCAAAAAACAGACGGTACCCGCTTTCCGTAGATAGGAAAATACCGTCCCCCTGCCCCACATCCAACACATCCAGCTCAAATCCCCCTTTTGCAGGAAAAAGCAAAAATAACAGCAAACATGCCGTCGCCACCGTCCCTGCCCCCAGTTTCCCAAGGGAAAAGTTCTGCGTTTCCTCTCTTTTCCTGCGGCATTTGCACCACAAAACCAGACAAAACAACAGCGTATAGTACACAAACATTCTCCACGCCGCAGGCTGCCCCGCCACCCACACGGAACCCGGCAGCATCTTTGTGATGTCACAGACTTTTTCATAGCCGGCCAATATCACCTGACAGGGAAAAAACAAATATTTTGCCAACACCGGAACATACAGCCCTGTGATTCCTCCTATCATTCCAAAAACCAGCACCACACCCACAAAGGGAAGTACCAGCAAATTCACTGCCGCCGCATACACCGGGATTTCATAATAGTACCACGCCGCCATGGGCAGTGTCGTCACCTGTATCGCTGCCCCGGTAAAAATTTTTTCCAGCCACGGATGCCCTTGGGTATTCTTCCTTACGATTTTCCCCAGGAGAACCACCCCTAGCACGGCACCAAAGGAAAGCTGAAATCCTGCATAAAACAAAATTCCCGGATTTTTAAGCAGCAGGCATACCGCCGCAAAACCCAAGGCATTCAGGGAGTCATAACTGCGTCCTGCCGCCTGTGCCGTTATCAGGAAAAAAAACATACACACTGCACGAAAAACGGAAGCTCCAGGACCCACCATTTCCCCGTAAGACCACAGCAACAGGGCTGCAGGAATGCCCGCTCCCCAAAAGCCAAGCCCCGCCCTGCGCAGCAGCCGGTATGCCAGCATTCCGATGACAGACACATGGAGTCCGCTGATGGCAAGGATATGGGAAATACCGACAGCCTGATAAGCCTCCTTTACCTCCCCTTCTAACAGGGATTTATCCCCTAACACCATAGTGATTAAGATACCGCTGACCCGCTCCGGCAACAGCGTCTGATACACATTTTTTACCTGCCCTTTCCACTGGTAAAGCTTCTCCCTCCACAGGTCTTTTTTTCCGTATGTCTGTATGATTTCAGAATTTCTTATTTGAAATGACAGCCCCTTTGCACGGTAATAGGCTTTCGAATCGAAATTTCCCTCATTTCGCGCCTCTTCCCACAAATGAGCCGTTCCCTTTAATACAAGTGTTTCTCCGATAGAACAGGTATCGGAACTAAGATAGACCTGAACCTTTCCACAAGCGAGGTTCGTCCGATCAGATTTGTCCACAGGCATCTCTTCCCCAAATCCTGCAGATAGACACTGCACCATCCGGCAGTCTGATAATTCATAGATATACTGCTGATTTTTTTCCTCTTTTCCCGCAAGGCATCCCTGCAGCAAAAGTTCTTCTCCCTCTTTTACATAGGACTCGCAGGCATCATATCCCTGTTGCAGACCGTGAGCCCTCACATAGCCGCCCACCGCCGCAAGAAACGCTGCTGTCCCGTAAAGAAGCAAAAAGACGGTTCCCGCCAAAACCTTCCCCCGCCTTTTCCGGTATGCGAAAAATCCCATTCCAAAGAATGCCGCTGCCGGAAATGCCAGCCACCCCGCCGGCACACCCGCAAGCAGAATTCCCAACAGGACGCCCGCTGCCATCTGGCAAAATGGCCGTTCTCTCAATCTTATTCCTCCTCCGTTGCTTCCTCCGTCCGCAAGACCGCTTCACTGACCACATAATCTAAGTTTCTGTCATACATATGGCTTAGCTCAAAGGTATCACGGTACACACCGCTGGTGTCGCCCTTCACTGAAATCTGAACCTTACTGATGGTAGGCAGCTCCGTCAGCGAATTGACAATCGAGTAGATAACCACCGCCTCACTCACCTGATAATCCTGGTTTCGAAAGGTACCATCCAGACTGACATAGCAGACTCCTTCCACCACAGATACGGTCAAAAGCTTCGTCCCCTCGGGAATGGCAGATTTTATCCCCTCCATCTGCGGTCCTTCTAAAAGCTGTTCCATAATCAGTTTTTCCAAGGAAATGTTACCGCTATAGTAAACGTCCTCCCTGATTTCTTTCACCAGCCCGTTTCCTTCTTCATTGGAAAAATACAGGGTCAGAGACGTATTCTGTATGGAGTTAATCTGCTCCCCCGGATTTTCGATAAAGCTCTCCTCATTCATGCTGCCGATGATATTTCCATCTGCATCACTTAAAGGCGATTCCCCCACATAGAAGGTGACACAGTCCACCCCGTCAATCTGGGTCATGGTACGCACCACCGCAGCCCGGCAGAGCACTTCCTCCACTGCATTCATATTGTTATAATCGGAATCAAAATAAATGGAAAGCAGCGCCCCGTCTAAGGAGTAATCCGTAACCTCCACATCATTAGGAATGGGTTTTCTGCACTCCACCGAATCGGGATCCGAGCTTAGCATTGCCAGAAATTGGGGTATCAACTCCTCCACAGAATCCGCTTGGGGTTCATAGGGCATTTTTATAATTTTTGTTTTTTCTTTATTCAGGTATTCGATATGATACTCACTGCTCACCTCTTCCTGCCCGCATCCGGTGAGAAGCAGCAGCAATGAAATCAGCAGCAAGAATTGCTGCGGCAAAAAATGCTGCACAAGAATATATCTTTTTATCATAAATCTCCTTTTGCCGCCCCTGGGCAAACCCACAGGGACAAATGATTTCTGTTTCTACAGCTACGAAATATATTTCAGCGGAATCCGGACATTAAATATCGTTCCCTCTCCCTCTGTACTAAATACTTTGATAGCTCCGCGGTGCATTAAAATAGCATTTCTTGTAATGGCAAGCCCAAGCCCCGTACCGCCGATTTCCCTGGAATGGGACTTGTCCACCCGGTAAAAGCGCTCATAAATATGCTCTAACGCTTCCTCCGGAATGCCAATACCGGAATCCTCCACTTTCAGATAAAAATACTGATGGTCGGCATTTAACGTCACATGCACCCAGCCCTCTTCTTTATTGTATTTAATAGCATTTTCAATCAGGTTGGTAATGGCTAAGGTAATCTTTACCTCGTCCACATCCGCACTCACCGGACGAAAGCTCTCTAATACCAGCTCCACCTTCTGTTTATCCGCAATGGGCTTTAGGCGCTTTAATATCTGTTCTAACAATTCATTGATATTAATATTGGTGACATTTAAGTCCATCGCCGCCTTGTCCATTTTTACAAGGGAGAGCAAGTCATTGATAATCTTCGTCTCCCGGTCTACCTCGTTTCCGATATCCTGCATAAATTCCTTGTACAGCTCAACGGGTGCATCCTCCATGCTGTTGATAGAATCCGCCAGCACTTTCATGGAAGTCAGGGGCGTTTTTAATTCGTGGGACACGTTGGAGACAAACTCCTGCCTAGAATCGTCGAGCACCTTCATCCGGCTCAACACACTGTTAAATTTTTCGCAGATAACTTTGGTTTCCGTATAATCATTGACTGCAAGGGCGTCCTCCCCGTACCCTGTCTGAATCATATCAATGGAAGCGGACATTTTGCGAAAAGGCTTTACTATCTGCACCGCAGCAATGACGCTGATAAAGATTACTGCAAAGGCACACAACAGCTCAATGACCATGGCATTGACAGAAAGATACTCATAATTGAGATTGATACTGTCCGTTGAGACACTCATCAGCATGACGCCGATAATCTTCTTTTCCTCACTGTCCAACTGGGGCTGCACCAGAGGAATGGTCAGTTCAATATAGCGATTCTCGGAATCGTATTTCGTGATTTCCTCCCCGTTGTAGCTTTTGATTACTTCCTCAGAAATAATGGTTTTTCCCTCGTCAAGACGGTAGGTGTCCTTGATAATGTGAAATTCATCGTCAATAATCATCATCCTGCCGTCGTAGATGGTAGACAGCTGCTCTAACTGCGCATTGATATGGGTGGAGGAAGAATGTTTCAGATAATCGTTTGATACAATCTGGTTTGCCAGTATCTTCGCCTGACTGAGTATCTCGCTTGTCCGAATGGAAACTGCCCGGTTCCCATAAGAATTGAGCATCCCGACCCGAAGTAGGATGCCCGGTATGATCCCAATTAAGAGAAATAAAAGGATAAGCCTTATCTTTAAGCTTTTAAAAAAATCAAATACTTTTTTAAATTTTGTCATTACACGCACCTTATTAATTCTGGGAATAATAGTAGCCTACGCCCCATTTTGTATGAACATATTTCGGCTCACTTGGATTACTCTCGATTTTTTCTCTCAGACGTCTCACGTGGACATCCACGGTACGCACATCGCCGGGATACTCATAACCCCACACCAAATTCAGAAGATTCTCCCTGCCGTATACCTTGTTGGGATTGTTCACTAAAAGCTCCAACAAATCAAACTCTTTTGCTGTCAGATTTACCTCTTTTCCCAGAATAAACAGCCTGCGGCTCTCGCAGTCTAACTTCAAATCTCCCGCCTCAATGACCTTGCTGTCCTCTTTTTTCGGCTGACTGCCCGCCGTCCTTCTCATAATCGCCTTGATTCTTGCCTTGACCTCTAAGATATTGAAGGGCTTGGTAATGTAATCGTCGGCGCCGTATTCGAGTCCCAAAATTTTGTCCATATCATCGCCCTTTGCCGTCAGCATGACAATCGGCATATTGGAAAATTCCCTTATCTGCTGGCAGACCTCAAAGCCGTCCATCTTCGGCAGCATCACATCTAACAAAATCATATCGTAAGCATTTTCCGTCGCAAGCTTTAGCGCCTCTTCCCCATCATATGCACAGTCTACTTCCATGCCGTCCTGCTCTAAGCTGAACCGGATGCCCTTTACAATTAACTTTTCATCATCTACAACAAGAACCTTTTTTGCCATATTCTATTTCACCTTTATACTATCCTTCACACGATTAAATACGCCTTCTTTGATTCCTTCCACCTGCATGATTTCCTCAATGGAAGAAAACCCACCGCTGCTATCACGGTAGGATATGATACTGTCCGCCTTTGCCCTGCCAATCCCCGGCAGTGTCATCAGCTCTTCTGCGGACGCCAGATTAATATCGATGCGTCCGTCCTGCTCTGCCACAGCATTACCGGAAACCACTGTCGCTTCGTCACCGGAAGTTACTGTTTCAACGGAGGCTGGCGTTTCACCCAAAGCCTCAGCTTCTTCTTTTGTTAAAATTTTAACCATCTGTCCGTCCGAAACCTTCTCCGCCTGATTGACAGAGGGGAACTCTGCTTCTTCCGTCAGACCGCCCGCGGCCTCAACCGCCTCGTAAATTCTGGCTCCGGGTTCTAACCCATAGACCCCCGGCTCCTTCACTGCCCCGCAGACATACACGTAATATATGTCCTGCTCCGTGCTCTGATTTTCCAAAACTTTGCTGTCATTTCCGGTATTTCCTAAATCCTGCCCTGCCGGAGCTTCGTCCTCATGCTCCAAAGCCCGTTCCGTCTCTGTCGCATCTGCTGCTTCCGGCATCTCAAAATAAGCCGTTTTATCATTTCCACAGCCAGTCCCTGCCATACCTAAAAAAAGCAGGACTGCTGCCGCCATTAATTTTCGTTTCATAAGCATTCTCCTTATCTTTTCCACAAGACAGGAGTCCTCAATGCCCATTCTTATTTTAACGAAATTTCCTATTTATGACAAGAGCATAAACCTTTTTTTTCACGTATTTTAAAAATATTTTAATAATATTTTAAAAATACGTTGCAATCGTCTCCTTCAAGCCTACCCAAAAATCCCTTGCGTCCTGGGAATCCGGCGCTAAGACCGCTCCTTCATAAGTCTCATAGGCAGTCTGTTCTACCATGTCCGCCTGCTCCGATAGAAATACGGAGTAATGGCCGGAGGTTTCATACAGCCTGTCCGCCAGTTCCACCGTGGCAAATTCTGCAAAATCCACCGCCTGCTGCTGTTTTTCCGAGAAATCGTTTACCACTAGCATTTCCGTCATGGCACAGACGGAAGTCTTTAACTCCTCATTCAAATCCGGTATCTGCGTCACCGAATAGGTATAACCCTCCAGCTGGCAGAGGGAATCCGTGTCAAGCATGGCGCAAAGTGTCCTTCCCCCTTTGAAATTCTCTAAAATAGTTTCCTCGGAAACCGTTTCCGCATTGACAGAAAAAGAGGCTAACAGCGTCTCAAAAAATTCCAAATCCTTCTGGTACATTTCTTCGTCATAAACCACATTCATCCGCTGGGGTCCGTCTTTTTCAAAGGTAATGCTGTTTGCCACAAAGGGAAAATCATAGAAGGGGTCATTCACATCCCATTCCACTAAGTACTCTACATTTTCCCCCGGCTCGTTCTCGTTGGAATAATCAATGATTTCCTGCATGGAAACCGGCGCTGTCTCAAAATAACTGTTCTGGTAAACAAAAAGACAGGTACTATAATTGAGGGGATACCCTAACAGCTTATCCCCGTAAGCAGCGGCTGCCAGCGCATTTTCCGCCGCTCCTCCATAGCTTTCCGCCCTTTCATTCACGGCAGCAAGACCATAAAGATATGCCGCCTCCAAATTGTCCCCCGAAATCAGATAGACATCCGGATATGCGTCATTCTGCATGGTCTTATCATAAACCGCCGTCAGATATTCGGCGCTTCCCTCATACACTGGCTGCACTTTTATCCCTGTCTCTTTAAAATATTCTTCCGCCGCCAGCAAAAAGAATGTATCGTAAGATTTGTCATTATACCAGAAAATCAGATCCGCATCCGCCTGCCGGTAGGCGTTGTCCCCCGAGTGAGAATTTTCTGTGTTTTTCTGCCCGCTGCCGCCTGCTGGCGTCTCGCCGTTTCCGGTTACCGTCGTCTCCTGCTCCCCACTCCTGTTCCCGGAGACAGAAGCGTTCTGAACTTTTGCCACTGTCAAAATAAGCAAACCCGCTACTATGATTACGGATACGATTTTCTTCTGTAATGTTCCCATCTTTTCCTCACATATTACTTAAAATCTGTTGAAAAATAACTGCTTTTATATACTCTGCAATACACGCTCTAATTTCTGTATCATCTCGTCCACATGCTTTTTCTCAATAATAAGCGGCGGTACAAAACGAAGGACATCAGAGCCTGCCGTTATCACAAGAAGCCCTTCTTCAATGGCTTTTGCCGCAATCTGCCCCACCGGCTTTTCTGACACGAGTCCCTGAATCAGTCCCATGCCCCGTCTCGCCGTGATAAAGTCGTATTTTTCCACCAGTTCGTCTAATTTCTGTTCCAGATAAGGCGCAATCTCCCGCACATGTCCCGGAATATCGTCCCGCTCCATGATTTCCAACACTTTATCTGCAGCGGCTCCCACCAAAGGATTGCCCCCGTAGGTAGTTCCGTGGTCTCCCGGTTTTAAGGATTTCTCCGCCACCTTTTCAGTCATAAGGAACGCTCCCACCGGAACACCGCAGCCAAGGGCTTTGGCGCTGGTCATCACATCCGGCTTCACTCCGTAATGCTGCCACGCAAACATTTCCCCGGTTCTTCCCATGCCGCACTGAATTTCATCTAAAATCAAAAGGATATCGTTTTCATCGCAAAGCTTTCTCAGCCCTTCGATAAATTCCACCGTGGCAGGGTAGATTCCGCCCTCCCCCTGCACCGTCTCAAAAATAATTGCACAGGTTTTCTCATTAATGAGAGCCTTTACACTGTCTAAATTGTTAAATTCCGCAAATTTCACTCCCGGCATCAGCGGCTCAAAGGGTTCCTGATAATGTTTATTTCCGGTAACGGACAATGCTCCTAAGCTTCTGCCGTGAAAAGAATGATTCATGGCAATAATTTCGTGTCCCGCATGGCCGTCTCTGGTAAAAGCATATTTTTTTGCCGTCTTAATGGCGCCCTCGATTGCCTCCGTGCCGCTGTTGGTGAAAAACACCCGGTCCATGCCACTGGCTGCCTTTAGCCGTTCCGCCGCATGAACAATAGGAACATTATAATAAAGGTTGGAGGTATGAAGCAGTTTATCTACCTGCGCTTTTAACGCCTCATTGTATTCTTTATTATGATAGCCTAATGCCTGCACCGCAATGCCTGCCGCAAAATCTAAATATTCTTTTCCGTCAGTATCATAAAGATAAACGCCCTCTCCATGGTCTAACACCAAATGGAAACGGTTGTATGTATGAAGGATATTCTCTTCCGCTTTTTCAATATAACTTTCCTGATTCATAACAATCATCCCGCCTTTCTCTAACTCTTAAACTCAACATTCCCAAGCTTCTAGAAGCCGTTCTATTCCCGCTTTCCATAAATGCCAGGCTCTTGCCTCTATTAAAATCTGGTCACCTGGTCGCCTAAAATTACCGTGCCGATACCTTTTTTGGTGAAGATTTCCAACAGCAGGCAGTGGGCGATACGTCCGTCTAAAATATGCACCTTTGATACGCCGTTTTCCACTGCGTCAATACAGTTATTTAATTTCGGCAGCATTCCTCCGCCGATAAAGCCTCCGCCGATGAGCTCCCTCGCCTCCGGTATGGTCAGGGAAGAAATTAAGGTGCTCTTATCGGAAGGATCTTTATAAACGCCCTCGATATCCGTTAAAAATGCCAGTTTTTCCGCATTAACTGCCTTTGCAATGGCACATGCCGCGTCATCTGCATTGATGTTGTAGCTGTTGTATTCTGCGTCCATTCCCACCGGACAGACAATAGGAAGAAAATCTTTTTCCAGCAAATCATAAAGGATTTTGGGATTCACCTCGGTTATCTCCCCTACAAAACCGATGTCTTTTCCGTCGGCATATTTTTTCTCAACCTTTAACAGACCGCCGTCCTTTCCGCTGATTCCAACGGCATTAACGCCTAACTCCTGCACCAGCTTCACCAGGGATTTTCCCACACGGTTTAATACCATCTCAGCGATTTCCATGGTGGCTTCGTCTGTCTTACGGAAACCGTTGACAAACTCCGGCTCCATACCGGATTTCTCCACCCATTTGCTGATTTCTTTTCCTCCGCCGTGGACAATAATCGGTTTAAAGCCTACTAATTTTAACAGGGTCACGTCCTGAATCACCTGATGCTTTAAGGTTTCGTCCACCATGGCGCTGCCGCCGTATTTTACCACGATAATTTTACGGTTAAAACGCTGTATATAAGGAAGTGCCTCAATCAACACTTCTGCTTTCTGCAATAATTCCTGTATATTCTTCTCTTCGATATCCATTTTCGTCCTCCACATTTCACTTGCGTTTTATTGAAACTATCTCTTAAATCCAGTTTGTACACATATAAACTGGATTTAAGAAAATTTCAGTATCTGTTCTATTTTCTCTAGGGTTTTCGTATGTTAAGAGCGGTAGTCCGCATTAATTTTTACATAATCAAAAGTCAAATCACATCCCCATGCCGTAGCTTCCGCAGTTCCCATTTTTATGTCTGCGATGGCTGTCACTGCAGGCTCAGATAAGATTTTTGTTGCCAGTTCTTCACTGTAATCCAAAGCAACGCCGTCTCTGATAATCTGCATTTTTCCGGCTGCACTCTCAAAAAACAAATCTACTTTTTCCGGATCAAACTGCGCACCGGAGTATCCCATGGCACAGAGGATTCTGCCCCAGTTTGCATCGTGTCCGAAGATAGCCGCCTTCGTCAGACTTGAAGTAATCACTGATTTGCTTAAACGTTTTGCCTGCTCCTTGCTCTCTGCCCCGATGACCTTTACCTCAAAGAGAGCCGTAGCCCCCTCTCCGTCTCCTGCCATCATTTTTGCCAGGGTTTCATTTACCAGATGGAGCGCCTGCCGGAACGCATCATAGTCTGCATTTTTCTCTGTAATCTCCGGATTGCCCGCCATGCCGTTTGCCAAAACCACGCAGGTATCGTTGGTGGAGGTATCGCCGTCCACAGAAATCATGTTATAAGTATCCTCCACATCTGCCTGCAATGCTTCTAACAGCAATGGCTGCGAAATAGCTGCGTCTGTGGTGACAAAACTTAACATGGTGCACATATTAGGATGTATCATGCCGGAGCCTTTGCACATGCCCCCGACGGTTACGGTCTTTCCGCCGATTTCTAACTGTACTGCCACTTCTTTCTCGTGGGTATCGGTGGTCATAATGGCAAGTGCCGCCTTATGTCCGCTCTCTAAATCTCCCTGCAGCTGTGGAATCATGACATTCACTCCAGCGCAAATCCTATCGATGGGAAGCTGCATTCCAATCACTCCGGTGGAGGCCACCAATACCTGCTCTGCCGGAATCTGCATCTGTTTTTCCACTTCCTCTGCGGTTGTCTTACAGTAGCCCATACCCTCTTCCCCGGTGCAGGCGTTGGCGATTCCCGCATTGATAACAACCGCCTGTGCCTTCTTCGTCTCATAAACCACTTTCTGGTCCCATTTCACCGGAGCTGCCTTTACGATATTTTTTGTAAAAGTTCCTGCCACATTGCAGGGTACTTCACTGTAAATCATCGCCATGTCCGTTCTGTCTTTATATTTGATTCCTGCTGCAGTAGAAGCTGCCGCAAAGCCTTTTGCCGCGGTAACGCCGCCTGTTATCTGTTCCATATCTTTTTCCTGCCTTTCTTAAAGTCCGAGGGGTTCTTTTGGATATTCCCGGCTCATTTTCATTCCACACCCGCTGATGCGGTCTTCGAAATTTTCACACTTTTTACGGATTATAAGTTGTCACGTTATTTTCGTCCAGCAGACATTCGTAGTAATTCACATCTTCCCGGAAGGTCCAGCCCATTCCCTGCCAGAAACGGTTTCCTACCTCGTTTTTTCGGAAAGCAATGAGATTCACCTTACAAATATGCTCTTTTTTCAGCGCCTCTAAGCAGGCCTTTACCATTCTCTGGCCGATACCGTGCTTTCTGTAATTTTCATGGACGCAGACATGGTACAGGCAGCCTCTCCGCCCGTCATGCCCGCATAAAATAGCGCCGATAATCCTTCCCTCTAATACTGCCACCATGCTGGTGTCCGGGTTTCTGCGGATAAACCGCTCCACCCCCTCTTTGGAATCGTCCACGCTCCTTATTCCAAATCCGTGTATCTGCATCCACAGTCCATGTACTTCCTCAAAATCCTCCATGGTCATTTTCCGGATGGTTACGTTTTCTTTCATTATTTCAATCCCCTTATTTTCTTCCTGCTGAATCAGAATCTCTTTGTCTCCGAGGTTCTTTTCCTGTCATTTACGGGAACATCGGAACTAAATTTAATCCCTCTGCCTCATCAAACCCGAACAACAGGTTCATATTCTGCACCGCCTGTCCGGCTGCGCCCTTTACCAGATTATCCAAAGCTCCCAGCATTACAATTCTTCCGGTGCGTTCATCAATCCTGAAATTGATGTCTACGTAGTTGCTGCCCTCCACCCATTTTGTTTCCGGCAGTACGTCTTTTTCGAGGACACGAACAAATTTTTCTTTCTGGTAATATTTATCATAGACTGCTTTCACTTCCTCATAGGTAGGAAGGCTGCCGTCCGGTTTCCTTTTTAATGTGGCATACTCTGTTGCCAGAATGCCCCGGTTCATGGGAACTAAATGGGGGGTAAAATTAATCATGATTTCCTCCCCTGCCGCGTAACTTAACTGTTCCTCTATCTCCGGCGTATGGCGGTGGCTTGCCACTCCATAGGCTTTCATGTTTTCGTTGACTTCACAGAACAGGTTCGGCAGTTTCGCCCCCCTGCCTGCACCGGAAGTCCCGGATTTGGCGTCAACAATCAGGGTGGAGGTATCAATCATACCCTCTTTTACCAGCGGATAAGCGGTTAAAATGGAACAGGTGGTATAACAGCCCGGATTTGCCACCAGCCTTGCACCCCTGACTTTTTCTCTGTTTATCTCGCAAAGTCCGTAAACGGCTTCTTCGATAAACTGGGGGCTTTTGTGCTCAATGCCGTACCATTTTTCATAAACTTTTACATCTTTGATACGGTAATCGGCGCTTAAGTCTACGATTTTGGTTTTGCTTAAGATTTCTTCCGTAAGCACGCCTGCTAAAAATCCCTGAGGTGTTGCCGTGAAGATAACATCTACCTGGTTTGCCAGTTCCTCCATATTATCGTCTAAACAGGTGTCGTCTACGATTTCAAACATGTTCTGGTAGACCTCTGCGTATTTTTTATCTATGTAGCTGCGGGAACCGTACCATTTGATTTCTACTTCTTTGTGTCCCATTAAAATGCGGACCAGTTCATTTCCTGCGTATCCGGTTGCACCGATAATTCCTGCTTTTATCATAATTTTTGTATCCTTTCGTTTTGGTTTTTACCTGAGGTACCGGCATATTGATATCCGGCAAAGCGCCTTGCCGGAATATCAATGTGTCAGGACGTTAATTTTTGCACACTTTCTATATTAGTACAGGGGAGGGGTATAGTAAAGTGTAATTTTTATTCATTTTGTGTTTTTCTTTGCATAATTATACATTCATTCACATTTTTATGCAATACCCTTTTTTTGTGGGGTTTATTTTTTTGTGGAATGGGGGGTGGGGGCTGGATGAGGGGGGTGTGTCGGCAGAGGGCGCCAGGGGCAGGGGGAAGGGTGACGATGTCCAGAGATAAGATGTTCTAAGAAATCTGCCGGCAAAGGTTGTGGGAAAGGGACGTAAACGGTACAAAGGCGCCATCCATGCGCGCCGTTGTACCTCGCCCAGCCATCCGTGGCTGGGCGTTACTGGGTACTGGGCAGATTTCCAAGAACATCTAATCTCTTCCCAAAGCCACCCTTCCCCCTGCCCCTGGTGCCCTCTACCAATATACGTTATCGACAGCCCCCTGTTACTGTTTCCGGGAAAAATGAAACGCCACATGGGGAAAATTCTCTGGAGGTGGCGGGAGGATATGCGTGATTGGAATGATTTAAGGGGAAATGGGAGGTTGGGCTGCATGAATGAATCTTATATTGGAATAAGGTGGGAAAACTCTACGGAAATTCTACTATTATATAGTCAACTATGTTGCGGCAAAAGCTGCCTTCCTTCAATATTGTATTTTCTTTTTTTAGATATTTCCAGCCTCTCTTCAATAAGTCTGTCTTCCTTCAAAGACGTTTTCAACCTCTCATTAAAAAAGCTGCCTCCCCTCAAAGATATTCTCAACCTCTCATTAAAAAAGCTGCCTTTCCTCAAAGATATTCTCAACCTCTCATTAAAAAAGCTGCCTTTCCTCAAAGATATTCTCAACCTTTCAGCAAAAAAATATGCTTTTCTTCCAAAATATAGATATCAGACTTTTTCAAAATATCCAGATTCTCAACCTCACAAGCAATTTACACCAACAGTTTCTTATTCCCCCGACATTTTCTCACGCATATATAAAATGACTGTTTTTCTATAAGATATTGAGAAAGTCAGCTTGGAATGTCAGGTGTTTTCTGACATTCTAAGCGTCCCTTTTTTCAATTCCCCTCAAAAAAACAGTCACTTTGTATACGCTCCATGAATTTTTATAAGGAATATCTGTATATTTTTTCACTTGCATTTCCCCTCATTTTGTTATATATTGTTTTTAATCGATGTTCACCATCAAATATACTAACGGAAAGGAATCTATCCTATGAAAGAAAAAGTTATTTTAGCGTACTCCGGCGGTCTTGATACCACGGCTATTATCCCATGGTTAAAGGAGAATTATGATTATGAAGTTATCTGTTGCTGTATCGACTGCGGGCAGGAGGAAGAGTTAGACGGTCTGGAGGAACGGGCGATTTCCTGCGGAGCTTCTAAATTATATATCGTGGATATTATCGACGAGTTCTGCGATGACTATATCATGCCCTGCGTGGAGGCAAACGCTGTTTATGAGAACAAATACCTGCTTGGCACATCTATGGCACGTCCTCTGATTGCGAAAAAATTAGTAGAGGTAGCCAGAAAAGAAGGCGCTACTGCTATCTGCCACGGTGCAACCGGTAAGGGAAATGACCAGATTCGTTTCGAGCTTGGTATCAAAGCACTGGCTCCTGACCTTAAAATCATTGCAGCTTGGAGAGATGACAAGTGGAATATGGATTCCCGTGAGTCTGAGATTGCATACTGCAAGGCTCATGGCATTGATTTACCATTCTCTGCTGATTCAAGCTACAGCCGTGACCGCAATATCTGGCATATCAGCCACGAAGGTCTGGAATTAGAGGATCCGGCATGTGAACCAAATTACGACCACTTATTGGTGCTTGGAGTATCTCCGGAAAAAGCTCCGGAAGAGGGCGAGTATGTGACTATGACTTTTGAGAAGGGTGTTCCGAAGTCTGTCAACGGCAAAGAAATGAAGGTTTCCGATATTATCCGTGAATTGAACCGTTTAGGCGGAAAACATGGTATCGGTATTATTGATATCGTGGAAAACCGTGTGGTTGGTATGAAATCCCGTGGCGTTTATGAGACTCCGGGCGGAACTATCCTGATGGAGGCTCACCAGCAGTTAGAGGAACTGGTGTTAGACCGTGCTACCATGGAAGTAAAGAAAGATATGGGCAATAAGCTGGCGCAGATTGTATACGAGGGAAAATGGTTTACTCCGCTCTGCGACGCGGTAAAGGCTTTTGTTTCCTCTACCCAGGAATATGTAACCGGAGAAGTTAAATTCAAATTATACAAAGGCAACATTATCAAGGCCGGAACTACTTCTCCATACTCTCTTTACAGTGAGTCTCTGGCAAGCTTTACCACAGGTGATTTATATGACCACCATGACGCAGAGGGATTTATTACCCTGTTTGGTCTGCCATTAAAGGTTCGTGCCATGAAAATGCAGGAATTAGAACAGGAAAAATAATTTTTTCTATATAACCACAATTTCCTATAAGACGAAAAAGCGCTGCTCTATCGATGATATAGAGCGGCGCTTTTTTCTAAAACATTTTCCCGTTTTCGACATATTATGTTACGTTTTACGTGTTGCCACTTCCCATAACCGTTCCTAATTCAACACCTCATCCAGTCTCTCTAACCCTTCCCGTAGTTCCGCTTCCGTCAATTTTCCGTAACCTAGCACCACCACCGGGCAGCCAGCCGTTTTCCGGCTGGCTCCTCTCGCATGTTCTCCCTTATCTTCCTCCGATGGATAGGGACAGCCTCTATCCCCGGCATCGTCTTTTCCCCCATTTTCTCTCTTCTCTTCCTCCCCGCAAATAAAGTATTCCGAAATCCCATACACCCGTACTCCGCGTTTCTCTGCCAGTGCACAGATTTCCTGCTCCGGCAGCTTAGTCCGGACCTCCACCAGCACATGAAGCCCCGCATGTTCTCCCCGGACATCTTTCACCCAGTTTCTCTTCTTTAATTCCCCCAGAAGAAAATCATGCTTGGAACGGTAAATCCCACGCATTTTATTCAAATGGCGCTCAAAATGTCCCTCTTCAATAAACGTCCGCAGCACCTCCTGCTGCATTTTCGGCACGGTGACAGAATAAAATCCGCAATACCTGTGATACCGCTCCAACAGCACCGGAGGCAGCACCATATAACTGATACGCAGCGAGGGGGCGATACTTTTCGAAAAAGTCCCCAGATAAATCACCTTTCCCACAGTATCCACACTCTGCAGGGAGGGAATCGGTTTTCCCCGGTAACGGTATTCGCTGTCGTGGTCGTCCTCGATTAAATAGCGGTTTTCTCCCTCCGCCGCCCACTTTAACAGCTCCAACCGCTGTTTTAACGGCATAACCGTCCCCAGGGGAAACTGGTGCGAAGGCATCATATAAACGATATCCGGGTTCCTCCGGCGCACTTTCTCCGCCTCTATTCCCCCGTCTCCCACCGAAAGCATTTCCATCTGATACCCTGCATTGCAGAAAGTATAGTATGCCTGGGGATAGGTGGGGTTTTCCATCAGCACCTTCTGTCCCCCGCCTAAAATCTGGGTCAGCAAAAGCTCTAAATATTCATTTCCCGCTCCCACCACAATGTCGGAGGCTTCGCAGTTGACACCTCTCGCCTGATGCAGATAGGAGGCAATGGCACATCTTAAGCCGAACTCCCCCTGTCCGTCCCCGGCATACAGCAATTCCTCCCTATCATCTAAGAGGACATTTTTATGGATTTTCCGCCAGATATTAAAAGGGAAATGCTCCGTGTCAATGGCATAGGGGGAAAAGTCAATCTCGATGGAAGCCTCCCCCTGCAGGCGTTTCCGGGCTTTTCCCTGCCCCTGTGTTTCCGGCCTCTGCCCCGGGCTTCCATATGCTCCTGCCCTCTCCCATTTCTTTTCCTGTCTTCCGTCTTTCTCCGGCACACGTACCCCAAGACGGTAAAGCTCCGTCACATCGCATACAAAAAAACCCCTGCAGGGTTCCGCTTTAATGTAACCTTCTGCCAGGAGTTGTTCATATGCCATTTCCACGGTGCTGCGGCTCACCGAAAGATTCTGCGCCAGCAGCCTAGTGGAGGGCAGTTTTTCTCCGGTTGCCATCTTTCCGATGGTGATTTCGTTTTTAATATAGGTATAAATTTTTTCATAAAGGGGAGCTTTCGCTTCCCCCTGCAAGTCAATCATTATTTCTATCATGGAATTATGCCTATTTATTGTTTTTAATCTCAGCCACGATTTTCTCTTTCAAATCATAGGCACGATCCTTCATCTTCTTAGAAGCAGAAGCCGTTCCCTGGATTCTGGAAATACACTTTGATGCCACGTCGTATTTCTTATAGTGGTATGCCATCGCTGCCAACAGGTAATCCACCGTGCAGGAATCCATGCCGCACATGGGGAAGTCCTCGGAAGAAACGGCCTTCATAAATCCCTCAAACGCCTGCTGATAAAAGGCTTCCTCCTGCTCCTTGCACTCCGCCTTTTTCTTTTCAGCCTCCGGGTCAGAAGAATCAAGAGTTTCCGCCTGCCCCCGGTATAACCAGGAAATATTTAAGCAGATGTATGCCTTTTCACTGTTTTTCCCTTTTTTCACAATGGTATTAAACAAAGCTAATTTATAACGCTCGATAGCTTCATCATAATCAAGCAATATAGGGTCAACGCAGGCACCCGCCTTAAAGTTTGCGCAAACCTGCTCATTAATCAGCTTTCTCTGACCGGAGGTCAAATGCTCAAAATAACGGTTTAATGCGGTATATCCGCAGTATGGGCAGGACACAACATTGTATTTTAAGGTATCAATGTACTCAAATCTCGGACGTAAATCCATATCCGGCTCCATACGCTTTGCACGACCGTTCTTGATGATTTTCGTCTTAAACACCTTGTCGCAGACCGTACAACGCACTGCTTTGTCCAAAAGGAAGCTATCCTCGCTGGGCATCTCTTCTTTTACGGTTCCGTCGGCATCTGTACTTGTCTTTTTCTCTTCCTCAAAAAGATTTGCCGTATTCCCTGCTTTGATTCCAAATTTTTCTAATCCCGCAAATAAATTCATATCTATTTCCTATCCTTTCCGTATAATCATATTACTGTCCACTCCTTAGCAGTGGTTCCTGTTTACACCGTAGGCAGCTTAAAGGAACTCTTCAAAGACACAATCCGGTTAAATACTAATTTTTCCGGTGAGGAATCCTTTGCGTCTACGCAGAAAAAGCCCTGTCTCACAAACTGGAAGCTGTCGTATGCCTTTGCCTCTTTCATATTTTCTTCTATCTTGCAGTCCTTTAAAACTGTCAAGGAATTGGGATTCAAATTCAAGCTTCCGTCTTCATTATATACCCCTTTTTCCTCATCTACAATATTTTCGTAAAGTCGAACCTCCGCATTCACTGCGTGAGCCACAGACACCCACTGAATCGTGCCCTTTACCTTTCTGCCGTCCGGGCTGTTCCCGCCCTTAGAAGCCGGGTCGTAGGTGCAGTGGATTTCCGTTACTTTTCCGCTTTCGTCCTTAGTAAAGCTGTTGCAGGTCACGAAATAGGCATTCATCAGGCGTACCTCGTTACCCGGAAACATACGGAAATATTTCTTCGGCGGTTCTTCCATAAAGTCCTCGCGGTCAATATAAATTTCTCTGGAAAAAGGCACCTTACGGGTTCCGAGTTCTTCATTTTCCAAATTATTTACCACCTCAAGATACTCTGTCTCTCCCTCCGGATAATTGTCGATCACCACCTTCACCGGATCTAAAATCGCCATCATACGCGGTTTCTTTAACTTCAAATCCTCCCGGATACAGTACTCTAACATGGCATAATCCACGGAGCTGTTTGCCTTTGCCACACCGCAGAGATCCACGAACATTTTTAAGGACTCCGGTGTGAAGCCTCTCCTTCTTAAGGCTGCAATAGACACCAGACGCGGGTCGTCCCAGCCGTCTACAATGCCCTCTTCCACCAGACGCTTAATATAACGCTTTCCGGTCACAACGTTTGTCAGATAAAGCTTTGCAAATTCAATCTGCTGCGGGGGCATCTCTCCCTTATCCGGTCTTAAGTCCGCCCCCACCTCGTCAATCACCCAGTTGTAAAGGGGTCTGTGATCTTCAAACTCCAGGGTACAGATGGAATGGGTAATGCCCTCGATGGCGTCCTCAATGGGGTGTGCAAAATCATACATCGGATAAATGCACCATTTGTCCCCAGTTCTGTGGTGGCTCATATGCGCCACACGGTAAATCACCGGGTCCCTCATATTAATATTCGAAGAAGCCATGTCAATTCTGGCACGGAGCACCTTCTGCCCGTCTGCAAATTTGCCGTTTTTCATATCCTCAAACAGTGCTAAATTTTCCTCCATGCTGCGGTGAGAGGAAGGGTCCTCTTTTCCCGGCTCTGTCAGCGTACCCCGGTACTCCCTGATTTCCTCTGCGGAAAGGTCGGAAACATAAGCTTTTCCCTTTTTAATTAAGGTCACTGCCGCTTCATACATCCGGTCAAAATAGTCAGACGCGAAAAACAATCTATCCTCCCAGTCTGCACCGAGCCATCTGATGTCCGCTTCGATAGCCTCCACGAACTCCGTTTTCTCCTTGGTGGGGTTTGTATCGTCAAAACGTAAGTTGAATTGTCCGTTGTATTTCTGTGCCAGTCCGTAATTTAAAAGAATGGACTTGGCATGTCCGATATGAAGGTAACCATTTGGTTCCGGTGGGAATCTGGTGTGAACAACCTTACAGTGCCCCTCCTCTGTATCCTTGTCAATTATCTGCTCAATAAAATTTTTTGAGACATTTTCAGTTTCCATAATGTCTGCAACCTCCTCATATCTGTCCTTTGCCCTCAATCGAGTAGGGAAGATGCTTTTTTCCTACCCGCTGCGCCGGGTGCAGCCTTCCACTCCGCATCCGTGTGCATAAAAAAAGAAAGAGCAACTCATAAGATATGATACATGATACGCCGTCAAGGCGCAAGTAAAATATCTCATGAATTGCCACTTTTTGTTAAGATTCGCTGCCAGTTCCTTTATCAGTAACATCCGGAGCCACCTCACGGTATCGTTTCAGATCTTTTTCCCACGACTTGTATTTCCTGTCTTCCCGATGGTCTGTTAATTTATAATGCTCTGCGAGATAGTTTCCCATATAACCGCTTACCTTCTTTGCTCCGGCACAGTTTAGATGAATTCCAGAATCCATAGTATCCTCCTGCCAGTCTATCCCGATTTCCTCTAAATATAAATTCATATCCAAATAGGTCAATTTCTGCTTCTCTGCATACTCCGCCACTGCGTTATGCTGCTCCATATTCCAGCTGTCTGGTGAAGGAACACTGACAAGCAGCAATTCTATCTCACGTTTTTCGCAAAAGGTTTTTACCTTATCTAAATAATACATGGAAATAACATCCGTTTTCTGCTTTTCTCCTGTTTCCTGCATATATGTCCCGCCGCTGTAAGGTTCCACTTCACGCTTAATCTCAAATCCTTTGAATAAGTCCCTTTCTTTATAGTTGGGTTTCTTTTTTAAATCATTCCAATGAAGATTTTTCCATCGGTTATGATATTTCACTGCGGGAACATAATACTGTATTGTCTCTCCCAGACCATAATCTGCTTCAAAAACAGCGCCCTCCCCATTATACAGGGTATTAGTCTCTAACACCACCACCTCCGGCGTTTGTGCGTCATAAAGCTCCCTTAACCAAAAATATACCTCCACTATCTTCTGTCCCGACTGCCCGCAAACATAGGATGTCATTCCGGTATCCTCCCACATCTGCATAGGAGAAATTCCGGTAAATGTAATACTATCTCCAAAGAAATAGACATCAATAGTTTCTTTCGGTTCTCCCATAAGCAGCATTCCCTTTGTATCCCGTAATGCGACTCCTGCCTCCTCTGAATTTTCCTTGGGTTCTAGTAATATAGACAGATAGAAAAGGATAACTGCAAAAATTCCCCAGAAGAGGAGATATCTGATATATTTTCCTGTTCCTTTCATTTCAGCCCCCTAAAATCCTGCATAAATCAGTTCTACCACAAGATACCCGTCTCCATATGCGCCCAAAATTATGACAGAAAACATCAACCCATAATATACGCACCACCTTGCTGCAGTAGGCAAAGACATCATCTTTTCTCTGACGTGGATCCCCTTCTCATGGCAGCAGCTTACCACAAATACAACAATCAGGCACAAAAATATAATCAGAAAATCTTCCGGAGACAATCCCAGTTCCATCAAATTTCCTGAAAGCAGTTCTCCTGGCTGAAAATTTGTTACCATCCGCGCAAACATGAGCATTCCGTGCTTTAATCCTCCGGCGCGGAAAAATAATTCTCCAATTACCACCAGAACAGCAGTGCGAAACATCTGGAAGACAGCATACAGCGGATTTTTTACCAGTTTTGAAAAATGGCCTCTGAATCTTTCAAATAACGGTTCAAAAATAACACTGAGCATAATCAGGACAAAATAATACATTCCAAAAAACAAGTAACTCCATCTTGCCCCATGCCAGATTCCATTGCAGAACCAAACCGGAAACAGTGCCGCTGCCGATACCACAATCTTATTGCCATGCTTGCCAAATTTTTTTCTTGCGCGGTTTCCGGCTTTTTTTACTCTCTCGGACAGGGAAACAGAATAAAAGATATAATCTTTCAGCCACGCACCCAATGTAATGTGCCATCTGCGCCAGAACTCCGACACATTTTTAGAAAAGAAAGGCTGTCTGAAGTTCTCCGGCAATATCACCCCGAAGATCTCCGCCACTCCAATTACAATATCCATACCGCCAGAAAATTCCATATAAAGTTGCAGGGTATACGCAATGGCTCCCAGAAAAATGGTAACTCCTCCGCAATAAATATAACCTTCAAAAATATGCTCCACAAAAGGATTTAAGCGGTCTGCAATAATAATCTTTTTAAACATACCCCAGCAGATACGGCAGGCACCCATAATAAGGCTATGTTCCGTAACAGGAGTTCCTGCATACAGTTTCTCTGCTGTCTGACCATATCTGCTGATGGGTCCCTCCATAATCTGAGGAAAAAAAGCCATAAACAACGCCAGTCTTCCAAAATGATGCTCTGCTTCTATCTTGCCCTCGTAGACATCCACCAGATAACCAATCCCCTGCAGCGTATAGAAAGAAATTCCTATGGGTTGCAAAATTCGAAGCTGAGGCAGTCTGCCCGAAAGGGAAAAAAACGCCAACAGTCCGTTGATGTTTCCTGCAAAAAAATTATAGTACTTGACACATAATAAAACTCCCAATAATATCAGAAGTCCGCATAAAAGGATATGTTTTTTCTGCTTTGTAACAACTTTTTTTAATTCCTTTACCGCATTTCTTTCCTGACCTTTTTTCTGCTCGTTAAAGTCCTGCTGGCATTTTTCAATAGCAATGCCTGCTACATAGAGCACAGCTGTCACTCCTAATAAATACAAACACAGCATCCGGCTGAAAGAAAAAAAGAAAAGATATCCGGCAGCCAACAGTACCATCGGACGGTATTTTTTCCCCGCAAGCTGGTAAAAAAGGATCACTAACGGCAAAAATACCACCAAAAACACTAATGTATGATAAGCCACTTTAACCCTCTTCCTCTAATCTCTGAATCATCGCCCAAATTGCCTGTGCAGAATTAAAATTCTCAGCCGTCATCTCTCCCGGAGTCACCTTTACATCAAAATTATCCTCAATCTCAGATACCAACGACAAAATGGCAAATGAATCCAGAATATGGTCATCAATCAATGTAGTACACACACCATAGTCCACATCCGGCTCAATCTCTTCTAAAATGCTTAATAATTCTTCCATAGTCATTTCCCTTTCTGATTATAAATATATTTATCCCATCTCATCAGGCAGCATCCTTGCCACCACCAGCAATTTTTATTTTTGGGGCATATTATAAACATAAATCGGAATCTGCTCCCGCAGCAGTTCAAATCCCTTTTCCCTGCTATATGCCACCACCCCGGGCAAATTTCTGCTCAAAAACAGCGACATGCCCTCCGTCATAGAATAGGCGCCTGTCCTCTCAAATACCAGATAATCCCCGGAATAAACTTTCGATAAGGGATATTGCTTTATCAAAATATCATTGACAGTACAAAGCGCCCCACAAATCTGATAGGGCTGCCTGCTGCCGTCCCGCTCAGGTATCTGTCTGCAGTAGGGCGTTCTCATTGCCATCACCTGCCCGTCATAGTTAAGATGATGCAACCCTCCGTCCACCAGGCAATAGCGGACACCGCAGTTCTCCTTAACCTCACGCACCTTCGTCAAGTAACAGCCACACATTGCCGCAAGATAACGTCCCATCTCAAAGGTAACACTACCGCCAAATGTCAGTTTTTGTGCCGCATCCCGAACGCTGCATACCATATCCGTTCCATCCGCATCCGTCCGCTCCCCCGCTGTCATAAAATATTCCACGCCAAAGCCTGGACCATACTCTAAGTGCTCTATCTCCACTCCCAGTTCTTTTTTTACCCTGCCGCAAAAAGCGTCTAACATTTCCAGCTCTTTTTTCATCTGCTCTGCCTTTCGCTTCTGGGTGCCTGAATAAAAATGAAGTCCTCTTATTTTCACATAGGGATGCCCTTTCATCTCTTCTATCACATGATACAGAATCTCTTCGCCCATGCCGAACTGATTGCCGCTAGTCATACGTAGCAAAACCTCTATCTGTTTTTGATATGCAGCCGCCAATTGACGTAGCATATCCGCCTGCTTTTCTGACTCTGCCGTAAATACCGGCAACCTTTCACCGGAGCCTAAAAGGTACCTGATATCCTCCTCCTCCTTCAAAACTCCTGACAGGATTATCTTCTCCATGGGAATCTTTAATTCCTCACAAATCCGCAATTCTCCCGGCGAACAGACTTCAATGTATTCCACCAGCCCGGCCATTTTTGCCGTCAGAAAAGGATTTGCCTTCATGGCATAACAGAGGGACAGCTCTTTTCCAAGCAGCTCCCGCAACTTCTCCACCGTCTCTTTCAGCACATCCAGATCAAAGAGATACAACGGTGTTTCATATGTATCGGCAGCCTTTTTAATTTTTTCCAACGTCATCATTTTTCGCCTCCTGATACCATTTCCAAAGCTCTTCCCTGTGAATCTTTCCATTCTTTGTCAAAGGCATTTCTTCCACCTGAAAGAATTTATCCGGTATCATAAATCCTGGTATCTGCTTCTTTACCGCCCGGCGAAGCTCCTTTTTGTCCACATTTCCCATATAAAATGCCACCAATTTGCCATCTGTCTCTTTATAGACGCAACATGCACGCACCACACCCTCTACTTTCTCTAAAGTCAGCTGAATTTCCTCTAATTCAATACGGTGTCCCATGCGTTTTATCTGAAAATCTTTTCGACCGGAAAAACACAATTCTCCTTCGTCATTGTAATACCCCATATCCCCGGTGCGGTAAATCCGTTCCTCATAACTGTGGTTCAACGGATTTTGCATAAAACTCTTTTCCGTCGCTTCTTTGTTATTATAATAACCTAGAGCAAGGGACGTTCCGGCAACACAGATTTCCCCTGTCCTCCCCGGTTCTCTAATCTCCCTGTCCTCTATGTCAAGCAAAAATACTCTCCGATTTGGAAATGCACGTCCTACCGGAAGTGCTTCTTCCTGTACCTCATCCCCCTTTACCCTGTAATAGGTACAGTTACAGATAATCTCTGTCGGGCCGTACAGATTGACAAATTCCGCTTTCGGCAGTGCCTCCCTCCATGCCTGTAAATGCTTATATGGCATCACTTCACCACTGAAAAGTACTCTCTTAACCTCCGCCGGAATGCGATATTCAAATCCATGGAGTGTCGTCACAATACAGAGTGCTGATACCGCCCAGGTCAGGGACGTTATCTTTTTCTCACATAAATAATCCAGTAATGCCGGAGGCATAGAAAACATATGCTTTGGTATCAACACCAGCTTTGCCCCGGTAAAAATCGACGTATAAATATCCTTTACAGATACATCAAAATCAAATGGAGCCTGATTTCCGATGATATCCTGTTCCGTAAATCCAAACAATTCCGTAAAGTATCCGATAAAATCCATCACTGCTCTATGGTCTACAATGACCCCCTTTGGTGTCCCTGTAGAACCTGAAGTAAAAATTCCATACAAAATATCTGTATCCATAGATTCCTGCCTGACCTGCGCAAGGATATCCTCATCCAGAGCACATCGTTTTGCACTTTCTATGTCAAGCAACTCTCCCCGATATCCGCAGTCCCTGATTTTCTTCTCATACTTTGCGTCCATGACAATTAGTTCTGTCTGCAAAATATCCAGTATTTTTTCAATCCGCACATTGGGGTATTCCGGATTCACCAACACATAAAAACTACCTGCATATACAATTCCAAGAAAAGCTGCTAAGGTGTCCGCCTCTTTGTCCATCACCACTGCAATTGGTTTCTTGCATCTTTCTTTTTTATAAACCGCAGTCCCGATACTTCTTGCTACATCAAACAGCTCTTGCCAGGAGTAACATATCTCTCCATCATCTACAGCGGGTGCACCCTTATGGTACGCCACTGTCCGTTCTAAATATTCCAATATATTTTTCACATTCTATTCCTCTTTGTAAATACCCATTTGTTCTTAATATTCTTAGAACTATAACACATTTTTCGTAGTTTTTCAATTAAGTCCGTCTGATTCCTAACAATCTTAAGAATTTCTTAATTTTTATTTTTCCTTTTCGCAAGCCCCATACTGCACAACAACAGGGCTCCGCTGCCAAGCCACAAAAAAGACGCTTTTCTTCTTTCCTCCTGCTCCGCCAGTTCAAATATGCTCTTTTTTAGCCCCGCCTCCGCCGCCAGCTCTTCCCGCCGCCTTTCCATATTTGCCTGCCACCCGGAAAAATCTGACCACTTTCCCGGTACCAGACCAAGCACCCGTTCCGGCAGGCTCTCTCCCGTATGGATAAGAAGCATTTCATAAAGCCCGTAGCTGTCTTTAAAATTCCTTGCCCGCTCCTTTGTATTTCCGCTTTTTTCCAGAGTTATCCGGTCAAAGACCACCGTCTCCTCTGTCTCCTGTAAAACAAGAACCTCCTCCGGTTCCCGCAGCACGCCCCGCACCAGCAGCGTTCTGCCACCCCACAGGACTTTAAGCCCCTCTGCCCTGCGTCTTCCAAATAATTGCTCCGCCGTCCTCTCACCTAACAGACAGCCTTCCGTATCCTCCTCCCCAAGAATCTTTCCATGGGGAATCAGATATTCCGACGTACCGCAAAGCCGCAAAACCGTTGTGTCCGTGCTACGAAATCCGTCCTCATCCGTCACCCGGATGCCCGGCTCTTCCCGCCACGCCGTAAACCCGATGGGATTTTCTTTCTCCCGTTCTTTTTCCCTGATATTTTCTGCCTGCGCCAGAGTAATTCCACCCAAACTGCCGCCCTCAGCTCCATAAGTATTTTTTGCAGCCAGGATAATTCCCGTTTCCGAAAAATCATTCCTCTTCCAAAAGGCACTTCCCAAAATTCCAAAAAGCACCGCGCCTGTCAGACAGACGGCAAAAACCGTACATCTGACACTGCGCTTCACTGCTCCCGCAGGCGTACTCTGTCGCCTGCCTGTAAATAAGTGTCGGAATCCGTGACAATGAGATTTTCACTGCTTAACATACCATCTTCTAATGCCGCATAGCTGCTGTTTTTTTCCAGAATCTTTACTTCCACCTTTCTGGTAAAATACTGTTTTCCCAACACCGTATCCCTCTGCTCCGCCACATAGACATAGGCGCTGTTCTGCTCCGTATGGACTGCGGCAAGGGACACCGCCGTTTGGTAAACCCCGGACTGTTTTGTGACAGTGATTTGTGTATGTTCTCCCATCAAAAAGCTTTCTGCATGTTCCTCTGAGATAACAGACAGCTCCGTGGCACCGTCCTCTTTCTGCTTCATTCCCGCCACAAAAAAATCATCATACTTTGTCCCGTTTTTTTCCACCGTAACGGTATCGCCTACTTCCACATAACGGGCATCCTCCTTAGAAATTTCCGCCAAAAGCCTGGCTCCGCCCTCCGCAGATGCCATGGTAAAAGCCGCTGTATCAACGGTTTTCTGCCCTGTCTGCACCAGCACTCCCGTCACCGTGCCCGCCGTCTCCGCCGTGATTTTCCCTCCTGTTTCCGCCAGTTTCTCATAGGCTCCCAGACTTTCTTCTTTCTGTGCAACGCTGATATCATTGATTTCTTTGGAATAGTCCACCGCTCCTTTATCACCAGCGTCCTCTAACGCCCGCTCCGCCGCGGTAACTGCCTCCTGCATTGCTTTCTCCGTATCTTCATACGCCTGTTTTTTTACAAAATAGGTCTGCCACAGTTCCGCCTTTTTTGCCTCTGCTTCTTCCTGTGCCGCAGATGTCCCCGCAGAATCTGTCCCACCTGCCGCAAATCTGTCTATGGCGTCCTCCGCCTGCTGCAATTCTTCTTCCCCACGGCGCAACATCTCTTCCTTTTTCTGCAAAGCTTTCTCATAATCCTCTCTTGCCTGTTGCTGCCGCCTTGCTGTTTTCTCCTGTTCCAATGCCTCATTTTCGGAAAGAGCTTCATTCTGCAGCTTCAACACCCGAATCTCATCGCAAAGTTCCTCCATCTGCTCATTCAACTGCCCTAAATCCAGCTCCGCCAAAAGTGCTCCCTGCTCCACAGCCTCACCCTCCTGCACATAAACTGTTTTTACCAACAGCCCTGCCTCCGTCATCACCGGAAACTCCAGATTTTTTTGCACAACTGCCTCTGCCCTCACGACGTGTTCTATTTTTTTTGCAGAATAATTTTCCACGCTCACCTGCGCCACCAGAAAGCTGTCTGCTGCTCTAGAAACCACCGTAAAAAACAACAGCACCGCCAGCAATATGAGAAATCCCTTTGCCCAAAATTTGTTCATTTTCTTTCCTTCCTGTCAATGCCTTGTCTCATTGAATCATTTGGCAACAAGACACTAATCAAAATGATAAATACTTATTTTCTGTGCAGCAAAATCAGTCCCCTCATTCCTTAATTGCCCCTGCCGCAATCCCTCTCGCCAGATCATCACTCCCCGCCATAAACAAAAACAGCGGCGGCAGCAACGCGATAAGCGATGCGCAAAGAGCAAACCCTGTCCGCCCAATTTCAATCTCCGGCAGATACAGCGACAACGGATAAAGCGCCTTATCCTTCAGAAAGGCAATCGGCTGCTCTATCATGCTAAAGCACTCTAAAAACTGCAACAGCAGCGCCGAAACAATCCCCGTCCTTCCCATGGACACCCCTACCAGGAGAAACAGCCTCCCTTCTCCGGCTCCGTCCACCCGTGCCGCTTCTAAGATTTCCTCCGGCACTTCCGAAAAGAAACGGTACATCAAAAACACAGAAAACGTGGAAAACACTCCCGGCAAGATAACCGCCCACAGCGTATTATTTAACCCGATTTTCTCCAACACCAGATATTCCGACAGCATCATCACCTGAAAGGGCATCATCATAAGAAGGATATAAATCTGATATATCTGTCTTTTCCCGAAAAACGAATACCGTGCCATCCCCCAGGCAGCGGGAACTGCAAAAAGAACCTGTCCAAAAATAATCCCTGCCGTAAGCTTCATGGTGTTCCAGAACATGTGGAAAAATTCCGGTGAATCAAACAGCACCTCCACCACATTTTGAAGCGTTGGATAAAGTGGAAACACCCGCCAAAGGGCATATCCCTCCTGCCCCGAAAATACCGGGGACAGATAGCCATGCAGTTCCGCCGTTCCCATCATGCTTCCGGTAATCAGGAAAAAAAGCGGGCTTACCGTAAATACCGCAAAAAATATCCGGATTGCCCTGAGGCATATCTGTCCTGGGGCTGCACCCTTTCTTCCTGCAGCTCTTTTTCTTCTAATGCTCTCTCTCATCTTGTTCACTCCATACCTAGTACAACGTTCGACAAATAACTGGATCAATCACGCAGAATGCTTTTTGACTTGTACACTCGGGAAAGCAGGCAAGTGATTTGGTGTAGTTATTTGCGAAACGTTGTACTAGTTCCGGCAGCAGCCCCCTCACTATTTTTATATATTGACCAGACACCATACGGACGCCCAGTAAGCAGCAACAGTCTCCTCACTGTCGCTCCCACGCCCTCTGCAACGCCCATACAGCGGCTCCGGCAACCAGCCCGAGGAGCACCGCCCCCGCCGCCATCTTGTCCACCGACAAGCTTAAAAACCAATTGTTAAACACATGCTGCAGCAGATAAATGCTCTCATGAGGATAATTTCCCGCCACAAGATACGCCTCCCGGAAAACCTTAAAGGAGTTCAGAAAAGAAAATACCGCAATGGTAAATGCCGCCGGGCGGATACAGGGCAGCGTGATGTAAAAAAAGCCGCCGCCCGCCCCGCTCCGTCTATTTCTGCCGCTTCATACACCGTGTTTGGAATGCCGTCTAACGCCGCAATCCACAATACCATGACATAGCCTGTATTTTTCCATAGATAACTCCCCACCAGCACCCAGAAAGCGCTTCCTGTATTCATCCAGTCCACAGCCCTTCCTCCAAGGGAAGTCACCACCCCGTTTACCAGTCCGTGGGAATCAAACAGCAGCTTCCACAGCAGCGCCACACAGGCGGCAGGGATTGCCATAGGCACCAGATAGCAGTTTTTCAGAACCCCCGCCGCCTTTCCCATACTGTAGACAAGGACTGCTAACAGCAGGGAAAGAAACAGCAGCAGGGGCAGGCACACCAGTGTAAATTTTACGGTATTGCCCGCTGCAAGGCGGAATGCCTCATTAAAAACCACGGTTTTAAAATTTTCCAGCCCGCAGAAGCCTCCTGCCGTCCGCAGGAAGGCGCACCGCACCACATCCAGAAAAGGCAGCAGCAGAAACAGACACACCCCTAAAAAATGTGGCAGCACAAAAAGATATCCGGTATATTTTTTCTTCATGCTTCTTCCTCTACTCCGACAGATAGAGATTACATTTTTTCATAATTTCGCTGACTGCTTCTTCTACGGTCATCTCACCTTTTAATGCCTTCTCTCCCTGCTCTAGGACAATCTCCTTTATCACCCGGTTCATACAGGCAGGTTTTTTTGCCGACTCTAAGATTCCGGTGATTTTATCAAACTCTTCCGGCGTGGGATTGTCACACGTCGAATTATAGTTCCCACCTACGGCAGTATTACCGCAGATTGAATTCGGCATCTCCTTCATATTGTCT